>SXGR01483598.1_pt1 | contig 22340 bp, 18 predicted proteins | sample 3174711 | NCBI WGS metagenome assembly SXGR01 (sample SAMN11356860, study PRJNA531348) | freshwater metagenome | isolation source: freshwater sample F1-60 | place: China: Fuxian Lake, Yuxi | collected 2017-12-25 | reverse complement strand
TTCTACTTGCTCCATGCGGTGTGTACTGAAAATGATCGTGGAGCCTTGCTGTGCTAATCGAAATATTTCATCCTTGATTAAATTACTGTTCACGGGATCCAGTCCGCTAAATGGTTCGTCCAAAATTATCAAACTGGGATCGTGCAGCACCGTAGTCACAAACTGAAGTTTTTGTCCCATTCCTTTTGAAAGATCTTCCACTTTTTTATCCCACCAGCTTTCCATTCCAAATCTTCCAAACCAGTTCTCAATTTTTTGTTTGGCAGCATGTTTGTCAAGGCCTTTTAATTGTGCCAGGTAAAGTGCCTGTTCACCCACTTTCATTTTCTTATAGAGTCCTCTCTCCTCTGGCATGTATCCGATTTTTGCCACATCAAGTTGCGGGTCAAATTTTTTGCCGTCAAAAAATATTTCGCCCTGATCGGGGTAGAAGATTCCTGTGATCATGCGGATCAAGGTTGTTTTTCCTGCTCCGTTGGGACCCAGCAAGCCAAAAATTTGTCCACGTTCAATTTCAAGGGATATATCATCCACAGCTTTTTGTGACTCGAAGTGCTTGCGTAAGTTTTTCAGTGATAAGATTGAATCCATAATAGTGGGTTGCATTCAAAATTAGGTTGAATTATTGCCAGGTAATATTGTATTACACCGATGGTGGTGAAGAGGGGAGAGTGGTTTTTATTCCCCATTGCTGGAGAATGGCCACTGCTACTCGTTCTCCATCCATGGCTGCACTTACTATTCCGCCTGCGTAGCCTGCCCCTTCTCCACAGGGGAATAAGGTAGATACCTGCGGATGATGCAGTTTCTCGGCGTCACGGGGAATTCTGACCGGTGACGAAGTTCGCGATTCAGTGGCTACCAGCACAGCATCATTTGTATAGTAGGTTCTCATTTTTTGAGCAATCTGTTTAAATCCTAATTGTAATCGCTCATGAATGAATGAAGGAAGAACTTCTTTCAAGTTGACGGATACGATGCCCGGTACGTAAGAGCAGGAGGGCAGATTTATGCTTGATCGATTTTCACAGAAATCAACTAAGCGCTGTGCAGGTGCTTGCAGGTTTCCTCCTCCTGCTTTAAAAGCTAATTGTTCTACCTGCTTTTGAAAACGCAATAAAGCAAGTGGGTCCTGCAAATTATTTTTAGTTCTTACATCAGGCATGTCTACACTTACTACAATTCCGCTATTGGCATAGGGGTTGTTTCTTTTGGAAGGGCTCCAGCCATTGACCACCAATTCCCCTGGTGCAGTGGCAGCAGGCGCAATAATTCCTCCGGGACACATGCAAAAAGAAAATACGCCTTTACCATTTACTTGTTCAACCCAACTATAGGCAGCCGGGGGGAGAAATGGATCTCTGGTTTCACAGTGATATTGTGTCCTGTCAATTAGTTGTTGGGGATGTTCTACGCGAACCCCAAGCGCAAAGGATTTGGCCTCGATGGCTAATTTATTCCGATGAAGTAATTCAAAAATATCACGAGCGGAATGCCCGGTAGCCAGAATAAATGCATGGCCTGAAAAACTGTTCCCTTGTTTAGTCCAAACAGCTGTTAGTTTCCCGTCGATTATTTTTAGTTCATTAATACATTGCTCAAAATGAATCTCTCCTCCAAATTCCAGAATAGCTTCCCGCATCTTTGTTATTACATGCGGTAATTTGTTTGTTCCAATGTGAGGATGTGATTCGTAAAGTATTCGTTCGTCCGCTCCAAACCGTACAAAAAGCTCTAGGATCCTGTTTACATCCCCTCTTTTCTGGCTTCGAGTATAAAGTTTTCCATCACTATAGGTGCCCGCTCCTCCTTCTCCAAAACAATAGTTGCTATCAGGGTTTACCACGCCTTCCCGATTCATGGCAGCCAGATCCCGGCGCCGGGCCCTGACATCTTTGCCTCTTTCCAGGATAATTGGCTTGATGCCTGCTTCAAGTAGCCGAAGAGCAGCAAATAAGCCAGCAGGTCCGGCTCCTATAATAATAACTTGCTTTGGTGCTTTAAAAACATCCTTGAACGAAAATGTACGTAGAGGCCTTATTTCAGTGGGTTCGTTGATAAAGGCTTGAAGTGTAAGGTTTACCCACGTTGTTTTTCCACGGGCATCGATAGACTTTTTAAGGATGACAAAGCCTTGAATGCTACTTAAGGGCACCCCTTTATGCTGGGAAATAAGCTGTTTAAGGAAGAGGTCAGCTGCCGCTTCGGCGGGCTTTACACGTACTTGTATAATTTGAGGCATAGGTCAGGTTTTTATCCTGAAACAGGCGCAAAGATGAACTATTTTTAGTCGAATCGGGTAATAATTTGGGGTATGGTGTTAGGGGTGAATTTTCCAAATTTTGCCACTAATTTTTTTCTATTTTGAAAGAAATATTTTTTTCTAAAAAAAGAGTCCCGAATTTTTTTTTTGTTTGGTGGGGTTTAATGATATTCGTTCCCCTGCGCAAGTTTTTTTATTGACAATTGTGGAAAAGCATTGAAACCTGCGTGGAGATGTGAATAACTCCTATTAAATCGACATAAACCTGCTTGAAGTAAAGATGGATAAGAACGCGGAAAAAGTCTGGGGAAATTGCTTAAAGATCATCAAGGATATCGTGGAGTGGCAACATTTCAAAACCTGGTTCGAACCCATACAGCCCGTTTCATTAAAACAAAATGTTTTAGTGATTCAAGTTCCCAGTCAATTCTTTTTTGAATACCTCGAAGAACATTACGTTAATCTATTAGCCAAGACGCTGAAGCGTGAATTGGGGAAGGAAGCCAGATTGGAATATCGTATCATGGTGGACAGTGGCAGTAGCCGCACCAAACCTATGACTGTTGATGTAAGTGGACAAGGTTTCAAATCTTTTTCAAACAATGAAATGTATTTCACGCTGGTGATCAACAACCCTGTTAAAAATCCTTTTGTTATTCCTGGTCTGAAAAAAATGCAGATCGATCCTCAGCTCAACCCGTCCTATACATTTGATGCGTTTATTGAGGGTGACTGTAATCGAGTTGCGCGTCGTGCCGGAAAAACAGTGGCTGAAAAACCAGGAGCTAATTCTTTCAATCCACTAGTGATCTATGGTGGAACCGGTCTTGGTAAAACGCACTTGGCACAAGCCATCGGTAATGAAGTAAAACGTCTGCATCCTAATAAAGTGGTTTTGTATGTGAGCTCTGAGAAGTTTATTAATCAGTTCATGGATCATAGCCGCAACAATGCCATAAACGACTTTATTCATTTCTATCAATTGATCGATGTGTTGATTCTCGACGACGTACAGTTTTTTGCAAAGGCTGAACGTTCTCAGGATGCTTTCTTTGCCATCTTCAATCATCTTCACCAGTCACAGAAACAATTGGTACTGACCTCTGATAAGTCTCCTAAGGATTTGGAGGGTGTACAGGATCGTTTGTTGAGTCGTTTCCGATGGGGATTGAGCGCAGATCTGCAAGTTCCCGATTACGAGACAAGGATTGAGATTCTGGAAAAGAAAATGCGCAATGACGGATTGGAAATGCCAAAAGAAGTTGTCAAGTATATCGCTTACAACATCAATAATAATGTACGTGAGTTAGAAGGCGCTTTGATTTCGTTATTGGCGCAGTCCTCGCTGAATCGTAAGGAGATTGATCTTGATCTTGCAAAGAAGGTACTTCGCAATTTTGTGAAGTCCTCCAGTAAAGAAATTACAATTGACACCATCCAAAAGATGGTATGCGAATACTTTGATGTTCCCTACGATAAGTTGCTTCAAAAAACTCGCAAACGAGAAATTGTACAAGCCCGGCAGATTACAATGTATCTGGCTAAAGCCTTTACCAAGAATTCATTAAAAACTATTGGGGAGCATTTTGGAGGTCGGGATCATACCACCGTTATCCATTCTTGCCAAACAGTCAAGGATTTGATGGATACGGACGGCATTTTCCGGGAAAATGTGCTGGAACTTCAACAGAAAGTCCAGTTGGCAGCCATGTAAATTCTCTTTAATTTCGTCCTCCCTTTTAAGGTTCGTTTTAGGAGAGGTGCCTGAGTGGCCGAAAGGGCCGGTTTGCTAAACCGTTGTACGGACTTAAATCTGTACCGAGGGTTCGAATCCCTCCCTCTCCGCATCAGAATTAAAGCCCCGCATTTTGCGGGGCTTTTTATGTTTTAGGGCGAACCAGCTTGCTTGGGTGAGCTATGAAACATAGAAGACACAGGCTGCGAAGCAGCCGGGGCTCTAATTCTGATGCAGGCTCCCAAACCTGGGATCACGTTAGTAATCCCTACACGAAGCGAGGACAATCCCTTCCTCTCCGTAAAATTTGGTGTGTGACTATTCTTTCTCTTCCCGTTTCTTGACTAGTACAAGGTCAATTAGCGCAACTTGAATCGGCAACTGCCCAATTTTAACCAATGCTTTTTTCCCTCTAATCTCCATCACCTCACCAACCTGATGGGTTGATTTCATCATGGCCGGCAAGCCGATGGCTACTGCCCCATCTATCTCAATAAATTTTGATGTTACTTTCTTTTTGATTCGGCTTACTGCTTGTTTCTCACCCCGGTTGAATAGAACTAAATCCATTTGACGGATCACCTTTGATTTATCCTCAGCTTTTTTCCAATCAACAAGTAATTGTTTGATTTTTCTTTCAAGGTCTTTGAGTTGTACTAGTTTTTCCGTGGAAAGGCGATTTTGCTCTCTCAAAAGTTCTACCTGCTGCCGATGTTTTTCTGCATCTAAAGTATGTTGCAGCTCTTTTTTTAGTTTCTCGTTCAATTGTAAGGTTTGCTGAAGAGCCAGCGACTGCTGTTCAATTTTACGCATATCCTGCTCGGCTCGGTTTAGCAGTTTGTCTAGGCGGTACTGGTCTTCATCCACTAAGGAACGTGCTCGCTGAATTAATTTAGGATCCATTCCGATTCGCTCGGCAATGGCAAAAGTGTAAGAACTGCCTGGTTTGCCAATGATCAGTTTATATAGAGGCCGGAGATTTTTTTCATCAAACGCCATAGCTCCATTCACAATTCCAGGTGTTTTTCCGGCCATTAACTTTAAATTAAGGTAGTGTGTGGTAACCACTCCCATCGAGTGTCTTTTCAGTAACTCTTGTAAAATCACCTCTGCAAATGCTCCTCCCAAACTAGGATCACTTCCGCTTCCCAATTCGTCTATAAAAAATAAGGTTCGCCCATTTCCTTCCTCAATAAAATGTTTCATATGAAGTAAATGGGAGCTATAAGTGCTCAACTCAAACTCAATACTTTGTGTATCTCCTATATGGATCATTAGTTGCTTAAAAATTCCAAATACTGAGGAAGGATGCACGGGTACTAGCAGTCCGCTTTGCACCATCAACTGAAGTAATCCAATAGTCTTCATAGTCACCGTCTTTCCTCCGGCATTGGGTCCGCTGATCAGTAAAATACGTTTTGACTCCTGAAGGGTTACGGAAACAGGGATTGTTGATTTTTGATGTTTTACGTTGTGCAACAAAAGCAGTGGATGATGCGCCTCTACTAAGTGCACGTGTGAACGATCTTCAACCCGAGGATATTCGCCCCGATAATCTTGTGCTAATTTTGCTTTAGCTCGAATAAAATCATAATCTCCTAGTTTTTCGTGATATACCTGCAAAAGACTTGCGTGTATTGAAAGCTGAGCGGTGAGCAGTTGAAGTAGTCGAAATACTTCTTTTCTTTCTTCATTTTCCAGCTCATACAGCTGATTATTTAACTCAATGGTTTCTTCCGGCTCTATAAAAGCTGATTTTCGGCTATCACTTTCCCCATGGAGTATTCCTCTTACAGCGCGTTTTTGTTCAGCGGTTACAGCAACTACTCTTCGGCCATTTAGAAAGCTCTCCTCTATTTCTGCCAGGTAGCCTTGTTTGTTTAGACGAGAAACTATTTTATCGAATAATTTTCTCAGTTCTTGTCTTTTTTTAAATAACTGCTGTCTGATTTCTTTCAACGCCGGGGAAGCGTTGTCTCTGACCTGTCCTCTTTCGTCTAATACTTCATCAATCCATTCTTTGATTTGCTTTTCGTACCAGGTTTCTTTAATCAAGGCATGTAAGCCAGGATAAGCTACTATTCGCTCAGCATGAAACCAACGAAATATTTTTTCAATGCTCTCCGCCAGCGAGCGTATTTCCATGAATTGCTCCCCGCTCAACATGGCTCCAGGAATTTTCAACAGGTTCAACTCTTTTGATAAGTTGAATATATGGTCATTAGGAAAATACTGTTGATGTTGAATCACCTGTAAGTATTCATAACTCTGCTGAAGTGCAAGACATACTAAGTCCTTCTTAGTGTGAACACGCAGATGAATTGCTTTTTGCTTGGCATATTCTGATTTGCAATGAAGCGTAAGTAATTCCGTTATTTTATTGAATTCCAATTGTGCAGCCGCAGTTTCAGGGAAAAGTCGCATATACATTAGTTGGTGGATCCTGCCTTGGGCTTTTACTTCAATTGTTTATGTGATCCATCGCCTTGGCGTATTCGCTTTGATAATTAGAGCACCTCTACACTTCTCTCCACAAACTTAGTCAGATCAGCACCTTTCAATAGTCCTTGGGAGAGTAAGGCTAGATCACAGGCTTGTTTTGCCAAGGTGGTTTGTGAAGCCTCGTCTGCGGTAAGAATTTTTCCGATCAATCGATGATTGGCATTGATGGCTACCTTGTAGCTGTCAGGCATCGAGCCGTAAAAGCTCATGGGTCCTCCACCCATTTTGCTCATCTCTTTCATTCTACGCATCCATTCCTCCATAGTGATCGTAACAGGCAACGCTTCTGCGGCAAGACTCTCTACTTCTACCTTCATAGCTGTATTATTCAGCGCCTTCTCAAATAATGCTTTGATTTGATTGCTTTGCTCTTCAGTTAGTGAATGTTTTGGAGCTTCCTCTTTTTCTATCAACTTTTGAACAATATCTGCATCTACCCGCTTGAACGTAGTTTTCTCCAATTTCATCTCGAGGTGTTGCATAAAATGATTATCGATCGGGGAGTTCATCAACAATACATCGTATTGCTGTTGTTGTGCACTTTGTATAAAACTATGTTGCTGATCTGCATCTCCGGTGTACAACCAGATTAATTGGCCATTTTTATCGGTTTGAAAATCTTTCACCTTTGTCTTGTACTCCTCTGGTGTAAAAAACTCTTGTTGTGTATTACTTAGTAAAACAAAGTCTTTTGCTTTTTCATAAAACTTCTCATCAGAAAGGGCACCGTATTTTACAAAGAGGCCAATGTCATTCCATTTTGATTCATAGCCCTTACGATCTTTATTGAATAACTCCTGTAGTTTTTCAGCTACTTTACGACTGATGTAGCTATTGATCTTCTTGACATTGCTATCACTTTGTAAGAATGAACGGCTCACATTTAAAGGAATGTCTGGAGAGTCAATTACGCCATGCAACAGCATCAAAAACTCAGGCACTACATCTTTTACTTCGTCGGTGATAAATACCTGGCGACTGAATAATTTGATTTTGTTTTTCTGGATTTCAAAATCATTTTTCAGTTTGGGGAAGTAGAGCACACCAGTTAGGTTGAACGGATAGTCTACATTCAAATGAATCCAGAATAATGGATCTTCTGTGAACGGATATAATTCTTTATAGAAGCTGAGATAATCTTCGTCCTTTAATTCAGAGGGTGCTTTTGTCCAAATGGGTTGAGTTTTATTAATGATGTTCGGAATATCAATGCTTTTGTATTTGGTTTTCCCTTCCTCATCTTTTCCATCCTCTACCGATTCTGATTTAGTGCCAAATTGAATGGGAACGGGTAAAAATTTAGCATACTTGTCCAGGATCTGTTGAATGCGATGGTCCTCCAAGAATTCAGCGGATTCCTCGTTGATGTAAAGAATGATATCTGTTCCTCTAGTTTCTCTTTTACCCGCTGCAATTTCAAAAGCAGTGCTTCCATCACAAGTCCACTTGGCGGGTGCTGCACCCTCCTGGTAAGAAAGGGTTTGAATCTCTACTTTTTCCGACACCATGAAAGCTGAATAGAAACCAAGACCAAAGCGCCCAATAATTTCATTGGCATCTTTTGCTTCTTTGAATTTTTCCATGAATTCGGTAGCCCCGGAGAATGCCACCTGATTGATATATTTTTTAAGCTCTTCAGCCGTCATTCCCAATCCGGCATCTGAGATAGTAATGGTTTTCTTTTTTTTGTTGACTTTGATCTGAACAGTCAGTTCTCCCAGCTCTTTGTTGTACTGGCCCAGGGAACTGAGGCGTTTAATTTTTTGGGTAGCATCGATAGCATTGCTGACCAGCTCCCTTAAAAAAATCTCGTGGTCTGAGTAAAGGAATTTTTTAATGATGGGGAAAATGTTCTCCGTGTTAATCGAAATCGTGCCTTTTTCCTTGATCATGGGACTTGGTTTTGTGTTTCCTCAACTAACGCAAGAATTGTTCCATCCGGTAGGGGTTTGACAGATTGACATATTATAATTATTACCCATATTCTGTCCTGAGAATAAGTCAGTATTTCCTATATTTGCAGCCCTTCCTGAAAAGGATGGCGGGAGGTAGTTCAGCCCGGTAGAATACCTGGATTGGGACCAGGGGGTCGCAGGGTCGACTCCTGTCCTCCCGACAAAGCAAGAAGCTGGCACGTAAGTGCTGGCTTTTTTATTGGGTGCGATGCGTGTTTACACGCATGAGCACACAAAAGAAAAGCCATTACGAGCGAAGCGAGTCAGCTTCTTGATTTAGCCCGCCCCTTGATGCCCGAGCGCAGCGAGGGCAATCCTGTCCTCCCGACACAATTGAAAAAGCCTTAGGCTTTTTTAGCTTTCATCAGAAAGAGACTTATTATTTAATAAGAAACTATAAAGTTAAAAAATCATACATTTAGAAGCTAAAACCAACTGTATGAAAATAGCCCGCTTGGCTCTATCAACCCTGGTGCTTGGAATTGCACTTTTTTCAACGGGTTGCAAGAAAAAAACTGATGATACAACGGGTGGTGGTGGTACTACCCCCACTACTACAACCTATACCCGCAAAGCTTATGTCGAGGATTTTACAGGAACCTGGTGCGGGTGGTGTCCACTTATGACTTACACCCTGGAGCAAAAACAGCAGCAGCATGGCGCTAAGTTGATTTTTGTGGGCATGCATTATGGTCCTACTGGGGGGCAGTTTGATCCTTATCACTCCAGTGCTTTCTTGCCCTTGATGAACCGTTACGGTATCAATGCATTCCCTACAGGATTGGTAAATCGTCAAACTGTGGTTAGCTCCTCTACCTTAGCCAGCAATATTGATTTTGCAGTGGCGGCTGAGTCCTATGTGGGTATTAAATTAGAAACTACACTAAGTGGCACCGACTGTACATTAAAAACTACCGTGAAATTTGGAAGTGATTTCAGTAAGAAAAATGTAAAGCTGGTTTTGATGTTAGTGGAAGACGCGCTCAAATATAATCAGGTGAATTACCTGGCAGGTAATAGCTCCTACCAGACTCATCCTTATTATTCTGCAGGAAATCCAATGCCAAACTTTACGCATAATGGAGTATTCAGACGTGCCATCACGGCAAGTTTGGAGGGAGATGTTATTCCTGTTGCTAATACTGGTTTAGGTGGCCAGTATGTAAATACTACAACTGTAAACGTTACAGGAATTGCTGCTGGAAAAGGTAAAATTGTTGCTTTGGTTATCAATGATACTGGATCTACCAGCAGCACGCAAGTTCTCAATGCACAGGATGTAATTGTGGGTCAGACCCAGAATTTCTAAAGATTTTACTAGAGATTCAGCGTATAGTTTAAACTGAATCCATTATACGAAGGAACAAAGCGGCAAATGCCTCCCACACAGAGGAGGCCTGCTCTTTGTTGACCTGCGCTTAGTTGTATTCGCTGTTTATTTTTAGAGAGTGCGAATCCTACGTTATAATAATGCATTTTGTAGGTTTGATAGTTGGTCATGTCGCTTACAAAGAGGGAGAGTCCATTTGGAAAGCTCCACTCGGTCAACAAACCCGCCCAGTTTCGTTCGTCACTGTTCACCCACATGTGCTCGGCGTTAAGCCGTAGCTGATATTTTTTCTTGATTTTAATGTAATGGTCCGTTACCACCAGGGTAGCACGAACGTCTCCGTAGGGACCACCCTGTAAAATAGTGCGGTTATAAAATAGGTTGATGAATGTTAAGAGGGTCTTATAATCTTTGGTCCATCGCTTGTCAATAATCAGATTGAGGTCCCTGAATAGTTTTGTTTTTCCAAATGCAATGATTCGTTTACTGATAAAGCCCTCGCCGGTGGTAACACGCGTGCTATCCAATGCATGATAATTAGAATAGTTAATATCGATTCGCGTACCATACTTCCCACCAAGCGGTGTGTTCTTTTTGAAGCGAATAAAAAAATCAGCCATGCCTCCAATTTCACCTATGGGTTGAATGGAATGCGGATAAATATTCGCTAATAGGTTGGTATGTTGTCTAGTCAGTGCTGGTGTATAGTTAATGGAGGCTACCGCATCACTTGAATTGAAATTTCCTTTGAAGTCTGCGTTTTCTAAGCGACGAAATTGTAGCTGAACTCCCACTCTATTAGTAGGGTCTTGCCATCCGGTTTTTAAAAATAAAATCAAGCCTTTCTTTTTTATGTAATCATTAGAGAAGTTGGCTTCAATTGATTTATGCACCCATTCTCCTGAAAAGTTGAATGCATTGTATTGTCCATTAAATCGTGCTGCAAAAGCTTCTACCTGTTGCGGAAACTTAGGGTCTGCGCCATAGTAGCGCATAAATCTTTTGACATAGCTGGTTCCAAGTTGTAATAACTGTGTGTTGCCATCTTTTTCTCGATTAATGGGGGACCACTCAAGATCACCGCCTATTACTTCCCCAGGAGAGCGCTCCATAAAAGTGCGGGGGCGTCCCCAAATTGCTTTTATTTTCAATGACTGAAAAGGGGAGTAGCGAATGCTAAGTCCATCGATATTATTGTCCAACCCCAAACTTCTTTCTTCAAAAGCCCGAAAAACTAAACCATTTCCAAATTGTTCGAAAAAATTACCTACGTGTACGTCAATTTTTTTATTGGTATAACGAATATAGCGTCGTACCAACTTGTTACCCTCATAGCGGGTAGGGAAACCCTGTAAGGCTTGGTTGTAGCCTTCAAATTGGATTCCTGCTCTTAAGCCTTTGTATTGGTAGTTGGCGGTCAGATAGGTATTGGAAGCAAATCTTTTTTCTGGTGCCAGAATATTTCCTCGTTTATTATTGAGGTAGTATTGGTTATTGGTCTCAAGGCTGCCATTTAATTTACTTTCCTTGAAAAAACCTTTTCCTTGCGAAAAGGCTGCTAAATTCATGAATAGCACAAATGAAAAGAGAACTATTCTCATTTTATAATGTTTTGAGGAGGCTCAGTATTTTTTCTTCATTACCAGGTACATAAGCGGTGTAACGTTTGACAATTACTCCGTTTCTGTCTATCACTAATGTGTGAGGGATTAAAGAAATATTTAGTGCTCTTTTGAGATCTTGATTTTCGTCCCAAAAAACCTCAAAACTCCAATCGTGTAATCCTGCTGTTTTTTTGATGCCTGATGCCGTGCGGCTATCGTCAATTGAAATAGCGATGATTCGAGCTGGAGTTTCTTTTTTCCAAGTTTCTGTCAAATCATTGAAAGCATCTAATTCCTGCAAACAAGGTTTGCACCAGGTTGCCCAAAAACTGATCACTAAGGGCACATCACTGTTTTGAAAGACTGCCGTGTTCAATTCTTTCCCCGCAATTGATTTGATTACTACGGCTGGCAGCTTCTCTTGAGCTAGTAGCGTCAATGGGGTAAACAGGAATAAGAACAGCAATACGCGCATACATGGTTGTTTATGCGAATATAGAGGACTACATCTTAACATAAACGTTATTTTAGCAGGCGAATGAGCAAGCTTGTACATAACAAAGTTGTAGTAGATCAATACACTGCCATTGTACTAAGGGTAGGCTGGGCTCTTTTATTACTTTGGTTAACCCGATTTGCTTTTTTCCTTTTCAATCATACCGCTTTTCAATCCCTCCAGCCTTCAGATTGGGGACCAATTTTATGGGGTGGCCTTCGTTTTGACATCGCAGCAGTTTGTTATATAAACTCACTATATGTCCTTTTGCAAGCAGCACCTCTGCAGATACGATATCATCAGCAATTTCAACGGTTTACCCGCGGAATTTTCATTTGCACCAATGGGCTAGCCTTGTTGGTGAACTGTGCCGATATGGTATACTTCCCCTTTACACTTCGTCGTACAACAGCAACCGTAGTTCGGGAATTTGCCAATGAAGAAAATCTGGGTACTATTCTGACAACTTCAGCATGGCATTACTGGTATTTCATACCTGTATTTATTGTACTGTTACTTTTATTGATTATTGGGTATAATCGTATCGCTGTTCGTCCTCCAGCTTCCTTTCGTCCGCTGGCTTTTTACACCGGGTCGGTGGGGATGCTGTTAGTTTTTCCTTTTTTTATGATAGGTGGAATACGTGGAGATTGGCGATACTCGACTCGACCTATTACCATGAGTAATGCAGGGCAGTATGTAAAAAATCCAGGTGATATACCGTTGGTGCTGAATACACCGTTTTGTATAATTCGTACCATCCGGCAGCAGTTTTATAAGGAGGATCAATTCTATTCCAATAGCCAAGTAGAAACAATTTATTCTCCCCTCCTCCAACTGAATACTAAGCAATCCTTCAAGGCTGAAAATGTAGTAATATTAGTATTAGAAAGTTTTGGTCGGGAATCTATTGGGTTTTACAACCGTGAACTAAATAACGGAGCATACAAAGGGTACACCCCATTCTTAGATTCTTTGCTATCGAAAAGTTATGTGATCGAAAACGGGTTTGCTGCGGGAAGAAAGTCTATCGATGCCTTGCCTGCAGTACTGGCTGGTATACCTTCTGGAGAATTACCTTTTGTACTTACCCCTTACGTTTCAAACCGGATACAAAGTCTCCCGCAATTACTAAAGGAAAGGGGATATCATACTTCTTTTTTTCATGGAGCTCCTAACGGTTCCATGGGTTTTAAGGCCTTGGTGAACTTATTAGGTGTTGAACATTACTATGGTAAAGACGAGTATAACAATGACAATGATTTTGATGGAACCTGGGGGATTTGGGATGAACCGTTCTTACGATTTTTTGCCAATCAATTGGATAGTTTTCCAGAACCTTTTCAATCAACCTTGTTTTCGGTATCCTCTCATGAGCCGTTTGAAGTGCCCGCGAAGTATAAAAATGTTTTCCCCAAGGGAGAACATCCCATTCGAGAAGTTACCGGGTATTCCGATTATGCATTAAGAAAGTTCTTCGATCAAATTCGTAAGAAGCCTTGGTTTAAAAGAACCTTATTTGTGATAACGGCTGATCATGCGTCTATCTCTTATCATCCAACTTACCAGACTGCCTGGGGGAATATGGCTATTCCTATTTTTTTTTATCACCCTTCTGATAGTCTACAAGCTTATTTACCTGGGAATGTTCAGCAAACGGATATTATGCCGTCTGTGCTGGGCTATCTTGGGTACAAGGGAACTATCTTCTCTTTTGGTAAAAATGTTTTTGCTGATCGGCCATCAGATTGGGTAGTTAACTATTATGGAGGCTTTCAGTTAATTCAAAACCAGTACTTGTATCAGCGTAGGGAAAATCAGGCAGGGATCCTTTATGACTTTAAAAAAGACCCGCTTTTACACCACAATATTGCTGATCAGGAAAAGCAACGCGTCTTGGAAATGGACGGCAAACTCAAGGCTTTTGTTCAACAATATCATAATCGACTCATTCGTAATCAACTCCTCCCACCTGCCCGTTAGCGTGTATCTTTGCTCCCCTCATGGCGCGTACGAATAGCAAAAAGTTAAGTCCCAAAAATGACCTGGAATTTATTGAGGTTACGGGTGCACGTGTTCATAACCTGAAGAATCTTGACATATCCATTCCCAAGAACAAGCTAGTGGTGATTACGGGTATCAGTGGTTCAGGAAAATCCTCATTGGCTTTTGATACGATTTATGCGGAAGGTCAGCGTCGCTATTTGGAAACATTTGGCGCTTACGCCCGTCAATTTGTAGGCGATATGGAAAGGCCAGATGTAGATAGAATTACGGGGCTTTCTCCGGTGATAGCCATTGAGCAAAAAACCACCAGCAAAAACCCACGCTCTACAGTAGGGACTGTTACGGAAGTGTATGATTTTTTGCGTTTGCTATTTGCAAGAATTGGTAGCGCCTACTCTTATAACACAGGCAAACCCATGGTCAAATGGAGTGAGGATGAAATTGTGCAGGCTATTTTTAAAAATTTTGAAGGGGAAAAGATCTCAGTGTTGGCACCGCTCGTACGAGGAAGAAAAGGTCATTATCGCGAATTATTTGAGGAATATAGAAAAAAGGGGTACTTAAAAGTACGAGTCGATGGTACTACCCGTGATTTGCAAGCTAAGATGCAGGTAGATCGTTATGTAATACATGATATTGAATTAGTGATCGATCGCTTGCAAGTTGAGTCATCGATGCGAGCGCGATTAAGTCAAAGTGTGCAGCAAGGATTGCAACTGGGTAAGGGCTTATTATTTTTAGAGGTGGAGGGCCATGGAATTGTACAATATTCCAAACAATTGATGTGTGAGGATACTGGCATTAGCTACGAGGAGCCTTCTCCCAATTCGTTTTCTTTTAATTCACCCTATGGAGCATGTCCTGCTTGCAAGGGATTGGGGGTTAGTCATCACGTAAATATGAAAACCGTTCTTCCTGACGCTTCTCTCAGTATAAGCGAGGGGGGGATTGTGCCGCTTGGTGAAGAGCGAGATGCATGGGTATTCAGACAGGCGCAAGAGATGGCCAAAAAGCACAAGATTTCATTTAAAACGCCAATTCAGTCGCTCCCCAAAAAACAGTTGAATCTTTTATTATACGGAAATGAGGAAGGAGTGCTGGCCACTGCTGATTTTTCTGATCTCCCATTTGATCCCAAAGGTCCTTTTGAAGGAGTTATCAATTTGCTACAACGATGGTTTGCGAATCCTTACAGTGAAAATATCCGGGAATGGACTGAAGATTTTATGGAGGTAAAGCCCTGCACTACTTGTGAGGGAACTCGACTGCGAAAGGAAAGCAACTGGTTTCGGGTAGATCAAAAAAATATTGCTACGCTGAGCGCCATGAATCTTGATAATCTTGCTGCTTGGTTTGATGGCATAGAGCTTCGCTTATCCAAGAAAGAAAATGCTATTGCAAAAGATATTTTAAAAGAGATTCGTGACCGGCTTGATTTTTTATTACAAGTTGGGTTAGGCTATCTATCATTAAACCGTTCCAGTCGTAGTTTAAGTGGCGGTGAATCACAGCGAATTCGTCTCGCTACGCAAATCGGATCCCAACTAAGGGGCATCACCTATATATTGGATGAGCCTTCCATCGGTCTTCATCAAAGAGACAATCATCAGCTTATTGAAGCCTTGAAAAAAATGAGAGATCTCGGAAATACCGTCATTGTGGTGGAACACGATAAAGACATTATGATGGCGGCTGATCATCTCATTGATATTGGTCCGCGCGCCGGATTTCATGGGGGTAAAATTGTTGCAGCGGGAATACCCACTTCTTTTTTGAAATTGAACACCCTCACCGCAGGATATTTAAATGGAAAGTTACAGTTGCCTGTGCCTGCTACGCGTCGTGTTGGCAATGGACAGTCCTTAACGCTTGAAGGTGCCAGTGGGAATAACCTTCAAAAAGTTAATGCAACATTCCCGCTTGGAAAATTGATTGTGGTAACAGGTGTCAGCGGCTCTGGTAAATCCACCCTGATCAATGAAACCTTGTATCCTCTGTTAGCAAAACATTGTTACGATTCGCGTATGCAGCCCTTGTCTTATAAAAAGCTAAGCGGATTGGAGCATATTGATAAAGTAATCGAGATCGATCAGTCTCCAATTGGGCGAACTCCTCGTAGTAATCCTGCTACCTATTGTGGATTCTTCACTGAAATCCGAACCCTGTTTTCAATATTACCCGAAAGCAAGGTAAGAGGGTATGGTGCAGGTCGATTCTCTTTTAATGTACGGTCGGGACGATGTAATACTTGTGAGGGCGGGGGGATGCGTGTGATCGAAATGAGCTTCCTTCCTGATGTATATGTACATTGTTCCAGCTGTAATGGAAAACGTTACAACCGCGAAACCCTTGAAGTGCGTTACAAAGGAAAGTCCATTGCTGATGTACTCGATATGACCGTAGAGGAAGCTATTTCATTTTTTCAAACTATTCCTTACATCTACAGAAAAATTAAAGTACTCGAAGAGGTGGGCTTGGGTTATGTAACGCTCGGTCAAGCAGCTACGACCTTGAGTGGTGGTGAAGCTCAGCGTGTAAAACTCTCCACGGAGTTGGCAAAACGAGATACTGGAAAAACGTTCTATATTCTGGACGAACCGACTACGGGTCTTCATTTTGAAGATATTCGCCACTTGATGGATGTACTCAATAAATTAGTAGATCGCGGGAATACCGTGCTGGTTATTGAGCATAATATGGACGTGATCAAAATGGCGGATCACCTCATTGATCTCGGCCCTGAGGGAGGTGATGGAGGCGGATCAATTCTTTTTCAGGGTACGCCAGAGGAAATGGTTAAAAAACCCAATACACATACGGCAAAGTTTTTGAAAATTGAATTGATGGCTGCTCATTAAGCAGTTCGAATCATGTGAATGTGTTCAATCCCGTCCTCTAAATAAATTTCTCCTTCTCGAATGAATCCAAAGGATTGATAAAATTTTTCTAAGTATAGTTGTGCGCCGATCACAATAGCGCCTTTTCCAAATAATTTTTCACAGCAGTTGATGGATTCTTCCATGAGCAGTTTGCCAACTCCGGTTCTACGAACAGTGTCAGCTGTAACCACTCTTCCAATGGAGCAACTTTCATATGCTAAGCCAGCAGGTAGCAAACGGGTATAGGCCACAAGTTGGTTATTTATTTTCCCTAACAAATGCCAGGACTGCTGGTCCTTATTATCCATATCCAAAAAAGCACATTGCTGTTCTACTACAAATACAGCAGAACGTAGTGTAAGCAGTTCGTATAAATCAGGGGGAGTAAGTTCCCCAAATTGGTGAAGAGACCAGCGGACCATACTCATTTTTAGGGGGCAATTCGCTTGAGTGAAGCAATGGTTGCAAGGGGATCCTTAGATTTAAAAACGGTGTTGCCAGCTACCAACACATCTGCGCCTGCTTCAACAATAGCTGGCGCATTTTCAAGTGTCACCCCTCCATCAATCTCTATGAGTGCAGAAGAGTTGGTTTCTGTGATCATTTTTTTTAACTCACTAATTTTTGGGAGTGTAGCAGGTATAAATTGTTGTCCGCCAAATCCAGGATTCACACTCATCAAGCAAACCAGATCAATTTCCTTTATCACGTTTGCTAGGCTAGCTACCGGTGTATGCGGGTTTAGCGCTATTCCTGCTTTGATGCCAAGCTCTTTAATTTGTTGAACAGTTCTATGGAGATGTATGCAAGCTTCTGCATGAACGGTGATGATGTCTGCGCCTGCTTCTTTGAATGCTGGTAAATAGCGTTCAGGTTTTTCGATCATTAAATGAACATCACAGGTCTTTGAAGTGGCCTTTCTGAAAAACTGAATCAGCATAGGGCCAAAACTAATGTTCGGGACAAAATTTCCATCCATTACATCGAGATGGTACCAATCTGCTTCGCTTTTATTGAGCAGATCGCAATCAGCCTGAAGGTTCAGGAAATTTGCGGAGAGCAGGGAAGGAGCTACAATCGGCATGGCTGCAAGATAGTAATCATTTTTCAAGCTCGTGGATAGCTTCCCTGGCTTCTTGTAAGGTGCTATCCAAGGAGAGGGCTAATTTGTAATGAAGCAAGGCCAGGTCATTTTTTTGTTCAAAGACTGCCACTTTTGCAATCCAGTAATGGCAGGGGGCATAGGAAGGAGCCACGGCTCTTAGTAATTCCAATTCTTTTCGAGCCGCTGCGAATTTTTTTTGTGCCAACAGGAGCGCTGCTTTTTCAATATAAGCTTCCAGAAAAGTATAGTCGGCTACAATGGTTTTATCAAAATTGGCTAATGCGTTGGCTGTGTCCTTGATCTCTGCATAATAGATACCTAAGTAATAATAGGGGGAAGCATCAGCCTGTTTATCGGGTGCAGTTAACAGGGAATCGCAGAGTTTAATCACCCTCAGATCACCTTGTTCGGCCCACAATAGCGCTTGGTCATATACAGATAGAACCGCTCTAGGTTGAATTGAATCTATTGAATTATCCTTTTGTAGGTTTGAATCCGTTCCAGGTTTCCCCTTGCAACTTGATAAGTACGAAAGCAATAGGCCTACTATAAGAAACCCTGATAGGGGATGTAGAAATCTTTTACAATGCGCTGACACTAGAACCATACCCCAAAGATAACTTTGCATTTCTCAAAATACAGCTATGAACTATTTCAATGCGTCTTCGTCTTTTCGCCCTTTCTTTCTTTTTATTTTTTTGGTTGCATTTGTACAGATCAACTTACAAGGTCAGGATAGCCTTCGTTATGCTGAAGAATCTCATTTTCAAAATATTCGTCAATTGACATTTGGGGGTGACAATGCCGAGGCATACTGGAGTTATGATGGAAAGTCCCTGGTTTTTCAGCGTACCTCATTAAAAGATGGAATTCCCTGCGATCAGATTTTTGTGGGACGTGTTCCCGAAAATCCGAATGCTCCTTTCGTATTTAAACTAGTTAGTACCGGTAAGGGCAGAACCACTTGTGCCTTTTTTACCAAGGATAATCAGCATATCATTTACGCTTCTACCCATTTGGCTAACAGCGATTGTCCTCCTGTACCGGATCGTGCAAAATATGGCAACAAGTATATCTGGCCTTTATACAGAGCTTATGATATTTTCAAAGCTGATCTCAATGGAAAAATTATAAAGCAGTTAACAAACTCTCCCTTCTACGATGCTGAAGCAACTCTTTCGCCCGATGGTAGAAAAATGATTTACACCAGTACCAAGGATGGGGATATAGAGCTTTACATTATGGAGCTTAAGTCTGGAAAAGAAAAAAGGATCACAAATGAGTTGGGATACGATGGTGGAGCTTGGTTTAGTCCGGATGGAAAAAAAATTATTTGGCGTGCTTCACGTCCTAAAACTGAAGCAGCTATCAATGAGTATAAGGAACTCTTAGCACAAGATCTGGTAGCACCTACTAATATGGAAGTTTGGGTAGCTAATGTGGATGGTTCCGACGCCAAGCAGGTCACCAATTTTGGTCAGGCCAACTGGGCCCCCACCTTCATGCCAGACAGCAAGCGCATCATCTTTGCCTCTAATCACGAATACAAGCGTGGATTCCCTTTTAATCTGTATACAATTAACGGTGATGGTTCAAACTTGCAAAAAGTTAGCCGGGACAAGGGATTTGATGCATTTCCTATGTTCAGTTCGGATGGAAAACGAATTGTTTTTGCAAGTAATCGCAATAACGGAGGAACTCGAGATACGAATGTTTTTATCGCCGACTGGGTAGAGTAAGAAAGGCTCCTTACATTTGTTTACCTAAACAAATGCTATATGGAAACCGGACTTTTGCACTTGCACAACGCCCTTCGTTGGGTGGTATTGTTACTACTAATTTGGAACTTGGTTCAAGCCATTACTAAAAAGGAATCCATCCGTAGCAGCAGCCTCTGGCTCATGATTGCCTCTCATACGATGTTGTTGATTGGACTTTACCAAACTATTGCCGGTCGATATGGTTGGACAAAGTTGAATCTTCCCGAAGGAAGTTCAGTAATGAGTGATTCATTTTATCGGTTCTTCCTGATTGAACATCCTGTGTTAATGATTACTTCAATTGTCTTAATCACCTTGGCACGCGGAAAAGCAAAGCAGCTCAACTATCGTTCTGTTACCTGGTTGCTTGTAATTGCACTGGTATTAATATTGGCTGGTATCCCTTGGCCGGGCAGAGAACTAGTAGGTAGACCACTTTTCCCTGGTGCATAACCTGAACTCCTATGGCGCATTATCATAAACTCGGACAGATTCCGCATAAGCGACACACACAGTTTCGTAAGCCTGACGGAACCTTATATAGCGAACAGCTTTTTTCCACTGAGGGATTTAGTGATGATTATTCCTTGCTTTACCATTGTCATCCTCCTACGCAGATCATAAAAACTGAACCGCAGCTGGATGTTTCTCCGCAGATTGCTGAAGAAAAAATGTTGAAGCATCGCAGCTTTGAAGGATTCAAGGTAAAACCTGAAGCGGATTTCTTGAAGAGTCGTGTGCCAGTCTTGGTCAATAGTGATTGTCATATTGTGTTGGCTTCTCCCCAGCAGAGCATGACGGATTATTTTTATAAAAATACGGATGCGGACGAACTGATTTTTGTGCATGAGGGATCTGGAAAAGTGCTTACTCAATATGGACAACTGCCATTTTCCTATGGCGATTATATTATTTTACCACGAGGAACCATCTATCAGATTCATTTTGATACGCCTGTGAATCGGCTGTTTATCGTAGAGTCTTTTTCGCCCTTGCGTTTTCCTAAAAGATATATGAGTCGTTTCGGACAGCTCATGGAACATTCCCCATATTGTGAGCGCGATATTCGTCCTCCACAAGACTTACTCACCATTGATCAGCAAGGAGATTTCTTGATTCGTGCTAAGAAAAAAGGAATGCTGTATGGTCTTCATTATGGAACACATCCTTTTGATGTAGTGGGATGGGATGGATGTTGCTATCCCTACATTTTTTCTATTCACGATTTTGAACCCATCACGGGTAGGGTTCATATGCCACCGCCTATTCACCAAACTTTTGAAACTGGCAGTTTTGTGGTTTGCTCTTTTGTTCCCAGACTTTACGACTACCACCCACAGGCAATCCCGGCCCCTTACAATCATAGCAATATCGACAGTGATGAAGTGATTTACTACGTCGACGGCGATTTTATGAGCCGTAAAAGTGTTACCCGTGGTATGATCACATTACACCCAGCCGGTATTCCTCACGGACCTCACCCCGGAGCTGTAGAAAAAAGCATTGGCGCCAAAGAAACAAAGGAATTGGCCGTAATGGTGGACACTTTCCGCCCCCTTATGTTAACAAAGCAAGCCTTAGACATTGAAAATCAAGGCTATGTAATGAGTTGGGCTGAGTAATCCCCTCACTTTCAAAATTTTAGGGATTTTCTTCGTTATTCACTGATAACGACCTATCTTTGCACCCCTTAAAATCGTATGTCGAAACAACCGCTGATCAAGCAGGATGGAGTCATTTTAGAAGCATTATCAAATGCTATGTTCCGGGTAAAACTGGAAAATGGACACGAAATCTTAGCTACGATCTCAGGAAAAATGCGAATGCACTACATCCGTATTCTCCCCGGTGATAAAGTTGGTGTTGAACTTTCTCCATACGATTTGACAAGGGGACGGATCAATTTCCGTTATAAATAAGACTGTTAAACAGAATAAAGATGAAAGTAAGAGCTTCTATCAAAAAGCGCAGCGCAGATTGTAAGATTGTCCGTCGTAAAGGCAAGCTGTACATCATTAACAAGAAAAATCCTCGTTACAAGCAGCGCCAGGGTTAATCCTATTTTAAACTAATTAATTTTTAATACTCAATTATGGCTCGTATTGCCGGTGTTGATTTACCAAAACAGAAAAGAGGGGAGATTGGATTGACCTATATCTATGGGATTGGTCCTTCTACTGCTCGCTATATTCTCGATAAGAACAAAATCGATCGTAACAAAAAAGTAAATGAGTGGAATGACGACGAATTGAATGCCATTCGTAGCGTTATCACTGATGAACTAAAAGTGGAAGGTCAATTACGTTCTGAGGTACAAATGAGTATTAAACGTTTGTTGGATATCGCTTGTTATCGCGGACTTCGTCATCGTAAAGGATTGCCGGTTCGTGGCCAGCGTACTAAAACAAATAGCCGTACCCGCAAAGGAAAACGTAGAACAGTTGCCGGTAAAAAGAAGGCTCCTAAAAAATAATAGCTAATAATTAAAAGACTACCTCAAGTAATACAATGGCAAAAGCACAACAACAGCAACCCAGCGCAAAGCAAGCCTCTAAGAAAAGAGTCGTGAAAGTTGACTCTTATGGTGATGCGCATATCTCTGCGACATTCAACAACATTATTGTCAGTCTTACCAACAAAACTGGACAGGTAATTTCCTGGAGCAGTGCTGGTAAAATGGGTTTCCGCGGTTCTAAGAAGAATA
>SXGR01537758.1_pt1 | contig 22341 bp, 18 predicted proteins | sample 3174711 | NCBI WGS metagenome assembly SXGR01 (sample SAMN11356860, study PRJNA531348) | freshwater metagenome | isolation source: freshwater sample F1-60 | place: China: Fuxian Lake, Yuxi | collected 2017-12-25 | reverse complement strand
GCGAAGTGGCTCGATAGCTGCTCGGCGAGTTTTGCTAAGGATCCAATCGTTCAAAGCAACAGTCCGGATAAATTGCTCATGCGCATCGACACTTACCTGAACTTGAGAAAGATTTAAAGACTTTCCCCACTTGCGAATCTCAGAGTCGGCATAAAACAGTAGTAGAGCAGCTACAACAACTGTAACTATCGCCACGGCAAATAAAATCTCGGACAAGATACGGAGTTCCTCGCGTATCGGTGCAAAAAAAGCTGAATTCTGAAGCAAGTTTGGAATCTGTTCGTCGTAAATGTGATCAAGAATACCCAGACCACCCACTAACGTGGTAACAGCAAGCAACAGACGAAACCAGGGTTCCGCCAGTAGAACGGCAAACTTTTTTGCAATTTTCATACCTACACTTTTTGGCATGGAAGTTTCGGACGAATCCAGTCTTTCAGTCAATGGTGTCAGCAACTTAGTTTGAAAATCCTCACGAATTTTTTCGCTGCTTCGAGGTTCGACCTGCGCGATGGTGTCGTCAAGACGACCAAAATATGGCGCAATGGATTGTTCCTCAGACAGCGCCCGTAGCACTGTCTGGATCACATCATCGAGAAGCCGTGTGCGCGCATCTTTCAAGGACTGCCGACGGTCGTCATCCCGATAAAGTCGAATGCCAGCGTCTTCAATTTTGAACGCTTCCTCATCGCTAAAACCATCTGATGCCTCAACCTCGTTAATCAGGGTGCCAACTGTCTGATCAACAAAGCGAAGTTGAGTAGACAGATCTCGCACCGCCTGAACCTGAGTTGACGAAAATCGTGCAACCCGTTTAGTTACTGAATGACCGCTCTTAAGCCCAAACCAGCGAAGAGCATCGGTTGTTGATTTTCTAGTGTCAGCGTAAACCTTAGCTAAGCCCTCACCGTCTCGAAGTAAGTCCTCTTCAGAATAGTTACCACAAAGATGCTCAGGGGTGGTCCACGCCGGTGGCCGCCGCTCGAGTGCCGAGAAACTGTCACCACCTGAAATAGTTTGTCCTACTTCTTTCAAAGCATCAGCAATCGCATCAGATGGGAAACGCCCAAACCACGCTTGACCAGTGCCAAGCGAAAAGGCTCTGTAAGGACTCTCTTTAGTCTTTTCAAAGATTGCCGTAAACACTTCCGGGATCACCAATGCGTCTCTAATGATCTCCATAGTTCTGTGCCCATCGGGATCCTCGGGCCAAATCGCAAGAGCTTCAGGAGTACCTCGGTCTGCCCCAAAATAGACCCCGATGTTGTCTTCAACAATCAAAATTCTGACGCGATCTCCCGCGTTTAGAATGGCATCAGGAACCACGACATCTGCCATCGCCTGAGTCGCTGTCCTACCACCTGTCGTACACAGAAGCAAAACACGCAAAGACAACGCACTATGCAGGAGCTTTTCGTAAAGTGAAGAATGTAAACCGATGTTCGACAGGTCCTCACAAACCAAAACCCTAAAAACATTAACAACGCCCGATTCAGTATGCTCAACTGTCCTAGACAGCAATTGAAGGAGTGTTAACGAATCGTCAAATGATTCACTTGCGGTGATGCAAACGACTTCCTCTTCAATGTTTGCCTTCATCACTATCCCAAGTTATCAACTATGGCAGCTCGCCTCTGTCGCTCTTCAGCTATGAGCTGTTGAATCTTTGCGTCACGCTCTTTAATGACTTCTGTTAACTGTTGCTTCATCGGTTCGACTCTGCCAACTAGCGAATAAGGAGCGCCGATACACCAAAAGCTCATGTTGGGAGCATTTAGATATGGCTCAGTAAGACTCGCTGGTATTTCTTTACCAAAAAAGTTCCACACCCATTCTCGACGTAAACGCGCTTCCTTGGTTAAGCCAACAAACTCCTCTCCCTTAGATAAATTGTCCTTATACATCATCACTAATTCAATAATGCTCTCAAAAAGCGGAGAGGGTGGTTGCGCAGACTTACCGACTAATTGCAAACAACTTGGAATGTACTCACCGAACCATTTGATTGCATCTGGTAATCCCGGGTTGATGAGTGAACCTGCAGTCACAATTTTTTCTTCAAAGCCGTTAAAGAGAGAAGCCCAAGGCGACGCACCGTCTCGGGACGTTAGAGGTATATCAAAGTGGGCGTTAGTGCCTTTTTTTGTGACTCTAATCTCTTCTGGACTTTCAACTGAACCCTTCTGAACAGAAACATGACCGTCATAAAGTGCAGCAAGGAAATTGCGAAGAATTACCTTTCGATTCGGTGAATCCGTAATGTCTTGAAGATTCTGAAAGCTGACTCTTTGCCTATAAGCCAACCGATCTGTTGCAGGATGTTGAGTATTCGGCTTATTTGCCTCCACCCAAGTAGCCAGCAGTGACCGCACCTCCTCGCTGTCAAGCAATCCCTGACCAACAATATTGATTGTCGCCGTAATGCTTCCCGAATCTCCTGCTGCCGCAAATTGAAATACATCTTTTGCATTAAATGAGTTAAAGCGAAGTCCGAAGATGATGTTCTTCAGATATTCCTCCACCCGTTCATCTTCACGACCCGGGTAGGTTACTAGAACTCGCGGTTTAGCGCCACCTGTTTGAGGAATTACGCCGTCGGGAAGTAGTGATGCCAACTTTTCTTGCAACTGGTCCAAGTCTGGTGTAAGCACATTATTTGATGCATGCGCAAGACTCGCTAGCGAATCTGAAAGCGGCGTGAGTACATCTTGAAGCACATCTTGTACGGAAATACGCAAAGGCTCCAACATATTTTCTATGAACGAATCGGAGTCCTTCTCGCGCAAGAACTGCTTCAGAGCATCTGCCCACGCATTACGTTGATTCGCGCGCATTACTCGAGCGAGCAAAGTCGCATCATCGGCCTCACCAACAACTAAAGTCTCGCGAATTTTATCTTTTACTCCATTAACTAAGGTTACGAGAGTTTGCTGAATGTTGCCTGTCGCAGATGGCAGATACTCCACCACCCCTAAACTCGTTTGTGCAAGTTTTGTGACCTCTTCTTGTTGCTCACGATCAGCAGCAGCAATCTGGTCGCTCAACAAAGCTCGAATCTGCTCGAATACACGATCTGATTCGTCCGAACTTGACTGCCAGAGAATTCGGCGCGAATCCCACTCACTCCACCACAAAGCCTTGACATCCCGAACATACTGGTCCTCTTGTGACTTAACCCATCGGTCGGCATCGGCTTTTTCTGGCTTACCCCGAAACCACCTAATTGACCGATTCTTTTTTTTCTTTACCTTCGTCGGAGCGCCATCATCAACAAACCTTTGGCCACGAAGTGCAGCAACTGCTCTACCGCCAATTACAAGTGCATCACAAATGTTTCGATCATCGTACGAGTCGAGAACTTTAATCAAGCCTTCAAGCGAACGAATGTCCTGCATTTCTGGTACCGCCTGTCTTACCAACGGTCGCAATTCGTCTAACGATTGCACCACTTTACGCTGAAGGTTGCCCTGAAACTGCTCGAACTTCTTTGAGTCGGTCATAGCGCCCGCCGCGACCGCAAATTTGATGTCCACACGTTCGCTAAATCTCTGCGGCTCAATGATTTGGCTCTGCCCTGAACCCTTCAAAAATGAATTCACGTGCTCTTCAGAGATGGCGCGACTCGGCACTGCTTCCAATTGCGCCTTCAACCCGTCGGCTAACAACCTTCGGCTAATTACCTCAACTAATCTCTCCGACGGGAGCGTCAGCGATGCGCTAACCGTAGGCATGATATTTTTTCTGCCCAAAAGCGTGTGATGCATGTCGCGAATCTCATTATCGTTGACAAGCTTGTCAACAAAACCCATCGTCATCTGATTAACGGTGGCTATCGTGCTGACCTGCGAGACAATTGCAGATGCGATACTGCGATACACATCTTTTCGATCAAGGCCGCCACGACGATCAACAAGCGTCGCTACTTTCACCGCAGTTTTTCCAAACTGAGTATCAAGATTGATGGCTTTGTAACCTCCAGCACCGTTGACTGACGACCATGGATAAAGCACCACTCGAGTTGCCGAAAGTTCCGGATCTGGATTGTTAAACAAGTCCATGAGTCGACTTAAGTCCAAGAGAGCAGTCGCCGCGTTTAACTGAGTGTTTCTTTTATTTACGCCAACTAGGACACTGTCGAATAGTGACGGCATTATTATTATCGGCATGATCGTGCATGGCACATCAGGAAAACGAGTCACCAACTCGTTGTACAACAGATGTATGACGTCATAAAAAATACCGCAGCCAGTACCACCCGCAAGCGAAAACCCGAGATACACGGCGATACTGTTCGTATGCACACCGCCACCAGCAAAAGATGTGAGTTGCCCCGTCGACTGGGCAAGTTCATCAAGTGCCCTGCCGAGATCATTGCCAATACTCTGGGCATAACCTTGCTTTTTGAGTGACGCGAAAAGAGCGGTGCGTCCTACTGTTGGATATTGGCCGGCACCTCCAGAAAGAGGAGACACGTTTACTGAAGGGTCATCGGGGATCCACTCATTGACATTAGGAACATTCTCATTGCGCAAATGACTAGCCGCTTCGCGAAACGAAGCAAAGGGCGGCAAAATGGTATGAATTGCAGTTGCGTTTTTGCCCTGCAAATGAGTTTTGATCTCATCAAGTGCTTGCTGACTGAAATCAAGGTAAACAGATTGAACGAACTTTGGTAACTCTTTTCTCTTGAATCCCGCAAAGGCGCCACCACGCGCCTGTAGGCGGCGACCATCTAAACCACAAATCTCTCGAGTCAAGGCCTCTGTAAGTTCACGGCCAATATCGAGACCAGAACCGCCAATTCCGACGTACAAAAAGCGCTGCCTAATCATTGTGTTTCTCCTTTAACTTTTGATTAACTACTCTTCTTCACTATCTAAATCCTCATCTTCCAGTTCTTCTGGCACGACCACCCGAATAAATGTGTCTCTGTACGCAATTCCCGAGCCTGGGTCATCCGGGAAATTATAGGCATGGAACGCCTGTGTCCCTTCGTCAGCCTCACCTTGACCAGCACCTCTCGGCACTTGAACGACAACGAAATCGCCATCAACTGACGACCGCAATTTACGCACAATTAGATTTGCATCCTCTTTGCTTGCCTCAATCAGCCAACCATTGCGGTCAAAACTTAAAAAAACCTCGCGAAGACCACTTAGATCAGCACGCGTATTCCATTTTGCCGAGGGATTCTGTGCGACATTTCGTTGTTGAAACTCAGCACCACTCGGAAACTTACTGTTACGAGAGCGACGCAGGAGATACCAGCCCAGCAAGAACAAAAGGGAGATGACTGAAAGAATTAGTAACCATGGCAACCCATCGTCGTCGTCAGTCTCAGTTTCCGTGACCGGGGTCGGGTTTGACGAAGTTGGCGAAATTGACGTCGACGTTTCGGGCAGGGTCAAATTGCATGAGTCAATCGACGCGGTGAGCCAGACGAAGTCGCTCTGGTTACTCGCCAACGAGACTTCAAGCTCTTTCGAAACAGACCCCGAATTCGAGAGCGTCACTTGATTGTCATCGGACGTCAAAAGTATAGAGCCAACCTCTTTTCGACTCGCTGTATCGACCACAACCGCTCTTGGAAAAGTTAGGTTATTACCTAAATTCCATTGAATTTCTGTGTTGTCGATTCGCGAAACCGAAACAGTCGCGCTCAAGTCTTTACAATCAGATATTCGAAGATCAACTCTTCCCGATTGTGATGTTTCCACAGTGCCTGTTTGCGCAGTGATTTTCCAAGTCCCAACGTCAGCACCCAGCACTGTTACGGCGCACGAACGAGAGCCATCGTCGGCCAGCTTCCATTCGCCGGCACAAAGCAACTTTTGAGTTGCTTCAACGACCACCTCGGGATCTTCGGTTACATCACGAACAGTCAAAACCACCTCATTAGTAAATGGGTGAACTGGAAGAATTGACGGGAGAGGAGTTGGAGGAACAACAATTTTACAGATTAAATCTCCAAGTATCTCAAGAAGGTAGTTATCAAGTGTCTTATCATCAGCGACAATTGCATAAGGATCGCGTCCGGTTGGACATTGAGTCTTTGCACCACTGCGAGCCAAGTCGTTGAGTTCATCTTCTTCAACTTGACCAAAACCAAGCGGCCAAATCTGAGCATCACGTTCTCGAAGTGCCGCCGTTGATTCGTTTAGTACACCAATATCTGCTGCCGTAAGCCCAGATGAACGGCGTTTCCCTTCTGGATCATACTTACCATCTGTCAGCAAAATAACTGCGCGTACCGAGCCTTGTTCTTTTATTGCATCGAAAGTTGCAGATGCATACTCAAATGCTTTTGCAAAATCAGTGTGTTGCCCAGCGCCACTGCGCCGCCGCACTTTTTCGGCGCAGACTCTTAAATCTAGAATATTCTCTGTTGTTACGAAGGTTGGCGCACACTTTTCGTCCACAGCCGAACTTCCACTTCCGAAACCCGCAATTGCAACTTGCGTTGAGACGCCCTCGCCTGACAACTCTCGGCGCGAAATCAAACTGATAACGGCACTAATCTCAGCTTGAACGTCGCTATTATTTAAGCTCGACGACTCGTCCACCAGAATCACAAGGTCCAGATCCTTTTGTGTTGGAGACGAGGAGCCCATCGAAGGTGCTGACAGAAAAGCTACGGCGGCTACTACGACACCTGTAAACTTCACCACAAAATTTTTCTTCATTAAACAACCCTTTATCCCAGATATTCCCCCGATAAGCATAGGTCTCGCTAGCCTAAGACTGCTAATGCACTTCCCGCTATTTGTACACAGTCCATGACCGATTTTGAGGATTACGGTAGCGACACGCCCAGCGATGCGTGTGAAGTTTGTGGTGACCCCCTGTGCCCTGGCTGTGGATCGAGTGTTCAATCTCAAATGCTCAAACTCGCTTCAATTCCTGTGGGCATAGTTGTCTTCGCGTTCATCGTTCGCGCCATATTTTTTGGTGGCTCCGATTCAAACGACGAGAACTCGAGATCTGATTCATCCAGTCAAATTTCTATAAGTCAGCAGGAAGATTCAAGCACTCCTCTTCCAACGACACCGACCCCCTCTCCAATTTCAACTACCACAAGTCCTCTAGCGATCAGCCCGATACCTGTCAGTGGCGGTTCTCTTACCGAGGAGACCATAAAGTCAATAGTTCAAGTTGTGCAGGTCGATGCACTCGGGCCGTGCGCTTGGGGATCAGGAACAGTCGTCGGAAACGAGCTCACGGTTCTCACTAATTTCCACGTCATCGAATCGATCTCCGATTGTCCGAACGCAAAATTAGAAGTTTGGACAGTTTCAGCTTTGGACGAACGACCATCGCCGACCCACAATGCTGTGGTACTAGGCAAAGACGAAACTGCTGATCTCGCCATTCTTCGTCTGACTCCAAAGACATCAACCGCGCCGACTCTGAGACCGGCCCCAATTCGAAACGGCACAACGGTGGGAGAGGAAATCTTTATAATCGGATTTCCAAATATCGGCGGAAGCTCAATAACTATCTCAAAAGGAATCGTAAGTGGCTACACCAAAAGTGATGGTGTTTCCTGGATCAAAACCGATGCATCAATTTCAGGAGGTAACAGCGGAGGAGCCGCAGTAAATACTAAAGGCGAACTCATCGGGGTACCCACTATGGCAAGTGCTAGCGAAGATGGCGATGTAGTGGATTGCCGTCCCGTGGCCGACACAAACGGCGATGGCGTCACCGACCAATACGATGCTTGCACATCAATTGGTGGATTTCTCAACCTTCTGTCCCCCGCAAGTCGCGCAGAGTCGTTATTAACACAATTCAAAAGTGCCAGTGTGAATGAAAATAACAACGATGCAACCGAAGAAGAACTAGATCCCGAAGAAGAATCGACGGATTGGGACGCTGACGAGTACTCCACCGATCCAAGATTTGCAACCTGCAAAGAGGCACAAAAAAATGGCTACGGTCCCTACTATGAGGGCTCTGACCCTGAATACAACTGGTATATCGATGCGGACAACGACGGAGAAGTCTGCGAGCGTTGAAGATTACAATTTTTATACAAAAACTAAAGATAGCCCTCTCGTCCCATCGTCCCAAGATTGACTAAATTTATCTCATTACCAATAGCCAAAAGTAAATCATCTTCCGAAAACTTGGTTAGGTCGTCGTCGGCAGGCTCAGCCAAATTTGCCATTCGACTTGCATGGGTTCGTTGAATAGCTTCAAAAAACTGTCTCGCAGCTCTCGCATTTCCGAATGATTGATCTCGCACGAGGTTTCGGAAGTAGCCGTGCAACAACGCATACGCACTATCGACAAGCTGGTAACCGTTATCTCTTAAAAATCGATCAAATATTTTTACCAGTTCTTCGTCTGAGTAGTCGGGAAAGGCAACTATGTTCGAAACTCTGCTGCGTAATCCAGGGTTAGAAGATAGAAAGCGATCCATTGGCTTGGGGTAGCCCGCCATCACCACTGAGAGTCTGTGACGCTCATTCTCAAGAGCAAGCAACAATTGTTCAATTGCCTCAGCTCCAAAATCATTCGAGCCTGAGTTCTCCGATGATCGACTAAGTGCGTAAGCCTCATCAACAAACAAAACACCATCTAATGCCCTATCGATTTGCCCTCTGGTTTTTAGTGCCGTTTGCCCGATGTAACCAGCCACTAAATGAGACCTCGATACTTCAACAAGATGCCCACGCGACAAGAGGCCAAGATGTGCAAAAATTCTGCCTAGCAACCTAGCAACAGTCGTCTTTCCAGTTCCTGGATTGCCGACAAAAGCAAAATTCAAAGACTGTGGTTGAATTCGGTGACCCCGCTTTTGGCGTTGAACTTGTACGCGACAAAGATTGACTATCGAATTTAGTTGTGTTTTCACATCCTCCAGTCCGACAAGGCCATTCAGCTCGTTAAGTACATTTGCAAGTCCCTCTTCGTTTATCTCAAGCGTTCCTTCCGCTGTCGCCTTCGGAGTCACATCCTCAACCTTCAAAAAATGCAGATCATCAGGAGTGCAATTTTCAAGCTCAGCGACTCTATTAGCGTGTCGTATTTTTGAATCCTCTAGAAGCTGGCGTGCTGCACGAGCATTTCCAAAACTCTCTTGCGTTATAGCACCAACGAAATAACGTGTGACGGCCTCAATCACATTTTCTTCGATCTTGTAGCCATCGGCTCGCGCCATCCGACCAAAGACTTCAGCCAGCTCACTGGGGGAATAGTCATCAAAATAAAAAACTTTTGAAAACCTGCTTCGCAATCCAGGGTTTGATCGCAAAAATTGCTCCATTTTTTCTGAATAACCGGCCACAATTACTGAGACCCTGTTTCGATTATTCTCCATCAACGTCATCAGGGTTGAAATGGCCTCAGATCCAAAATCTTGCCCTCCTCCATCACCATCTGTTAATGCATAAGCCTCGTCAATGAAAAACACCCCGTCCAGTGCCTTATTAAAAGCTTCAGTGGTCTTTATCGCCGTTTGTCCAATAAATCCTGCAACCAAGCCTGATCGGTCGACTTCTTCTAGTTGACCTTTCTCCAAAAGACCATAACCATAAAGAATTCGACCAATTATTCTTGCGACAGTGGTTTTGCCAGTACCAGGAGAACCTTTAAAAACAAAATGCCTCGTGATGTCAGCCGCTTTTGCACCAGCCTGTCGCCTCTGCTGCATCACCTCTATATAATTTGCATAAGATCGAAGTTCAGACTTCAAATTTTCTAGTCCAACAAGACCATCTAGCTCCGCCATCGCCTCGCGCAATACGGTTGGACGATCTCCCAGAGGTGCGTTTCCTACGATTGGTGCAACGATGCTTTGAAGTGCCCTCTCAAGAATCACGCCGTCACTTGAAAATTTGTAAATGCTGAACTCAAAAGTCTGTCCACCACATTTTAAAGAATACGAGCGAAACTCTCGATCCTCCCGAGCAACTTGCGGGTTCTGGACAATTTTTTCTTCACTCTCAATCACCAAATCTGATGTGACAATCTGACTTTTCACCCAAACCCATTGTCCTTGCTGGTCGAAAGTTGCGAACTTAAGAGTCAATTCTCGAGAATTTATCGAATTACGAAGAATAAAAAGAGCACCAGGCGGTTGATTTTTTAGCCACACCGGTCGAATCACATCAACAATTTGAAAATTTCCTGCTTCGGTCTGATTACGAACTCGCTCAAAATCATGCCTGTTGACTAAATATAAACTCACCCAAGGCTGCACCTGAGGAGTTGCCGCACGATGAAAAAAGTGATGCTGACGAGTTTGAACGTGCTGAAGCGTGTCGTTGACGAGCAAAAGTGGCGGACGACTACTCGCGGCGAGAACCACCTGACGTATCTGCGGTTCGTCATGATCTCCCAAGACTGAACCAGCAAGCTCGCCTTGCCACCAAACACTGATCCCAGTCGGCACAAACAGCCCACTTTTACCGTCATGGTCAACATTGGCAAGAGTTGCATTTTCGACAAGCAGACAACGAACACTCGGATCGATTTCACCCAAGATTCGCAAGAGTTTCTCGTGAACTAGTTTTGCAAGACTGAATGTTTCACTATTTACGAGAACGATTGGACGTTCACTCGAGCCATGAATCACCTGATCGATGAAACTCTGGGGGTTTGCGACTTTATAATCTTCGTTATTCATTGGCTGTTTGCGCGTCAGCCACAACCTCGGCTCTTGCGATCGCGGCTTTTAGATCATTTAGCAGAGGCGCTTTGTCTACCATTGGCTCGCCAGGGTTTGGGCCGCAAATGTTACAACTTTCATTGCGGTTGACCGTCAGCCAAATTGAACGGTGGCCGTATTGTGCTGGCGCGCCTCGTAAGACCTCTCCCACCAGCGAAAAATCCTGCGTCACAGCAAATATTGCATACTGATTTTCGGCCAGGGCTTTCTGCGCGAACTGTTCAAGGCTTGTTCCAGTTCCCTTCATCAGACAAGACAAACCGAGGCGGACACCAATTGCTGAAATTGACTGAATGTCGGCGCCAAGAGCAACCTCTGCAACTAGACGCCCAGTTCCATAATTATGTGTCCCCTGTTCCTGAACGGGCACGAGGTCACGGAATACCGTCGCACAGGCAAAACATGGTGATGGTGCATCGACGACAGCAACTTCTCCCGCATGTGCCTTTGCGAATGCACCTATAAAAACGGCTGGCTTCTTGTGCCAATACGCAAATTGATTAATCTGAAGTTGCGCCCGCCGATCGTCTAATGCACTCATAATCAAATCACAACCTGAAATCAATTGATTAAACGAGTCGCGTGAAATATCCTGCAAAGTTTTTGGTACAAAATTGATTTTCAGTTCGGGAGAAATAGAAATTAGTCGCTCAGCAAGAGCATGAACTTTTAAAGAGCCTACATCTCTTGCCCTAAAGTTTGCACGAGACAAGTTTGAATAGTCGACAGTGTCCGGATCTAAGAGAGTTATCTCACCAGCCCCACATCTAACGAAATGCTCGGCGACATACGAACCAACTGACCCGCAACCTGCGACCAAGACATGCGCTTGTCGCATACGGTCTGTTAAAACTCCACGCGAACGAGCAAACAGACCCTCACCAACTTTGTTTACATATTCGATGAAGTTATCGCCAACAAGAACTGGGTCTAATTCGAGTTCACTTCCGAGTGAACTTCTACCCGTTAGCGCAACACCCGCTCGACCAAAAACGACATGTCGCGGTGATTCGGCTCCTAATAGTCTGAGATCAGAAAGTGCATCTATCAATCGCCGCTCGGGCTCGGAAGTTACACTCCAACGAAGATTTAACTGCTTTGTTTCCCCCGTCAAGCCGTCAAAAAATAGTGCGAGAGGTGGCACATCTGGGTAAGAACCTGATGCGGCAAGAACCAATTTTGAATCATTTCGCAGAGTTAACTGGCCCGACACTGAATACAAAGCGTTCGAATCAGTTGGAAAGAACTCTGGAGCCGGTAGCCGAAGATCTGTCGCGAGCTTTCTTACGTCTCGCGCAAACCAAATGATTTTTGGCAAACATGGTGCAACACGTAAGCCACGTGAGCGACTTCTTATTGCGACATAAAATGACGCCCAGACTTCTTCCCCAATTTTAACTTTGTTTGGAGCCGCCGGACCCTCTTTCAAAGTAATAATAGGCGCAAGATATCGGCCAAGTTCAAGGTTGGTCTCTAGGCCAGCCAAGAAAGACTCCTCGTCAGGTCCTGATGGTGTGTCAAGCGTCCCCGGATGCGAGTGAACAACACCCTTGAACTGAAGATATCGATCAAGCTCATTCAGTTGAACAACTTGAGTAAGTCCAGCAGATGGCACATATGTAGCGCCAGTAACCTCACCCTCTTCGTCAAATAAAAAGTCGACAATTAGCGAATTACCGTACGCACCGAGAAGCGCTCCTCCCGTCTCTACGGGGCGTGATCCGATAGTTGAACTTATGGTGTCAAGAACAGTGTCAAAAACTGAATAGCCCGAATCAAACAGTGAATCTTCATCTCGCGAAAATACTTGAGTATCTGTCCCAAACTGTCCAAAAAATTTTGGCGCAGCCCAGACAAACTTCATAATCAGGCATTGTTTGCGCTAAATGGAAACTGCCCAGACTCTACGTACAAGGAGTACCCATTAGCCCATAAAACTGACTTGGCAAAAGCCTGCTCTAAAGTTCGACATCCCTGAACCGTTGGCTCTAAACATAATGAGCCATCAGGCAAAACATGACTCTCGTGGCCGAGTTCCCCTCGCTCAACTTCCGGGCTCACTACCATGACACGGTATCGAGAACCGTTGAAGTAGGCGAACAATTTGTACTGTTTGCCCAACTCACACTTGATGTCGTACTTGAAACCAGTGCATCCATCACTGACGACCTCCACAGTGTTGCGCGGCATCTTGCCTCTCGCAAACTCTCGATCATTCTTAAGATTGTTGTAAGTCACAACTACTGACAAGCGAAAACAGTTTGTGGAACTTCAGAAACTGTTCGTTGATTAGAGCCAACTTGGTCACCCATAACAATCTTTCCTTCGGGCGATACATACACCTTTTCGCTCTGCGGAACATTGGGTGCGTTCTCATTGCTCGACTGATTGCGCGTCAGGGTCTCTCGAAGTTTATTTAAATCAACTTGGTTGGTCATTTTGCATCCTCACTTTAGCTAGAAATTAAGAATATTGATTTTATGAACTTTCAGTTATTAAAACGACGCCTTAACTCATTTAGATCTGGACCATTCATAATACTTTCGGGTTGGGGAGCTTGATATTGAGAAGGACTATAACTGGTTATTTGGGCTCTTCTTTGAGTGATCTTCGTAATAATCGGGTCGCTTAACGACCGACCATCGTTTGAAGATACCCATTCTGTCCAGTTTTGTCCATTCCAATATCGCATCAAGTAACGACCAGTTGGATCAGGAAACCATCCATCACCAAGTGCTTGGTTCATATCTGGTGCATTTAAAAATCCGTGTGCGGGGTTCGCACCCAAGTTTTGATTCTGAGGGAAGCTACTAGCGATTCGCTGCCGCTTTCGACGCTTGCTCCTTCTAATTAACCAAATTGCAATAAGACAGAAAGCAAGTAGCTCCATGAAACCCCCTACAAATAACCTTTTTTTCTAAACCAATAAAGCTGAATCAGAGAAACTATCGCAATTAGGACCAGCGAGTAAACCCACCCTAGAGAATCATTGTATCCTGGGGTACTTATAAAATTTTGCCCGAAGAACCCGGCGATAAGTTGCGGAAACAAAAGTATTGAGAGTACCCCAGTGAACTTTCTACCAACTGCCGTTTGCTGAGAGTTTTGAATCTCTTGAAAACGCTTGAACATCAACTCAAGATCTGACTCTAAATTATTGCGAATTGATGTGAGATGTCGCGTACGCATCAGCAAGTCCGTCAATGAGACTTCCACAAATGGCGGAAAAAGTTCTTCATCGGCGTTCTCAGAAGTCCTTCGAACATCAACCTCATTCGAAGCGACTGCTTTAAAAATATTTTTTGTCTCTTGTAATAAAGTTCTGAGGCTTACAACCTCAGTCTTGTGCACCGCGGTTCTTCGATAAAGACTACTTAAGTACTCAGAATCCGCGTTACTTGGAATCTGTCGACTTTCAGAGGTCACAAGTTCTAAATCCACCAGAACATTTTCTTTCAACAATTTGAGACTCTCCTCCAACTGCGTAACGACTACTTCAGCCAGTCTTGAAATTGCCATTCCAACACTCCAGTCTGGATGATCAAAGAGTGTGACGATTCGGGAAATCTCGTTTTTGACACGAGCGATCGAATTATCTTCAGCACCTAACTTGCCAATCGCTGAAGATCGCAGAACTGTGACTATCTGTTCGAAATTTGCTAGAAAGTGAATGGTGTAAAAGTCTGCACGATCGTCATCTACCGATGTTGGGCAAGCAAACATTCCAAAAACATATTCGCCATGCGACTCAATTCTTGGAAATGGATCCGTCAGTTGATCTTCGAAGTTTGAGAGCGCACCTTGAGCAACAGGGTGCAGACGATCAAAATGTAAATCGCCTGCCTGCTCAGATTGAAACCACAACAAAAGCGATTCGTTATCTGTGTCATCGAGACGGGTCCAATTCTTAGGCATGACTCTTAACCTCTGACAGCCAATCGCTGCCGCCGAAATAAAAATGCAAACACAATTATGAAAACTGGAGTAGTTGCAAGAATTACTTGGGAAAGAGACGACAATACTGAGGTACCAATCTCGAACCACACGTCAAGCGCATGAATTGGTGTTGCCGCTTCGCCATCTAAAACTGCTCCAATGATTCCGAATGCGAGAACAGCACTTGCCAAAAGAACCGAATTGACTAACCAAGGAACGTGCGCCAGAGTAAGTCGAACTTTTGACACAACTTTGCTTAGATGGAGAAACTTGAGGATTTTTGAAATTTTAAAAACTTTCATTATTTTTGCCGACTGAAGAAACGATGGCAACGGTAAGAGTGGGAATAGTTCGAGCGTCTCAAAACGACCTATCGCCCAAATTAGCATTGGATTTGCCAAAACAATCACCGTCAACTGCAATTTATGACTTCTTAGCCACTCGCCACCCCAACCCTGGTGAAGTCGGACCATAATAAGGGTTTCAACCAAAAAAATCACCCAAATTATTACCCCAAGAGCATCGCCTAAAACCCGTAAGTCCTCATTTTTGGAAGCATGAAAGAAAACTGCCGGAACAGTTGCCAAGGCGGCACAAGCCGTGACAGTAAGTGAAAAGTCTGCAACAGTTTTGGCTTCAAAACCAAAGAGTGTTGGGTACTCTGGATCTGATAGCCCGCTATCAAGAAGTCGAAATGATCTATTCATGAGACCTCCTGTCGGATCACACTCTATTTAAGCTCAAGGACAATTCCAAATCTGCCACTGCGTCCCATCTAATAGATAGTGGCTCTATTAGCTTTTCTAGGCCAATGCCACTTGCGCCCTTGTTTAATTCACGCCATACTTTCGAGGTGTTTAAAAATTTTGTAACAGCTCAGATGACGCTGAAGACAGGACAAGAGTTATTCACTTCCCCTCGCGAGTCCTGTCAAACAATCGCGAGATTCTCAAACAATATAAAACTTTCAATTGGCTCCTTTGTCCGTGAAGATCAATTAGTTACTTTCAAAAAAAGCCAACACTTTGAAAACGTACCAGCAGAACTACCCTTGTCATGCCTTGCTGAAGTAGGGCCAAAAAAAGCAGAATACTTTGTCGGAAAGATTGGCGAAAAACTCACTAGTACTGACCGAGATACATTTCTAACACTTGCACTCTCACTCAGCAAGATGCCAGTGCCATCAAGACTCCGATACCTTTTTGGATACAGGAAAAAGTTGGATGAGTGGAGGTATCTATCGGCATGTCCAGTATTTTACGAACTAACCAGCGGACTCACTCAGATATATAACCGACTGATGAAGTCTGGTGCCAAACTGGCGGCTTCTCCAGGAAAGTATTTTGACATTACCGAGGACTACCTTGAAACTCTCGACTTGCGAAAACGAAATGCTGGTGCTGCAAGACTTCTCGAACGAAACTACCTGCAGATCTCAAACAGTGCTCCACGACATGAAAGATTTAATTTTTCGCCAACCGCATTCCACTCAGACATTAGCAGCGTGTTCTTTTTACCTGATGCTCTCGTCGTATCCTACGGTATTCAAAATGTGTATTATCGCTACGAGGATATTCGTCTCCACACTTTTGAAAATCGTTTCATCACTCACGAAGTACCGTTCGGTGTAAAGCCAGTTGATTACACTTGGCAGTACGTGAATAAAGATGGTGGTCCTGATCGCCGCTTCAACGATAACTTCCAAATTCCAATCATTGAAGTTACAGAACTCGACTTTTACTTTTCTGACGGCGTACAGATTCATACAGCTTTTACTGACGGTCGTGCAGTCGAGAATTTCGAGGCAGCTCTCGTAGAACTAGGTGCTCGAACCTAAATTTAATAGGTATATTTGCGGGCGAATGCGGCCTTGGTGGGTCAAACTTGGATCGAGAATGCTCGTTTAAGAATTTTGCTTTTATTGCGGCGATTATGAGCAGGGACCGCCGACTCCAAAGTTTTGCACCCACCAAAACCAACTTCCCTTTCCGTCCCTGTCATAACCTCCGAGCGTGATACCAATACCAAGGTGCTTGAAGTCGCTCAGAATGTTTTTTCGATGTCCGGGCGAGTTCATCCATCCCCTTACAACATCTTTGGGCGACGCATATCCCATCGCAATATTTTCACCAATGAACTCCCACCGGTAACCTGCTTGATTCGACCGCTCACCAACACCGTCACCCGTGTAAGGATTGACATGTTCAAAGAAGTCCTGCTCATGCATTGCATCCGAGTGTGTCTGGGCGGCCTTGTGCAGGGTGGAGCAACCTACAAGTGGATCTAGCCCTTCTTTCAACCGCTCAGTATTGGTCAGTAATAGAACTTCCACGCGCCACGCCTGATCTATGTTCGACGGAAGTGTGGGGGCGACAGTTGTCGTGGTCGTGGTCGTTGTCGTGGTCGTTGTCGTGGTCGTTGTCGTGGTCGTTGTCGTGGTCGTTGTCGTGGTCGTTGTCGTGGTCGTGGCTGTTGCTGGCGAGACGGTTGCCGAAAGAGATGTAACTGATTTTTCCTGATCTATCGAAGCCTGACTGACCGAACCAGACCCTGATTTTTCGATCTCTGAGTTATTGTCACCAAGAAATGTGGCGCGAAAAATGAACGCAAAAATAATGATGCCCACAGGCACAAAAACAATTTTGAATATCTGGGACTGGATACTTGGGCCACAGCCAGGACATAGGGGATCACCACAAACGTCACAACTATTGGATGGGGTGTCACTGTCGAAGTCTTCAAAATTATTCATCAATGGTCAGCCAATCGCCGTATTTGTACTAGATAGATGAGGTTAGGTGCATCTTTAATCTCAGACGAACACAGTTATCGATCAAATGTCTGAAATCGAAGCAAGTTCACTTCTTATCAGAGAGGGGTGAACGTTTTCTTTCTATCAAAACTACGCGCCAAACAATCTGCCGGCTGCTCCGAGTGAAATGATTAAGTTGGGCACGTATCAACGATCTTCTATGAATCTGTGGATCTATTTGAGATTCTTAAGTTGACGACGTGCAAGACTCAGGTCTGCTGATGGCTTTGGCCACTTCAGATTCATACCCTGAAGAGTTGCCCGCACAACATCGCTTACAGCAAAGTCACGAAACCACTTTGAGTTTGCTGGTATGACGTACCAGGGTGCATAGGCGGTAGATGTTGAGCTCACGATCTTAGAAAACGTAGCCATGTACTTGTCCCAACGCTCGCGCTCTGCAAGATCTCCCATCCTAAACTTCCAGTTTCGGCTTGGTTCATCGAGCCGCGCCATTAGACGCTCCCACTGCTCATCTCGCGAAATATGCAGCAAAAACTTCAGTACAAAAGTTCCTTCGTCAGTCAACATCTTCTCGAAGTTTTTTACATGCTCAACTCGGGCAGCTAGCTGGCTTCGACTTAGACTGTCATTTAAAATTGGGACTATTAAGTCCTCGTAGTAACTGCGGTTGAAAACTCCGATAGACCCGCGCGCAGGCGATACAGCGTGTGTTCGCCACAGAAAGTCGTGCGACAACTCGCGACCAACAGGTGCTTTAAACGAAGTCACATGTGTCCCCTGAGGATTGAATGCCGTGAACACTTTTCGAATCACTCCGTCTTTGCCAGAGGCGTCAATTCCTTGGAGCACAATAAGCAGCGATTTCGAACTATCCGCATACAAGTGATACTGCAAGTCTTCAAGTTTCTTTAGGTTAGATTCAGTGTATTCACGAGCCCTTTCTTTCGACCAGTTACACGTGGACTCGGCAGCTCGATTACTCAAGTTTGGTTTCCGCCCGCTCTCCACCTTCAGGCTCTGAGCCAACTCATCACGCTTTGGTTTCATCAAATACCGGTCCTCCGTAGATGCCATGTTAACCGCTGAGAACAACCTGACTTTTAGCCCAAGCGATCCGTATTCGCTGTTTTTTACGTTTGCAAAATCCTTACAACTGAGTCGTCAAAAATTCTCTTGAGACTCATCAATCGATTGGGAAAATCTGGTAACTAGTAATAACCGAACCTTGTCTCCCATCACTCAACATCTCCGAAACTTTAACGAAAATAGGGTCTTTACCAATCAATGATTTTGATATGGAAAATACCAGCGTCCCCCAACCTAGTGTTTCATCGGCATGGACAAAGTCGTCAAAGAGTGTCCGCTTTGATGTTTGGACCAGAACGTGAGCACCATTCTCAAATGCTGACTCGGCCGAGATCGACCAGCGACGATAAATCGTTACTCGTGGTACAAATCCACGAGGCGGCCATGCAACTATGCCTCTATCACGGACTGTTACATTCTTTAGTTCAAAGTCACTAACCACCAGAAGCGCATTAGAACCTTTTGTATCACCAGTGCCAATCACTGAGAGTTCAGGTAACAAAATCCATCGTCTATGACCAACACTGCCATTGTTTGCTCCTTCATCCTCTATGTACGAGTCAATGGCGTCAGGGCCGTTCGTGCCGAGGAGCAAGTTTGACCGTATTGCACCATCAGCTGCCATCTTTGAGAGACAACTAAAACTTGAATCAGGCTCGTGGTCAATCCGACCGGATGCATACATGGTTAGAGCCGCTGCTTGCGCCAAATCATTAAATTGCTCATCCAGAACAACTTCAGGAACAACGCCCGCCATTGCACGATACCAATTAACGCGAGAGAGTGTTGCTTCGCGATTCAATTTACTAGTCGACCCAGGATCACAACCCCTATCAGAACCAGTCCACTTCAAAGGTGGAGGTTTCTGACTAAATTCTCGGACAAACGCAGCTCTCACTTCGGATTCCACCGACGTATCGATAATCGACACAGGTCGACTGCGTGACAAAGAAACAAATTCCTGGTTTAATCTCTTTTCAGTTAACAAGGAAGCGACTGTTTTGTGACTCCCATCAGGCAAGATAAAGCCCCAATCAGATGTCTGTCCAATCTCGAAAATTGAAGTCAGCTCACCATTTGGGTCGTCAATTTCAGGAATATCGATTTGATACCTTTCCTTAAACTCGGACTCGCTAGCAAAGTCATCACCAAGTGCAATGCTCACAATGTTTATTTCTTGAGCCCAAACTTTTACCACTCGACCAATAAATTCTGCCTGTGTTTCACACAAAGAACATCCTGGTTTCCAAAACCAAATGGCCGCTGGCCGCGTTTTAAGAAGAGGGTTATCTAATGGGCCCTGCAGAATTGGCTCAGTTGTGGGCGGAGATGAGCTTGTGGTCGAGGAAATCGGGAGCGTGTCCGTCACAGTCGATCCCGCGGTCGTACTAGTTGAATCAGGTGAGGATTGACTCTCGGGCAAAACTCCCCCAGTACTCGATTGGGTACTTTGCAGATCCGAAGAATTGGGCTGAGTAACTTGCCCGATTGCCAACCACACAATTCCAAGAACGACTAACACTGTTGTGCCTATAAAAATTTGTTGTTTCGGTTTAAACTCTTCGCAACCAGGACAAAGTTCGTCGCCGCACACTACACAGCCCGAATAATCTTCACCGGACATTAAACAACCTCAGCAACTTGGTCGCACATCATATATATCTTCTTCTTCGCATGTAAGAATATTGAATGACCCAATAACAAATAGTTAGACTAATTGTCAACCACCATCCATTTTTCATAAACCAAGATGGCATTTCAAAAAAGTTTTGTCCAAAATAGCCAAAAATCAGACTCGGAAACAAGATCATTCCACCCAATGCTGTGACCCGATGAGTTGCTAAAACAAGTGCTTTCTCCTGCAAACGATCTAATTTAGAGATCGAATCTGCGATTTGGTTTTCTAAAGCTCGACGAAATGAGTCGAGCTGCGAAGCGTGTATAAAAAGCCCATTTGAAAAATGCAGTTCTGAAGCATTAAAAAATGGTGAAGGTAGGTCACTTGAGTTATTGACGAAAAAATTACCTTGCTGTATTTGAGACATCATTACGGCAGTTTGCGTTGTTACTGTACTCAGAGAAAGTGTCTCATCTTTTAGAACTATCAAAGGAGGAAGATGACGAGAGATCGCAGTTTCGATGGCTCTTCCGTCCGCTTCATGGACTAATTGAATCCGCTCATCATATTTCTCAGCGCGATTTCCGAGTGCGTCAAAAGTGTGATCTAATGCCGCAATTGTGAAACTTGCAATTTTAAGAATTGTCTGTGCAACGCGATCGCTACCAAATTCTGAGTGACGAGCTTGAAGTCCAAGCACAGCACCACCAAACGTATAGTTGTAGGCCCAAGATGGATCTTTAAACACCGTTAATAAATGAGATTCAGTGGCAACGACAAAGAGACTTGAAAAATCAGCTACTCCATTATCGATATCTGCTGGGACCGAGAAGCAACCGAAAATGTACTTCCCATGGCTTGCAATGTGAGGGAAAGGATGGGTATATATCTTTTCTCTTTCACCCGCAAGGTCAAACTCAGAAGTCCCCAAAAATTCGCGAACGATTCTCTCAACTTTAAATCCGCCACTTGCTTCTATGTCGCGAATGGCATTTTCGAGATCTTTTTGAAACTCCGCTTTATCCCGGTGCCCGCCTCGGGTTGAGTTTTTTACGATAATCCATTTATGGCCCACAACGCAAAGGCTATCTTTGCCGGAACAATTTCTGGTTCTCTACTTTTGTAGGCTGGTTTTGTGAAAATTGAAATACCTCAGGACCTTCTTGTGGTTGTCGGTGCGCGTCACTACTCCACAAATATAAAGTTTCTAGTTAGTACGGATGAAAAAAATTCTCTGAAACGCGACTGCACTGCAACTATTTTTCATGAAAAAGAAAATCAGTTTGACAAAAATGCGATCGCAGTTGAAGTTGACAAAAAAACTGTCGGTTATATTTCGAAGTTTCGATCAGCCCAACTCTTGGACTTGATTGGTGGTCGTAAAGTTGAATTGAATTGCACACTTCTATGGAATGGTGATCCAGAAGAGGATTACTGCATGTACACGGTTCAATTGTTCGTTTAAGTTTTCGTAAGCTTTTAATTTTTACATGAGATTCGATTTGCAACCAAATGTCGCAGGTTAAAGATTGATCCCCGGGTTCATCAATGCCGATTCCAAAACTTGATAGGCATTGATTCTTTTGCCACTTCCAATGTGTCGGCAAGTATTTCATAGTTTCTTCCACCAAATTGCTTGATGGTGTCAAGAGGATTCTCAAAACTCTCTACTTTAAGCAGCGAGAAGAAAGCTTGAAGGTATGCAACCGGGACTGTATAGGCAAACTCGTATTCGTCCGTGCCAAAAAATCGCTCAACCTTCGGCCCGATGTCTTGACCCGAAATTACAAGGTTGCCTTCGGCATCTAGCGACGCCCAAATTCGCCTCGAGTCTGCCCCAATTCGCTCATCGACTATCACGACCTCAGTCATTGTTCTCCTCTTCTTCAAACCCACTCACCAGTTACGCACGACTGAATGCCTCATGTGCGGGAAAGTTTCGAGCAATTATCCTAAGTCTTCTGACTCGTCTGCAGCTTCAAAGTCGTCGTTATCGATAATGTCTGGGTCGTTGTCGAACTCAATTTCGTCAACGGCTGGGCCGTCTAAATCATCAGCAGGGTCGTCTTCAGCATTGACCCATTCAGCGCCGCAACCCGGGCAATCAACCATGCCCTCACCATAGAAAAAAACTGGTGTACCGCAATAAGTGCAAATCTGACCGTCTTCAAGTGCATCAATAGTCATGACTAAATGATGCCAGATAGGTGTTGCACCCTGTAAGTCTGAACACCCCCTGTGTATAGTCAT
>SXGR01334676.1_pt1 | contig 22361 bp, 20 predicted proteins | sample 3174711 | NCBI WGS metagenome assembly SXGR01 (sample SAMN11356860, study PRJNA531348) | freshwater metagenome | isolation source: freshwater sample F1-60 | place: China: Fuxian Lake, Yuxi | collected 2017-12-25 | reverse complement strand
GAGCGCATCCACCGGTCGAACCTCGTCGGGATGGGCATCATCCCACTCGAGTTCACGAACGGTGAGACGCGGCAGTCACTCGGACTGACCGGGTTTGAGCAGTACACCGTAGAGGGGCTGTCGGACTCGATGAATCCGCGGGCGACGCTGACCGTACGGGCGGTGAGCGCCGGCAGCGCTACGAAGACCTTCAGCGTGCGCAGCCGGATCGACACACCCGAAGAGCTGAACTACTACACGAACGGCGGAATTTTGCCGTACGTGCTCAGGAATCTGGCGCGGTAGTTGCGTGAGGTCCGGGGGGTGCGAAGCCCCCGGTTTGCTGCTTGCCCACTCATCCCTCGAGTCGATCCCAGTGCCCCATGCGGTAGCGGTGGTAGTCAACCCGGCGGCCGGGCGAGGGAGCGGCGCACAGCTGTTGCCGCGGGTACGCGCGGCGTTCGAAGAATCGGGAATCGCGATCGTGCGCCTCACGGCCAAGTCGGGAGATGAGACGCGCCTCGTCCGCAATGCTCTCGACGCAGGCGCCGGCACGATCGTCGTCGTGGGCGGCGACGGCACCTGGAGCCGTTGCGCTGGCGCAGTGCTCGACGCGGCGGCCGGCGACCGCGTGCGACTCGCGTTTCTTTCGGCCGGCACCGGCAACGACTTCGCGAAAAATCTCGGTGCCCCGTCGCGCGACTTCGCGGCAATGGCGGCGTTGGTCACGGACCCATCGTGCGATCGGCGGGTGGACGTCGGGGTCGTGGAGAGCGGTGCGGCACGACACTGGTTCCTGAACGTGGCGGGCTTCGGGTTCGACGCGGCCGTGCTCGAGGACACGTCGAAAGGCGGGAGGCTCGGCGGAACCGCGGTGTACATCGTGGCTGCGCTCAAACGACTGATCGGCTACCCAGGCTTCGCGTACACGGAGGGGGGCTCGCAAGGCGAATCACGGCTCGCGATGATGCTCGTCTTCTCGAACGGATCCCATTTCGGCGGCGCATTTCGTGTCGCGCCCTCTGCCCGCATCGACGACGGACTGCTCGACCAGGTCGAGATCGGCGATGTACGGGGCCTCGCACGCATTCCCCTGTTCGTGAGCGCGGTGCGCGGGGCACATGTCGCACATCCGAAGGTGCGGGTGACCCGACGCAAGGAGTTCACGCTCACGTTCAGCCGCGGGCCCGCCTGCGACCTCGACGGCGAGCTCGTGCAGCTCGCGCAGCGCGACGTCAGAATCCGATCGGTTCCCGGCGCGATCCGCGTCGTGTCACCTTAGTGGCAGCGCCATCGCGACATCCCCCAGGCCAGACGCGCCGAGCGCCTCGCGTGCGAGGTCACCGGCCAGCACCAGGTTGCGTTCCCGCTCCGCGGATGCAACCTTTTCGTATCCCGGCACCTTGTGGAGGGTCAGACGCATGATGCAACTGGACGTGCATGTGAGGCGGCTCACAGCCGCACTCGTCGTGAGCGCCGTTGGTGCGGTGCTGCAGGCGCAGGCGCCAGCCGCTGCGCCGCAGGAGCTGGCACCGAAGGTCGGCGACGTCGCACCAGACTTCACCCTGCCGGCTAGCACGAAGGAAGGCAAACTCGCGCAGCCACTTCGCCTCTCCAACCTCAAGGGCCAGGTAGTGGTTCTTGCTTTCTTTCCGAAAGCAAGAACCCGTGGCTGAACTGCTCAAATGAACGCGTACCGTGATCAGTACGCGCAGATCTTTAACGGTGGTAAGGGCGTCACGGTGCTGAGCATCAGCGTCGATGTCGACACCATCCACGCCGCGTGGGCCCGCGAGGCGGGCTACCCGGTGACATTTGTCAGCGACACCGCGAGGACCCTCGGCGCGCAGTACAACGTGGGGGGCTTTCTCAGAACCTATTCCCGTGTGCTCTTCGTTGTCGGCAAGGACGGAAGAATCGCCCACGTGATGCGGCCGTTTCGCGAACTGGTACAAGACTCGTATGACGAACTCCAGAAGGCCGTGGCGACGGCGATGCAGCCCTAGCCAGCAGCTGGAATCGATGATGCGAGCGGGCGGCGAAGCGACAGGCTTCGCCGCCCGCTGCAATTGCGGCCACCGTTCCCTCTCGACACCACTCCTCCGCTCCGCGAGCTTTCCCCTATGACCTCGCGCACGTCTGTCGTCGTTGGCCTCATGCAGGACGCCGTCACCGGTGACTCGCAGCACGCGCTCGCCGCGACCATCACACGTGTGCGCGAAGCGGCCGCGAAAGGCGCGCAGATCATCTGCCTGAAGGAACTCTTCAACGCACCATACTTCTGCAAAGCGCTGAAACAGGAATACTTCAACTTCGCCGAACCAATTCCCGGCCCTACCACCGACGCGTTGCGCACCGTGGCTGCCGAATTGCAGGTGGTGCTCATCGTCCCGATTTTCGAGCGTCAGGCGCCTGGTGTATATCGCAACTCCACCGCTGTCATCGACGCCGACGGCACGCTGCTCGGCGTGTATCGCAAGATGCACATCCCGCACGACCCGCTCTTTGAGGAGAAGTACTACTTCGCTCCGGGCGACGCGGTGACCGAGGGTGAGGGCACCGCCAGCGGGTTCAAGATCTGGAAAACGCGCTACGCAACGATTGGCGTGCTCATCTGCTGGGACCAGTGGTACCCCGAAGCAGCGCGCATCACGGCGCTCCTCGGCGCCGACATCCTGTTTTATCCCACCGCGATCGGCTGGCACCCGGCCGAAAAGGCGGTGTGGGGCGCATCCCAGGTGGACAGCTGGCGTACCGCTCATCGGGCACACGCCATCGCCAACGGCGTTTTCGTCGCCTCGGTGAACCGCGTCGGGTTTGAACCAGAACCCGGCACCCAGGGGATCGAATTCTTCGGCCACTCGTTCGTGGCCGACCCGTACGGCCGGATGATCGCCAACGCCGCGACCGAGCCAACCACGCTCATCGCCGAGTGCGATCTCAGCCTCATCGAGGGCGCGCGCCGCAACTGGCCGTTTCTGCGCGATCGCCGGATCGATGCCTATGGCCCGATCCTGAATCGCTGGATCGGATGACCGCCAAGCCGCGCGCAACGCATACGTCGGGCAGGCCGGGCGGACGTGCCGTCCGCTGGCCCGCGGAGTGGGAGCGACACGACGCCACCTGGATCGCGTGGCCGCACTGTGCGGCGGACTGGCCGGGCAAGATCGCGACGATCCCGTGGGTGCATGCGGAAATCGCACGCCTGCTCGCGGTGCACGAACGCGTGGAGATCCTCTGCCACTCCGCCGCGATTTATGCCGCCGCGCACCGAACGCTGGCCGCGCACGGCGTCACACGAAACGTTCGGCTTCATCGGTGCCCGACCGACCGCGCCTGGCTGCGCGATTCAGCGCCCACCGGCGTCCTCACCCGCGACGGGTCGCTCGAGTGGGTACACTGGGGCTTCGACGGCTGGGCCAAGTACCCGAACCACAGACGCGACGCGAAGGTCGGGGCCTTCGTGGCCCGCACGTCGCGCGTGCCCTGCACGGAAGCGCTGCGTCCGGACACCGGCGCGCGTGCCGTACTTGAGGGTGGTGGCATCGAAACCGATGGTCGCGGCACGCTGCTCGTGACCGAGGAGTGGTTGCTCTCGCGCGTGCAGGTGCGCAATCCGGGACTGTCACGGGCGGGCTATGAATCGCTCTTCGCGCGGGAGCTGGGTATCCGTAACACCATCTGGCTCGGCGAAGGCTGCGTCGGCGATGACACGCACGGCCACGTGGACGACATCGCGCGTTTCGTCGCGCCCGGCGTCGTCGTGCTGGCACGCGAAGCGGATTCCGGCGACGCGAACCATCGCCCGTCGGTCGACAACCTGAAACGGCTCCGGAGCGCCCGCGACGCCCGCGGCCGCGCGCTCACGATCGTGCCACTCCCCTTTCCCCGCGCGGTGATGATGGCCGGCGTACGGCTGCCCGCGAGTTACGCGAACTTCTACATCGCCAACGGCGTCGTGATTGTGCCGACCTTCAACGACCCCGCCGATCGCGAAGCACTGGACACGCTCGCCCGTGTGATGCCACGGCACGAGGTCGTGGGTATTCACTCCCTCGACCTCGTCTGGGGTCGTGGCACACTCCACTGCCTGACGCAACAGCAACCGGCGGCCTTACGCCCTCGTCGCGGAACGGCGCGCCATGGTGTAACACCCATAGACAGCGCCCAATGAATCGTCCGGCGGTGCTCCTCCTGAGCGGCGGACTCGACTCGACGACGCTGCTTGCGCACGCGCTCAGCCAGCACTGGCAGGTCAGTGCGCTCACCTTCAGCTACGGCCAGCGCCACGCGAGCGAAGTATCGCGCGCCCGCGCCGTCGCGCGACAGTACGGCGTGACGCGTCACGTCGTCGCCGAGCTCGACCTGCGGCCGTTCGGTGGATCGGCGTTGACCACGACCGACATCGCGGTACCGAAAGACCGGTCACCGGAAGCGATGCAGACGGGGGTTCCGGTGACGTATGTGCCGGCGCGCAACACCATCTTCCTCTCCTCCGCGCTCGCCTGGGCCGAGGTGCTCGGCGCCCACGATCTGTTCATCGGCGTCAACGCGCTCGACTATAGCGGCTATCCCGACTGCCGCCCGGAGTTCATCGCCGCATTCGAGCAACTGGCCAACCTGGCGACGCGTGCCGGCACCCAAGACGGCGTGCGCTACACGGTGCACGCGCCGCTAATGACGATGTCGAAGGCCGAAATCATCACGCTGGGTATGGGTCTCGGCGTCGACTACTCGACTACCACGAGCTGCTACGACCCCGATCCGTCGGGCGCAGCGTGCGGCCGGTGCGACGCCTGCCAGTTGCGGAAGAAGGGGTTTGCCGAGGCCGGCGTCGCCGACCCGACCCGGTACGCTGGCGGGTAAGCGGCGCGGCAGCACAGACACCCAACCACCACCGATGTACACACTTCGAGAAATCTTTCTTACGTTGCAGGGCGAGGGCTTTCACACCGGCCGCGCCGCCGTGTTCGCACGGTTTTCCGGATGCAACCTCTGGACCGGCCGTGAGGAAGACCGGCAGTCCGCCACCTGCAAGTTTTGCGACACCGAGTTCGTCGGCGTCGGGCCAGATGGAGGAAAATTCCAGACCGCCGACGCGCTCGCTGATGCGGTGGCCGCGCGATGGCCGGTCGCGGCGGCGGCCGGCGGTGGCGAGCGATTCGTCGTCTGCACTGGAGGTGAACCGCTGCTGCAACTGGACCGCGAGGCCATTGATGCGCTGCACGCGCGCGGGTTTACCGTCGCCGTCGAAACCAACGGCACACAACAACCACCGCGCGGCATCGACTGGATCACGGTCAGCCCGAAGATCGGTGCACCACTCGCGCTGACGCGGGGCAACGAGATCAAGCTCGTCTACCCGCAGGAGGCCGGCGATCCGGCGCTGTTCGAGCAGATGGACTTCGCCCACTTCTTCCTGCAGCCGATGGATTGCGCCGATCGCGCGCAGACGACCGCGCAGGCCGTGCAGTACTGCCTCGAGCACCCGCGCTGGAGGCTCTCCGTGCAGACCCACAAGGGGCTCGGCATCCGGTAGGCGATTCGCGGCCTGTTCGGGTTCCGCCAGCACCGTGGAACGGGTAGATTCCCGACTCGATGATCGCCACCCACCTCCCCCGCTTCCTCGCCACCGGCTTTGTGGCCCTGCTCGGCGCCTCCGTGGCGCCGGCGCAGCAGTCGCCGCGCGCGTCGGGACCGCCGATGGTATCAACGCGCGTCAAGGCCCCGGCGCTCAAACGCGACACCACCGTTCGGATTCGGGCCGTGACCAAGTCGCCGGTTAAAGCGCTCGAACGCCGTGGGTCAAATCCGAGGGGTCCGTTCGCCCGGGTCAGCGAAGTGCAACGCGACTCGATCATTGAGAACACGCGGTCGCTCCTCGGCATCCGCTACCAGTGGGCCGGCGAGACACCGGAGCGTGGCGTGGATTGCAGCGGACTCGTGAAATACGTGTTCGCCAAGCTCGGGATTGCGCTGCCGCACCATGCCGCTGATCTCGCGATGCTCGGTGAGTCGGTCGCCAAGGACACGTCCGAGATGCGGCCGGGCGACCTGCTCGTCTTCAGCAAGCTCAAGAGCAAGCGCATTTCGCATGTTGGCATCTACGTCGGCGACGGCATGATGATCCACGCTTCGTCCGGTGCGAAGCAGGTGGTCGAGACGCCAGTCCTTGAATTCCGCTCTGCGCTTCTCCGCGGCGTGCGTCGCGTGATCACGGTGGACTCGACGAAGGCGCCGGGTAGCAAGTAGCCTGAATCGCGCAGGTGGTGATCGCCGTTCACCTTGCCCGGGCCGGTCCGCCCGGGTTTTTTTGCGTCCCTAGCGTCCTGCACTCCGCCGGGAATTCGTACTGCTAGGCACCAACCAGGCACCAACTAGGCACCGTCGGGATCGCAAAAGGCGTAACGGCTTGCCATCTAGCGCGAAAAGGTCAAAGTTTTAGCATCTCGGTTCGTCTCTGAACCGGGGGTACTGGCGGAATGCCCACGGCATTCTTCTGACTTTTGCCTACTTGAGGTAAACATGGCTCGAAACATCGTTCGGCGATTGGTGGCAGTGATGATGCTCCTGGTGGCGGTGCGCACGGCGTCGGCACAGGGCTCCGCGCTCTCCGGCAAGGTGACGAACAACGAAGGTGGCGCGCCAGTTGGCGCTGCCAACGTACAGGTCGTTTCGGGCATGGCCGTGTCCGGTAAGGCAACGAGTGCCGACGACGGCAGCTACCGCGTGACCGGCCTCGTCGATGGCACCTACACCGTGATCGTGACCCGCATCGGCTACTCCGCGCGCCGTCTCGACCGAGTCGCGGTCAAAGGCGCTACGACGCTCAACGCAACGATGGTCGAGCTCGCGGCGACGCTGAATCGCGTGGTAACGACTGCCACGCGCGGCGCCACCCCGCAGAAGGAGCTCGACATCCCGGCCGCGTTGTCGGTGATCAGCTCCGAGAGCTTCGAGAACAAGCCCGCGCCGACGATCGGCGCCTACCTCAGCCAGGTACCCGGCCTCAGCATCTCGAGCGGCGGCATCCTGCAGAGCAACATCGTCTCGCGCGGCTTCAACAACGCCTTCTCCGGCGCGATGCTCAACCTGCAGGACTATCGCTTCGCCGGTGTCCCGTCGCTGCGGGTGAACGTCCCCGCGCTGTACAGCGGCACGCGCGACGACATCGACCGCATCGAGGTACTCAACGGACCGGCCTCGTCACTCTACGGTCCAAACTCGGCCAACGGCGTACTGCACATCATCACGAAGTCGCCGTTTACGTCACAGGGTACGACGGTCTCGGTCGAGGGTGGCAACCAGTCGCTGTTCAAGGGCGGCCTGCGCCACGCCGGCGTGTTCGGCGCGAACAAGGAATGGGGCTACAAGTTCTCCGGTGAGTACTTCACGGCACAGGACTTCAAGTACAACGACCCGAACGAGCCGGCCACCTTTCCGAGCGCAGCGCCAGCCGGCCGCGCGGGCAAGCCGTTGACGCGCGATTTCGCCCTGCGTCGGTACACGGGCGAGGGGCGCCTCGACTACCGTCCCAGCGAGCACCTCGAGAACATCGTCACAGCCGGTTACTCGCAGTTCAGCGGCATCGAGGTGACCACCGCGTTCGGCGCCGCGCAGGGAAAGAACTGGACCTTCATGAACTTTCAGGACCGGTTCAAGTACAAGAACTTCTTCGCGCAGGTGTTCCTCAACACCAACAACTCGGGCAACGACGGCCCGGAAGACCTGAACGGCACCTACTATCTGCGCACCGGCATCCCGGTCGTGGACAAGTCGAGCGTATTGGTCGGCCAGGTGCAACAGACCGTAAACATCGCCGACTGGAAGCTCATCGGCGGTATCGATTACATCTCGACGGCCCCGCGCTCGCAAGGCACGATCTTTGGCCGCAATGAGGGATCGACCGATATCCACGAAACGGGCGCGTATCTGCAGGCCGCCTATCCGCTCGCGAAAGACCTCGAGCTGTCCGCCGTGATTCGCGGAGACCAAAACGACCAAATCATCGGCACGCAGTTCTCACCCCGCGTGGCCTTCACCTATAAGCAGAACGCGAACACCAACTGGCGCGCCAGTTTCAGCCGCGCATTCAACTCGCCGGCCAGCTTCGCGTTCTTCCTCGACCAGGTGTCCAACCCGAACCAAGCGCCGGGCTTCGCCCTCCGCGCGGTCGGCAGCCCACCGAAAACCGGATGGCAGTTCAACCGGACGTGCGACGCGTCGATCAACGCCGGCATCTGCATGCGTTCACCATTCGTCGCAGGCGGCCCGGGCACGCCGCTCTCGTCGGCCGCCACCAACGCCTTCCCCGGTTTCATTTCACAGCTGACCGCCATCGCGACGTCGCTGCCGGTCTCGTCGTTCGGCGGCGCCGCTCAGAAGGCCGGCTTTCTTGGCCTCCTCGGGCAGATGATGCCGATCCTGTCAACGCTCCAGCCCACGCCGGCGAATATCGGCACCGTACTACGGATCGGGTCGGCGGCCGTAACACCGGCGAGCGTACGCGACGCAGGACCGCTCAACGCGTCGTTCAACAACACCTGGGAAATCGGCTACAAGGCCATCATCAAGGAGCGCATCCGCGTGGCCGTGGATGCGTGGTACCAGCTGCGTGGTGACGTTGGCGCCCCGATCGGCCAGCTCAACCCGCTCGTGTTCTACGATCCGGCCACGCTCGGCGCCTACCTCGGCGGACGCATCGGCGCCGCCCTTGCGGCGCAGGGTGTGCCGGCGGCACAGGCCGGCGCCACGGCTGCTGCTGCAGCCGGCGCGCTCACCCCGTTGATGGCAGCACTCCCGCAGGGCTCGCTCGCTCTCACCAACGCGCTCCTCGCCGGCGACCAGTCGATCATTGCGACCTACAGGGCCGGGATCGGCACCGTGGACGTGCGCGGCTACGACGTGGCGGTTGACTGGCAGGTGGACGACAAGTGGCTGGTCGCCGCGACGTATTCGAACCAAGGGAAGATCGTGTTCCCCGAAATCGGCGGCACGATCAACCCGTTGATGTCGAACTCGCCGAAGCACAGAGCGAGCGGCACGATCCGTTACACCAACGAATCAAACGGACTCGGGTGGGAGTTCGGCACGCGCTACTCCGACGCCTTCCCGGTGAACTCGGGCCTGCTGAACTCGCTCGGTACCCCGCCTAACCCGACGGGCACCATGCTCTATCCCGCCGTCCGGGTACAGACGCTGTTCGACGCAAGCGCCAGCTGGCGTCTGCCGATCCAGCCGAAGGTGGTCTGGTCCCTCAGCATCAGCAACATCAATGACCAGGGCCTGGCCACCTTCGTTGGCACCGCCCCGATCGGCCGCCTCATCATGACGCGGTTGCAGTACACGTTCTAGCCGACCATTGGTCGGAGTAGGTCGGAGGGCCGGCGGACGGGTGTCCGCCGGCCCTCTCGCTATCCCAGATCGTTGGCTCGACAGAACGCGCGCGCCACGTGCCGCACTTTAGCTTTGATTGGTGACTTCCCCAGCCGCTACAACCGCACCGGCCAAGAAAAAGGTCAACTACAGCAACGCCTGGGTCGAAACGCGCCAGCTCCTGCACAAGTACCGCGGCAAGCTGGCGATCGGCATGTCATTGATGCTCGTCAATCGCCTCGTCGGCTTCGTCCTGCCGTACACGGCCAAACTCCTCATCGACGAAGTGATCGGTAAACACCGCGCCGACCTCCTCGTTCCGCTGGCCATGGCCGGTGCCGGCGCCACCGTCGTCCAGGCGATCACATCGTTCGCGCTCTCGCAGGTGATCAGCATTGCGGGCCAGCGCGCCATCACGGACCTGCGGCGCAGCGTCCAGGCCCGTGTGTTACGCCTCCCCGTCAGCTTCTTCGACTCGACGCAGAGCGGCATCCTGATCCAGCGTGTGATGTCCGACGCCGAGGGCGTGCGCAACCTCGTCGGTACGGGCATCGTACAGCTGGTCGGCAGCCTCTTCACAGCATCGATCGCGCTCGGCGTGCTCTTCTGGCTCAACTGGAAGCTGACGACCGCTACCCTGCTCGTCCTCGGCGTGTTCGGCGGCGTGATGGCTTACGCCTTCAAGAAGCTGCGGCCGGTCTTCCGCGAACGCAGCAAGATCTACGCTGAAGTGTCGGGCCGCCTCGGGCAGGCGCTAGGCGGCGCACGTGTCGTGAAGGTGTACACGGCGGAAAAACGCGAGGAAGTCGTCTTCACCAAGGGCGCGAACCGGCTCTTCCGCAACATCGCGAGCACCATTACCGGCACCTCCGCGGTGACGACGTTTGGCACGATCTTCATCGGCGCGGTCGGCGTGCTCATGACCGTCATCGGCGGACGCGACGTGCTCGCTGGCCAGATGACCCAGGGCGACTGGGTGATGTATGTGTTCTTCATTGCGCTCGTGACCATACCGGTGATGCAACTCGCGTCGATCGGCACGCAAATCACGGAAGCGTTCGCGGGACTCGACCGCATTCGCGACATCATGCAGACGCCAACGGAAGATGCCGGCGATGCCGACCGCGCTCCGATCGCCGACGTGCGCGGCGACATCGAGTTCGACCACGTCTGGTTCGAATACCGTGAAGGGTTGCCGGTGCTCAAGGACGTCACCTTCAGCGCGAAGGAAGGCACCACGACGGCACTGGTGGGCTCGAGCGGATCGGGAAAGAGCACCCTCATCTCGCTCATCATGGCCTTCGCCCGTCCGCTGAAGGGTCGAATCACCGTGGATGACCGCGACCTCGGTTCAATGCGGATTCGCGACTATCGCCGCCAGCTCGGCGTAGTACTGCAGGACAACTTCCTGTTCGACGGCACGATCGCGGACAACATCGCGTTCTCACGCCCCGGCGCGACGCTCGACGAGATCCGCGCGGTGGCGAGGGTCGCGCACTGCGAGGAGTTCATCTCGCAGTTCCCCGACGGTTTCGATACGGTGGTCGGCGAACGTGGCGTGAAGCTCTCAGGCGGCCAACGTCAGCGCGTGGCAATCGCACGGGCGATTCTCGCCAATCCCCGCATCCTGATCCTCGACGAAGCCACATCGAGCCTCGACTCCGAAGCCGAGCACCACATCCGCGAAGGCCTGCGAGCGCTGCGCCGCGGGCGCACGACGTTCGTGATCGCGCATCGTCTCTCGACGATCACCAGTTCGGACCAGATCCTCGTGCTTGAGGGAGGAGCGATCGTCGAGCGCGGCACGCACAGCGAACTCCTTGCCGCCAACGGGCGGTACCGGCAGCTCTACGACAAGCAATACCAGATCGAGCGCGACCAATTCGTAAATCCCGGCGAGGACTTTACGCCTGAGGAACCGGGCACCGCTGCGCCGGTGCGCGCGCGACCAGCGTCTGGGCTTTAGCGATCGTGAAACGCCTGGGCGGCCCGTCCGCCCAGGCGTTTCTGCGAAGTTTACGGAATCTTCTTGCCGAAGACGGGCGAACCGTCGCCGCTGGATGCCTTCCACGATCCCGATACGTCGTCTCCCTCGATCACGAGGTCAAGCGTCACCTCGGATCCGTCGGGTGGACTGAGCGTCGCCTGCACGCGCTTGCCCGTCACCGTGACCGTATTGAGGGGGATCGGCTGCGGCATCTGGTCGACCGTGAGCGTGCCGCCGAAGCTACCGTCGGCCCGCTTGCCAAACTCAATAGTGGCATTGAGCCCCGCGCCGCCATACGTGAACGAAATCCCATAGGCTCCGGACGGGTCGACCTCCTTGGGCTTTGGCACCTCGGCCGTCACTGCTGGCCGCATCGCCGCCGTGGCGGCTGGCGCAGGAGCTGGCGCAGGAGCTGGCGCAGGAACAGGTGATGCGGCGGGGCCCGCGCCGGCACAGGCGGCAAGGAGTACGGCGATGGGAAGAATGGAGGTGCGCACTGGATGACTCGGCGAATAGGGTGATGATGACGATGGCGGCGGGACGCTCCAAGTGCCAATCTATTAGCTGCCTCCCAGCCATGACCAATCGGCTGAGTTCCGCGTCGTCAACGCGAGTTGCGGTTCCGATGTGCGTCACCTGTTACGCCTCATCCGTCGCGAGTTCGCCCTTCCCCCGTCGTCAGCCCCCTCGCCATGAATTGGTCCCAATCGTACGACCCGTTCAATTCGCCGGTACTCTCGACGCTCGTCGCGGCCCTGCCGATTGCCGTGCTCCTCGGCGCGCTGGCGTCGCACCGGATCCGGGCCCAGTGGGCGGCGGTCGGCGGTTTGGCCGTGGCGATTCTCGTGGCGATCGTTGGTATCGGAATGCCAACCGGCCTCGCGCTCCGGGCCGCGGCGTTCGGCGCGGCGTATGGCCTGTTTCCGCTCGGCTGGATTATTCTCAACACGATCTTCCTCTACCAGCTCGCGGTGGACAGCGGGACGTTCGTCACCGTGCAGCGGAGCCTCGCCTCGCTGTCGAGCGACCGACGTATCCAACTCGTCCTGGTGGCGTTCTCGTTCGGCGCTTTTTTTGAGGGAGCGGCGGGGTTCGGCACACCCGTGGCAGTCACCGGCGCCTTTCTGATCGGCCTTGGCTTCGCGCCACTCGAAGCTGCGGTCTACTCGCTGATCGCCAACACCGCCCCTGTCGCGTTTGGCGCGCTTGGCACGCCGCTGATCGCGTTGCAGGGCGTCACGGGACTCGACCTGCACGAACTCTCCGCGATGGTCGGCAAGCAGCTGCCGTTCTTCAGCGTGATCGTCCCTTTTTGGCTGATCGCCGCATACGTGGGGATCAAGAAGATGGTCGAGGTTTGGCCGGCGCTCGCGACCGCCGGGCTCGCCTTCGCGATCCCACAGTTTTTGGTCTCCAACTACCACGGGCCTTGGCTCGTGGACATCATCGCATCGGTGGTCTCGATGGGGGCGCTGGCGCTGCTCCTCAAGTACTGGCAGCCGCCGAGACACGTCACCGCCGCGCACGACGCGAGCACGCCCAAGCTGTCGCGCGCCGCCGTATGGCGCGCTTGGTTGCCCTGGATCATCCTCAGCCTGCTCGTCTTTGCGTGGGGCACCCCGCAGGTGAAGGGCTGGCTCAACACGATCTCGGCGCCGCAGATCAGGATCCCCGGTCTTCACGAGCTGATCCTGCGCACGCCGCCGGTGGTCGCCGTCCCCAAGGCCGAAGGCGCCGTGTTCTTGTTCAACTGGATCAGTGCCTCCGGCACGGCCATCCTGATCGCCGGTTTGCTCTCCGGGTTCCTGCTTGGACTCCCCGCGCGCCACATCGGCAAGCGCTACGTCGAGACCGTCGGCCGTATCGCGCCGTCGCTGCTCACGATCGCCGCCATGCTCGCGCTCGGCTACGTGACGCGCTATTCGGGCACCGACGCGATTCTCGGGCTCGCGTTCGCGCACACCGGATCGCTCTACCCGTTCTTTGGCACGCTGCTGGGATGGCTGGGCGTGGCGCTCACCGGATCGGACACGTCCAGCAACGTGCTCTTTGGCGGGCTGCAGGTGATCACCGCGCAACAGGTGGGTGTGGACCCCACGCTGATGGCCGCCGCTAATAGCTCAGGCGGCGTCATGGGCAAGATGATCGACGCCCAGAGCATTGTCGTGGCGGGCACCGCTACGCAGACCCAGGGACAGGAAGGCACGATTCTCCGACGCGTCTTATGGCATAGTTTGGCGCTCGCTTCCCTCGTCGGTCTTCTCGTCCTCGTGCAGGCGAATATTTTCGTACCGCCTTCGCCGCCGCGTTGATCTAGGCGGCCAGGGGCATCTTGCCCGCCGCCGTGACGCTGTACAGAATGCGCCCTATGACGTGGTACGTTCCGACGCTTGGTGACCAGGTGCCCCGCCGTGGCAACGCGTGTTCGCGTTGGTTCGGCCGCACCTGCATGCGCCTCATCGGCTGGCGGTTCGCCGGCGAAATCCCGAACCTTCCCAAGTTCGTCATCATCGTCGCGCCGCACACGTCGAACTGGGATTTTCCGATCGGAATCTTCGCCCAATTCGCGCTCGGATTTCGTGGCACGTTTCTGGGAAAAGACACCCTCTTCCGCTGGCCGCTTGGCCTCGTGATGCGTTGGCTCGGCGGCATTCCAGTGTTCCGCCACGCCTCGGGAAACGTCGTGAGGCAGACCATCGATCATTTCAGGCGGCACGACCGAGTCCTGCTCGTCTTGTCTCCAGAAGGCACTCGCAAGAAGCGTCCGGTCTGGCGCACGGGATTCCATTACGTGGCGCGTGGCGCTGAGGTCCCGATTCTTCCCGTCGCCCTCGACTATTCGACGCGCACCGTCCGGTTCTTCCCGCTGCACCACACCGCGGCGACCGTGGCGGAAGATCTACAAGAGTTGGGCCGGCACTTCAACGCGACCATGGCGTTTTACCCAGCGCAATATTGACCAGCCGATAGCGCGCGCACCCAATATCGCGATTCCAGCGCAGCGCTGAGCGAGTCGTTAGGTTTGCTCCATGAGACTCATTCCGACCCGTATCAACGCCGCTTGGGTTGGCACCCTCACCGATGACGATCTCCTCGACATTGAGGTGCGCCTGCACGAACGGTTCTCCGTGCTCGACCAGCGCTACCGGCGCGTGGCGAAGGAACGGTACAACCTGATGCAGGGTCCTGTGGAACTGATCGATGCGTGGGACCGCTGGAGCCGCGTGAACACCGCTGCCAAGGGCCGCGCCCTCGTTCCCCGCGTGATGCCCAAGGAGTAAACACCCGCGCGCGTCGCTGTTCGGTTGCGCCGTCGCCGCCGAAGGCACCGTTGCCGCCAGCAACGCCGCGATCAGTGCACGAACGATCCCTCTCATCATGGGACGACTCCTCCTCGGGGTCCGGCAGGCAGGTGCGTCTTCAGATACGTCGTGAGCAAATTGTATACGTGCGCACTGGTGTTGCGTCCCTCAGAGATTCCATGTGTGCGATTCGGGTACGCCATCATCTGGAACGGCTTGTTGAGCGACACCAGCTTATTGATCAGCTGCTCGGTACCCTGAAAGTGCACATTGTCGTCGCCCGTCCCGTGGACGAGCAGCAGGTTGCCCTTGAGTCCCTCGGCGAAGTTGATCGCCGAGGCGTCGTGGTAGGCGGCGCTGTCGGTCTGCGGGAGGCCGACGTACCGCTCCTGGTAGATCGTGTCGTAATTGCGAACGTCGGCCACCGGGGCCACGGACATCCCCACCTTATAGGTGTCCGCCGCGCGGAACATCAGGAGCAACGTGGACGAGCCGCCACCGCTCCAGCCCCAAACGCCCATTCGGGTTGAGTCCACATATGGACGGCGGCCAATGATCTTTGCCGCCGCGCTCTGTTCCTTCACGCGCAGCGCGCCGATCTGGTTCAACACCGCCTTGCGCCAGTCGCGACCCTTAGGGCTCGGCGTGCCGCGCTGATCCACACTCGCGACGATGTAGCCCTGCTGCGTGAGCGACGTGTGCCAGAGAAACTGCGATCCGCCCCACGCATCACGCACCGTCTGATCCCACGGCTCGCCGTAGACGAAGAAGAGTACGGGATACTGCTTCGTCGAGTCGAAGTCGGCGGGCTTCATCATCCACGCATCGAGCGGCATTCCGACGCCGATGTCTACCTGAAAAAACTCCACCTGTGCCTGCGTTACGGCCGCGAGCCGCGTCTTGAGCGAATCGTTGGCGACGAGCCGCCGCGCGATCGTGTGCGCGGGAAGCCGCACCAGGTCCGTAACGGGCGGAACGCCCCACGACGAGTAGTGGTGGATCGCCCACTTCCCGCCGGGCGACACATCGTAATCGTGGTTGCCTCGCGCGGCGGCGGGCGTGAGCCGCTGCGCTTCGCCGCTGCCGTCAATGCGCGTGCGCCAGAGAAACATCTGCGTGCCATTCATCGGCGATGCGTTGAAGTAGAGCCAACCGCCTGTCATGTCTATGCGCACCACCTTCATCACGTCGTAGGCGCCTTTCGTGACGAGCTCCATCCTGCCCGCCCGATCCACCATCCACGCATGCCGCCAGCCGTCCTTCTCGGTCACCCAGATGAACTGGGATCGATCGGGCGTCCAGTGCAGCGACGGGCCGGGACCCCAGCCGGTGTGATCGTCGTAGATGTCGATCCAGGCGCTATCACGATCCACCAACACGCTGCGGGCTTTGCCGCTCCTGGAGTCGCCGAACCAGAGCGTGTTGACCGTCTGCCGTCGGTTGAGTTGCTGGATGGCGACATCGGTGCTGTTCGCCGCCCAGTCCATCCGCGCCAGATAATTGTCGCGCGGGTGGCCCGGCACCTGAATCCAGGTCGTCTGGCCGCCACTCGCGCTCACGACCCCGACGCGCGCCGCCGAGTTCGTCGTGCCCGCTTTCGGATACTGCACCGGCGTGACAAACGAGTAGAGCGAATCGGTGTTGTTGATCAGCAGGAAGTCGCGCACGCCCTTCGCGTCGAGCTGCCAATAGGCGATGCGCTGCCCGTCGGGACTCCAGCGAAAACCGTCGCGCATGCCGAGCTCTTCTTCGTAGACCCAGTCGAATGTGCCGTTGATCGTGGTCGGTGAGCCATCCGCGGTGAGCGCCAGTATCTGGCCGCCTCCGGCTGGCTCGACGTAGATGTTGTGGGCACGCACGTACGCGACACGCTTGCCGTCTGGCGAGAACTTCGCGAACTGCAGCGTGGACGGCTTCGCCTTGGCGGCCGCGCCGCCCAGCTGATGCAACTTCTTCGTCGCGAGGTCCAGCATCCAGAAGTCGCCGCGTGTGTTTTCGCGCCAGACCCGTGCGCTGTTCGTGAAGATCAGGAGGCGCGAGTGATCGCCGCTCCACTCATAGTCCTCGATCTCGACCGTGTCCCTGCCACCCACCAAGGTCAGCGCGCTCACGGGAACAAGCGTGCTCTTGCGACCGCTGGCCGCGTCGACCTGCACCAGTTCGGTGCCCTTGCCGCCCGGACCTGGTTCGACGACGGTGTACGTGCTGTCATTGAGCCAGCGCACCGCGCCGAAGCCCTGGCTCCGGAAGTCTCGCGTATTGAAGATCCGCTCGACAGAGAGAAGGGCGGGGTCGGGACGCGGTGCGACCTGTGCGCTGGCGTCATCGGCGCCGACAAACGTGAGTGCGGTGATGGCTGCAGCGAACCACGATGCGTGCAGACGGCGGGCAAGAAATGTTCGATTGAGCGTCATTCCAATTCTCCTCACGGGGTGGCCGGGATGGGTTACGTAAAGCCGCCCCCCATCACTGGCGGGGGGCGGCTTTGATGAATCGCGGTGCAGGGGTCGTGTTCGTGCGCCGATTGACCCGGCGGCGCACCCCAACCTATGGCGCGACTAGCAGACGGGGACGCTGTCGTTCGTGGACGTTCCGCCGACGGACACCGTACAGGTCTTGGTCGTTGACGGATGGGACGCCGTGGCGCTCCAACCCGTCGCGACCACCGGGCCCATCGTAACCGTCACGCCGGCCGAGTGCTGATAGCTCGTACCCAGCGCGGCCGTGCTCGGCGCGTAGGTGCTGTTGTTGTCAGAGAAATAGGCCTCCTGGGATACGATCAGGTTGCGCAGGTCCAACTTCATCGAGGCGATGTACGCCTTTTCCTTTGTCGCCGCGAACTTCGGGAGCGCGATCGCCGCCAGAATACCGATGATCACGACAACGATCAGAAGTTCGATCAGGGTGAAGCCCTTCTTTTGCGTTGCCACGTATAGGCCTCCAAAAATGAGGGAGGCAGCCGATTAGGCGGGCTGCTGCGCCGAGCCAGATACTCAGTGAGTGCCATAATAGGCAAGAGGCTTGCCTCTGCACCAATCGGTGTAAGTTGTTTGGCAGCAGCATGTTGACTATAACGCATTCTCGCCGACTGCGACAGCGGTGACGCAAAACGCGGACGAGGGCGCAGACTGCGGCATGGTCACTGATCAAACGGCAAGCAGCCTGCGCAGGTCATCGTCGTTGATTCGGTGGCGATCGAGGCAATGGCACCCCGAGCTTGCGTGTGCTCTCGCGGCGTGAATATTCCGGATTCCGGAAACGCTCCAGCTCCACATCTGCCGAACGATCCCATTTGAGGAACTGCACATGAAACGCATTCTCGTCGCCGCTGCGCTGGTGGCCTCGTCGTCGGTGGCATCAGGACAGGCTGCGCAGTCGGTGGTCATCACGCTCACGGAATTCAAGGTCGCAGTCCCAAAGGATACGGTGAAAGCCGGTCCGTTCACGTTCAGAGTGAAGAACGCGGGTTTGATGAACCACGCCGTGTACGTCAGGGGCCCCGGAGTGGACAAGGGGACGCGGGACATTCAGGTCGGCCAGGAATCACCACTGGCGGTGACGCTGAAGCCCGGCACCTACGAAGTTTTCTGTCCCCTGTCCGACCTCTCCCACAAGGCGGCCGGCATGACGCACACCCTGGTCGTGACGGCTGCCGACACGCCCGCACCGGCAGCCGCACCGGCCAAGAAGAAGCCGGGCAGCTGAGCAAGGCACACGCGGCGCAGCGCTGGCACCGAAACTGGCGATACGAACAAGGGCACCTCGGATTCGAGGTGCCCTTCCCGTTTTCCACCAGCGACTTGCCAAGTTGCCCCTCTAGGTCTCGAACCTAGACTCTTCTGCTCCAGAGGCAGACGTGTTGCCAGTTACACCAAGGGGCAATAAAACCGGCCCAAAACGACTTCGGGACCGGAGCACAAAAGTACCTGCCAACGGACGCCCAATCAAGGCGGGACCTGCCCGATCGGGCCCCTGTATTGTATATGTTTTCAGGATGACTACCGACCCGCGCTACCCGGTGGGCAAGTTCCACCGCCTCGAGACGTACACCGACGCGACACGCGCCGCCGCCATCGCCACGCTCACCGCCCTTCCGGTGGCTCTCCGAACCGCCGTCGCCGGCTTGAACGAAAGCCAGATCAGCACCCCCTACCGTGAGGGCGGCTGGACGGTGCGTCAGGTGATTCACCACCTCGCTGATTCGCACGCGAACGCGTACATCCGAACGCGGCTCACGTTGACGGCGGACAAACCGACGATCATGCCCTACCCGGAAAATGTCTGGGCCGAACTGGCCGACGCTAAGTCGGCGCCGATCGAAGGGTCGCTCGCCATGCTCGACGGCATGCACGCGCGCTGGGTGATCCTGCTCAACGCGCGCCCCACCGCCGACTTCGCGCGCGCCTTTGTGCACCCGGAACATGGCGAGCGCACGCTCGACTGGATGGTGGAGATGTATGGGTGGCACTCACGCCATCACACGGCACACATCACCGAACTGCGGAAAGCCAAGGGCTGGTAGGCGGCGCTCCGGATGCCGCTGACGGGCTTTCCTCCACCATGGATCCTTGCCTTGTGGGCATTGTTCGCAAGCACCCTCAACGCGTCGCTCGGCTGGCTGCAGGACCGCCTGCTACTGGCGGCGGTGCTCGGAGCGCTGTCGGGCCGGCATCCTACTGGGCGGGGGTGCGCCTCGGGGCGCTGAACATCGTGGACCCGCTGATGTTCGTTTCGATGCTGGCCGCGGGCTGGGCGTGCCTCACACCGGCGCTCCTCGCGCTGGCTCGGCACTGCTGCAGGCCGGCGTCGGGAGAGGCGCAGTGAACGGCCTGATGACGATGCTGCCCACTCCAGGCATGCCGCTGCTGGCCGGCTTCATGGTGATGCTGGCGCTCGCGCTGGGCACCTGGCTGGTCAGCGTCGCGAAGCGTGACGTGAGCATCGTGGATGCCGCCTGGTCGCTCATGCTGCTCGCGAGCGCGATCACGTATGCGCTGGCCGCGCCCGGTGGCGGAGAGCGTGCTGCCTGGGTGTTGGCGTTGATGGTGGTGTGGGCGATCCGCCTGTCCGCTCACATCATCTGGCGCGGCTGGGGGGAACCCGAGGATCATCGTTACCAGGCGATACGCGCCCGCAACGAGCCCGGGTTCGCGTGGAAGAGCACCTACCTGGTATTTGCGCTTCAGGCCGTGCTTGCCTGGGTGGTATCGTTATCGCTCTACGCATCGGTGAGCGGCCAGGCCGCATCGGGCTGGCTGGATGTCGCCGGCCTGCTGTTGGTGGCGGCAGGCATCCTTGTGGAAAGCCTGGCTGACCTGCAGCTGGCGCAGTTTCGCGCCAGTCCCGGGAGCAAGGGCCGTGTCATGGACCGCGGCCTGTGGCGCTATTCGCGCCATCCCAATTATTTCGGCGAATTCTGCGTGTGGTGGGGCTTCTGGCTGGTCGCGCTTTCTGCGGCGGGGGGCGTCGCCGCTGCCGCCATTTTCCTGATTTCACCCTTGCTCATGTCGCTGTTGCTGCTAAGGGTGTCTGGTGTCGTCCTGCTTGAAAAGGATATCTCCGAGCGGCGGCCGGGGTATCGCGAATACATCGCGGCAACCAATGCCTTTTTTCCCGGCCCGCGCAGGCGTGGTGCCAGCCTGGCATCCATGTCAGGACGGGACTGACGGCATGCTGCGCCGTTACCTTGCCTGTCTCGCCGTGGCGGTGGCGGCGGCCGACCTGCATCAGGTGGCGCTCGCCTCGCCGCAGGAGCAGGCATGGAATTTTCGCGTGCTCCTGAACGACTCCCCCATTGGGCAGCATCGCTTCACCTTGCGGCGGGACGGTGAAGAGGCCGAGTTGCGCAGCGAGGCGCGCTTCGAGGTGAAGCTGCTGTTCATTACTGCCTATCGCTACGCCCACACGGCGATCGAGCGTTGGCGCGGGAACTGCCTGACCGGGATGACAGCCCGCACCGACGATGACGGCAAGAAGCTTTCTGTCGAAGCGGCTGCCGCGTCCGCCAGTTCCGTTGCGACGGCGCAAGAGGGTGGTCGCCTGGAAGTCTCCACCGGCTCTGGTCGCCAGGCGCTGGCTGGCTGCGTGATGAGCTTCGCCTACTGGAATCCCGCGTTGCTGAAGCAGGAGCGGCTGCTGAACGCGCAGACCGGCGAGCACGAAGCGGTCAAGATCAGCGACGCCGGAGAAGAACGCATCGTGGTGCGCGGCGTCCCGGTGACGGCGCGGCGCTACCGCATCGCCGGGAGCAAGAGCCTCATCGACATCTGGTACTCCGCATCGCGCGAGTGGCTGGCGCTGGAATCGACGCTCGAGGGCGGGCGCCGGCTGCGCTACCAGATCGAATGACGCGGAGAATCTCGATGAAATTCACAACCGCCGTCGTCGCCGCTTGCACCGTGTTTCTGGCCGGCGTCGAGGGCGAGGAACTTGTCGGCGACCTGTGCGACCACGGGGCGCCATGGGCCGTACTCGCGCGCAAAGCGCTCATCGTAGACCGTCTGTCGAGGCCTTCGCTCCACCAGCGCGATACCGCACCAGAAAGGCCTCGCTCCACGCGGGAAACCTACCCGCACGCAACTGCTCGCGAGCCTCGGCCATCAGGTTCACCAGGAAGTGCACGTTGTGCAGCGAGAGCAGGCGCAATCCCAACATCTCCTCAGCCGCGAACAGGTGACGCAGGTACGCACGATCGTAGTGCTGACAGGTGACGCAGGTACAACCGTCAACGAGCGGCGCGCCATCGAGGCGATGCGAGGAACGTTTTATCTGCAACGAACCATCACGCGTGAACGCGGTGCCATGTTGCCCCATGCGCGTGGGAACCACGCAGTCACACAGGTCGATGCCTCGGCGTACCCCTTCGACGAGATCGTCGGGGAATCCCACGCCCATCAGGTAGCGTGGGCGATCGCGCGGCATCACGGCATCACACACCTCGATCGTGGCATACATGTCGGGCTTGGCTTCACCGACGGACAAACCACCGATAGCAATCCCAGGCCAGTCACCAGTGGCCAGGATTCCGCTGATTGACACCCGCCGCAACTCGGGTGACAGGCCGCCCTGCACAATGGGAAACAGCGCTTGCGGCGGTGCGATGCGTTCATCGTCGGAGTGATGCCCGGAGAGATCCGGTGTGCCTATGGGTGTGGCGATCGTGCCAAGTGGCGCTCGCCCCTCGCGCGTGATGGCGTCGAAGGCGACGCGGCAACGCTCCAGCCAGCGCAGGCTGCGTTCCATGGCGTCTCGGGACGCTTCCGGTGACGACCCACTCTCTACCAACTCGTCGAGCTGCATGATGATATCGGCGCCGAGGTTGCGCTCGATTTCCATCACGCGCTCCGGTGTGTAGTCGTGCACCACACCGTCGATCGCACTCTTGAAGCGGACCCCACGTTCATCCACGCTGCGACTCTTGGCCAGAGAGTAGACCTGAAATCCCCCGGAATCGGTCAGCATCGGACGGGACCAGCGGGAGAACGCATGGAGTCCGCCGAGTGCCCGGACCACCGCATCGCCGGGTCGCAGGAACAGGTGGTAGGCATTGCCAAGAACGATACGTGCGCCTGTCGCCTCCACCTCGGTCATCGTCAGCCCTCGCACCGTCGCGTTGGTGCCGACGGGCATGAAGGCGGGGGTCTCAACGATGCCGTGCGGAGTATCGAACCAGCCGTGCCGAGCCGCACCGGATTCGTGGGCGGTGCGGAAAGTGAAGT
>SXGR01631534.1_pt1 | contig 22366 bp, 22 predicted proteins | sample 3174711 | NCBI WGS metagenome assembly SXGR01 (sample SAMN11356860, study PRJNA531348) | freshwater metagenome | isolation source: freshwater sample F1-60 | place: China: Fuxian Lake, Yuxi | collected 2017-12-25 | reverse complement strand
TCCCTACGACGGCGACGACCAGGCCATCGCGCTGGCCAACGACAGCGAGTTCGGGCTGGCCGGCACGGTGTGGTCGCCCGACGTGGCGCGGGCCACCGAGGTGGCCCGCGAGATCAGGACCGGAACGGTGGGCGTCAACGACTACCAACTCGATATCGGCGCCCCCTTCGGCGGGGTCAAGGCGAGCGGAATCGGTCGCGAACTCGGCCCGGAGGGACTCGACGAGTTCTTCACGTGGAAGTCCATCTACCGGGTCGGCCCGGCCGATCTCTGAGGACTCCGCACGGTAAGTTGACACCCGTCAAAGAGAGGGGTTGCCGATGAACCTGGATCCGCATACGCCGGTGATCGTCGGTGTCGGTCAGGTCAACCAGCGCGAGGAGTCCCCGGAGTCCGAACCCGTCGATCTGATGGCGGCGGCGGCCCGGGAGGCCGCCGATCCCCGGGTGCTGGCGGCCCTGGACTCCATCCGGGTGGTCAACCTGCTGTCCTGGCGCTACCGCGATCCGGGGCTGCTCCTCGGCCTGCGGATCGGGGCACCGGAGGCGGCCACCATCTACACCGGCATCGGCGGAAACACCCCCCAGTCCCTGCTCAACCAGACCTGCCTGGACATTCAGCAGGGTCGCGCCGATGCCGTCCTGCTGGCCGGTGGTGAGACCTGGCGGACCAGGATGCGGTTGCGGGCCAGGGGTCTTCGGCCGGACTGGACCCGCCAGGACGACGCGGTACCGGTGCCGCCCGGCGGCGAGGGCAGCGTGCCGATGTCGGGTCCCGGAGAGGACCGGATCGGACTGGATCGGCCGTCATACGTCTACCCGATGTTCGAGACCGCCCTGCGGATCGCCGACGGTGAGTCCAGCGAGGATCACCGCCGCCGGATCGGCGAGTTGTGGGCGCAGTTCAGCGCGGTCGCCGCCGGCAATCCGCACGCTTGGAGTCGCGAGCCGTTGACCGCCGAGGCCATCTGGCAACCCGGTCCGGACAACCGGATGATCAGCTGGCCCTACCCGAAGCTGATGAACTCCAACAATATGGTCGATCAGGCAGCGGCCGTTCTGCTGTGCTCGGCGGAGAAGGCGACCTATCTGCAGATCCCGCGCGAGACATGGGTGTTCCCGCTGGCCGGCACCGATTCGCACGACACCTATGGAATCTGTGAGCGCGAGGAGTTCCACCGCTCCCCGGCGATCCGGATCGGCGCACGCCGGGTCCTGGAGATGGCCGGGGTCGGGGTCGACGAGGTCGACTATGTGGACGTGTACTCGTGTTTTCCCTCGGCCGTACAGGTGGCCGCCCGCGAGATCGGGCTTCCGGTGGGGGATTCGGCCCGCCCCCTCACCGTGACCGGGGGACTCACCTTCGCCGGCGGCCCGTGGAACAACTACGTCATGCACTCGATCGCGACGATGACCGAGACGCTGCGGCACAACCCCGGTGCCCGGGGGCTGATCACCGCCAACGGGGGCTATTTGACCAAGCACAGCTTCGGTGTCTACAGCGCCACCCCACCGGCTGCCGGCTTCCGGTGGGAGGACGTTCAGCAGACCGTCGACCGAGAACCGACCCGGCGCGCACTGGCCGAGTGGGACGGCGTCGGGTCCGTCGAATGCTGGACGACGCCCTTCGGCCGGGACGGCAACCCCGAGAAGGCGTTCCTGGCGGTTCGCACCCCCGACGGGTCGCGAACCTTGGCGCTTCTCACCGACGCCGGCGAGGCCGCCGCCACCGTCACCGAGGAGATCGCGGGCGTGGCGGTGCGGGTCCGGACGGACGGTACGGCGACGTTGGACGTCGCCGACCGCAGATGACGGCAGGCCTGCCGCCCGAGGGCGGCAGGCCTGCCGGTTGACGGATCGCTCAGGCGCCGGATGGGGTAGCGCCGAGAACCCGCTGCATGTCGGGGATCATCGCCTGAAGCTGCGAGCCCCAGTATCCCCAGCTGTGCGTGCCGTTGGCCGGGAAGTTGAACACCCCGTTGCGACCGCCCGCGGCCAGGTAGTTGTCCATGAAGGTCTTGTTGGTGCGCAACGTGAAGCCCTCCAGGAACTGCGCGGCCATCAGGTTGCCGCCGCCGCCGGAGGTGTCCAGCTCCGACGGGGTGCCGGTCCCGCAGTAGATCCAGACCCGGGTGTTGTTGGCCACCAGTTGGTTGATGTTGATCATCGGGTCGTTGCGCCGCCACGCCGGATCCGAGGACGGACCCCACATGCTCTGCGCGTTGAACCCGCCGGCATCGTTCATCGCCAGACCGATCAGCATCGGCCACCAGCCCTCGGAGGGGTTGAGGAAGCCCGAGAGCGACGCGGCGTACTTGTACTTCTGCGGGTAGTAGATCGAATAGGTCAGGGCCGAGCTGCCCGCCATCGAGATCCCCACCACCGCATTCCCGTTCGGGTCGATCCCGTGCTTGGCCTGCAGATAGGCCGGCAACTCCTGGTTCATGAACGTTTCCCACTTGTAGGTGTAGTTCTGACCGTTGCCCTGGGACGGCTGATACCAGTCGGTGTAGAAGCTGGACTGACCGCCGACCGGCATGACCGCCGACAGGCCGGAGTTGAGGAACCACTCGAAGGCCGGGGTGTTGATATCCCAGCCGTTGTAGTCGTCCTGGGCGCGAAGGCCGTCCATCAGGAACACCGCGTGCGGCCCGCCACCCTGGAACTGGACCCGGATGTTGCGGCCCATCGACGGCGACGGCACGTCCAGGTAGAGCACCGGGAGCCCGGGCCGGGAGAAGGCGGCCGCGGTCGCCGAACCCCCGACGGCCCCGACCAGGCCGGGCAGGCAGGCCGCGGCGGCGACGGTTGCGGCCATTCGGCGCATCCAGGTGCCTCGCAACTTCTCGACCAATTTCATGAGGACTCCCATCACCTTTCGGAACACGTCAGCGTCAGTGCTGTGTGGGTAGTCAAACACCGACGGATTGACCCGCCGGTGATGAGAACCGGTGCGCCACGTCGCAGTTGGGCAACGATCGGATCACACGACGAAACGGTGACGGCCCTAGCCGGATTCGCGTTCCGCAGCAGTGGGGGAGTCCCCGCCGGTGGCGGCCTCCCGCGCGCGCTCCCGGCGCTCGTCGATCGCCCTGCTCAGATCCTGGAGCAAATCGGGCTTACGAAACACCAACTGCTCCACCGTATCTCGGTCGACTTCGAGAACGGTGACCTCGCCGATCGCATAGGCGCTTCCGGTCACCGGCTCCCGGGTCAACGCGGTCTGTCCGATGAAGTCGCCCTGGTGCAGGGTGGTCACCGGGATGATCTCGCCGTCCTTGCCGGTGACGATCATGCGTACCCGCCCCTTGACCACGAAGGACATCGCGCCGGGAACCTCACCGCTTCTCTGCATCGACTCGCCGGCCCCGTATCGCGCCATTCGGACACTGGGCAGCAGCGTCTCCATGTCGGTGCTGCTGACCCGCAGCACCGGCGCGATCGTGCGCAACGCCGCCTCCCGGCGCGCGAGCGTGGAGAAGTCGTCCTCGAGTCCGTCGAGGCGCAGCCCGGCCCGGCGCGCCGCGTACCAGAGCCAACGCTGAAACGTCGAGCGGGCGGCGAGGTCGTCGGCGGGGGAGCGGACCGGAATCGTGACGGTGTAGTCGGTGCTGGTACCCGCGTTGGCCACCGGGCAACCGTCGGGGTGCAGCTGCGGCAGATCGGCGGCGACGTCGGTCAGCAGCGCGAGCACCGTATCCGGCGCGTCGGTACCGGCGAAGGTGGCGTTGACGGTGATGGTGTGCCCGCCGGCGGGGCGGCTCAGGTTCACGAATGCCTGGCCTGCCAGCACCGAGTTGGGGATGATCTCCAACCCGCTGCCGGTGTCGATATGCGTTGCCCGCCAGTTGACTTCGACGACCCGGCCCCGCGCCGAGGAGGTTTGGACCCAGTCGCCGAGCTGGAAGGGCTGCTCGAACAACAGCAGCAGACCCGAGATGATCTGGCCGACCGAGTTCTGCAGGGTCAGGCCCAGCACGATGGAGCTGATGCCCAGCGCGGTGAAGAGACCGCCCACGTTGGCGCCCCAGATGTAGGCGAGGATGATCGCGACACCGATGGCGATGATCCCGAACCGCGCGACGTCGATGAAGATGGTCGGCATCCGGCGTCGCCAACTGCCGGCGGGCGCACTCTGGAACACCGTGGCGCTGACTCCGGAGAGCACCATGATCAGCACGAAGATGCCCAACACCGTGCCCAGCATCCGCACACCGGTGGTCTCGATCGAGACGGCGGTCGTCTCCAGCAGCAGCAGCAGCAGCGCGCCCAAGGGCACGATGAAGGTCCGCAGCAGCCCGACCGGCTTGGCCAGGAAGCTACCCCGCTTGGTCAGGGTGTGCTGCAGTTCGGTGAGCAGGACCAGGGTGGTCGGCAGCGCGACCGCGATGATGATCGACCAGTAGAACCAGGGCTCGGTCAGCACGGTCACCCGCGGTCCTCCGAGAGCCGCCAGGTCGGCTCCTGGCGATCGCCGACCGTGACCGTGCCCGCGGCGGTGTAGCGCCGGGCGTCGCGGGTCGCCTCGTAGACCGCCTCGCTGACGTAGATACCCGGTTGGGAGGACCCGCGCCGCATCCGCGACGCCAGCTGGACTGCACCGCCCCACAGGGCGTAGACCAGCCCGGACCGTCCGACCAGACCGCTGGTGACGGTTCCGGTATCGATACCGGCCCACAACAGCAGGTCCCCGCCGGCCTCCTGGTTGAACCGGTCGACGATCCGTTGCAGGTCGATCGCGAAGCCGACGGTGCGGTGGATGTTGTCGAGCCGGGGCACCGTCAGCCCGCAGCTAGCCAGATACCCGTTGTGGGTGTTGCGAACCCGCTCGACCCCGTGGCTCTCGGCGGCCGCGTCGAACTGTCGGGATAACTTGTTGATGATCTCCAGGGACTCCTCGGGACCGAGTTCGCCGGACAGTTCGTCCAGGCCGACCAGGTCGGCGAAGATCACCGTCACGTCCTGATGTTCCTCGGCGATGGTCTGCTCGCCGTCGCGGTAGCGTTCCACCACCGTTTCGGGCATGAGGGACAGCAGCAACCGGTCGTTCTCCTGGCGCTGCTGGGCGAGCAGCTGGTCCTTGATGGACAGGTTGCGGCTCATCTCGTTGAACGCGACGGTCAGGTCGCCGAACTCGTCACCGGAGTTGACCGGCAACGTCACGTTGTAGTCGCCGGTGCTGATCTTCTCGGCGCCGGCCTCGAGGCGCCTGATCGGCCGGACGAACAACTTCGACCACACCATCGCGGCCAGACAGGCCAGGAAGATGATCAGGGCGGTCGAGCGCACCAGTCGCAGGGTGAAGTTGCGCTCCGGGGCGAACGCCTCGTCGGCGTCGATCGAGGCGACGATGTCCCAGTCCAGACCGCCGAGGTTCAGCGGGCCGTAGGCCTGCAGGGCCCGGTGGCCCAGGTAGTCGGTGGCGATGAGGGTGCCGGTCTCCCCGCGCCGGGCAGCCTCGGTCGCGGTGGTTCCCGCCGGTTGGATCAGCACGGTGGTTCCCTGTTCGATGGCCCGGTCGGCCACTTCCGGCGCCGTACCGGCCTTGACGACCGCACGCCGGTAGGCGTCCGGGTCCTCGAGGAAGAGCCGGGAGTCCGAGCGCATCAGGTCGTCCCCGCCGACCACGAAGGCCTCCCCGGTACGACCCATACCGGACTGCTCCCACCCCTTGTTGTCGGTCACCAGCGCGGTGACGATGGAGGCCGGATACTCCACCGCCATCACGCCGGCGGCGCGTCCCGGGGGCCCGATCGGCACCAGCATCCACGCCGTCGGCTGACCGGACGGCAGATACTCCGCGAAGTCGGTGATGTCGACGTAGTCGGTGTCATTGGAGGCCATCGCCTTGCGGAACGCATCCGGCAGATTGCCCTCGCCGCGGTACGGGCCGGTGAGGATGTTCGTGCCGAGTTCGACGCCCTTGTAGGCGCTGTAGACGATGTCGCCCCCGGCGTTGATCAGATAGGCGTCCCGAAATCCCATCCGGTCCACGATCTCCCGGAAGTAGCCCTGAAAACGGGCGTTGGCCGCCGACCACTCGCTGCCGTCGCGAAGATCGTCCACCTGCACCGCCTTGGCGCGGTCCGGGAACGGCACGGTGTAGTTGGCCTGCAGGTAACGCGCCGCATTGGAGGTGGGCAGCAGCGCCCCGACATCCAGCTTTCCGCCGTCGGCGCCGGCGAACCGGCGTTGGTAGTAGTCGACGATCGACTGGTTCTGGGCCGGGGTGATGCTCGCGTCGGCGAGTTTGCCGAAGCCGGTGTTGAAAGCACCCAGCGCACCGGACACCGTCTCGCCGCGGGAGAAGATCACCAGCGCACCGGTGATATCGCGCAAACCCAACTCCAGCACCCTTGCCTGGGCCTGCCGGATACCGGTGAGCCGTTCGAACACCTCGGCCCGCAACGAGCTGCGGCCGGACTGGAAGCCGATGCCGCCGGCGATCGCGGTGGCCAGCACGCTCATGGAGAGCAGCATCAGCATCAGTTTGGACTGGATGCTGACCCGCTCGAGGAGGCTGCGCTTGGTCTTACGGCGCCGCAACCGTTCGGCCAAGACAGACGTCGCCTGGGGCGCAGTCTGGTCTTCGGCGGTCTCGGGCGGTGCCGACATCGGGGTCCTTTCGGTCGACCACCGCGAGGGTAACGCGTCCGCGGCCGGCCGTAGGGCAAGCGGGACGGACCGCCGCCGGCCCGGTAACGCTCACCGCGGAGCGAGGACCAGCCATCCCTGCGGGGGCACCACGGCGTTGCGAACCATCTCCGGCGGCGGGACACCCGACCCGGCGAGTATCTCCGCCGGCCGTCCGATGAGGTCGCCGACGGGCACCTCCAGCGGGGCGTCGTCGACGTTGAGGGCGACCACGAGCGACTCGTCGCCGTGCCGCGTCTGATACACGTAGCCGCGGTTGTCCAGCTGCAGCATGGTGGTCCGCGCCTGGTGCAGCCAGGGATGCCGCCGCCGCAACCCGATCAGGTGGCGGTGCAGATTGACCATGTCTCGAGTGGTCGGGTCGGGGTCCGGCGGGGAATCGGCGAATTCGGGGCGGACCGCGTCATCCCCGCCCGCCCGATCCTCTTTGATCCCGCGGTACCCCAGCTCGTCGCCGGCGTAGATGCTGGGGATCCCGCCGACGGTGCAGAGCGCCACCAGTGCGTGCCCGACGTGTTCGGCCCGGGTCAGCGTGCTCGCGATCCGGCTGACGTCATGGTTGCCGATGAAGGTCAGTGGCGCGAAAGTGTCCAAGAATCCGTTGTGCCGCTGCAGCGCCCAGTCCAGCTCGTGGAAATTGCCGTCGTTGAGGCTGCTCCAGATCGCCTTCCACAATTCGTACTGGGTGACCGAGTCGACGCCGGTGTTCCCGACGAACGCGCCGTAGTCGCCGTGGATGACTTCGGCGACGAACCAGGCCTCGGGGTGGCGTCGCCGGACCCGGGGCAGCACCCCGGCCCAGAACGTCTCGGGAACCGCGTAGGCGGCGTCCAGACGCCACCCGTCGGCTCCGCGGTCGAGCCAGTGCGCCATCACCGCGACGGTGTAGTCGACGACCGCCGGGTTGCGGTGGTTGAGGGTGATCAGGTCGCCATGTCCCTCGAAGGTGTGAAAGCGCCCCGGACGCCCCCGGAACCAGGCGCTCGCCTCCGGGTCGCGCCGCTCGACCGCATCGCGATAGCGCGGGAATTCGATGCCCACGTGGTTGAACACCCCGTCGAGCAGGACCCGCAGTCCGCGCCGGTGGCACTCGTCGACGAGCCGGTCGAAGTCGGCGTCGTCACCCAGGCGGGGATCGATCCGAAAGTGGTCGGTGGTGTCGTAGCCATGGGTTCGGGAGGCGAACACCGGCCCCAGCGCGATACCGGAGACGCCGAGATCGATGGCGTGGTCGAGCCAGCCGGTCAACCGGCTCAGGCGGTGCTCTTCCGGTACCGGGGGCCGGCCGGCCGGGAAGGCTCCCACGAATCCGAGCGGGTAGACCTGCCACCAGATCGCGTGGCGCACCCAGTCCGGCACGGTTGCCCACTGTACGCAGCACCGGGCAGGCGATGGACACCGTCGGGCGACCGTGTTCTAGTGCAGGGGTGCTGGAGTTCACCGTCGAGGACTGGTCCACCGAAGAGGTGGCGCGACTGCGCGGCATCTACGAGCCGCTCGCGGAGTCGGTGCGAAACCTGGTCGATGCGGTCATCCGTACCGAAGCCGACGTCGAGACCGTCACGGGGGTGAAACGCGATATCGACGCCGCGGTGAACCGGCTTCGCGAACACCAGATCGACGGAGCCTTCGGGGTCCGCCACACGGCCTCGGGGGAGAGCATCGGTTGGGGCAACGCGGTGATCGGCATCCGCAACGCGATCGCGCCGCCGGTCATCACCCGGCGGGACGAATCCGGCCGGGTGTGCGCCGATTTTCACCTCGGCGCGGCCTATGAGGGACCGCCCGGCCACGTCCACGGCGGCGTGTCGGCGATGATCCTCGACCATCTGCTCGGCGAGGCGGCCAGTCCGGATCGCAGGCCGCGTTTCACCGGCAGCATCACCGTGCGCTATCTGCGCGCCACCAGACTGGGGCCGCTGCATGCCGAGGCGATCCGCACCCGCACCGAGGGCGTCAAGACCTACTGCGTCGGCCACATCGCCGATGCCGAGGGAGTCACGGTCGAGGCCGAGGGCGTGTTCATCACCCCCCGTTGGCTGCGGGACTGAGAGGGGGCGTCGAGACATCCCATGGAGAAGATCATTGTCGCGCTTCGGCGTTCGGACAGCGACGACCAGTGGGTGACCCGGCTGTGCGGGCCGGTGACCGATGAATTGCTCACCCTCGATCTTCCCGGGGTGAGCGTCAACGTCCGCGATGCCGCGGTGCGCGATTCGCTGATGACACTGACCACCCTGAACCCGCCGGTGCAGGCCCTGGTGAGCCTGTGGACCCGGCAGCACTACGGGGACGCGGCACGGGCCGCACTGGAGGTGCTGAGCGGGACGGTCGACAGTTTGGCCGCCTACCTGGTCACCGAATCGGTGCCGATGCCGCCGCCGCCGACCCCGCCGGGCGAGCGCGCACCCGGGTTGGCCAATATCGCACTGCTGCGCCGCCCGACCGATATGGACGAGACCACCTGGCTGCGCCGCTGGCAGCATGATCACACCCCGGTGGCCATCGCCACCCAGTCGACATTCGGCTACGTGCAGAACTACGTGGTGCGGCCGTTGACCGCAGACGCCCCGGCGGTGTCGGCCATCGTCGAGGAGTTGTTCCCGATCGAGGCGGTCAGCAGCCTGCACGCCTTCTTCGGGGCCGCCGACGACGCCGATCTCACCGACCGGATGGGCGCGATGATCGCCAGTACCTCCGCGTTCGGCGCGAACGAGAACATCGACACCGTCGCGACCGGACGCTACGTGTTCCGCAGTCCGTTCTAAGCTGCTGCGGATGACGCTGCTCATCGCCGACCACAATCGGGTTCGCACCCTGACGCTGAACCGGCCCGATGCCCTCAACGCCTTCAACGAGGCCCTCTACGACGCGACTACCGAGGCACTCACGGCCGCCGCGGGGGACCCGGAGGTGGCGGTGGTCGTGATCACCGGCGCCGGCCGGGCGTTCAGCGCGGGCCAGGACCTCACCGAGATGCAGGCCCGGATCACCGATCCGGAATTCACCCCGGGCGCCCATGGATTCCCCGGCCTGATCGACGCGCTGGCGGGTTTTCCCAAACCCCTTCTCTGCGCGGTCAACGGACTCGGGGTGGGACTCGGAGCGACCATCCTGGGCTTTGCCGACCTCGCCTTCATGTCCTCGGCCGCGAGGCTGAAGTGTCCCTTCACCAGCCTGGGAGTGGCCCCCGAGGCGGCGTCGTCCTACCTGCTGCCCCGACTGGTCGGCCGGCAGAACGCCGCCTGGCTGCTGCTGTCCTCGGAGTGGGTCGACGCCGCCGAGGCCCACCGGATGGGCCTGGTGTGGAAGGTGTGCGAACCCGAGGACCTGCTCTCCGAGGTCCGCCGGCGAGCGGAGATCCTGGCGGCCAAACCCCTGGCCAGTCTGGTCGCGGTCAAGGGGGCCATGGCCGAACCGGACCGCGCGGGGGTCGCGGCGGCCCGCGCCCGGGAGGACCGCTATTTCGCCGACATGATGGGTGCGCCGGCCAACGCCGACGCACTCGCCGAGTTCAATCGCGGCGGGTCCTAGCCGACGGCGGCAGCCAACCGGGAGGTGGCGGCGTGGGCCTCGAGCATGGCCTTGAGGTTGCGCAGGCAGCGCCCGCAGTCCAGTCCCGCCCCGCACGCCTCGGCGACCTGCTTGGAGGTGGAAGCGCCGCGGGCGATGGCCTCCCCGACCGTCGCACAGGTGGTACCGGTGCACAGGCAGACGTACATCGCAATCCTTCCCGCGAACGGCCAGTCAAGGTCAGCCTAACCAAACTAAGGTGAGCCTACACCAGGGCGGTCGGCCCGCGTCTAGACTGAGGGCCCCGAGGCAAAGCGAGGAGTGGCAATGCAGGGAGATCCCGAGGTTCTCAAACTGCTCAACGAGCAGCTGACCAGCGAACTGACCGCCATCAACCAGTACTTCCTGCATTCGAAGATGCAGGAGAGCTGGGGTTTCACCGAACTCGCCAAACACACCCGTGCCGAATCGTTCGAGGAGATGGTCCACGCCGAGAAGATCACCGACCGGATCCTGCTGCTCGACGGCCTGCCCAACTACCAGCGGATCGGTTCGCTGCGGATCGGCCAGACGCTGCGCGAACAGTTCGAGAGCGACCTCGCGATCGAACACGAGGTGGTGGCCCGGCTCAAACCCGGCATCGCGATGTGCCGGGACAAGCACGACACCACCACCGCGATCCTGTTCGAGGAGATCCTCGCCGACGAGGAAGGCCACATCGACTACCTCGAGACGCAGCTCGCCCTGATGGACAAGCTCGGCGAAGGGCTGTACTGCGCGCAGTGCGTGGCCCGGCCGCCAAGCTGAACCGGTCCCGGGTTTCGCCCACTACCATCTGGCCATGAGCCGAATCGGAGATTTCGCCGACGATGACGTGGCGGGGTGGATCGCGCTGTCTCCCGATCTGGGAACGGCCATGGCCGGGTTCAGCAGTGCCGTCTACAACCGCAACCGGCTGCCGATGCGGGTCCGGGAGGTCGCCCGCATCGTGACCGCCCTCGACAACGAATGCGTGGTGTGTGTCAACACCCGCGATGCCGACGGCCCGGCGGCCGGTGTCGACGAAGACCTCTACGCGCATGCAACGCAGTGGCGCACCTGGCCGGGCTACTCCGAGCAGGAGCGCCTGGCGGCGGAGTTCGCGCACCGGTTCGCCACCGAGCACACCAGCCTCCGTGACGATGACGAGTTCTGGCAACGCTGCCGGAAGCACTTTTCCGACGAACTCCTGGCCGACCTCGCCATGTCCTGCGCGATGTGGCTCGGGATGGGCCGGATGCTGCGCACCCTCGATATGGGCCAGGCCTGCCGGATCACGCTGCCGAGCCGGGCGTGACCATGCTGCCGGAGGCAGCCGGCCACGGAATCGTCATCGGCACGATCGTCAATCCGGCCGGACTCACCCTGGCCAAAGTGGTCTCCGCCGATGCCGCAGCCAAATTCGCCGATCCCGGACTCGGCGCCAGTCCGACGTGGCACGGCTTCGCCATCGACCGCGCCGGGATCGCCTTCACCGATTCGATCAGTGTGGTCGGCGACGAACGGCTGCGGATAGACCGGCATGCGATGCGCGTGATCGACGACGGCATCGCCTGGGCGCCGGCGTCGTTCTTCGATCAGGACGGTAACCCGGTGGCGGCATGCACCCGGGGAACGTTGGGGCGCATGGAATCCCGCCTCGAAGAGGCCGGGTTGCGCGCACTGGTCGGACACGAGATCGAATTCCTGCTGGTCGACCCCGCCGGAAACCGGCTACCGGGACAGGTGTGGGCCCAGTACGGACTGGCTGGCGTGCTCGAATACGAGGGCTTCGTCCGGGATGTGATGGCGGCGCTGACCGCAGCCGGGGTGGCGGTCGAACAGTTCCATCCGGAATACGGCGTGAATCAGTTCGAGATGTCGCTGGCCCCGACGGCCCCGGTAGCGGCCGCGGATCAACTGGTTCTCGCCCGGATCGTGACCGGCCGGGTCGCACGCCGCCATGGGATGCGGGTGAGTTTTTCGCCGGTGCCGTTCGCCGGCAGCGTGGGATCGGGTGCCCACCAGCACTTTTCACTGTTGAGGCAGCACACCCCGCTCTTCTCCGGCGGCCCGGGTCCACACGGGCTCACCCCCGACGGCGCGGCGGCGATCGGCGGGGTCCTCTCGGGTCTGGCCGATGCACAACTGGCATTCTGCGGCTCGATCGTGTCCGGGCTGAGGATGCAGCCGGGCAACTGGGCCGGCGCCTACGCCTGCTGGGGCACGGAGAACCGCGAGGCCGCGGTGCGATTCCTGCCGCACACCCACGGAAACCCGCACGGCGCCAACGCCGAAGTCAAGATCGTCGACCCGTCCGCCGACCCGTATCTGGCCAGCGCCGCGATCCTGGGTTTGGCCCTCGACGGAATCGAACGGGGCGCCGCGCTGCCTCCGGAGATCACCGTGGACCCGCACACCCTCTCCGAGTCCGACCGGGAAGCGGCCGGTGTCACACAGCTGTCCCACCGCCAGTCCGACGCCATTGCCGCACTGGCGGATGCACGACGCCTCCGGGACATCCTCGGCGACCCGGTCGTGGACGCACTGGTGGCGGTCCGGCGCTACGAACAACAGCACTACGGCGGTCTGGACGACGAGGAACTGACCGACAGATTCCGGATGTCCTGGAGCCTGTGACCGTCCTGCCGGCACTCGCCGAGACCATCAACGCGCTGGCCCTCGTCGACAACCACGTCCACGGCTACCGGCGGTCGGTCGCGGACCGCCGGGACTTCGAGAACCGGCTCAACGAGGCGAACATCGAACCGCTGGCCGACTTCGACTCCGGCTTCGACACCCAACTGGGATTCGCGGTGCGGGCGCACTGCGCACCGCTACTGGGACTTCCGGCCCACGCCGACCCACAGACCTATTGGGACCGGCGAGCCACCCTGGGCGAGGCCGATCTGGCCGGGCTGTTCCTGCCGGCAGCGGGGGTGAGTGACTGGCTGGTGGACACCGGCCTGCCCGACGCCGCCGGGCCGGACGAGATGGCCGCGGCATCGGGAGGTGCGGCTCACGAGGTGGTACGCATCGAGCAGATCGCCGAACAGGCGGCCGCCCGGCCCGGCGACTACGCGGACAACTTCCGCGAGATCCTCAATGGCCGAGCCGCGGGCGCGGTTGCGACGAAGACCGTCCTGGCCTATCGGGGCGGGTTCGAGGGCGACCTCTCCGCACCGCCGGCCGCCGACGTGGCCGACGCCGCCGCCCGGTGGCGCGACGCGGGCGCCGTGCGACTGCGAGACCGGGTGCTGTTGCGGTTCGGGCTGCATGAGGCGCTGCGGCTGGGCAAGCCGTTACAGATCCACGTCGGTCTCGGCGACCGGGACTGCGACCTGCACCGCACCAACCCGATGCATCTGCTGGACTTCCTGAGGCGGGCCGGGAGCACCCCGATCGTGCTCCTGCACTGCTATCCCTTCGAACGCGAAGCCGGCTATCTGGCCCAGGCCTTCAACAATGTGCACCTCGACGTCGGGCTGAGCGTGAATCATCTGGGCGCCCGGGCGGCGGCGTTCATCGGCCGCACCCTCGAACTCGCGCCGTTCCGCAAGATCCTGTACTCCTCGGACGCCTACGGGCCGCCCGAGTTGCACTACCTGGGGTCGCGGCTGTGGCGGGACGGTATCGCCGAGGTCTTGAGCGGTTTCGTCGACCGTTCGCAGTGGAGCCTCGCGGATGCCCTCCGGGTCGCCGGTCTGATCGGCCGGGACAACGCGATCCGCCTCTACCGACTGCCCGCCGGCTCAGATCAGACCGGTCGCGTCGAATATCCATGACGTGTCGGCGGATTGGAGTTGTTCCATCCAGTCCGGCGGCGCATGGTTCAACAGCGCGCCGAAATCCCAGTAGTCCTTCCACAGGGTGATCGCGCCGTCAGCCACCTTGTGCACCGTGACGAACTGGAGCACGGCAGTCTCACCGGAGGTCCACGTCCAGGTCTCCGAATGCTCGTAGAGGACGTCGGTGCCGTTACTCACCAGCACCCCGTCGTGGTTCTCGTAACCTGCCAGCGGAGCCAGGCCGACCTGCAGGCGTTTGACGATGTCGTCGGGCCCGCGCGCCGCGGCCGCCGGCCCAACCGGCATGTCCACGTAGATGCAGTCCTGCGCGAGGAAGGGCTTCAGCGCATCCCAGTCCCGAGCAGAGAGCGCCCGCCACATACCCAGGACGGTCGACTGCGCCTCAGCAGGCATGGACGGGCACCTCCGAGCGCTGTCCGGCCCGCAGGAAGCTGCCGGTCCGCTCGGCGCCCAACGACGCGGTGGGCACGCCGTCGCGAACCACCGTCCGCCCGCCGATGAGCACCCGTTTCACCGCGCCGTCATTGCGGTTGACCATCCGCGGCAGGTCGGCGTACTGCGGCACCGGGGACTCGGCGTAGTCGTCGAGTCGCTCGTCGAGACACTCCGGGTCGAGACTCACCAGGTCGGCGCGGTCACCGATGCGAAGGTGGCCGGCGTCGATGTCATACCAGTCCGCCAGTTCACCGGTGAGCCGGTGCACCGCCCGCTCGATAGTCATGAAGGGCCGACCGCCGAGTTCGGCGTCGCGAACGTGCCTCAGCAGCCGCAGGCCGAAGTTGTAGAACGCCATATTGCGCAGGTGCGCACCGGCATCGGAGAAGCCCATCTGGATGCCCTCATCACGGGCCAGTTTCCGCAGCACCTCGGGGCGATGGTTGGAAATGGTGGTGCGCCAGCGCAGCTTCCGGCCATGCTCCACGACAAGATCGAGGAACGCGTCCACCGGGTGCAGGTCGCCACGCTCCACGCCGACCTGGCCGAAGGACTTGCCGATCACCGAGTCGTCGGGACACTCGACGATCTCGGCATCGAAGAAGTCCCGGTGCCAGACGCGCATCCCGAACTTCGCGTCGTAGTCGTCACGGAACCGGCGCCGGTAGGCCTCGTCGGCCAGCAGGGCGTTGCGCTCGACCTCGTCGCGCAGATGCAATGCCGCTGCGCCGGAACCGAACTCCTCAAACACCACCAGGTCGATCCCGTCGGCGTACACCTCGAACGGCACCGGAAGGTGCTGCCAGCGGAAGTCGCCGCCGAACCGGTTGACCAACCGCGCCAGCGGACCCAGTACGGCGATCGCGAACGGGTTGGACTTGACGTCGGCGGCCGAGAGCAGGCTGGTCTTGAGCGCATTGCGCAGCACCGGAAGCGACTGCGCCACCTGGGAGAGCAGGTTGATCGGGTTCTGGATGTCCGGGCCGGACTGCAGCACCCGACCGCGACGCCGCAGCCGGGACTTCAGCCGCCGCAGTTCGCGGGGCCTGGCGTAGGTCGAGGGCAGGGTGCGCGACCGGCATGTCTCGCCGTCGATCTTGTCGAAAAGCAGCTGCTGGGAGGACATCCCGAGGAAGCCGGCATCGAGAGCCTCCTCGAGCATCCGCTCCATCCGGGCCTGCTCGGCGGCGGTGGGGCGGGCCGCCTTACGGGTGGCCCGATCGAGTCCCATGGTCGCGGTGCGCATATCGGAGTGACCGATGAAGGCCGCGACGTTGGGGCCCAGTGGGAGGGCCTCCAGCGCGGCGACGTACTCGTGCGCCCCGCTCCAGGTCTTGGCGCGGTCGACGGCGTCGATCACGTGTTCGCGGGGGATCGCCTCGACACGACCGAACAGATCCCCGGCGTCCACTCCGCCGACGTGCACGGTCGACAGCGAGCAGGAGCCGATCAGCACCGTCGTGACCCCGTGACGGACCGACTCGGGCAGGCCCGGACCGTCGAGCACCTCGACGTCGTAGTGGGTGTGGATGTCGACGAACCCCGGCAGCACCCACTTCCCGGCGGCGTCGATGACGTCGGCACAGCCGGACTCGTCGAGGGCATGCGGGGTCACCGCGACGACGTGGCCGTCCCGGATCCCGATGGTGCGCACCGCCGAGGGAGCACCGGTGCCGTCGAACCAGCGGGCATCGCGGATGATCGTGTCGAAGCTCACCCGGCCATCATGCCCCGTGATCCCGCCACCGGCCTAGCCTGCGACCCGGGCGGGGCTGCCCAACCGGATCGGCAGTTCGGCCCAGCCCCGCAGCACCCGGGTGTCGCGGCGGGCGCCCACGCCGGCGAGTCGCGCATCGGGGAAGTGGGTGAAGAAACTCCGAAGCCCGGCCTCGCCCTCGGCGCGGGCCAGTGCGGCACCCAGGCAGAAGTGCCGGCCGCCCGAGAACGCCAGATGCCGGCCGGCGTTGGGACGCCGGACATCGAAACGGTGCGGATCGGCGAACACCGCCGGATCCCGGTTGGCCGCCGCGAGGTAGATCACCACCATCTCGCCCGCCCCGATCCGGGTCCCCGCGACCGTGGTGTCGGCGCGGGCCACCCGCGCGGTCATCTGAACCGGCGAGTCGAACCGCAGGATCTCCTCGACGGCGTTGGGCCACAGGGCGGGATCGGCCATCAGCGCCGCGAGTTGGTCGGGGTGCTCGAGCAGCAGCGTGATGCCGTTGCCGAGCAGGTTGACGGTGGTCTCGAAGCCGGCGGCGAGCACCAGCCCGGCGATCGCGCGCAGCTCGGTGTCGCTGAGCCGGACACCGTCCTGGGACGCCACGATCAGCTGGCTCATCAGGTCATCGCCCGGGTGGTCGCGCAATTGCCGCAAATGCGCGCCCAGCCAGTCGCTGAACCCCTCAAGGCCCTGCTGCACCCACTGATACTCGGGCCAGGTCAGACCGAAATCCAAACTGGGAGCGGCGAGTTCGCCGAACTCCAGAATCTTCGCCCGCTCGGAGGCCGGCACGCCGAGAATCTCGCTGATGATCGTGACCGGCAGTTGCGCGCAGTACCTCCCGACGATGTCGACCACGCCGGGCTCGTCATCCAACCCTCCCAGCAGCGTGGCCGCGGTGTCCTCGACGAGGTCGCGCAGCGAGTCGACCCGCCGGCTGGTGAACACCGAGGACACCGTCTTGCGGTAGCGGGTGTGTTCGGGCGGTTCGACCGCCAGCAACGACGGCGGCAGCAACGGGTGCAGCGCGTCGGTACGGGTGCGCCGTTCCAGCCGGCGCAACGGGGCCGGCAGGTTGGAGCCCATCGAGATCACCCGGAAGTCGTCGGAACGCAGCAGTTCGTGCGCGACGGCATGGTCGACGGTCAGGTAGCTGACCCGGGCACGAACCACCGGACCCTGCTGACGGAGCGCGTCGTAGAACCCCATCGGGTCGGCGCGCAGCGCGGGGTCGGTCATCAGGCGGGCCTGCGGATCCCCGCGGCGGGCTGACAGTCGGGCCGCCGACCGGACCACCCCGTGCATGGCCAGCCAGTGCAGCCGGTCCCTGATTGTTGCCATGAGACTCCTAGTTCGGCGGGGTCCAACTGACCGGCAACCGCTTGATGCCGTGGATGAACGACGACAGCAGCATGGCCGGTTCCTCGGTCACCGCGATATCGGGAATCCGGTTTCGCAATTCCTCGAAGACCACCGCGATCTCGCGGCGGGCGAGGTTGGCGCCGAGGCAGAAGTGCACTCCGCCGCCGCCGAACCCGACATGGTGATTGGGATTGCGGGTGACGTCGAAGCGCCACGGGTTGTCGAACTTCTCCTCGTCGCGGTTGGCCGAGGCGTACCACATGGTCACCTTGTCGCCCTCGGCGATCCGGACCCCGCTGAGCACGACGTCACGGGTCGCGGTGCGGCGCATGTAGACCACCGGGGAGGCCCACCGGACGATCTCCTCCACCGCGGTCGCGGTGTGTGTCGGAAAGTCGTTCCACCAGATCTCGCGCTGGTCGGGGTATCTGGTGAGGGTCAGCACGCCGTGGCTGATGGCGTTGCGGGTGGTCTCGTTCCCGGCGACCGCCAGCAGGATGAAGAATGACGCGATCTCCGCCGAGGTCAGGCGTTCGCCGTCGACCTCGGCGACCACCAGGGCGGTGGTCAGGTCGTCGCGCGGGTTGACCCGACGGTCCTCCGCCAGCGCGGTCGCGTAGCTGCCGATGTCGATGGCGACCTTCATGAACTCTTCGAAGTCCGTGGTCAGGTCGGGATCGCCGAAGCCGAGGATGATGTTGGACCAGTGGAAGATCTGGTGGTGATCGGCCTCGGGGATGCCCATCATGTCGCAGATGACCTGCAACGGCAGCGGCCCGGACAGCTCGTTGACCAGTTCGGCCGTGCCGTCGGGATGGTTGACGACCAGATCCGACACCAGCCGGCGCGCCCGGTCGCGGATCGATTCCTCGATCCGGGCCACCACCTTCGGGGTGAAGGCGCGGGAGACGATCGTGCGCAGCCGGGCATGGCGCGGGTCGTCGAGGGCGATCATGGAGCCGAAGTACTCGGCCACCTCGGGCGCCTGGTCGCCGATGGTGATGTTCGGATAGGAGCTGAAGATCTCCGGATGCCGGCTGGCGAAGTGCACATCGTCGTACTTCATCAACGCCCAGTGCCCGGGACCGGCCTGGAATCCGTCGAACTCGATCTCGTTGACGAAGGTGATGGGCGCCTCTCCGCGCAGGGTGGCGAAGGCCCCGTCCCGGAAGGTGTCGTCACGGGCCCAGAAGTCCAGTGTGCCCATCGCGATGTCGGCCAACGGGACGGTCGGAGGCGCCTGGCCGTTGACAGGCGTCGAGATACCCATCACTCCACAGTAGAGCCCGCGGCACGAGATCGCGGTCAGTCCTCCTCGACGACCTTCTTGATCCGCTCCAGGGTCGTGCGCATGTCCCGAACGTTGCGGCGGCCGCGCAGATAGCCGGCGAACATCCAGAACACCCGCACCGGCAGGGACTGATTGAGCCGGAAGGATTCGGTGACATCGGTGCCGTCACCGGCCGGGGTGAGCCGGTAGTGCCAGTTGTTGACCGCGGTGTCGCCGGGCCCCAGCACGGCGAAGCCGAATTCCCGCCCCGGCTCGCAGGCGGTGACGCGACACGTCGTCCAGTAGACCGGGCCAATCTCGTTGCGGCGCACGTGGCCGCGGAACTTCGCCCCCAGGGCCGGTCCGGTCGCCCCGTCGAGCCACTCCGATTCGAAGACCTCGGGGGAGAACCGGCCGGTGTTGCGGACATCGGCGATGAGATCCCAGATCTTCTCCGCGGGCGCCGCCATGTGCACGGTCACTAAACCTTCCATACCTTGAGCCTAATCCGCGCGGTGGGAGTGGGCATCGGCGCGCTCGCTGCGCGGACCGGGCCATGCCCAACCGGTGTCTGTAGCGTGTCGACGATGGGTGGCAGACCGCGCATGGGTTTCACACTGCGCCCGCCGATCGCGAGCGTCGACCGTCACGTCAACGCACCCCCGGCGGCGGTGTGGCGGCTGCTGGTCGACGCCCGGGAATGGCCGCGGTGGGGACCTTCGGTGCGTGACGCGGTGCTCGAGGGCGGCGGCTCGGAACTGGGTCCCGGCACCCGGGGCACGGTGCGGACGTCGCTGGGCGTCCGGCTGCCGTTCACCGTCACCGAGTTCGACCCGGACCACCGGTGGACGTGGGCGGTGGCCGGGGTGACGGCCACCGGGCACTCGGTCCGGGCCGAGGACGGCGGGTGCCGGGTGGCCTTCGAGGTGCCCTGGTGGGCGACGGCCTACCTGCCGGTATGCGCCGCCGCCCTGGTCAGGATCGAGAAGTTGGCCGCATCGCGGTAGCCGCGCCGATCAGCGCGGGCAGTACGACCGGGTGGCGGCGTCCAACGCCTGCTGGTAGAGCGGATCGAGCCCGCGCTGGGCGGCCACCGTGGACTTGGCGGCGTCGAGTCGACTCGGGCAGTCCGGTGACCGCAACACGGTCAACTCCTCGGCGATCTCCTCCAGCATCCGCTGGTTGAGCCCGTCGATCTGCGCCCGCGAGGCGGAGAGGTCCGGGGCGGCGACGGGAGCGGTCGCCGGGTTCAGCTTCCACCCGGCGAACCTGCTGTATTGGATGGCTTCGGTGGCGTTGATCTGGTCGGTGAACAGCGTGGTCACGTAATCGCCGGGCAACCCCGAGGAGTCGGCCTCGGCCGAAACCGCGGCCAACACCTGCTGCACCCGGGCGGGATCGGTGATGGGACCGCCGTTGAGCCACTTGGCTGCCGCGACGGGATCGGCGGTCTGAAGCCGTTGGGCCGCGGCATCGACGAGCTGATAGAGCTCACCCCCGCCCCCGTCGGAATCGTCGGCCCGGGCCGGGCCGGTCGTTGCGGCCGCGGCCAGCACGGCCAGACCCAGTGCGGTCCCGAACACCCGTGTCGCGCTCAGCCCACCGGTCCCTTCGCCAGGACCAGGGGAGCGTTACGCGGATTGCCGGCCCGGTCGATCCAGGTGAGCACGATCGTGTCGCCGGGCCTGCGCTGGTCCATCAGATTCGACAGATCGGCCGCGGAGTTGACCGGGCTGCCGTCGACGGCGGTGATCAAATCGCCTCCCATCAGACCGGCCAGGCTCGCCGGAGTGTCCGGCAGCACCTGCCGCACCACCGCTCCGGGCGGGCCTCCCAACGGCCCGGCGTCGGCGATCCCGACCCCGATGAAGGCCGTGTCGCCCAGATGGATCGACGGCGATGGGGTTCCCGATCTGATCTGGTTGGCGATCGCCATCGCCCGGTCGATCGGAATCGCGAAGCCTTCTCCGCCGGTGACCCCGCCCATCCGATAGGTCAGGGTGGCGGCCACCGTGACCCCGACCACCTGTCCGGCGCTGTTGACCAACGGCCCCCCGGAGTCACCGGGGCGAATGTCGGCGGCCACCCGGATGAGGTCGAACAACTCCCGCGAGCCGCCCCCGCTCTCGTCGGAAGCCCGTACCGAGGCGCCGAGTTGGGTCACCGCGCCCGGCGCATACGACGGCGGGGCGCCCGGCCCGTTCGAGTTGCCGATGGCCGCGATCGGGTCCCCGACCGCCACCGACGAGGACGTTCCGAGGTTGGCGATCGGCAGACCCCCGGCACCGCGCAACCGGACCAGTGCGATGTCGTTGGCACGGTCGAAACCGATCACGTCCACCTGGTAGGTGACGCTGTTGGCCAAACTGATCGCCGTGATCTCGGTGGCGCCCTCGATCACATGGTTGTTGGTCAGGACCTCACCGCTGGGATCGATGATGATCCCGGTACCGGTGCCGGTGGCGCCTTGATAGCTCAGCGAGGTGTTGATGTCGACCAGGCCGGGCACCACCTGGCTCAACAGGGCCGTCTGATCCAGCGGCGCGCGCGGCGCCGGGACCGCGGGAGTTGCTGTGACGGGTGCAGCGACGAGGCCGGCGAGCAGCATCAGCGCCGCCAGCATCCCGGGCACGCGGAGTGCCCGACGGCCTTTGCGGCCTGGATGTGTGGAATCCATACCGTCAACTCTGCCTGATAAACCGGAAAAAAGGCACTCTGTAACCGCCGGGCCGGGTCGGGGAGTCGCGGATTCCCGGTCTGCCGCGGACCGGGACAGCCAGGCTGCGCGGCCGACGGCTTCGGGAGTGGGAGACCTTCGCCACAATCGGGCGCGCCGGTAAACTCCGAGGCGATGGATTTCACCCCGCTGCGGTCCCGGCCCGTCGTTCTGCTGATCGCTGCGACGTTGCTCACCTCACTGGCTCTCGGGATCGGATTCGTCGTCGTCCAACGGCATGAGGACCGGGCCGGCGATTCCGTGCGGCGGGCCGAGCCGCTGACCGACGAGCAGGCCAAACTGCAGGTGCTCGAACCCGCGCGGCATTTCGTGGCTGCGGGCCGATTCCGGGCGCCGACGGCGAGTTACGTCCTGTCGTCGTGCGCCAGCGAGGAGAAGCCGCCGTACCAGGGCAGGGTGTACCTCAACTTCGACATCCCCAGCATCACCGAGACACCCGCGTACTTCCGCGGTATCGCCGCCGCCATGACGGCCCGGGGCTGGCATGAGGGCCTGCCACCCAACCGCCATCCGGGCGGTCGGACGCTGGCCAAGGACGGAGTCACCGCCATCTACTACCGCAACCCCGACGTTCCGGGCCGCGGTGTCCTGGAGGTCTCCGGGGAATGCCGGGCCACGACCGACCACAGCCTCGACAACAGCGGTTTCATCGACATCACCGGTCAGCTTCGACGCTGAGGCGGCGATGAACATCGAGGACTTTAGTCCCCGGCGCGGCGGGCCTTTCCTCCGTGTCTGCTACGGCAAGTCACAGATAGAATGCCGATCATGGCTTATGTGATCACCAGCGCGTGCGTGGACGTCAAACACACGTCGTGCGCCGCGGAGTGCCCCGTCGACTGCATC
>SXGR01039547.1_pt1 | contig 22367 bp, 16 predicted proteins | sample 3174711 | NCBI WGS metagenome assembly SXGR01 (sample SAMN11356860, study PRJNA531348) | freshwater metagenome | isolation source: freshwater sample F1-60 | place: China: Fuxian Lake, Yuxi | collected 2017-12-25 | reverse complement strand
CCTGGTCACCGACCCGCTGCAACGGGTTCAGGGACGTCATCGGTTCCTGGAACACCATCGAGATGCGCGCGCCCCTGACGGCATTCATCTCGGCATCGCTGATCCCGACGAGGTCGCGCCCCTCGAACATGATCGATCCACCCGCAATGCGTCCCGCCGGTGTGGCGATCAACCGCATGATCGACAGCGCGGTGACACTCTTGCCGCACCCGGACTCGCCAACGAGACCAAGGGTCTGGCCCGGGCGGATGGCGAAGTCGACGCCATCCACCGCCTTGACCAGACCGTCGGTGGTGGAAAAGTGCGTCTGCAAGCCACGCACCTCAAGCAGCGACGACGCCACCGCGGAGGAGACGGAGGCGACGGACGGGCGGGGCTGTTCGCTCATTGGCGTCGGCATCAGTTCTTCAGGCGCGGGTCGAGGGCATCGCGGAGGGCATCACCGGCGAAGTTGATCGCAAGAACGACGACCAAGATGGTCAGGCCAGGGTAGAAAGCCAGCCACGGGTTGCGGAACATGTATGCCTGTACGCCAGACAGCATGCTTCCCCAACTGGGATTGGGCGGGACAATGCCGAGGCCAAGGAAACTCAGGCTTGCCTCCGCAATGATCCGCGACCCGATGCCGAGGGTCATTGCAACGATGATCGGCGCCGCTGAGTTGGGTATCAGGTGGGTGAAGATGATCCGGAAACTCGATGCCCCCAGGGCGCGTGACGCCTCGGTGAACTCGCGTGCCTTGAGCGACAGGACACTGCCGTAGACGAGGCGCGCGACGTTCATCCACCCGAAGATCGTCAGGACCACGATGATGATCACCACACTGGTGTTGTCACCGAGGGCGCGACGCAACGGGCCGAAGTCGCGCAATGTCTTGCTGAAGATCAGCAGCAGCGGAAGACTCGGCAGCGACAGCATGATGTCGGTGAAGCGCATGAGCAAGGTGTCCAGTGCGCCACCGAAGTACGCCGCGATGCTGCCCACCAAGACGCCGATGACAATGGAAAGCAGCGTGGCTACGAGGGAGATCAGGAGCGAGATGCGCCCGGCATAGAGAAGCCGGCTCAGGACATCCCGTCCCAGTTCATCCGTGCCAAGCCAGTGGCTCACGCTCGGCGTGGCCATCATCTTGGACGTGTCCGGCTTGTCGAAGGTGTATGGCGCGATCCATGGCGCCAGGATGCATGCGAGGGCGATCAGGCCAATGACCGTGATGCCCAGAAGACCGAGGCGATGACGGCGGAACCGTCGCCACACGAGACGCCACTGCGAAACTTCCTCGGTCGCAAGAACGTCGTCGTCGAATACCGGTGGCGCCGGGGCAGGGAACACCGCAATCATCGGTCAGGAGACTCCATGGCCCGAGGGGTCACGCGGGCAATCATTCGTACCGGATCCGAGGATCGACGACGGCGTAGGCGAGATCGGCAAGGAGGTTCCCAGCGACGACAAGGAACGCCGAAAGCATGGTGATCGCCTGCACGAGGGGCCAGTCGTTCTTGGAGATACCCTCGAAGAAAAGGCGTCCCATCCCCGGCCACGTGAAGATCGTCTCGGTGATGATCGCGCCACCGAAGAGTTGCGGAATCTCGAGGCCAAGCAGGGTGATCACCGGCAGGATGGCATTGCGCAAACCGTGCGTCATCACCACGCGCGTCCACGGGACGCCCTTGGCGCGGGCGGTCCGGATGTAATCCTGCTTGAGGACCTCGAGCATGCTTGACCGGATGAACCGGCTCTGCCCGGCCACCTGCACGAGACTGAGGACAACCACCGGCATGATGAGATGCCGGACACGGTCAACAAAGTCGGCCTTGCCCGGCGTGACTGCACCGCCCGCAGGAAGCCATCCCAGAACCACCGAGAAGATGATGAGCATCATCACCCCGAACCAGAATGTCGGCATGGACAGGCCGAAGAAACTGAAGGCGGTGATGAGGTAGTCCCAGACGGAGTACGGACGCACCGCCGAGATGATGCCGATGGGCAAGGCGATGGCCAACGAGAAGACCGCAGACAACCCCATCAGGAGTAGGGTATTGCCAAGCCGGCTCTCAATGAGGCGACCGACCGGTTGCCCGAAAGCAACCGACCACGACATGCCCCAGTCGCCGACGAGGGCTTTCGTCAGCCAGTTCCAGTACCGTTCGTGAAGGGGCCGGTCAAGGCCAATGAGTTCGTTAAGGCGCTTGACCTGAGCCGCCGCCGCCGTTGCGGAGGTCGCCCCGAAGTTGAGTTGGTCAAACGGTCCACCCGGCACGAGATACAGGATGCCGTAGACGATCACCGAGATGAAAAGCAGCAGGATGGTGTTCTGCAGCAAGCGCCGGAGCAGGAAGGCGCGCATGATCGATCTCGACCCCCGGGCGGATGTGGTGAGTGAAACCCCGTCCCCTCATCCGTCGGAACGGACGAAGGGACAGGGGAGGGGTACGTAGTGCAGAGACAGGTCAGTCTGCGAGGTACCAGTCGTAGCAGTTCCACGTCGGCGGCGTGTTGGTTGGCGTCGGTCGGAAGTTCTGCAGCGAACGCTTGGTGGCGGTCACGTTGGCGCGGGCGTACAGGGTGATAACCGGCACGGCCTCGGCCCAGATCTTCTGCTGTTCGGCGTAAACCTCAACCCGCCGGGCCTGATCCAGGGTGTTCTCGGACTCCGCAAGCAACTCGTCGTTGCGCGCGTCCCTGAAACCCGGGAAATTCTGGCCGACGTACGCGTTGTCCTTTGCCGGGATACCACCCGTGCTATACAAGTTCTTGGCACCCAGTGGATCGTCACCGCCCACCCAGGCGTATTCGCCCATCTCGAAGGTTCGGCCCCACAGGGGACCGGGGTTGTCACCGGCAGCAAACCACTCGCTCGACGGCACGTATTCGAGGCTTGCTTCGATGCCGACGGCCTTGAGATCGGCCTGCACCAACTGCGTCACAAGCAGGCGCGCCTGATTGCCAGCCGTGGTGCCATACTTGAGTGAAAGCTTCTTTCCACCCTTGGCCATGATCCCATCGGCCCCGGGCGCGTAGCCCGCCTCTTTCAGGAGTGCCTTGGCCTTCTCGGGATTGAAGTCATACTTCGGGATCTCCGGGCTGAAGTCCCATCGCCACTCAGGTGACCATGAATGGATGACCTTGGTCTTGCCGTTCAACACCTTGTCCACCAATTGCTGACGATTGATGGCGTGCGCGATCGCCTTCCGCACGTTCAGGACGCCAAGGTGTTCGTTGTCAAGATTGAGATCGATGTGTTCCCAAGTCGCACCCGGCGTGTAGTACGCGCGGATGAGTTTCTGGTTCGCCATCTTGTCCAGTTCGGGCGCGCTGAACTCGGAGAGGGCATCTTCGGTCACCACATCCAGTTCACTGGTGGCCAACTGCGCGAGGACGGCATTCGTGTCGGTCACGATCCTGACGACGAGGTTCGGCGTGCGCGGGGCACCCAGGAAGAAGGTCGGCACCGCCGTCAAGGCAATGAACTGCCCTTCGGCCCATTCCGTCACCCGGTAGGGACCGATGCCGAGGGGCTTGCGCATGATGTCCTGCTTGGGAAGGTCAGCCGCCCCGAACTTCTCGAGCAGGGGTTGCACGACGTGCTTGGGGAATGCCGGCAGGTACGCCTTGTAGTAACCGGGGTCAAGGACCGGGCCGGACTGGTTCGTGAAGTCCGCGTAGGCCTTGGCGGCAAGTCCGTTGCGTCCCTTGACGGCCGCTTCTTTCGCCTCGTTCTCCGACATGAAGTTCGCGATCACCGTGTAGTCGTCAGGCGTGTCCACGGTTGCAAGCTTCTGCTGGGTGCTGCGGTCCGGAACCGAGTAGTCCGGGTTCATGATCAGTTCCCATGCGAACTTGACATCGGCCGCGGTGACACTCTTGCCATCGGACCACTTGACATCCTTCCGCATGTTGAACGTCACCTGCAGGCGTTTGTCCGCCCCGTCGCCAACATAGCGTGCGCCGCCACTCTCGAGGGTGGGGACTGACTCCGCAAGCCACGGCACCCAGTCGTTGAGGTCATTGCGACGCGTCAGGGTGGGTTCGCTCCCGATCGCCGCCTTGACCACCGAGATCACATACGCATTGCCCAGTGAGTATCCGAGTGTCGGTGGTTCCTGGGACATGCCGACCGTGATCATCTTGCCCGACGCTTGCGCCCCGACCACCGATGCCAAGCCGGGGACAAATCCCAGGCCGGCACCGGAAACCGCCCCGGCAACCGCGCCAGTCCGTCCCAGCACGCTCCGCCTGCCTAATAGCCCGCGTGTTTCCATTATGACCCTTCTCTCCGGACCCAACCCGCCACGTCCTGCAGGTGGGCCACCTTGCCCGGCGCATGGCACATGCAACCGCATGGGCCATGCATTCGACCGATCTGGAACGTGCGGACACCCTGGCCTGACTGGAAGGGGCCCGTGCGACACGTATCCCGATGATTAAGGATATGATACAAATCTGATCGCGTCGCCCCGAAGACCCTGCGGTCCGCCAACTTCACGACGCGAAACGTGCCATGACCGGATCGTTGCCGGTGCCCCACGACGGCGGAATGGGCCACTGGTCCTTGGAGATCGTGACAAGCGCGTAGGGCACACTTTCCAATCCGCCGGCCAACGGTCCAGGCTTTGACTCGTCAGGGGTGGTCGGGGCAACCTCAAGTCCAATCGCGACATGATCGACCAGAAGCGCGCCCCGAAGGACGAGCCCGGGCGCACGGCGCGTCGAGGCCGGAACCGACGCAGGGGCACCTGACAGACCAGCGGGCAGGCCACCGGGCGACGGCACGACCCAGATCAGGATCGCAACCTCGCGGGCGAAGTCGACGGCTGGTGGACGGTGAGTGATCGGACGTTCGGCTTGCACCAAGTCGCGCCATGCCGACTGACCGAACGACTCGACGTCCGTCCAGACACTCCAAGCCAATGGCGATCCGATTGCAATGGCACGGGCGACTGCAGGAACGTATCCGGCGGGACCGGTCGTGCCGGCACGAGGCAGCGCCAAGGTGCCCGTGGCCACGAGGTGTGCACGCCGTGCCCCGGCGACCCCGACCGCAAAGACTGCACTGGTCCCCTGCGACGGGTCTGAAAGCAGCGGTGAAACATCCGGCTTGGCGCCACCCAACCAGACGGGCAGGCCATATGGACGACCGACTGGCGTTGCGACCAGGATCACCGCGATGATCCCCATCAGGACCGACGCCCTCACCAACCACCGCAGGCGCCAGGCAGACGCACGCCGGCGCCGACCATTACGTGAGTACCGGGTTCCAACCGGACCTCCGGCCGGAGGTGGGGGTGATGCACCAGCACTGGACACGAGACCGCTTTCGGATGCTGGACGGGGACCGGTCATGAACACCTCACCACAAGCCTAGCCTGTTGGATCGAGCAACGCCTTGATGCACGGTTCGGAATGGGTCAGTAGGCGGGTGAACAGTGATGCACCTTCTCCCAAGCCGTACACCTTGCTCCATGAGGCCAATTCGACGCGCCCGGCCGCAAGCAACCCGAGTGCAGCACCGAAGTCGTGATCGGTGTAGGAGTACGCCCCCTGCACGCGCTTCTCATTCAGCACCAGTTCCATGCCCCGTACCGGGATCTCATCGGTGGCGGATCCGATCCACACGGCCGTGCCACCCGGCGCGACCATTCGCACCGCACCGGCTCGGGTCGCACCCACGCCAACGCAGTCGAGTGCACCATCGAACCCTTCGCCATCGGTCATTTCATGCGCCAAGCGTCCGAGTGAATCCGTCGAACCATCATCGGTGCGCGCATCGATCACGCGCGTCGCACCAAGCCGGGACGCCACCTCGAGCCGATGCGGATCACGGTCAATCACCACGGTCGTGGTTGCACCGGCAAGACGGGCGGACTGCAGGGCAAGCAGACCGATTGTCCCGGCACCAAAGATCACGATGGAACGGGGCAGGACCCCGGCCTCGCCAAGCAATCGCACGCCGTGAACCGCGACCGCAAGCGGTTCGGCCGTCGCCGCGTCATCGTCACTGATCCCGCCTGGCGTGTGGTGAAGGTGACGGACGGAACACTTCGCCAATTCGGCATGGCCGCCGTCGCGATGCAGGCCAAGCAGGACGCGGTTCGGACAGGCATTGGTGCGTCCCCGCTGGCACGTGCGGCACTGTCCGCACGGCATCAAGGGGTTTGGCACGACACGGTCTCCGACCCGCCACCGCGCGGAATCGACATCCGGGCCAACCTCCTCGATCACCCCGGCAAACTCGTGGCCCATGATCAGCGGGGGCTTCCGGCGCGGACTCTTCGTCACCACGCCCTCGAGCTCCGACCCGCAGATCCCGGCCCGCGTGACGCGGATCAGAACCTCATCGCCCTCAGGCGCGCCCGGTACGGGAACCCTCACCTGTTCGACGACCCCAGGTGACGTCAGCATCACTGCCTGCATCGTGCTCATCTCAAGCCCTCCTTTACTCGTGCCTGCCGGGCGTTCCCGGCAATGGGACGACGGTCATGTAGCAATCCGATGCCGAAGCGTACCGCCTCCGCCCACCGGGCCCGGGCGCGCCTGACCGGAAGCGACTGGCCCAGTCGGCATTCCGGGAAGGGGCGCGCCGACCCATGGGACGTCCCGGCCTCGCGATACGTTTGGCAAACGTGGCCCAACCCATCTGGCACACGCTTGCGTCCGTGGTCCCGGCAATGGTCGTCGCCGAACGGCATGGCGCCTTGGCTGCCGGTTCACTCATCGCCGGGGCGATTGCCGTCGACGGCGACCACCTCATCGACTGGGCCCTGAATGGCGGACGCGAGGACTACACACGGCGCATTGTCGTTCCGGCACACGGGTGGGATCTCGTCGTCGCCTGCGTGATCGCCTCCCGGACAACCGTGGTGCCGGCACCGTTCCGCCCCCTCGCCCTGGCGTTTGCGGCCGGCCTGGCGTGCCACCTGACGCTCGACCACATGGTCAACCGTCCCGAGACGATCCTCGGGTACGTCTTCACTTGGCGGCTGTGGAATGGGTTCGACCGGCTCAGGTGCGGTTGGCTGCCGGCAAGCGAGTGGACGCGACGCTACCGCACGTCAAAGCGCGCTGCACCTGCCGAAACCCTCGTCGCAACACTCGTGGGCGTCGCCATCCTGATGGCCGGACGCGTGCGGGGACAGTAGTCCGACGCCCGCTCCGGCCACGACCTGAGCCTATCCCGGATGCAGGAAGACCTCGATGACCGGCACCTCGACCCCCGCCGGTGGCTGAATGGGCAGGGCCAGCACCGCCGCGTCCGCGCGCGCCGTCGGATAGTGACCGGCATCCTCGTACTCAGTCCGCCTCACCTCGGATCCGTCGTGCAGGAATTGCGCGTACGCAACACGATCTGCGAGGCCATCAAGGAACAAGTGGCGGAACGGCCACGCAAACAGATGGACGTACAACCGGCCGGTCTCCGGGTTCCACGTGTACCGGCAATCATGCGGCGTGACGAACGCCTCCGGCGCCTGGGTGCATCCCCGGACTGATCGGGAGTGATGGTGCATCCAGGATCCGATGGACGCCAGCGTTGCGCGGGCGCGGGGATCAAACTCGCCCCGCGCCGTCGGACCGACATTCAGGAGAAGGTTTCCACCCTTTGACACGCCATCGACAAGCATCCGGATCAGAAGTCCCGGTGACTTCCAGTCAAGGTTGTCCCGGTCGTACCCCCACGATCCATTGAGGGTCTGGCACGCCTCCCACATCACCGGTTTGCCGTCGACATGCATCCACGCCCGTGGTTGGTATTGCTCAGGCGTATGGAAGTCCTGGGGCACCTCCGAACGGTTGTTGACAAGGATGTTCGGATGCAGGTCGCGCACCATGTCCAGAAGCCTTCCGGCATCCCAGTCATCCTTGCCCTTGCCCTTGCTCCACCCCCAGTCACGCCATGAGTACGAGAAGTCCAGCCAGAGGACGTCAATCTGCCCGTAGTTGGTCATGAGTTCGCGGACTTGCCCGTGGAGGTAGTCGCGATAGCGCGACATGTCCCGTTCATGGTTGAGCGCACGGGCTTCCATGTCGTCACGACGCGGGTGGTGGCCGTCAATCGTGTAGTCGGGGTGGTGCCAGTCGATCAGCGAGTAATAGAAGCCGATCTTCAGGCCCTCGGCCCGGCACGCTTCCACGAACGGACGGATCAGGTCGCGACCGGCAGGGGTGTTCGGCGCCTTGTAGTGGGTCAGGTCGGTCTCGAAAAGGCAGAAGCCGTCGTGATGCTTGGTGGTGATGACGGCGTACTCCATGCCGGCCGCCTTGGCATCGCGCGCCCACTGGCGGGGGTCGTACAGGTCCGGGTCGAAGTGGTCGAAATACGGTTGGTAGTCGGCCTCGGAAATGCGTTCGCGGGTCTTGACCCACTCGTGCCTTGCGGCCAACGAATAGATGCCCCAGTGAACGAATAGCCCAAGGCGGGAACGGGTGAACCATGACGGGTCGGTGGCAGTTCGTGTCATGCGCGCAGAATAGCGCGGGAGGTGCCGCCTCGGCGAACAACCGCGCGTGAAGGGGCATCGCAAGGCCGCCAAGCAACATCCAGCGCGGCCGCTACGTCACGGGTGTGAACCATGGCGCAAATACCCGTACCCCCACCCGGAACGAACAGCGTCCCCCGCTCGCCACGTGCGTCGGGTTCGCCAGCCCCGACGTATCTTCCCCGTGAACGCTTCGTGCCTCCGTGGAAGCAACGCACCCTCGAGCGACGCCGGGCATCCAAGTGGCGACAGCGGCAAATCCTCGCCCAAATCTTCGGTCTCTCAGGTGGATTGACGATCTTCGCAGGCTATGTGGCTGCCTCGGCGCCACCGGCCCAAATCTTTCAGGCGGTCGCTTCGCATATGGCGGAAAACCTCGACCGTGAAACCCTGCGAGGCGTCGGGCAAACCTTCAAGACCCTGACCGGGCCACTCGTGCCCGCGAACCGTATGGTCGCCCGTGACGCACTGACCCGCGACGGCCCATCGTGGCGCGACGCAACCCAACCGGGATCAGATGCGTCGGTGAGTTCCAACGCGACCGTCACGCTTGACCTGAATGCCCGTGACGCCGTCCGGATGCCGGAACCTGAAACAACGTCCGTCCCGCCCACGCCTGTCCCGCCCACGCCTGTCCCGCCCACGCCTGTCCCGCCCACGCCTGTCCCGCCCACGTCCGTCCCGCCCACGTCCGTCCCGATCTTGGTTGGGGTTAGCCCAGTGACTACCCGTGACATCATCCTCCCCCGATCCGACGCGGCGCTTCTGGACGCTATCGAGACGTCTCTGCCGATTGACCGCAGTGCCGCGTCAATCGCGGTGTTCCATCTTGAAACCGGTGCAAGTGCCACCGTCAACGGTGACCGCATCGCGATGCCGGCCAGCCTCTACAAACTCGGGGTACTGGTGGAAGCTTTCCGGCAAATCGAAGGCGGACAACTTCGCCTGGACGAGAACCTGCGCCTCCTGCCGGTCGACTGGGCGCCGGGCGCCGGGATACTTCAAGGGCGGATTGGAACGCAGGTGACGATCACCGAAGCGCTGCGACTGATGATTGGCATCTCCGACAACACGGCAGCGCACGCCATCGTGCGCCGGATTGGCGTGGACCGGGTCAACGCGAACAACCAGCGTCTCGGGTTGTCAAGCACGCGCTACTACATTGACGACCGGCCGGACACGACCACCGCCGCGGACCTGGCACGCCTGCTCTCGCTGCTCGCAACCGGAAGGTTGGCCGGTGTCGAGGCAACCGGCCAGATGCTGGACCTTTTGCAACAAGTGCAACCGGCCGCATGGCTGCCACGCGGCGTTCCACGAACCGTCGCGGTGGCTCACAAGAGCGGACAGCTCAACGCCGTACGCAACGATGCGGGCATCGTGTTTGGTCCCACCGGCCGCTACGTGGTGGTTGTCCTCACGGACCACCGACCCAACGCGGTGAAAGGCGAGAACGCAATCGTGCAGGTGGCACGCAGCGTCCACGCCTACTTCGCTGCCGGAGGCTGAACGCCAACCGCGCCGGGCGCCGTCGACCCCCGTCAGGGACCCGGTTCCACCGGCGCCGGGCGATGCCAGCCCGGTGGGGAAACGCACGGTCCCGGCTACACCGTCGACGGAGTGCGGGCGGCCCGCTCACGCGCCTGCGCAGTCAGGTGACGCTTGCGCAGGCGAAGGTTCTTGGGAGTGAGTTCCAGCAACTCGTCCTCGCCGATCATCTCCATGAACTGGTCAAGCGAGAGGATCATCGGTGGTTCGAGGCGAACGGCGATGTCGGACGTCGAACTACGGATGTTGGTCTGCTTCTTTTCCTTGCAGATATTGACCGGCATGTCATTCTCACGGCTGTTCAGTCCGACGATCATGCCTTCGTAGATGGTGATCCCGGGCCCGATGAACAGGCGGATGCGTTCCTGCAGTCCCGAAATCGCGTAAGCGGTGGTCATGCCGGCTTCGGTAGCGACGACCGCACCGTTGCGCTGACGCGGGATCGTCCCGCCGACAGGCGCGTATTCGACGAACCGGCTGTTGAGGGTCGCCGTCCCACGCGATGCTGTCAGCAGCGCTCCGCGCAGGCCAATGAGGCCCCGCGTCGGCATGCGGTAGGTAAGCCTCGCACCGCGACCCTCATCGGGCGACATCTGCTGGAGGAGCGCCTGTCGCGGTCCGAGGAGTTCGGTGACCGTGCCCATGTAGGCCTGAGGGACGAGGATCACTACTTCCTCGAACGGTTCCTCCATGCCTCGTTCGCCACGGCGCATGATGACTTCCGGGCGACTGGCGGAGATCTCGAATCCCTCGCGACGCAACGTCTCGAGGAGGATTGCAAGATGCAGTTCACCGCGGCCGGCGACAATGATGCCGTCTGCCGGCGCGCCATCGCTGGCCCCGACGCTGCTGCGGATCCTCAGGCCGACATTGGTCTCGAGTTCGCGGTCGAGGCGTTCGCGCAACTGACGGGAGGTGACCGCCCGGCCATCCTGGCCGGAGAACGGACTGGTGTTCGGGCCGATGGTCAACTGGACCGTCGGTTCGGTGATCGCGAGACGGGGAAGTGCCTCGGGATCGGCTGCATCGGCAATCGTGTCACCAATCGTGACTGTTGGGACGCCCGGGATCGCGACCAAATCCCCGGCACGGACTTCCTCGACTGGCTGTCGGCCGAGGCCCTGGAACGTGAAGAGTTCCAGAAGCTTCAGGGGCATGGTGGGCGCATTATTGCCAAGGCACCGGACCGACATGCCCCGGGTGACGGTGCCACGGATAACCCGTCCGATGGCGATGCGCCCACGGTGCGTCTCGTAATCGAGTGCGGAAACAAGGACCTGTACCGGTCCATCCATGTTCGCGGCCGGAGGCGGAACGTGCTCGATGATGGCGCGGAACAACGGAATGAGATCCGGTGCGAGATCGTCTGGCGCGTGCCCGGCGCGGCCCTCACGCGCGATGGCGTAGATCACCGGGTAGCTCAGCTGGGCGTCCTCGGTAGCGAGTTCGAGGAAGAGATCCGCGATTTCCTCAACAACCTCTTCCGCACGGGCGTCCTTGCGATCGACCTTGTTGACCACGACCAACGGGCGCAATCCAAGTTGCAACGCGAGACCAAGGACGAACCGGGTCTGGGGCAGCGGACCTTCGGCAGCGTCGACAAGTAACAGACAGCCATCGGCCATTGACAGGGTGCGCTCGACTTCGCTCGAGAAGTCGGCATGGCCGGGGGTGTCGATCAAGTTGATCTTGATGTCGCCGAACCGGATCGCCGCGTTCTTGGCAAACACGGTAATCCCGCGCTCACGCTCCAGTTCATTGGAGTCCATGATGAGGGTGCCCGCCGATGCGGCATCCCGGAAGACCATGCTTTGCTTCAGCAATCCATCGACGAGGGTCGTCTTGCCGTGGTCAACGTGGGCGATGACGGCGATGTTTCGCAGGTCATGGCGAACGGTTTGCGTTCCAGTGGATGTCATTTCAAACATAGTGATTTAGTTGAAAGGGTATCAGTGAACCGTCACAACGCCGGAACCGCTGCTGTCCACGCCCTCTTGGACCCAAGCCGACAATCGGTTCGGACGGCAGCGGACGCGCCCCGCTCCGGCCGGCCCGGTTACATGTGGTGTGGCTGCCGGGATCGGTGTCCCTCACAAGGCCTCAAACGCACCGTGACGTCCGCATCATGAGGTAGCTCCGGTTCTCGAACCACGATCCGAAACGTCAAGCAATGTATAAATGCAAAGAGACCGGGCGTGCAACGGGTCGACCACTCCAGAAGGCGACCGGTCTTCTGGTAGCCGGGCTAGCATCGTGGATACCGTCAAACCGGCACGTTCCCAGGGGCGAGTCCATCGGCGGATGTCAGCACGCGGTACGGTGCGCAGGAAAGGGAAACCATGGACATCCAGATCACCGGTCTGAAAACCTTCATCGTGGCGTCGAACCCGAACGGGGGGAATTGGGTCTTCGTCAAGGTCTACACCAACCAGGACGGTCTGACCGGCCTTGGCGAAGGCACGGTTACCAGCAAGGCCGAGACGATTGCCGCCGCCATTGGCGAACACGAGCGCTTCCTCATCGGGCGGGATCCCCGCAACATCGAATGGCTCTGGCAGGCGATGTACCGATACCCGCGGTGGCGCGGCGGTCCGGTACTGAACTCGGCAATCTCGGCCATCGAAATGGCCCTCTGGGACATCAAGGGCAAGATGCTCGGCGTTCCCGTCTGGCAACTCCTCGGCGGTGCCGCCCGCGACCGGATCCGACTCTACGCGCATGGATCACCTCACTCCGACGCCGGCCTCGCCAAACTGGTCCAACTTGTCAAGACCGGATACACTGCGGTCAAGATGGGGCCGTTCGAGGTCACCGATGGTGTGGTTGACCCACGCCGAGACGTGCGCCGTGGCGCTGCGGGCATCAAGCGCCTCCGCGAAGCGGTTGGCGACGACGTGGACATCCTGATCGATGCCCACGGTCTCTTCACTCCGGTCATGGCGGTCGACTTCGCGAGGCAGGTCGCCGATGCGCACCCGATGTGGATCGAGGAACCGTGCCAACCCGAGGACCTGGCGACGCTTGCGTGGATCGCCGAACGATCACCCGTTCCACTCGCCACCGGTGAACGCCTCTTCACCAAGTGGGGCTTCAACGACCTGATCCAGCAGCGGGCCGTGGCCTACATCCAACCGGATGTCTCACACGCCGGTGGCATCCTCGAGACCAAGAAGATCGCAGCAATGGCGGAAGTCAAGTTCCTGGAGGTCGCCCTCCATGGCGCCAGCAGCGAAATCCTGACGGCCGCGAACTTGCACGTCGATGCGGGAACACCCAACTGCACCATCCAGGAACATCCCCTTGGCAGCCCGTGGCGGTACGAGGTCGTCAGGACGAGTTGCGTTGTTGAAGGCGGGTACGCACTCCTGCCCCAGGCACCCGGCCTCGGGGTGGAACTTGACGAAGCCGAATGCGCCCGGCACCCCTACAACCCGGATGTCCGGTCGCAGTTCACCTTTGCCGACGGCAGCGTCGCCGACGCCTGACATACCCCTGCACACCGGCTTGGTCGGGCACCGGGTGGCACTGCCCGACCAACCCCGGGATGCCGGCGTACACTACCGGCGCCATGAAAATCACTGCCATCGAGACGATCCGCTTCGGCGAACACCCGCACAACCTCTTCGTCCGCGTCCACACGGACACCGGCCTCGTCGGACTGGGCGACACCTGGCGCCTGACGGAAACGATCACCGCCTACATTCACACCGTAGCAGCACCGGTTCTCCTCGGCCAGGACCCGGGCGCGATCGAGAAGCATTGGAAGACGCTTTACCAGACCGCGGCGACCGGTGCGCTGACCGGTGCCGAGATCCGTGGGCTCTCAGCCATCGACATGGCCCTCTGGGACATCATGGGTCAGATGCATGGAGTGCCGGTCTACCGCCTCCTTGGCGGACCAACGGCGGACCGCGTCCGGGTCTACAACACCTGCGCCGGCTACCGATACGGCGGTGTCCGGCCCAGAGGCACCGATGCCACATTCACCGATGGGGCACGCACCGGCCCGTACGAGGATCTCGATGCGTGGAAGACCGATGCCGGTGCCTTGGCGAAGGACCTGCTCTCCCAAGGCATCTCGACGATGAAGATCTGGCCGTTCGACCAGTTCGGCCCGGAGACCGGCGGCCAATGGATCGATGCCAGGCAGATCGAGGCCGGATTGCGTCCGTTCAGGCAGATCCGCGATGCCGTGGGGAATGCGATGGACATCGCGTTGGAGATGCACTCGGTATGGAACCTGCCGAGTGCCATCCGGATTGCCAAGGCCGTGGAACCGTTCGATCCCCTCTGGTTCGAAGATCCGATCCGGATGGACAGCCTTGATGCCCTGGCAACCTTCCGCGCCAGCACGCACATCCCGGTAACCGCCAGCGAGACCCTCGCCACCCGTTTCGCCTTCCGCGAACTCTTCGAGAAACGCGCCGTCTCGATCGCAATGTTCGATGTCGGTTGGGTTGGTGGCCTGACCGAGGCGAAGAAGATCGCCGCGATGGCCGAGGCGTACAGCCTGCCGGTCGCTCCGCATGACTGCACCGGGCCAGTCAACTTTGCGGCCAGCGTCCACCTCGACTTCGCAATCACCAACTGCTACGTCCAGGAGATCGTTCGCGCCTATATCCACGGGTGGTATGCCGACGTTGTCGAGGGATTACCCCGGATCGAGAACGGGTACGTCTATCCGCCTGAGGGAACGGGTCTCGGGGTCCGGATGAGGCCTGATGCCTTTGCCCGTACGGATGCAGTCATCCAGCGTTCGCAAGACTGACACGCGCTCCCCCGGCACGCTCCCCCGGCACACTCCCCGGTGAGCGCACCGGTGCGACTGCCGGGGGGTGCCGGATACCACGGTGCGCCCGGCAGCGGCACGCACGGGCAGCGTGTTGCACTCACAAGGACCTCTGGTGCACATCTGCGGCCACCACTTTTCCTCCACGTCACGCATTGGCCCGGACACCAACAACCCGCGCGGTTCGACCGGCATCACGTTACGTCTAACCAGTTAACGGAGCATGACGGGGTTGTTGCCACAGTGGCACACCGCCTTCACCAGTTGTTGCCACGGTGGCACGCCAAGGGTGCGGGTTATTGTCTTGTTGGCACAGGCGATGTAGACTGGGTGGCACAACTTCCCCCGGCAACTGCCATTGACGGGCGGCCACTTATGACAACACGGTCAACCGCGGGCGCGAACGTCCGCAGTGCGAATTTTGGCGAACTGCTGCGGGTTCTACGCCAGCAACTCGACCTTAGCCAGGGTCAGTTGGCGCAGCGGGTTGGCCTTGATCGCAGTTACATCAACCGAATCGAAGCGGGCGAACGCGGTGCACCCGGTGCCGACGTGATCCTGTTGATCGCCGACGCCCTGAAACTCGCCGCACCGGAGACGGATGCGTTGCTCAGCGCCGGAGGGCACCCGATCCGCGCGTTGGTCACGCTCGGGTTGGATGATCCGACCCTCCTTGCCCTGGCCCGGATCCTGACGGACGGAACGCTTGACGAAGGCTCGCGCGCTTCACTGCGCACCACCATCGACGCCGTCATCGCCCATTGGGGGGACAGCCGTGGAACCCCCGCCCCGGGAACCTTGGCCAAAAGCGTGCGCCCATCGGCGAACACCCTTCCGGCGACCCGTGGCGGAGGGCGCCGTTGATGGACCGCCGGCCAACAACCACTGGACCACGTGGCGCCAGGTCCGCCAGTGTCGAAGGTGACCAGGCCACCATCGGGGCATCCGTCCAGATGCGCCCGCAGCGACTGTCGCTCTCCCCGGCCTACCGGCACGTCAGGGACACGATCCTGCGACCACACCTGCGCATCACCGAGTCGCGCTATTTCTGGGAGCGGTGGAAACCCCGTCTCGGCCCTGATGCCACGGTTCTGGTGATGGAAGTGCGTGACCGGTGCAACCGCTCGTTGGGGTCGCCGACTACCGACGCGGGCACCGATGGCGTCGGCCGCGATTGCACGGTCGGCGCCACGGAACTGGCAAGCGCATGCGGCTTCTCCCGCGTAACCCTGTGGCGTCTGCTCCAACGGGAGGATGTGCGCCAGTTCGTCTGGGTTGAACACAACTACGTCTACGACAGGGCCATGGGAAAGCGCCGGCGAACCTTCAGCACCTACCACGTCCTGATGGAGGATCCCCTGACCACCGAGGATGAGCTCCAGATCCGCGAAATCCTTGGAGTGGGCAACGACCTCTCCGTCGGCTCAGGTGACGGCAAGGCCGTTGTGGCACCTGACGTTCACTTTGAAACATTGGTCGTGGATAACAAGGTTCCAGTGGGTCAGGGAGGGTCGGGACCTACGTTCCAACATGAAACGCAGGTCGTGGATAGCGTGTCACCTTTGGTTCAGTCTGAAACGACTTCCCGTGGGTTCATTCTGGAACCGGAAAACGTTCAAGGAACGATTCTTAAGAAACGTTTGGAGACGACCGAACGACGGGGCCCAACATCAATTGCCACGATTGTCAATCTATCTGGACACCACGATCCACGCAGTGCGTTGGCGGCACTGATCAGTCCGGGTCATGACGAACCTGGCCGTGCGGGCACTGGACGGCCTGTTGCACGACCGGAACCGGGCATCGGAACCATGCCCCCCGCGTCGTCGACGGTTTTTGGTGGAGGGCTTGTATCTAATCAGGGTGGCGAGGTTTTCCATCTGTCAGGCCAATCAAGATTGCCGTCAGGATCGGCTTCGGAAAACCACCCGGACTTCGCACCATTTCTCGAGCGTGCGGAACAGCTTCTTGGTGACCGGCACAGCCGTGGGTTTTACGTCACGGCGTTGCGCCGGCTCTATCCCGATCACATGGACGTCTGGCAACGGGCGCTCGGACTGGCGGCTGAACAGGCGCCAGAGACCATCCGCCGCTCGCGCGGGGCACTGTTCAACAGCCTCCTGCGGACCTTCGCACAAGGTGCGGGCATCTCGCTCTCAGGCCGGGTACGACCCGGACCGTGACCGACGCCCGATATTGCGTGCCGTTTCCCCGTGGTTCGTGGCAACTGGTGGTCTCCGATGGCCGGTCGCGTCGTGATGCGTTCTTTGGATTGGCAGTCCATGGCCCCCGTGTGGCGTCACCATTGCCACCCGAAGGTTCATCCGACCTGCATGATTGTGTGGTGTCAACCGCCCGTTGGCCTTGTTGACGCGCCCGGTTGACTGGCATGAGAAAGGTTGAAACTACGCTGATGGTCCGACCAATCCAGACCTTCACGGTGACCCCGTCGGTTCCATCCGCGCTTTCTCGCCTCGTGGACGTTGCGATGAACGTGCGGTGGACGTGGGACCGCGACGCGCTTGACCTGTTCCGTCGACTTGATCCGTCCCTTTGGGAAGCAACGGGTCACAATCCCTGTCTCATGCTTGGGTCCATCGGGCAGGACCAACTTGACGAGGCCGTCGCTGATGACGGGTTCGTGGCGCAGTACGTACGCGTCTGCGAGTCCCTTGATGCGTACATGGGGAAGCCGGTGACTGTGCCGGTCGATGGCGCGCCACACAACATGCCTGCGAGCCGTCCATGGTTTTCCAAGTCCCACCCGGGCAACCCGCTTCAGGTGGCCTACTTCTCGATGGAGTTTGGTCTGACTGAGTGCCTGGCCATTTACTCTGGTGGCCTGGGCCTCCTCGCCGGTGACCACCTGAAGTCGGCGTCGGATCTGGGCGTTCCCCTCGTGGCTGTCGGTCTGGCGTATCAGGAGGGGTACTTCCGCCAGTACCTCAATGCCGATGGATGGCAGGGCGAACTCTATCCTGACAACGACTTCTACAACTTGCCGATGACGCTTGAGCGTCGTCCGGACGGATCGCCGGTCAAGGTCACCGTGGATCTTCCCGGACGCGTACTCACCGCCCAAGTCTGGAGGGTCCAGGTTGGCCGGGTACCGTTGCTGCTACTTGACGCGAACGTTCCCGAGACCGAGGAGCAAGACCGCGTCTCGTCCCTTCGTTTATATAGTGGCGACCGTGACATCCGGATCCGCCAGGAACTGCTTCTCGGTGTTGGCGGGATGCGTGCCCTCGAGACCCTCGGGTTCCGACCGCAGGTCTATCACATGAACGAGGGGCATGCGGCGTTCCTCGGTATCGAACGCGTGCGTCGCCTGATGGAGGAACACCACCTCAATTTCGATGAGGCACGCGAGGTGGCGTCGGCGGGTGGGGTCTTCACGACCCATACCCCAGTTCCGGCAGGCATCGACAAGTTTGTCCCGGAACTTGTCGACCGGTATTTCGGGTCGTGGTACGGACGCCTTGGGGTATCCCGTGAACAGTTTCTAGCGCTTGGTCGCGAGAACCCGGGCAACAGTGGCGAACAGTTCAGCATGGCGATCCTTGCCATCCGTCTTGCCGGTGCGACGAACGGGGTCTCAAGGTTGCACGGCGAGGTGAGTCGCCGCATGTGGTCGCGCCTCTGGCCCGAAGCGCCCGTCGACGAGGTTCCGATCAGGTCGATCACCAACGGTGTGCATGCGTCGTCGTGGATCTCGGCCGACATGCGGGGGTTGTACGACCGCTACCTGGGCCCGCGGTGGCTTGACGCGAGCATGAACCGTGATGACGACGACCGTGCCGTCTGGGCACGCGTGAATGACATCCCGGGTGAGGAACTCTGGCGTACCCACGAAAGACGACGCGAACGTCTCATCAGTTTTGCCCGGACACGTCTGCGGTCCCAACTGGAACAGCGCGGCGTTTCCTCGGCCGAGTTGGAACGCGCCTCGGAAGTGCTCGACCCCAGTGCGCTGACGATCGGGTTTGCGCGACGTTTCGCGACCTACAAGCGTGCCACGCTTCTCCTCCGGGACGTCGAACGCCTGTTGCATCTCGTGAACAACCGTGACCGTCCCGTGCAGTTCCTGTTCGCCGGAAAGGCCCACCCCGAGGACAACGGTGGCAAGGAGCTGATCCGCGAGATCATCCGGCTTGCGCGACGCGATGATCTTCGTCACAGGATCGTCTTCATCGAGAACTACGACATCAACGTTGCCCGGTATCTGGTGAGCGGCTGCGACATCTGGCTCAACTTGCCCCGCCGTCCCCAAGAGGCGAGTGGCACAAGTGGCATGAAGGCTGCGCTCAATGGTGTCCTCCACCTGAGTGTCCTGGACGGATGGTGGGATGAGGCATACCGACCGGGTCTCGGGTTTGTGGTCGGAGGTCGCGAGGCGTACCAGGATGATGCGTACCAGGATGAGGTGGAGGTACGGTCAGTCTACGACGTGCTTGAGCAGGAGGTCATTCCCGCCTTCTATGACCGTGGTGCCGACGGCTTGCCACGCCGGTGGATAACGATGATGAAGGCGTCAATGCGCGATCTCGGAGTGGTCTTCAACACCAATCGGATGGTGTATGACTACACCGATCACTTCTACCTCAGGGCATCTGAACGGTACGGTCGCCTGCTTGCCGATGGCGCCCGTGGTGCACGCGACCTCGCGGCATGGAAAAGACGGATCAGGGAGTGTTGGGGCGACCTCCGGATCGAGCGCATGGAGACGCCACCCGCAAGCCTTGCGGTCGGGATGTCCGTGCCGGTGGGTGCGCGTGTCCGGCTTGGCCGCCTTTCACCGAACGACGTCGTCGTGCAACTCTATGATGGGCCAATCGATCCGACCGGCCAGATCAGTCAGGGGAACCCGTCCCCAATGGCATGTCAGGATAGCCCCGGTGGTGACGGCGTGACGATGTTTTCCGGGACTATTTCTTGTACTTCAAGTGGTTTACATGGGTATAGCATTCGCATCCTGCCCGCCCATCCTGATCTGGCGAATGCTCTCGAACCGGCCCTCATTACATGGGCCAACTAATGCTTGAATTGTCGCGTAGCGACTAGCCGAGTTCCGCGGCGAGGTCGTCGATGAACTGCCTTGCCGTGCGTCCGGACCGCCCGTTGTGCCATGCTGCCCACGCAATCGCCCGGCGCCTCAGATCGGGGATTGCGATGGGCAAGCCTCGCAATTTCGCCAGGTGCGTCGCGATGGAAAGGTACTCCTCCTGATTCGGGGACAGGAATGTCAGGGTCAACCCGAACCGGTCGGCGAACGACAGTTTCTCCTGCACAGTGTCCTGCCCGTGCACGTCGGTGTTCAAGGGATCGGGGCGGTCGCTGAATTGTTCCCGGATCAGGTGACGGCGGTTCGATGTGGCGTAGACCACCACATTTTCCGGTCGCGCGGTCACGCCGCCATCAAGCACCGCCTTCAGGTCCTTGTACTGCGTCTCACCGTCCTCGAAGGACAGGTCATCGACAAACAGGATGAACCGCTCTGGACGGCCTCGCAGACACGTGATCAAGGTGGGAAAGTCGCCGAGACGCGCTTTCGGCACGTCGATCAGGCGAAGCAGCCGCCACGGGACCGGTCCGGCGTCCGGGTCCTCCCCCCAGGCAGCTGCGTCCGGTTCCTGGAGGAGCGATTTCACGCTCGAGGACTTTCCCGTTCCGCGGTCCCCATAGAGCAGGACATTGTTCGCCGGTCGCCCACGCAGGAGATTGGCGGTGTTTCGACGCAGGAGGGCGCGGGCATCGACCGTTCCGACAAGGTCGTGGGCACGGATCGGGTCATGGACCATGACCGGGTCGCAACCGGAAATGGGGTCCGCGCCGGTCACGCCACGCCACACGAACGCCCTCGCCTTGGCGAAGTGCCCGTTGCCATGCGTGGCGAAGTGGGTGACCAGGCGGTGCACCCCCGCCTTGCCGGCAAGGTCACGAAGGGTGAGGGCCGGCATCGGCGGGTTTCCGGTCGTTGCACCGTAACCGCCCGTCCGCGTCGTGCGGTCCGGAAGTGCCGGCAAGCCGCCGTGTGCGCCGTTGATTCCGAGGGCTTGGGCGACTGCACTGGTGATCGTGGCGTCCAGCGCGGTCAGCATCGCGATCACATCCAGATCGTGGATGACCGCTCCCGTGATCGCATCGGGCAGTTCGGGTCTCGATCCCCGGTGGTGGCGCGCGATCATCGTTTCGCTCGTGGAGATCGCCGAGGCGAAGGCATCGCCGAGGTCGTGGCCGGCACTGGCAAGGTCGCGGAAGAGACGCCCGTATGGTGTGGCGGCCGCCGACCGGGCTGCCGGGTGGGAGCTTGCAAGGCACGTGAGGATGTCAATCAGGTGGACGAGCGGCGTGCGCGCAATCAGGTCTTCGAGGACCATCAGGCTGTTCGCCCGGGCAACAGCGTGCGCCCAGAACTGCGGTGTCGGCAACGTTTCGGTGTGGCCGACGGTGGGTGGTGACGTGGTGTCCATGGTCGCCAGATGATAAGGGGCGACCCAGACCGCTTCCTAAGACAGTTCTTGCTGAGATCAACGCCAACTTCCGGGTCACCCCTGTGGAGATTTGTTGGCCCTCCGATAGTCACGGTAAGGCAATGGTCACCACAGTATTTGGGGGGCGATACCCCGAAAGCCCGGCAGAACGCGAGGCCCGCATCCGTCGTCTGGCCGCAATGGTCAAGCAAGGCGTGTATGTGGTTGAGTCGCAGCACCTTGCCACCGCCTTGCTTGAATGGGATCCCAAGCGAACCGCGCCTCGGGCGGGTGACGATGACAGTCAGGATCGGCGCAGGGCGTACATGCGTGAGTACATGCGGAAGCGTCGTGCCGGTCGTGGTGCCGACGATGATGACGATACCCATGAACCGGTGGGTGCCGTCCGCGCGGTGGCGAACACGGGAACACCGGGTGTCACCGGCCTTCCCGGGCCTTAGCCCTCATTGCACTTTGGATCTTTAGAACTCTCCTGAAGCAGAAAGGCTGCTTCAGGGGAGCTTTCTGGGTTTAAGGCCCTTGGCACGCGCCGTTAACTCCATGTCTCGAACATTCTGTCGATACTAACAATACGGAAAGTTCGGGACTCGGGTGACCGCCCCCACCGTGTTGGTCTGCCAACTTACACGGGTCATGGGGCGTCGGTCGCCACTGTCAAGAGTTGTCAAGGTAGGTTGACTGGGGTGGCGTGTGCCTACCCGGTGGAATGCCATGGTGCGTCTCGCACTTGGGTGCTCACCGGTGCATCGGCTGCGGTTCAGCCGCCGAGACCTTATGCCGGGCCGTTTCCGTTCGTCGGCGCGGCTGGTTTCGGTCACCGCGGTGATGTTTTTCAGTGCTGCCATCCAATGAAATGGACGTGTCGGTACCCGGACTGCCATCCGGCTTACCGACATTGATAGGGAGATCAGGACATCATGGCTTTACGCATCAACTACAACCTGGCGTCGTCCTCGGCCCAGCGTGGCCTGGCTGCAAGCCAGGACGCCTACGCCAAGCAGGCGACCCGCCTCTCCACCGGCCTGCGCATCAACACCGCTTCCGACGACGCCGCCGGCATGGCGG
>SXGR01518904.1_pt1 | contig 22371 bp, 19 predicted proteins | sample 3174711 | NCBI WGS metagenome assembly SXGR01 (sample SAMN11356860, study PRJNA531348) | freshwater metagenome | isolation source: freshwater sample F1-60 | place: China: Fuxian Lake, Yuxi | collected 2017-12-25 | reverse complement strand
TCGGTTGAGGCGCAGGTACTCAACCTGCTACTCGATCTCAAGGCTGAATTCGGTCTCACCTACATCTTCCTCAGTCACGATCTGCACGTGGTGCGCTACGTCAGCGATCGGGTGATGGTGATGTACCTCGGCGAGGTGGTTGAGGTAGGCCCCGCCGAACAGTTGTTCGAGGCACCGCGCCATCCCTACACCGAGGCACTCACCCGGTCTATGCCCTCAATGGACCCAGACCACCGTACCGAGCGAATCCCACTCGCAGGCGACCCGCCCAACCCGATCGACCCACCGTCGGGCTGCCGATTTCATCCTCGCTGTCCGATGGTTGACCCGGTGTGTTCGCAGACCCAGCCCCGCCTGCTTGGCACGCACCCTGGCGATGCAGTGGCCTGCCTCATCCACGTCCCTGACTCAGGTCATGCGAAGGCTGGCCGACCAGGCCCTGGCCCCGCTGGGGGCGATTTTGTCGCCCAACTTTCCTGATTCATGAGTGGTGGCATGAACCCTTCCACGTCAGCGCCGCTGGTCGACATTCGTGATCTGACGGTCACGTTCACACGGGGCGCCCGTCCGGTCAACGCAGTCAACGGCGTCGACCTCCGAATCGAACGCGGTGAGGTGGTCGCGCTCATCGGCGAATCGGGTTCCGGTAAAAGCGTAACGCTGCGCAGTTTGATGCGGCTGCATGCGCCTCAGTCAACCTGGATCGGCGGGCAGATGATGGTTGACGGTACCGATGTCATGGCACTCGACCGTCGCGCCCTCGCCGATTATCGCGGTGCCCGTGTGGCCATGATCTTCCAAGAGCCGCTCACGGCGCTAGATCCGGTCTACACCCTGGGTGATCAGATTGTGGAGGCCATCCGCCGTCATGAACCGATCAGCGCAGCCGACGCGCGCAAGCGCGCCCTCGAACTGTTTGAGCGGGTTCGCATTCCCAGCCCGGAGCGCCGACTGGCCGCTTTCCCGCACGAGTTGTCCGGCGGCATGCGTCAGCGGGCGATGATCGCGCTTGCTCTTGCTTGTCGACCCAAGCTGCTGCTTGCGGATGAGCCCACCACCGCACTCGACGCCACTGTGCAAATCCAGGTGCTCCTGCTCCTGCGCGAGTTGCAGCGTGAGCTCGGATTAGCAGTGATTTTCGTCACCCATGACCTCGGAGCCGCAGTTGAAGTCGCCGACCGTATCGCGGTCATGTATGGCGGGCGCATCGTTGAGGAAGGCAGCACGCGTGACGTGATCCGCGCCCCAGCCCACCCCTACACGCTCGCTCTGCTGCGAAGCCGCGCCGAAGGATCGATGGCGCGCGGCGAGCGTCTCAAGACCATTCCAGGCAGCCCTCCCGACCTCTCACGACTGCCACCGGGGTGTGCCTTTGCCGATCGCTGCCCCCTCGCGAATGATGCGTGTCGGGCCGCACAACCCGAGCGCTCGTCCGTCGCCCCTGGCCACGCGACCCGCTGTCTTCGCACCCACGAACTTCAAGCTGAAGCCAATCGATGACTGCACTCCACGACCCCGCTCGCGCATTTGTTCCCTACCCTTCGGTCGAGGTGCAGCACGCGCCAACTGGTCCTCTTGCTGGACTGCGCTTTGCCGCCAAGGACCTGTTTGATGTGGCTGGCTACCCCACCGGTGGCGGTAGCCCGTTTGTGCTCGCGATGTCGGGCATCAAGACCCGTAACGCCGTCAGCGTTCAACGACTGCTTGACGCTGGAGCGTCGCTCGCCGGTAAAACCGTCACCGATGAATTCGCGTTCTCGCTGAATGGCCTGAATGCGCACTTTGGTGCGCCGGTCAACGGTGCAGCCCCTGACCGCATTACTGGCGGATCGTCTTCCGGATCCGCCTCAGCGGTATCCAGTCATCTGTGCGAGGCTGCGCTCGGTACCGACACAGGCGGCTCGGTTCGCGCGCCTGCCAGCCACTGCGGGCTTTATGGTCTGCGCCCCACACATGGCAGCGTGAGCCTTGGCGGCTGCCTCGATCTTGCGCCCAGCTTCGACACCTGCGGATGGTTCACACGCGACGTCGCCACCTTCTCGCGCGTTGCCGACGTGCTGCTGGCGGGTGACACCACCAACCTTCCCGGACCGCTTCGCCTGCTCTGGCCTGAGGACATGTGGTCGCTCGCTGTTCCCGCGGCGCGCGAAGCACATGCTGGCGCGGTTGAACGCGCGCGGAAGGTGCTGGGCGAACCCGAGGTGATAACCATCACCCTCGATTCGCTCGACGCCATGTACTGGGCCTTCCGCTACATCCAGGGTCGTGAAGCATGGAACACCTGCGGCGGATTGATCAGCCGCTACCAGCCGCCGCTCGGGCCCGGCGTGGCCGAGCGTTTCGCCTGGGCGAGCCAGGTCACCGATGCGCAGGTTGCCGAGGCGCGGGCTTACCGTATCCGCTACACCGTCCATCTTGACGCGTTGCTGGGCACGGGCGGAGTGCTGCTGATTCCGAGCATGCCGGACATCGCCCCGCTACGAGCCACCAGCGAAGGCGATCTTGAGGACTACCGTAATCGCGCGCTCCGGATGCTCGCGACAGCGGGCCTGTGCGGACTACCGCAGCTTTCCATGCCGCTGTCGCAACGCGCCGGCGCCCCGCTTGGCCTGAGTCTGATCGGCCCACGCGGCTCCGATCGCGCGCTAATCGCGCTCGCGGCGCGGCTTGCCAACGTCTGACTCCAGGTTGATCCATGACTGCCACCTTTGACTGCGTGCTTCGCAACGCCCGCCTCGCGACAGCTTCAGACACCATAGACTGCGATATCGGTATCCGACAGGGTCGCATCGCCATGCTGGGACAAGGCCTGGCGCAAGGCGCGCGCGAAATCGACGCGGCCGGCCGAGTCGTAACCCCGGGCGGCGTCGACAGCCACTGTCACCTCGATCAGCCCATGGAGCCGCCGGTTCGGATGGCTGACAACTTCGATACCGGCACACGCGCCGCTGCGTGCGGCGGCACTACGACGGTAATCCCATTTGCCGCGCAGGCCAAGGGTTCCAGCCTGCAGGCTGCAGTCAACGACTATCACCGCCGCGCCGACGGCGTGGCCCATGTCGATTACGCCTTCCACCTCATTGTCAGCGACCCAACCGACACGGTTCTCAACAGCGAACTTCCCACCCTGATCAGAAACGGTTACACGTCTTTCAAGTTGTACATGACGTATGACGACCTGAAACTCGATGATGGCCAGATCCTCGACGTGCTCGCGCTTGCTCGCCGGGAAGGCGCGATGGCCATGATCCATGCAGAAAATGCCGACTGTATCGCCTGGCTCACCAAAAAGCTCGAGGCGGCAGGGCAGACAGCGCCCCGGTTCCATTCGCACTCGCGTCCAATGCTCGTTGAGCGCGAGGCCACGCACCGGGCCATCTCCCTTGCCGAACTGATCGACGTACCCATCCTGATCGTGCATGTGTCGGGGCGCGAGGCGGTGGAACAAATTCGCTGGGCACGAGGCCGTGGCCTGAAAATCTTTGCTGAAACCTGCCCGCAGTACCTGTTCCTCACGGCCGCGGACCTCGGAATCGATGACAGCTATCTCGGCGCCAAATGCGTCTGCAGCCCCCCGCCGCGCGATGCTTCCAATCAGCAGGTGATCTGGGACGGCCTGTCTGATGGTCTGTTTACCGTGCTGTCCTCCGACCATGCACCGTTCAACTATGACGACCCGACCGGCAAGAAGCCCGGCGGCAAGGAGGTGCCCTTTGCCCACATCCCAAACGGCATTCCGGGCATTGAAACCCGTATGCCGCTGTTGTATTCCGAAGGTGTGCTGGGTGGCCGCCTCACCCTCAACCGCTTTGTCGAATTGACCGCTACCCAGCCAGCGAAAGCCTATGGCCTGCACCCGCGGAAGGGCACCGCCGCGATCGGCTCTGACGCCGACCTGGTGACCTGGGATCATCGGGAAGTCACCCTCACCAATTCCATGCTGCATCACGCGGTGGACTACACCCCCTACGAGGGCATGACGCTCAAGGCCTGGCCCGGTCTCACCATGCTGAGGGGTCAGGTGGTGTGGGATGGCACGACCTTCACGCCTCCCAGTGGAGGTGGGCAGTTTCTGCGCTGCGGCATGCCCAGCCTTCTCCCGGCACGCCGCAGCGTGTGAGCGGCCGCGCCCCATGCGTCTGCTACTCATCAACCCCAACATCTCCAAGAGCGTATCGTCACTCATCGGTGACGAGGCTCGACGAACCGCGTCACCGGGAACCGACATCACCGTAGTCACTGCTCCGTTCGGGGTGGCCTACATCGAAACCCGCTTTGAATCGCTGATCGGTGCCTACGCGGTCGCGCAACTCGCGGCGGAGCATTACCCGCGCTTCGATGCCATCGTGGTCGCGGCCTTCGGCGACCCGGGGCTCCCGGCCTTGCGAGAAGTCGTCCCGGTGCCGATGGTGGGCATGAGCGAGGCTGCGTTTGCTTCAGCCTGCCTGATCGGCCAGCGGTTTTCGATCATTGCCATTTCGTCGCGCATCACGGCCTGGTATCGCGAAACCGTTGAGCGCTGCGGGCTTGCCTCACGACTCGCCAGCATTCGCGCGCTCGACCAACCCCTGGCCGACATCGGCTCGATTCAGACCGATCAGGCGGCACAGTTGCTGACACTGTGCGAACGCGCGGTGCGCGAAGACGGCGCTGATGCGCTGGTGATCGCGGGTGCGCCGCTTGCAGGCCTCGCAAGGCAGATTCGGAATCGACTACCCGTCCCCGCTGTCGACGGGGTCTCGTGCGCAGTGGCCCAGGCGGAGGCGCTGGTGCGCCTCGCGCCACGGCCGGCTAGCGCAGGGAGCTTTTCACCGCCCCCCCTCAAGCCCCACCAGGGCCTTCCCGAGTCGATCGGGCGATTGCTCGAATCGCGAAAGTCGTTAGACGACACTGCGCGCTAGTGCGCGCGTACCCGCCGCAACCATCATTGCCTTAGGAGAATCACCGATGAAGCACCTCCGCCTGCCGCGATGGCCTTCGGCCGCCGGGCGTATGCTGGTTACCGCTGCCGCGCTCATGGTCGGTATGCCTGCGGCTACTTGCGCGCAAACTGCCACCGCCTACCCCACTAAGCCCATCCGCATGGTGATTCCGCTCGCAGCCGGAAGCGCGGTCGACAACGCAGCGCGCGTCCTCACGCAGAAGATGGCCGAGGGGCTGGGGCAGCCGATCGTGGTGGAGAACATCGCGGGCTCCTCCGGGTTGATCGGCGCAGAGCGCGTGGCCCGCGCTGCACCAGACGGCTACACCCTGGGGGGCTTTAACGACAGCGTGCTCACGATGATTCCGCACATCTTTCCCAAGATGCCGTGGAACGCACTCACCGACTTCGCGCCCCTGTCACTCGCCGCAACCATTGAATGGGGCATAGTCGTGCGCCCCGAGTCGCCGCTGCGCTCGGTAGCCGATTTCACTGCGGCAGCGCGCGCCAACCCTGGCAAACTCAACTACAGTTCGGGCGGCAATGGCAGCCCGCAACACATCGCGATGGCGCTCCTCGCAAGCAAAGCACAGTTGCAGATGCTGCACGTGCCCTACAAGGGGGCCACGCCGGCTGCTGTCGCCGTGGCGTCCGGCGAGGTTGATGCGGCCATGCAAGGGCTTGGCACCGTGACGTCACTCATTCAGTCGGGCAAGGTTCGGCTTCTTGCGGTGTCCACGCCTAAGCGGCTCGCCCAGTATCCGAACGTACCAACGGTGGATGAATCAGGCCTGCCCGGCTATTTCTTCAATTCATGGTTTGCCATGGTGATGCCAGCCGGAACGCCCCAGCCAATCATCGACCGACTGCACAGCGAGCTGCAACGCGCGCTCGCCGACCCACCCACCCGCGAACGACTGGTGGGATTCGGCCTCACGCTTCGTGGCTCGTCGCCCGACGAACTGGGTACGGCCACCCGTGCCCAATTCGAGCTCTACCGAAAGCTGATTCAGGACCACGGCATCAAGCAAGACTGATTGCGCGGGTTCGGCGGACCTTCACTTAACGCCCCGGTCACCCTAGGGGCTAGCGCGCTTAGTAACCCTCACCCTCGGTCGGCTGCGGCATGTCGCGCCGCCCGGTAAGCGAACACCATCGCAGGACCCAGTGTGATTCCGGGCCCGGGGTAGTGCCCCCCCATGACCGAACTCATATCGTTCCCGCAGGCATAGAGACCTTCGATGGGGACGCGGCTATCGTCAAGTACCCGGCCATCGGCATCGGAAAGCAGGCCGACACTCGATCCAATGGGAGCGGGAATGACCCGGACCGCATAAAACGGCGCGGCCTCAATCGGGCGCAGACAGCGATTGGGGGCAGTGTCGGGGTCGCCGTTGTAACGATTGAGCGCAAGTTCACCTTTACCGAACGCTCGGTCTCTACCCGCTTTTGCATCATCGTTGTAATGCATTACCGTCGACCGGAGCGCCCGCGCATCAATACCGGTCTTGCCCGCCAGCGATTCGAGCGTAGCCGCAGACACGAGATACCCCGTGCGTTCGAAGGAAGGCAGGTGCTGCCAGACCGGATGAATGACGCCCAACCCAAAGTCCCGGACAAACGCTCGGTCACAGATCAGCCAAGCATGGGGCGTTCGCGAATCAGGACTGGCCGCAAAGAGCGCGCTCACGAAGTCGTGGTAGGAATTTCCCTCGTTCACGAATCGTTTCCCATCATCGCGCACCGCAATCAGGCCCGGTTTGGGGCGATCGCGGATGTGGGGATAAATGACTGGCGGCAGGCCCGACCGATCAAGGCGGGAGGCGGGCATCCAGAAGAACGGACTGTCGTGTCGTGTGTCCAGTACTGCACCGATGGCCAAGCCAGCGTCAAGCCCGTCGCCCGTATTGCCATCGAATGCAAGAGACCAGGGCAGGTCACGCCCAGGAAGCAGGCGCTCGCGCCAAGACGCGCTCGATGACGGGCCACCCGTTGCGAGCACGACACCACAACGGGCACGGATACGACGCACACCTGAATCAGCCTGCACAGTTGCGCCCAGCACACGCCCGCCTTCCACCCAGAGGCCTTGCAAGGCGGTGTTCAGCGCCACCCTGCCACCCAGGGTTCTGTAGCTGTAAAGAAGCCGCCCGACCAGCGCATTGCCTAACAACAGGCGAGTGCCGCGCCGATAGCTGAGCCGATCGCGCGCGTACCGGCCCACGATACGAGCCGCAATGCGCAGCGACTGCAAGGATCGCCATGGTCGAATGAGATGACGGATCTCATCGCGTCCGACCATCATTCCACCCAGCACCATGAATTCATTGCGGGGAGGCCGCAGCATTGCGAAATCGGCGCCGAGCAGTCGCCCGTCAAAGGGCAGCGGCGAGAGCGCGCGGCCGCCTTGGGCACCACCCGGACGCTCCGCGTGATAGTCGGGATAGGGCGAGTTGGCCTTGAATCGTACTTCGGTCTTCGAGTCCAGGTAGTCGAGCATCGCAGGGCCACTGGAGAGCAGGGCCTCACGCAATTCAGATGCGCCGTCGTTGCCAAGCTCGCCCTCGAGATAACGGCGCGCTGAGTCCAGATTGTCTGGCGTTGGTGTCAACTGGCTCTGATGACTGCCTGGAATCCAGATGGTTCCGCCCGATGTCGCCGTCGTGCCACCGATCAACGGGGTCTTCTCGCAGAGCAGAACGTTTAAACCCTCAAGGCGCCCAACCAGTGCCGCACAGAGCCCGGCCGCACCGGACCCCAAAACTAGCCAGTCGACTTCTTCATCGAATCGGGTCGGCTTATCCACGCGGCTTAACCTGCAGAAATCCCATGCGCCTGGAGATACGCGACGCATCGGCTCCGAATCAGGGCGGCACGTTCAGCGGGCGGCAGATGACGATCCTGAAGGGCGGGCACTTCGAGTTCGATCTCGGCTGATGTCGGCAATGCGCGTAGAAAACTGAGGATAGGAAGATCACCGGCACCAGGGTAACGGCGCATCGTCCGCGCCTCAGCGGCCGGATCGATCCCAACGGGCGGGTCCCGTGTGGCATCACAGAGTTGGGCGATACAGATCTCTTGCGAGGAAAGCTCCCCGACTTCCGTCCACGAACTGCCTCCGCGCTGCAGATGCAGGGGATCAAGCATCAGCCCGAGAGCGGGAGATCCCACCTGACGCAGTAACTCGCGGGCCCCGGAGAGTGTCCGACAAGCGCTGTAGGAAACCGTTTCGATCGCTATCCGTAAGCCCGCAGCCTCGGCTTCCGCCGCATACTCGCAAAGGAAGTCGGTCAACGCGCTGTCTGGATCGCGATAGATGCAGGCGATCAGGGTCGAGGCACTCAGCTCGACCGACGCCTCGATAATCGGGCGCAAATGCTCCAGCGTGACCTCGGGATAGAGGTGGAAACTCGAGACATTCGACAGTGACAGGCCGTGATCGGCCAGCGCCCGGGCAAGTACCCGACGAGCGGCACGATCGTTGACCGACTCGAATGACCACGACTCGTCGGGGCGCCGGGCGGTAAGCCGCACGCCCACCGATTGGAAACCCGCGCGCCCCGCGGCTAAAACGATATCGAGCGGTCCAACGTCTGCGAGACACAAATAGCCAAGGGTGAGCGTGTGCCCGGAAGGATCATTGTCGGTATTCATGCGCCCAGATCCTCCGTCACCACGCGACTGGCCGCGAACCGACCAGCGCGACGCCCCGAGGTGAAGGCCCAGCCGAGGTGATGGCCCAGGCCCTCGAGTAGCATTCCGCCCATGCCAATGAAGCCCACGGCATACAACCCTTCAATGGCCTGATCACCAGCCCCCAGGACCCGGTGCCGCTCATCGACCGCCACACCGGAGTCGCTGAACGTGATGTAGTGACGAACCGGACCGAGTGCGACCCAGGGGCCTGATTCCATTGTGGGGCGTGTCCCCCGACCCGAAACGCCGTCAGTGGTTACCTCATTGCGGTTATAGCGATCAACCGTTTCCTGCAATACCGAGGGGTCGATGCCTAGACGGCCAGCGAGACCTGAAAGCGTTGGCGCCTCATGGAAAATATCCCGCCGCGATCGTCGATAGTCGGGAATGTATCCGTAGGCAACGCCTGGCGCAGTAGAGAGGTGATAAGGCGGCGCCGAGAACTGGGCAGTCAGCCGCCCGTCCAGCAGAATGTAAGCCGCACCCTCAGGCTGGTCGGTCAGGTGGCGGGTCGGTTCACCCAGCTCATCATTGAATCGTCGACCATGACGGTTGATCAGCACAGCCCCCTGCCGGTACAACTCGGGCGATGATTGGAGAACAGTCGTGAGGAAGCTCATGACGAACGGCCGCAGCACGCGCTGGGGCATATGGTCAAGCGACCAGCTCATGAAGCGCGTGAGGATGCGCCATGGGGGAAGATTGAGCACCCAGCGCGCGGGCGGCGGATCGAACCTGACACCCGCCAGGTGGTGTCCATCATTCATGATCTGGCCGCCCAGCCGTTGAATCAGCAGATGACCGTCACCCGTGTTGGTGGGATTGATGGGCCGGGCATTGGCCACACGTGTGGGGAGATGACGGCCGCGCATCGCATCGCTGCCTGCGAAATCGCCACTTGCCAGAATGACACCACCGCGCGCGGCAAGACGGAAACTGCGCCCCAGGAACTCAGCCTTAACACCCACAACCTTGCCATCTGCGAGCACAACATCGACCATTCGCCAGCCAGTTCGAACGTCGACCCCAATTGAACGCGCGCGTCGGCCCAGGTGGTGAATGTATGCGCGGGAATTTGGCAGCACGTTGTGCATGCGCGGTTTGCGATGCGGCGGCTGATGCAATGGACCGTGAAATACGACACCCAACGACTGAAGCCAGCGAAAAGTGTCAGACACATTGTCGACAAGAATGCGTCGAAGCTTGAGGTTATCGGGTAAGCCAGTGCGCTGACAGAACAGGCCCAGATCCTCGAAATGATGATCCGCGCTGTCGCGGATCCCCTTACGCAGTTGATGCGGTGTATTGGTCGCACTGATCGAACCAACGGACCAGGCAGTTGATCCCCCCAGCCGAGAATTCTTCTCGAGAAGCACGACCCGCCGACCGAGCGTACGTGCCTCAATCGCCGCGGCAAGCCCTGATCCACCCCCACCGATCACGATCACATCAAAGGTGTCGTCGAACGGTTCCAATGCCAGGGTTTCGCTCATTTTTCGATCGCTGCTTACTGCTTCTTCAAACCAATTTGTGAGGCAAGCGCGATGTACTTCGTAGCCTCACGTTGAACATAGTCGCCGAATTGCGCCTGGGTCATCGAGCCCACCGCAAATCCCATCGCGATCACCCTTTGGCTGACCTCCTCGTTCCGTAGAACGTCGGAGAGCACAGCATGCAGTCTCGAGACAATCTCGGGCCGTACGCCAGCCGGCGCCCACATTCCGTACCAGGTGGGCAGTTCGTAGCCCGAGACACCAAGCTCCGACAGGGTCGGTATGTCTGGAATCTGCGGCGCCCGCGTGGCTGAGGTCACGCCCAGCACACGAAGCTGACCCGATTTTACGAACGCGATTGAGGTTGGCAGCGAGACAACACCCACGGCAACATGCCCGCCCACGACATCCTTCAGCGCATCCGCGCCCCCCTTATACGGGACGTGGGTCATCCTGAAACCCGCCATCTGCTGGAGCAAGGCACCGGCGAGATGTTCTGCATTCCCCTCGGAGGTGGACGCCCAAGACACCGCACCTTCACGCGACTTCGCCTGCTCAATCAGTGCAGACAGGCTGGTCAGTCCTGGCGCCGCGACCGGGTTCACCACGAGCAGATACGGCGACGTGGCAAGCTGGATGACCGGCGAAAATTCCTTCAGCTGATAGCCCGTGTTGTCGTGCAGCGCCGGGTTGATGGTGAGCGCCGACGTGCTCACCAGCAGGGTGTGGCCATCGGCCCCCGAGCGCGCGACGAGTTGCGCGCCGATGTTCCCGTTGCCGCCCGTCCGGTTCTCCACCACAAACGGCTGCCCCAACCGCTCGCTCAGCCGCTGCGCAACAAGCCTTGCAATGATGTCGGTACCACCTCCCGCGCTGAACGGCACCACGACCCGTACAGCGCGTTCCGGCCAGGCCTGCGCCTGCGCCTGACCGCTCAACAATCCCAACATCAATGCCAACGTACCGCAAACCTTCATCTTCATGGTATTCCCCGGTAATGCCGGTCCGCCCGTTGACTAATCAAGCTTGAGCTTGACGGCGTCGATCAGCAGACCGTTTCGCTCGCTGAACGATCGCATGAGACGGCCCAGTGCCTCCGGCGACGTATCCTCGGCTGGAACCAGTCCCATGTTTGCAAAGCGATTGAGCATGTCCTGGTCCTGCATGATCTGGCGGATTGCCTGCGACAGCCGCTCGATGGCTTGCCGCGGCATATTGGCTGGCCCCGCGAGCGCGAACCAGGTCTGCGAGTCATATTCAGCGACCCCAAGCGCCTCGGCAACCGTCGGAACGTCGGGCAGGCTTGCCAAGCGCTTCGGCGATGTGACGGCAAGCGAGTTCACCCGCTTCTCACGATGAAACCCAAGCGCCGAAATCGGCGTGACCACCCCGATGGCTAAATGCCCTCCCAGCACATCGTTGGCGATCGGCCCGCCCCCCTTGTAAGGGACATGCGTGACCGTGACACCAGCCACCTTGGCAAGCGACTCGCCGGCTAGCCTGGTCGTCACCTCGGAGTTGCCGATAGAAATCTTACCCGGCTGCTCGCGCGCATATTGCATCGCGTCTTTAAGCGTGGTGAAGGGAAGATTCTTTGCGCCGATGATCACGTAGGGCGCAAACACCAGCGTTGCCACCGGTGAGAAGTCATTGATGGCGTGATACCCCAGGTTCGGCAACAGCCTCGGCGTCAGCACGTGTGTACCGGGCACGAGCAGCAGCGTGTACCCGTCGGGTTCCGACTTGGCGACGTGTGCGGCGCCCACCGTTCCATAACCGCCAGGCCGGTTATCGATCACAAAGGCTTGACCCAAAATGGACAACAGCCGCTCGGCAACCGGCCGCGCCGTGCCATCCGCACTTCCGCCTGGCGCAAAGGGCACCACGATACGAACCGACTTGTTTGGATAAGTCTGAGCGCCCACCGTACTGGCCCCAGCCATTGCCAGCGCCACGAATCCGACCCTCAGCATTTTCTGGATCATGATCAGTCTCCCTGTTTGATCTGATTGGCCACCTGCTCGGCCGCCACCACGCCCAGGACCAGCGCCTTCATCAGGCCGCCGACGTAACCCGCCTGCGGGCCGCCTTCTATCCCGCCCACGGCTGCGCCCGCGGCATGCAACCCCGCGACCACCCCACCCTGTGAGTTCAGCACCCGCGTCTGCGCGTCAATCCGCAAGCCTCCCGCCGTATGCGTGATACCCGCACATATTGGGAAGGCGTGAAACGGCGCTTTGGCAATCGGCGCGGGCGCATGTTTGTTCGCGGATCGAGACGGCTCGAGATTGGCTGCCGTCCCGTCCGCCACTGCGTGATTGTGTGCAGTAACCGTCTGTTCAAGCGCAGACGCGTTCACACCAATCCGAGCCGCAAGCGCCGTAAGCGTGGGCGCCTCGACCAAGGTGGCGCCTCCCCGGAGCAGATGCGGATTGGCGGGAATACGTGACTGGCGTCCCTGTACATCCCAAATGGCGGAATCAAAAATCACGTGGCAATCAAGCGGGTTGTCGCGGTGGGCAATCTGATTCGCGAGATACACCCCGCCCAATCCCTCGTCGGCAATACGCTTGCCGTGGGGATCGACCACCACCCCCGCACAGGCGATCTCATCGACCTGCGGATAGGGCCAGAGCTTTGGGTTGCTGAGGGCTTCCTGAACCAGCAGGTGCCCATAGAACGCCTCCATACCGACCGTCGCTGCGCCCAATGCGGCCGCCATACGCAAACCGTCGCCGCGAGACATCCCCGAATTGCGCTGCAAAACGCCCGCAGGCTGAGGCGATACATGTGCCTTCATCAAATCCGGGTTGGCCTGGAATCCGCCATCGGCGACGAGGACGGCGCCAGCCTCATAAACAAGTTCTCGCCCCCCTTGAAGCGCGCGAACGCCTACACATCGCCCCTCGTGCACCAGCGCCTGGCCCACTCGGGTTTCGAGTGCAAGTTCGCCACCCAACTCGCGAATTTTTGCGAGCAAGGTCCGAAGCGCCAGATCCGGTCCCCTGCCCTCCCAGTCGAGCCCTCCGGTGATCGCACGCGGCGGCGCGAGCACCCAGCGCTGCCAGACCACCTGCGGATTACGGATGAACCGGATGCCCTGATCGCGCAACCAATGCACAGATCGCAGCGCATTCTCGGAGAGTAGCGTAGCGAGTGACGGGTCGATGAACCCGCTGGTGGCCTCGCTCATCGCAGCCCGCAGCGACGCTGGATCATCTGCCACATCCCTGAACGCAAGGTGCAAAATGCCGCCCGAGTACCGGGAATTACAGAGATACCGGTCGCCGCTACCCTGATCGAGCACCGCCACCGACAGCCCCAGTTGGCGAGCGCGAACTGCAGCCGACAGCCCCGCCAGTCCGCCACCCATGATCACAAGATCCCGCTTCAAGTTGTGCCCCTCACCTTTCGCGTGCAGACGCTCCGGTTTATGGCAGGAGCAGTCGAACCCGTCAATCAAAGAGCATAACGACTGAAGTCACCCACCATCAAGCGGTTCCACTTTTTGAAACCGCGTACCGGCAGACGGACAGTTTCGGCGTCAGAGTGGCCATCGTTGCCACCATGATCCGCGAACACGCTGTCTGCCATGCACTCATCGATCGCCTCTCCTGCGAGGGTCCCCGAGCCTGAAAGTCAATACGATCTTGTCGTCGTGGGGTCAGGCGCAGCCGCTCTGAGTGCAGCAGTCACCGCAGTCATCATCGGCCTCAAGACTGCCGTGATTGACAAGGCAGACGTGCTTGGAGGTACGACAGCCGTCTCGGCAGGGGGAGTGTGGATTCCCTGTAACCATCTCGCGTCCGCAGCAGGGGTACACGACACGCCGGAAGCAGCGTGGGACTATTTGAGTCACTGCGCCGGGGCATGCTTTCGCCCTGATCTCGTAGCAGCCTTCATCACGCACGCGCCACAGATGCTGCGCTTCATGGAAGACCGTGCCGCTGTCAGATTCAGCTACGCCGCGGGGCGCCCCGACTATCGTCCAGACGCCCCCGGCGCGGCGCACGAGGGCCGAACCATCCACCCCTTGCCCTTTGACGGACGACGCCTGGGCGCCCAGATCGGGCGCCTGCGACCGCCCCTCCCAGAGATGACTTTTCTCGGGCTGATGATCGAGCCTGGGCCCGATCTCAAGCACTTTCTGAACGCACTTCGCTCATTCGACTCTTTCCGATTTGTTGCCCGCAAGCTTGCTCGTCATTTTCGCGATCTGATCGTCCATCGTCGGCCGATGGATCTCGCAAATGGCAACGCGCTCGTGGCTCGCCTCATGCTGTCCGCCATTGAAAACGGCGTAGATCTCTTCACCGCCTGCAGACTCGAATCGATCGAAAGCCGCGATGGTCGCGTCATCGCTATTCAGGTGGCGACCGCGCAGGGTCTTCGGCGGATGATTGCCTCGCGTGGCGTTGTTCTGGCAAGCGGTGGCTTCTCTCACGATCGTCAGCGTCAACAGCAATTGTTTCCGCATGTCGCGCGCGGCCAGGCGCACCACTCGCCGGTACCCGCCACCTTGACCGGCGATGCGCTGCGCGCAGCTGAAGCGGCAGGCGCCCGGCTCAACCTTGATCAACGCCATGCCGCCTGCTGGGCGCCGGTATCGCGCATCCCGAAAATTGATGGCACGCATGTCAATTTCCCGCATCTGATTGATCGCCAGAAGCCGGGGTTCATCGCGGTGAATTATTCGGGGCTGCGCTTTGTGAATGAGGCCTCCTCGTACCACGACTTCGGTCAGGCGATGATCGCGACCTGCGCAGCCGACAGCGAGGTGACCGCCTATCTGATTGCGGATCATCGCGCCATGCGACGCTATGGTATGGGCGCGGCAAGGCCCCATCCGCTGCCGTTTGGAGAACATATTCGAAGCGGCTATCTGATCCGCGCAAGCTCAATTGGCGAACTCGCCGGCACGCTTGGATTGCCGGTCGAGACTTTTCTTGAAACCATCAAGACATATAACGAGCATGCCCGCGAGGGTCACGACCCCGCCTTCGGAAAGGGCTTAAATCTCTACAACCGGTACAACGGTGACGCCTCGCATCGACCTAACCCCTGTCTCGCCCCGATCGAAACCGCGCCGTTCTACGCGGTCCGCCTGCACATTGGCGAACTCGGCACCCTGCTCGGGCTCGACATCGACCACCGGGCCCGGGTGCTCGATCAGACGGGGCGCCCCATCGCTGGCTTGTACGCAGCCGGCAACGATGCCTCCAATCTCATGGGTGGCGATTATCCTGGCGGCGGCGCCACGCTGGGACCAGGAATGGCCATGGGCTATCTGGCGGCCCTTCACGCTGCGGGTCAGATTGATGACGCATTGGATCCGCCCGCACTCGCGTAGCGGCGAACCCGAGCAGTCTCGATCCCGGCGCGCCCCGATTGCCATCGCCGGCCGGGTGACGTAGGCTCACCGGCCTTTCAGATGCGGCTGTGGAGCAGATCCCATGAAACTTTGCCGATTCAACAATAACCGCCTGGGCGTAGTCGACCTCGAGGCCGGCGTCGTCGCAGATGTCACCTCGGCGATGGAGCGCGTGCGAATCGGAAAGAGCTACCCGTTGCCTCGGCACGACGCCCTCATTGCAAGTCTGCCTGCTGTGCGCAGTGCGATTCGAACGCTGATGAAGTCCGCGCGCCGGTTACAGCTTTCGAAAGTGAAGCTTTTACCGCCGGTAGCCAATCCCGGCAAGATCGTCGGCGCGCCGATCAACTATCTTGATCACGTCGCGGAAACCGCAGCCGACCAGAGCGTCGCCCATGGGCGCGACATGGCGGGTGCGACCATCGCGCGCTGGGGAATGTTTCTCAAGGCCACCTCAGCGCTGGTCGGCCCCGCCGAGGGTGTCACTCTCAGAACTCCACATACCGACATCGAGAACCGTAACGATCACGAGCTCGAACTCGTAGCAGTCATCGGAAAGCGCGGTACGCGGATCGGCCGCCATGAGGCGCTGTCTTATGTGGCGGGCTATTCAATCGGTCTGGACATGACACTGCGCGGTCCGCAGTTTCCCGACTTCAGGAAATCGATCGATACCTATGCGGTGCTGGGTCCCTGGATGGTCACGGCCGACGAATTTGGCGACCCTGCCAACGTGGGCATGCATCTCACCGTCAATGGCGAATTGCGCCAGAAAACGTCGACCGCTTCCATGGTGTTCGATTTGACCAGGCTCATCGAATTCACTAGCGCCTACTACACCCTCGAGCCGGGCGATCTCATCTACACCGGTACCCCGGCGGGCGTGGGCCCGGTAAAGCCTGGCGACATGATCGAGGCCCATGTTGAGCGAATTGGTGCCATGCAGGTCGCCGTTCGCTGATTCACCCTCTACCGCTCATCTAACCCCACCTCATTCCACATGGATCATTCCCCGGTTCTGATTTCTGTTGACGCTCGAGGCGTTACCACGCTCAAGCTCAACCGACCCGACGTTGGTAACGCTTACGACGGTGGGCTGATCAGCGCCGCCACTGCCAGTCTCGAAACGTTACGCCACCGCACCGACCTGCGTGTGCTGGTCATCCGCGGCGAGGGCCGCCATTTCCAGGCGGGCGCCGACCTCGCCTGGCTGGACTCAATTCGGCAGCAATCGCCGGCCGATAATGTTCAGGCCTCGAACGCAGTTGCCAGCCTCATGCGCCAGCTGAATCACCTGCCGCTTCCAACCGTTGCCCTGGTACAGGGTGCCTGTTTTGGCGGAGGCACCGGACTGATCGCCTCATGTGACATTGTGATCGGCGCCGATAACGCTCGGTTCTCAATCGCGGAGACCCGCTGGGGCATGATGGCGGGCATCATTATTCCGCAGCTGAACGACGCCATCAGCGTCCGGCAGGTTCGCCGCTATGCACTCACTGGCGAGCGCTTTGACGCAGCCGAAGCGCTGCGAATCGGACTCCTGCATCAGGTCGTACCACTTGCCGATCTTGAGGCGGCAGGGGATCGCGTGGTGGACGCGCTGCTCCAGAACGCGCCGCACGCCAACGCGCTCACCAAGCAGGTTGCACTCGAGTATGCGTGGTCGGATCTTTCCGAATGTGACTTTGATCGCCTGGTCGATCAGCACGCGGCCAAGCGCCAGTCCGATGAAGCGCGCGAGGGCCTCGCATCGTTTCATGCCCGGCGCAGCGCCGCCTGGTATCCCCCCAAATAACTCGCAGGAGCCGTACCGTGCAGGATACTGCCTTCAAGCAAAGCCTCATGATCACCCACCTGGAGGACACCGAGTTTGCGCCACTCCACGCCAACAACGGCGCGCCTCGGCCAATGTTCGTCTATCGCCAACTGGGCGTTGACCAGGCTACAGGCGGCGCATACGACGCACATGTCATTCGTGCAGCCCCCGGTGCCAAGCCGCCGATCGGCGAGCACAAGCACACCGAACTCGATGTCCTATTCGTCTACGTGCTTAACGGATGGGTACGCTTCGGCTATGTGGGCCACGGCGAACACACCCTCAAGGCCGGCGACTGCCATGTCATTCCACCAGGGCTGTCGCATAGCGTGATCAACTGGTCGCCAGACGTGGAACTTCTCGAAATCACGTCCCCCGCGGAATACAAAACGATCGACACTGTCAACGGCGCTGAATGAAGAAAATCGATATCTTCAACCATGTAATGCCCCAGGCGTATCTGGAGCTGGTGAAGACTCATTCAAAAGAGCCAGGGATCGTCAAGCGGATGAGCGGTCTGCGAATGCTCTGGGATATCGAGCATCGCGTCGAGATGCTGCGAACCCGGTTTCCCGATGTTCGCCAGGTGCTCACGCTGGGATTACCTGCGCCGGAACTCATCGGCGGCCCCGAGCTCGCACCGGGCTTTGCGCGAGTAGCCAATGACGGCATGGCTGACATGGTGCGTGCTCACCCCGAGCAGTTCCCCGCCTTCGTCGCCTCGCTACCCATGAATAACGTGCCGGCTGCGCTGGCCGAAATGGACCGTGCAATCAACGAACTCGGCGCACGAGGCATTCAAATCATCTCGAGCGTTAGCGGCCAGCCGCTTGATGATCCGGAGTTTTATCCAGTGTTCGAGCGGGCCACGCTCCACTATGATGTTCCAATCTGGATGCATCCAGCTCGCCCGGCCACGCGCGCGGACTACCCGGGTGAGAGCAAGTCCAGGTATGAGATTTGGCAGGTACTTGGATGGCCTTTCGAGACCAGTGTCGCGATGGCCCGAATTGTTTTTTCTGGGTTGTTACAAAGGCTGCCCACAATGAGGATCATCACGCATCATTGCGGCGGCATGATCCCCTACTTTGCAGGCCGGGCGGAAACACTCTGGGCACAGCTCGGATCGCGCAGCGCTGACGGCGGTGAAGCCGATGTACTGAAGCGACTGGAGAAACCACCCATCGATTATTTCCGGATGTTCTACGGTGACACCGTCTTGGGCGGTGCTGCTGCGCCGCTTGCTTGCGGTCTGGCATTTTTCGGTGCTGACCGCGTGGTCTTTGCAAGCGACTGCCCGTTCGACCCGGAGGGAGGCCCCATGTTCATCAGGGAGGGCATTGCCTCCATCGAATCACTCAATCTGTCTGACGAAGACAAGGGCAAGATCTATTTCGGTAACGCCCTTCGACTGCTCAAACTCTCCAAACCGGAAAAACAGCATGGCAGCTAATCCCCTGACCCAGGTCCTTGCGGCGCTTGCAGTAGGGCTCATCTGCGTCGGTGCGGATGCCCAGCATTACCCAAGCCGCCCCATTACACTGGTGGTGCCCTACACCCCGGGCACTGGTATCGACATCATCGCTCGTACGGTGGGCCCGAAGCTCACAGAACGCTGGGGTCGTCCGGTCGTGATTGAAAACAAACCAGGCGCGAGTGGCAACATCGGAGCCAATACAGTGGCCAAGGCTAGCGCTGACGGTTACACCATGATGGTGACCGTCAACACCTTCACGATGACCCCAGCGTTGTTTCCCTCCCTGCCCTACGACCCGGTCCGCGACTTCACCATCGTGAGCGGGGCTGCCACAGGAAACCTGTCCCTGGTTGCACATCCTGGATCCGGCGTCATGGATCTGCAAAGTCTCAATCAACTCGCCAGGAGCCGCTCCCTCACCTACTCTTCACCGGGTAATGGCACGCCGCAACATCTGGCCATGGAAGTCATCAAGCAGCGGCTCGGGCTCGATATCCTTCATGTGCCCTACAAGGGAGCAGCCCAAGCGCTCACGGACCTCGTGGGTGGGCAGGTCCAGCTTGCCGTGCTGCCTGTCCACACTGCCTTGCCCCACGCCAAAACCGGCAGGCTCAACGTGATCGCCGTATCCGGCGAGCGACGCTCGGTGCTCGCCCCGGATCTTCCGACGTTCGCCGATCTGGGACTACCCAACCTCGGACTGGATCTGTATTTCTGGATTGCCGGGCCTGCGGGTCTTCCGGGCGATATCGTTCAAAAGTGGACCGCCGAGATCGCGCAGATTCTCCAGCTGCAGGATGTCCGCGACACCTTCATTCGCCAGGGTATGGTGCCCAATCCCGTACCGCCTGCGCAGCAAGGCGCGGCCATCGCCACCGACGTGGAGCGGTGGAAAAAATTCATCACCCAGGCTGGTATCAAGGCCGACTGACGACTCGATCAACCCAAAGCATTCACCGGAGTACCGATGACCCCGTTTCCCCGCCCCGGCGATGTCAATCGCCGACGTAGCCTGTTGCGCGCCTCGCTCGCTGCATCGGCCGCCGCACTCGTTGGCCCCGTCCTGGCCCAATCCGGCTTTCCGTCCCGCCCCATCCGTTTGGTTGTGCCGTTTGCCGCTGGTGGTCCCGCCGACATGATGACGCGCGCGCTCGCCAATGCGCTGGCTACCCAAACCGGATATCAGTGGGTGGTCGAGAACCGCCCAGGTGCCGGCGGCAATATCGCGGCAGCGCATGTCGCATCCTCAGCCCCTGATGGGCACACCCTTCTGGTCGCAGGGCAGGCAATTCTCGCGATCAACAAGCCGCTGTTCGGAAAACTCTCCTACGATCCCGAACGCGACTTCACCTGGATCGGCATGATGGGAAGCCAACCCAATATCCTGGTGATCAACGCTGAGGCAGTACCGGTGTCCGACATGAAGGGATTCATCGATCTCGCACGCGCCCATCCGGGAAAACTCGCCTACGGTTCGAACGGTGTCGGCTCGCTTGCGCACCTCAAGACCGAAGTCATGGCGCAAATGGCGGGTCTCAAGTTCATTCACGTTCCTTATCAGGGCGCAGCCCCCCAGCGTACCGATCTGCTCGCCGGGCGCATTGGCTTCAGCCAGATCGGCGCCTCGGCGGCCATTCCTATCTTGCAGAGTGACAAGACCCGCGCACTGGCTGTCAGCACAGCCAGGCGCTCACCGGCACTTCCTAATGTACCGACCCTGATCGAGTCCGGTTTTGCCGACCTTGATGTACCGGTATGGTTTGCTGCGGTCGCACACACAGCCACCCCCGGCCCGGTACTGGCGTCGCTTCGGCAGGCGCTCGCCAGTGCCACGGCCACCGGTGCCTATGGCGCAGAGATGGCCAAACAGCACGGCAGCGCCGAGCAGATTAGCGTTGAGGACGCAGAGAAAATGCTGGTGCGCGAGCGGCGTATCTGGGCCGAGGCGGTGAAAACCACCGGCGCAACCGCTTCCTGATCGCATGTGCCGCGCGCTTTTCGCCACGCTGATCCTGCTCGTTGCGCCACTCCCAACAGGGGCGCAACAACCGCTGCCGAAGGTGGGTAGTTGCCCAAGCGGCTACCATCAAAGCGGCAATTACTGCACGCCCAGCTCCGCAAACGCTCGCACGGCCTTGCCAAAGGCTGGCAGTTGCCCCAGCGGTTACCATCAAAGCGGCGATTACTGTCTCGCGAGCTCAGACAAGGCGCGCCCCGCCGTTCCCAAGCAGGGCAGTTGCCCGGGTGGTTACCACCAGAGCGGCGACTACTGTTTGAAGAACTAGCGATCGTCGCCTCCTTTTACGTAAAGGACAGCCATGCGCTTCAAAGGTAAGGTTGCACTTATTGCCGGGGCAGGCTCGTCTGCGCCAGGATGGAGCAACGGCATGGCTGTGAGCGTTGCGCTCGCTCGGGAAGGCGCACAAATCGCCGCGCTCGACTCCAACCATGACAACCTTCAACCGACACTGAGCGCGGTTGCCGAAGCGGGTGCCGAATGCATACCGCTCGTCGCCGATGTCACGCAAAGCACTTCGCTGAAAAACGCGGTCGATGCCACCGTGGCCCGCTTCGGTCGAATCGACATCTTGTTCAACAACGTAGGATTGCAGGCGCTCGGCGGACCCGAGGAAATCAGCGAAGACACCTGGGATCGGCTGATGAGCGCCAACGTCAAGTCGGTCATGCTTGCGTGCAAACATGTGCTCCCCGTCATGCGAAGTCAGCGCTCAGGGGTCATCGTCAACAATTCGTCGCTGGCCGCCATCAGTTTTCTGTATCCGAGCATCGCCTACTCAAGTTCGAAAGGCGCAGTGGATGCCTTCACGCGCAACCTCGCAGTACAGGTTGCCCCTGATGGCATCCGGGTCGTTGCCGTGCGCCCGGGGCTCATGGCCACCCCCCGTATCACTCAGCGGCTCAAGCAAAAATTCGGTGATGACTTCCACCAGGCGCTTGCTGATCGGCATCGCATCGTACCCATGGGGCGGATGGGCGACGCTTGGGATGTGGCCCATGCGGTTGCCTTCCTTGCGAGCGATGACGCGCGCTACATCACTGCCACCGAATTGATCATTGATGGGGGCCTCAGCGCAAGCGTCATCGGCCAACCCTGGAGCGGCGAGCGCAATCTCTGAGGGCTGCGCTACACTCGCTATCAAACAACTCACACGGAGGAGCTTCATGTCTGCTTTGCGTACCAGCCTCGCCACGCTCGCACTGGGCCTTGCCCTGCCCGCGTTGGCACAGGACGTCATCCGTATCGGCGCCCCGCTACCCATCACTGGCCCCCTGTCGCCTGAAGCTGTCAAGCAGCAGCGCGGCTACGACCTCTGGGCGGAAACAGCCAACAAGGCAGGTGGTGTGCAGGTTGGCAACCGTCGCATGCGCGTCGAAATCGTCTATGTCGATTACCAGTCAAACACGCCTCGCGCAGTTCAGGCGGCTGAGCGCCTCATCACGCAGGACAAAGTGAACTTCCTGTTCTCTCCCTTCGGTTCGGGCGCAGCCAAGGCTGCATCCACGGTCTCGGAAAAGTATCAGGTGCCCACCATCGCCGCCACCGCGTCATCGGCTCAGGTCTACGACCAGGGCTAC
>SXGR01281327.1_pt1 | contig 22371 bp, 16 predicted proteins | sample 3174711 | NCBI WGS metagenome assembly SXGR01 (sample SAMN11356860, study PRJNA531348) | freshwater metagenome | isolation source: freshwater sample F1-60 | place: China: Fuxian Lake, Yuxi | collected 2017-12-25 | reverse complement strand
GTGCGCTGGGTCATGGGCGAAAGTTCTGCTCGCCAGTTGCGAGGCGAAAACATCACCGATGTGATCTTCAACGGATCTTCCGGTCGCAAGCCCACTGCCTCTGCTGCCATTGAGCTGCTGTTTGACAATAGTGATGGTCGAGTCGGTGGCCAGTACGCGGCCTACGCCGAGATCGCGATTCGCCGCGAGGTCACCCGCGACGCCCAATCGACGTATTACCTAAATGGCAGCAAGTGCCGTCGCCGGGACATCCAGGATGTTTTCCTAGGTACCGGCTTTGGACCCCGCAGTTACTCCATCATCGAACAAGGCATGATCAGCCAGCTGGTTGAGGCCAAGCCCGATGAGCTTCGCGGTTATCTGGAAGAAGCGGCGGGTATTTCCAAATATCGGGAGCGTCGACGCGAGACCGAAAACCGCATCAAACATACCGCCGAAAATCTCGCTCGCCTTAATGACATTCGCGAAGAGCTGTCTAAACAGCTGGACCGTTTGCAGCGACAGGCGAAAGCCGCGGAGCGCTATCGGGAACTGAAGGAAGAAGAGGGCAAGACGACCGCGGAGCTGTACACGCTTCGCCACATCGCACTTGCCGGTGAACTGGCCGGCTTGACCTCCAGGATTCAGCAGGCACGAGTGGAACTGGAAAGTGCCAATACCGAATACCGCCGGATCGAGACCGAGATTGACACCGTTCGTGCTGAACACGGCGATCAATCCGCATCTTTCAACCGCGTTCAAGGCCGTTATTACCAGCTGGGCGCAGAGATTTCCCGAGCTGAAGAAACTATCGACTTCAGTACCAAGCGTGCGAATCAGCTGGAGTTGGATCTTGAAGGCGTCACAAGGCGTGTGGATGACATGCAGCGTCAACTCGAGGCGGATGAGCAGCTGCTCACGACGTTGATCGAGGAACTCGCCAATCAGTCGCCGCGAGTAGAAGCCGCCCAGGCGGTTGAACTCGACGCGCAAGCGACGCTCGAAGAGGTCGAGCGTGTACATCGCGAGGTGCAGCGCCGCACTGAAGAAATCAATCAGCGCCATGGTGAAAGTACAAGACAACTCGAAGTGCACCGCTCGCGTATCGAACACCTGCAGCAGCTGCTGGAGCGGCAACAGCGTCGCCGCGATACGTTGGCGACAGATCTCAGTGTAATCGTGGATGTGCCTGCCGCCGAAACCGAAGAGCTTGTGGCCGCCATCGTCGGACTCGATGCGGAAAAAGAAACCATTGACACTGCCGCGGAAGACAGTCGTTTAGGGCTCGCGTCGGCGCGGGACAACCTGCGGCAACAGGAACGCACGCTCGAAGGTGCCCGTGCCCACGTACAGTCCCTGCGCCGCGAACTCGCGAGCCTCGAAGCGGTGCAAGCCGCTGCCCTCGGTCGGGACAAGTCAAAACACGAAGCCTGGTTGCAGCGTCAGGGGTTGTCTGCCCGCGCTCGAATTGGTGAAAACCTCGCTGTTGTGAGTGGCTGGGAGCGTGCAGTGGAAACCGTGCTTGGCACGTTTCTGCACGGTGTTGTCGTCGACAGCCTGGATCAATACGCAGCGGCTGTCGCGAGTGATGCGGCCAGTGATCTGGCGTTGATCGAAAGGTCCGCTGCTGCTCCGAACGCCGAGTCACGCGTCTCAGCTGAGCTGCCCCAGCTCACGAGCTTGCTCCGTGACCAAGGCCAGAACCTTGGATCTCTGCTGATTGGCGTGTTTGCGGCTGAGTCCGTCGATGTCGCCATGCAGGTCCGACGTTTGCTGGCGGAAAATGAATCGATCATCACACGCGATGGTTTGTGGGTCGGCCGCGACTGGATGACTGTCGCCCCGGAAGCTGGTGCACAAAGTGGCGTGATTCAACGTGGTCAAGAAATCGAAGTGCTGACACTTCGTGTGGAAGAGGCCGAAGCCTCGCTCGACGAACTTGAACGCGCACACATGCATGGGCGTGAACAAATCACCGCCCTTGAAGCCGAGCGTGATCTCCAGCAGCGGCAAAGCGCCGTCTTGTCCAGTACGCTCTCCGAGCGACGCGCCCAGGCTCGCGTTCGGGAAGTGCAACAACAAGAAGCCGAACGACGTCGCGCACGTATCCAGTCGGAATTGGATGAGCTGGCTGGGCAGACGGCCGATGAATCCCAGCGGCTGTCGGCCGCGCGGGAAGCTCTGGCCGTCGTCGAAGCACGTCGCACCGAGGTCAGCATGCTGCGCGAAAACGTATTCACCGAACGCGAAACCATGGAAGCCCGTATCGGGGAAGCTCGCCAAACTGCGCGTCTTGCACGGGATGCGTACCACAGCGTCAACACAGAACTCGCTGCGCTGCGGTCTCGTCATGCGGCTGCTGAGACCGCGCGATCACGCATGCAGCAGCAGTTGAAGGATCTGGCGGTTCAGACCGATACGCTCAAGAGTGGTATCGAGCAGTCACGGCAGCCCATTCCTGAGCTGCGGCAGAACCTCGAAGAGAAACTCGCCGCCAGGGTCATCGTTGAAGCAGAACTCAAAACCATCCGCGTGGCGCTCGAGGACCTGGATGGTGCGGTGCGGACGCTCGAGTCCAATCGGCATGGTGCTGAAGATCGGATCAATGCCCTGCGTGAAGCGCTCGAAGAAGCGCGTATCGCTCATGAGGGCCTTGCCGTCACCGAAAAGAACATCCTCGAGAAGGTCGCCGCCACGGGTAAAGACCTGGAAACCGTTCGTGCCAACATGCCCGAGGATGCGGTTGACTTGGTGTGGCAGGAAAATCTCAATCTGATCCAGAGGCGCATAGAACGCCTCGGTGCCATTAATCTCGCGGCCATTGATGAGTTCCGCACAGAGTCGGAGCGCAAGTCTTATCTTGATGCGCAAAATGAGGATTTAGAACAAGCGCTTGCGACTTTGCGCGAAGCTATGCGTAAAATTGATCGCGAAACCAGGGTTCGATTTAAAGAAACCTTCGAAACAGTCAACAAAAAGTTGGGGGAACTGTTTCCGAAGGTATTTGGCGGAGGACACGCCTACCTGGAACTGACGGGGGAGGACTTGCTCGACACGGGGGTCACGCTGATGGCGCGGCCACCGGGCAAACGCAACTCGAGCGTGCATTTGCTGTCGGGCGGTGAAAAGGCAATGACGGCCATCTCGCTGATTTTTGCCATTTTCCACCTCAACCCAAGCCCCGTTTGCTTGCTGGACGAAGTGGATGCACCGCTTGATGACGCGAATGTCGGCCGCTATGCCGAGCTGATCAAAGAGATGTCATCGGATGTGCAATTCATCGTCATAACTCATAACAAGATCACGATGGAAGCAGCCGACCATCTCATGGGGGTCACCATGAACGAGCCTGGCGTGAGCCGGCTTGTGAGTGTCGACGTGGGTGAAGCCGTGGCGCTTGCTGCGGTTTGAGGGGTTGAATGTGTCCGGGTCACGCTGAAGTGACCAAAGGAGCCGCTGAAACAACATGGACATCAAGTCACTGATCCTTATTGCGGGCGGTGTGATGATCGTTGCCGTGATCGTGCACGGCATCTGGATCGCCTGGAAAAGCCGCCGCGAAACGATTCGCATGGACATTATTCAGGAAGCCCTGCCTGATGATCCTGAGCTCGATACCCGTTATCCAGCGGAGCTGCCGAATGGCGGTGCGCGGGTGATAGGTGTCAACGATTCTCTTCCGTGGCCTGAGAAGCCACCCATCCTTATGACGCCGAGTGGTGAAGTTCGCACTGCGATTCCTCCAGTGGCGGACAGTGTCAACGCAGAGCTCTTGGGGTCCAGCGAAGGATTCGTGACTGAGAACCGGAACGACACTGGCTCAAGTGAACGACGTACTTCTTCTAGTAGCAGAACTCGCAATGGTTATCACCCGGGCAGCGGTGGTCCTTCGACCATCGAAGCGGCCGTTGCACGAAAGAATGCGCAGAGCCGACCGGCGGAGCCTGCCAAAAAACCAGGGCCCGGCAGCGAGACTGCTGCGCGTGAAAGTACTGGGCTGCGTTCACGCATCGCCGAAGTGTCCGTAAGTGCTGCTCCCAAACCGGTGAACAAGTCAGTGAAGAAAGGCGATTCCGTGCGGGATCGGGTTGAGCAACAAACCACCGCTTTAGAAAGAGTGGCTGCGGAAAGCGCAGTGGATGAGGATTCCGTTGTCAGCTTCTTCCTCATGGCCCGTAGTGGCACGATGATTGAAGGCGAAAGGCTTTGGGAGACGTTTCGCGACAAGGGCATCCGGCGTGGCGAGATGTCGATTTTTCATCGCATGGACCCTGGCAGCAAAATGTCGCTTTACAGCGTCGCCAACGCGGTTAATCCAGGTACATTCGATTTTGCCAACCTGAAAAATTTGTGGGTGCCAGGCGTGGTCTTCTTCATGCAGCTCGAAGGCCTTGACCACCCGGTCAAGGTGTTTGAGGACATGCGCCGGGTGGCTCAGGAAGTTGCGGTTGCCCTGAACTGTGAAATCAAGGACGAGAACCGCTCCGTCGTTACGGGTCAGACGTTTGATCACTACCGCGAGCGTATTGCTGAATACGCGCGGCGGCGGTTGTCACGTCGGGCCTTGTAGAGACGACACTGTCTTCATGTCCCCTGCCGATCGGGTGCTTGAGCTCAGGCGCCTGATCGATCATTACGGCTACTGTTACCACGTCCTCGATCAACCCGAGATCACCGATGCTGAATACGATTGGCTTTACGATGAGCTTGTCAGGCTCGAAGCGGAAAACCCTGAGCTTCTGATACCCGAATCACCAACCCAGCGAGTCGGTGTCGCACCCGCTAACGGCTTTGCTGAGGTGATACATCGTGAGGCGATGTTGTCGCTCGATAAAACGACAGACGCAGCTGGGATCAACGAGTGGATGAATCGAACCCGCAAGCTTGTCGGCGATGGTGCGTTGCTGTCCTTCACCTGTGAACCCAAGATCGATGGTGTGGCAGTCGCGCTGGTGTATGAGCATGGACGGCTCGTTCAAGCAGCAACACGCGGCGATGGTGAACGCGGCGAAGACGTCACGACCAACGTGCGGACGATCAAGACAATCCCCCTGCACCTCCACGGTGACGATGTTCCGGCGCGAATTGAAATTCGCGGCGAGGTCTACATGTCTCACCAGGATTTCGAGCGCTTCAATCAACAAGCGCTCGCACGTGGTGAACGGACGTTGGTCAACCCTCGGAATGGTGCGGCGGGTTCACTTCGACAACTCGATCCAACACTCACCGCGGCACGGCCATTGTCGATGTTCAGCTATAGCCTGGGTTGGGTAGAAGGCGGCTGGCAGCCTGAATCACACTTTCAGGTCCTCGAAAAATTGAGGCAATGGCGATTGCGTGTGAGCCCGCTGATTGAAAATGTGCAGGACGCAGAAGGCGCGATGGAATATTTGCAGCGTCTCGAAGCACGTCGCGACAGCCTCGGTTACGACATCGATGGCGCCGTGCTCAAAGTCGATTCCCTCGTGTTGCAGCGACAACTGGGAGCGCTCAGTCGCACGCCGCGCTGGGCACTCGCCTTTAAATTTGCGGCTGAAGAAGCCACCACGCGCGTCGTGGGTGTCGACTTTCAGGTGGGTCGTACCGGGTCGATCACGCCGGTCGCCCGGCTCGAACCGGTATTTGTCGGTGGCGTGACAGTGAGCAATGCGACGCTGCACAACATCGATGAAGTGGTACGTCTCGATCTTCGCATGGGCGACACCGTCATGATTCGTCGTGCCGGTGATGTCATTCCACAGGTCATGGCGGTCATCCTGGCGAAAAGACCTGCCGATGCGGAATCGATTGTCTTGCCAGCCAATTGTCCCGTGTGTGGTAGTACTGTTGAGCGTGCAGAGGAAGAAGCCGTCGCGCGCTGCACCGGCAGCGCTAACGTGTGTATGGCTCAGCGAAAGGAAGGGCTGCGGCACTTCGCTTCGCGACGAGCGATGGACATTGAAGGTCTTGGTGACAAGCTGATCGACGCACTCGTCGATGGTGGGCTCGTTCGAACTGCTGCGGATATCTATCACCTCGATCTTGAGACACTGGCGTCGTTGCCACGAATGGCGGAAAAGTCCGGAAACAATCTGCTTGCGGCGATTGAGCGCAGTTGCCAGACGACGCTGCAGCGATTTATCTTCGCGCTCGGTATTCGTGATGTCGGGGAAGCTACTGCGCTGAACCTGGCACGCCACTTCGGATCAATGGACGCGGTGATAGACGCGAGCGACGAAACGCTGCAGACAGTGGAAGATGTTGGACCGGTAGTGGCTTCCCGTGTCTTTGCTTTTTTTTCCTCGGCGGAAAATAGGGCAGCGGTCGCCGAGCTGCGAAGAGCCGGCGTACGCTGGAAAGACCATCCCCCGTTGGTGACAACCTCTGCGGCAAATCACGTCTTACCCCTTACGGGTCAGACCTGGGTGCTCACCGGTACCCTTGAGTCCATGCCACGAGACGATGCCAAGACACGCCTCGAAGCCCTCGGCGCGAAAGTCGCAGGATCGGTTTCAGCGAAGACACACACTGTGGTGGCAGGACCAGGCGCAGGCTCGAAACTCGCTAAAGCCGAGTCGCTGGGTGTTCAAATCCTGGATGAAGCAGCCTTCCTCGCCGTTTTGAATTCGTTCGGCTGACGATCCGCTGCACGGCAATTTCCCGTATATCTCCATCCTGCGGGGTGCTATTCACCGAAGGGCAACTGTAAACTGCCGACCGGACACCGGAGGAACGCCCCATGGCAATGTTCGAAAAAAAGAAGAATCCTGCAGAAACCCCCGTTTCTGTCGCATCCGTGACACTCAAACAACCTGAGCCTCAACGCCACGAACCGGTGTCGTCGGCCCCGAACCACAGTGGCAAACCGGCCGTAATTGGTACAACTATCCAGGTCTCCGGCGATATCGTCGGTGGTGAAAACCTGTTGGTTGAGGGTCGAGTTGAAGGCACCATCCGTCTCGAAAAACACGATCTCACTATCGGCGTAACGGGCAGCGCTCACGCTAACCTGACCGCCAAGCTCGTGCGGATCGAAGGCGAAGTCGTCGGAGATGTGGTTGGGCTCGAGCGGGTGGTCATCGCCGCGTCAGGTCGTGTCCGCGGCAACATCACTGCGCCCCGCGTACTCGTTGAAGATGGCGCGCGCTTCAAGGGCATGATCGACATGGACTTTGGTGATAAGGGCAACGAACAGAAACCACGTTCCGGCGGCAACGTCGAGAGCGCGGTTAGTCGCGCCGCGTCCTGATTCTGAGCAAGCCTAACCACGTATGGCGTCCGCTTTGACATCCACTTCTGCATCGCCCGTGAATATCAGCGGCGTGCTGCCATTACAGGGCGAACAAGAAAACGGTTCGCTTCTGGCGCGGTGGTTCGAGCGGCTTGATCCTGATCGCCTCTTTACCGTGCTCGATCTCGGTGGCGCAGGGGAGGAGACCATTCGATCATTCAGTGATTATCGATGCCGCGTGTATTGTGCGGATTTTTTGCAAGAGCTGTGCAAACCATTTGGCGATGATCTCCCCGCGGCCGGAAGGCTGTTCGAGGAGCGATTCGCGTTCATTGGTGATGGCGTCATCGACTTCTGTCTTTTGTGGGACTACCCCCACTATCTCACTGCACCACAGCTCACGGTGTTTGCGCGCTGCCTACAACCCTACTTGCACGTCGGTACGTGCATGCACTTGTTCGCCGCGATGAATGGACGAAGTCGCATCGAACCCTGGCGTTACTCGGTGGTATCGCCGGAAACGGTGATCCGTCGTCCCGTTCGGCGCCCAGTGCCTGACTATCCGCACACCCAGAGCGAAATCGTGGATGCGATGGAGTACGTCCGCCTCGAACGGGGTACGCTGCGGGACGGGCGTGTGGAAGTCCTTCTGGAGTGTGTTTAAGCGCTGGTCAGTCGAAGCGGATAGAATTCATGCTCGACCTCAGCGCGCACTCGTCCTCTGGAAACTCTGCGCGTGTGGAATTGAAGTTAAACACCAGCGTTTAGCCATTGTTGTCGGTCATCAGCATGATGTTCCAGATGTCGGTGTCCACGGCATGGGAAGTCATCTCCAGCAGAATCCAATCACGGCGAGCAAGTTCGATCAGCCGCTTCTGCTTCTATTCGATACCCGGGATCATTCTTGAAAATTGGTAGCTGACGCGATACCCCGGTTTTTTTTATTCACCGTCGAGGACCGATCTGGCGTTGAGTGATGCGGCACATTCGTCGCGACGACACATTCTCAAATCCCCTCTCATGGAACACTACGTGTTCCAGCCCGACAGCGCTGCCCCTTGGCCAGTCGCGTCGCTGGTGGCTTCAAACCCGCGTATCTGTGCGAGGGGAGCGTGTCGACGCCGGCGTTGTGCCAATTTCCGCTATCCTGCGGCGATGTTTGAACTCACCGATGACATCAAGCGCGAAATCCAGGATGCCTATACCAACTGGCTTGCTGCGCGTGGTTTTCGTGCTCGCCGTGGCCAGCGTGAAATGGTTGCGCACATCACCCGCACCGTGGCCGATCCGGAGGCGAGGCTTGCTGTGGTGGAAGCGGGCACGGGGACAGGGAAAACCGCCGCGTATTGCATGGCCACGATTCCTGTCGCCAAGGCGCTCGACAAAACCGTGGTTATCTCTACCGCAACCGTGGCCTTGCAAGAGCAGGTGGTGCTTCGGGATTTGCCTGACCTCCAGGAACACTCCGGTCTTCGTTTCACGTACGCGCTCGCCAAAGGACGGCGGCGTTATGTGTGCCTCAAGCGTCTCGATGATGTGCTTAAACCGGGTGATCGACAGGTCGCCCAGCTCATCGAGCCACCCGCGTCGTTGTCCTCGGAATCCTATTCGGAAATGTTGTTCGCATTCGGTGATGGCTCCTGGAATGGCGAAATCGATGCGTGGCGTGAAGGCGTCGAGGATGAAGCCTGGCAACAGATCACGACGGATCATCGCGGTTGCAGCAATCGTCGCTGCACATTTTTTTCGCAGTGCCCTTTTTTCAAAGCGAGGGGCAATCTTGAAGGTGTTGATGTCGTCGTGGCCAACCATGACCTCGTGCTTGCCGACTTAAGCCTCGGTGGGGGCGTCGTATTACCTGAACCTGAAGACTGTATTTTTGTCTTCGACGAAGCCCACCACCTGCCCGACAAAACCCAATCGCACTTTTCGAGCCGAATGCGCGTCAAAGGCAGCATGGGCTGGTTCGATCAGCTGAATGCCGCGGTAGGGACACTGACGCAGCGTTTCTCGCGACCTGAAGCATTGGTGCAAATCGCCACTCACTTGGTGGCGGACACGGCCAAAGCGGCAGAGAGCCTCGGCGCTTTGAATGCGAGAGTGGCTGCGCTCGAATTCGCAGTGCGCGATGAGACGCTCTCGAGTTATCGATTTCCGCTCGGCTGTGTTCCCGCTGACATCGCGCTGCTTTGTCGTGACGCCTATAAACCCATGCGTGACATCGAAGACCAGATCGCACGGCTCGAAGACAAACTCTCGCAGGCAGCAGCGGGTGACCTTGAATGGCCAAACCGCCATGAAGCGGATGACTGGCTCGGAGCGGTCGGTCAATTGTCTGCGCGCGCGGAGTCCATTCTGCAGACCCTCGCCGACTATGCGGACGCGCCCGAAGAATTAGCCAAGGGTGAAGATGCGCCGGTAATGCATGCGCGCTGGATTAACCAGAGCGGTGATGACCATGAGCTCATCAGCGCGCCGATTGAACCCGGCGAACTGCTGCGGGACGTGCTCTGGACCCGTTGTCATGCGGCGGTGTGCACGAGTGCGACGTTGACGGTGGCGGGGCGATGGGAGCGGTTTCTGGAACGCGCCGGTCTTGGCGCTGAGGCTGCCACGCTCAGCATTCCAAGTCCCTTCGATTATCCGAACATCGTCACCTTTCAGGTGCCAACTATGCAGTCTGATCCGCGACAAGCAGACACACATAGCTCAGAAATTGGTGAGCTGTTACCGGCGCTACTCAACCAGGAACGCAGCGCACTTGTGCTCTTTGCCTCGTGGCGGCAGATGCGGCGTGTTGTGGAACTGTTACCAAAGGGGCTTGCAGAACAAGTGCTCGTGCAAGGCAATACCTCCAAGCAGGCGCTTCTGGACGATCATCGCCATCGTATTGATGCCGGGAAAACCAGTTATCTCCTTGGCCTTGCCAGTTTTGCTGAGGGGCTGGACTTACCTGATGACTATTGTCGACATGTGATCATCTGCAAGCTGCCTTTTGCAGTGCCGGATGATCCTGTCGATCAGGCCATGGCGGAGTGGGCGCAGCATCAAGGGCGCAATCCGTTTATGGAGATTTCCGTACCCGATGCAGCCATTCGTCTGGTTCAGGCCTGTGGCCGCCTCATTCGTCATGAAGGCGACCACGGCCGTATTACGCTCCTGGATCGACGGTTCGTCACCCAGCGTTATGGGGCGGTACTGCGCCGGAGTTTGCCGCCTTACCGGTTTGAGACCTCTTCTTGAAATCAGCGACCGTGGCGACTTTTTCGCCATGGTTCGTGAGGGGTTCAAACTTGCCTCGTGAGTGCACGATCAGGCTTTCTTTCGACAGTCGAGCTGGCAGCGCGCGCAGCCAAGAAATCACGTCGGCACGGGTCAGCCCCTTGATCACTTCAGCAAGTCGACGATTGCCATCGAAAGTGGTGACCTTGTCGTCGATATCGGTCCAGTAACGTTCAGTGCGTTCGGCGAGGTTTTTGTCGGCTTCCAATAGAGTCACCAGCAATCCTTCCCGTTGCAGTGCAAAGGTTTCGTCAGACATCGCTTCGATGGTTGCCGGTGTGCTCAGGAGATAGGCGCGAACGGCGCCTAGGATTTTTTCGGGTGGTGCAGAAGGCGATTGCACCATGAAGAGCAGCCCAGGCTGCTTGTCGATGGTTCGTGCCGCCATACCCACTGCATAACCGAGCTGTTGTTCCGTTCGCAGGCTTGTGAAAAACCCTTGCTGCACGACGTGCGCAGCCAGCTGATTGACGGCGCGGCTCTGCAGTGAATCGTCGGGTTGTTGGATGAATGCGACCAGGGATGAATCGGTATGTTCGATGGGTAGTTCGATGTTAGCCGCGGTCTGGAGTTGAGCGGGTGCTGCGAGGTCAGTATCCACCTTGGCGAGCGTGAAGCGTTGTTTCACCACGTCGAGCAGCGCCATGGCATCAGCTTCACTCACGTTGCCATGGGCCAAACCCAGGAAAGAAACGCTCGCGAGGCGTTGATCACGCCAGGTCATCAATGATTCGGGGGTGATGTTCTGCAATGCCTTGGCGATCTCGAGTTCTGGCCACTCGCTGCCATGAATGGACTGGCCAACCGCAGCCATTGCCTGGGCGAAGGGTTTTTCCTGCATAGTGTTCTCAAGCGTGCGGGTGAGATCGGTTTTGAGCACGGCGAAACGATCTGCGTCGATTTTCAGCGAGCGGAAGGTATCGAGCACACGCGCCGCGAGTTCGAGCTGCTTGTCGTTGTAGCCCATCACATCAAAACGGAAGCCCGCTGGACGTACGCCGACGTTGGCATTCATGCCGGCAAGCAAGGTGGCATAGGCCCACTGATTAGTGGCGTCCGCAATCAGATCCGCATACAGACGCGCGGCCGCGTGGTCTTCGGGTGTGGTGAAACCGCCGTCAACACGCAGCGTAAAACGTAAGTTGGCTTTGGGGACACCAAAGGAAGTATCCGAATGCAGCCAGTACTCTGCTTCAGCGCTGTCGATCAACTTTCGCGGTGCACTCTGATTGGTTTGCAGCGATAGATCTTCGGGGAGAAATGGATTGGCTTCAGGCAATGCCAACGAAGCACGTTGCTCGGCTGTTAGCGCAGACATCGGCAGTGGACCGGATGCCGTGTTGTATTCCACGCCGAACCAGGGTTCCTTCCTGGGGGTCTCGGCCTCTGGCAACGTGACCTGCATGGCAACATTGTCTGGACGGAGCAGATTCAAATAGGTGTTGATCAGAGCGGGATCGAAACTGCGGTAGGCATAGCGGTTGTGCAGCAACTCTTCGGGTGGGTAGTGCATCAACACCGGCGCTAACGCGTACACCGTGCGTAGCGCTGTTCCTTTTTCCATGAAGCGAAAACCGAGTTCTCCGAGCAGTTCCAGTTCACGCTGCCGCCACGCTTGTGGACCTTCCGCTCGAATGAGATCGATGTAGGCGCAGAGCCACGCCGTAATGTCATCGATATTCTTGGCACCTTCTTCGGTAAGGGCGACAGTCACGTCGAACTGCGCTTCGTCATCGTCAACATCACCGGTGGTTGAGGACAGGCTTGTCACCCAACCGAAGGATTTAAGCGTTGCATAGAGACTACCTTTGCCTTCGTGGCCAAGCAGATTGGCAATGTAGAACTCGGGTTTGGATTCGTAATGCGTCCGGACCGCCGGTACGATGAAGGAGTAGCTGATCTCGCGTCGTTCCTGTACGGGCTTGACGTCGAGACGAACCGGCAGTCCACCCTCCGCAAAGAGCTTTTCCTCCGGCTGATCGTTGCCCAGATTGTGATCAGGGATGGCCGCGAAGCGTTCACGTACCATTTTTTCGAGTGCATCGAGTGATTCCGGCGCCAATACCACAAGTGACATCTGGTCCGCGGAATAGTGAGTCCTGTAGAAGTCCACCAACGCCGTCCGGACATCACCGGCCAATGTATCGAGGCTGCCGATGCTGAATCGTGACATCGGGTGCTCGGGGTTCATAAGCAGCTTGCTCGCCGTCATGCCCCGCCAACCATCGTCCTTACTCTGCATCTGATACTCGGAATGCACCGCGTTTTTTTCACGGTCGACGTATTCCGCCGAAAGAAGAGGCGCAATGAAAAACTGTGCGAAACGGTCGAGTGCTTCGGGATACTGCTCAGGCGCCACATCAAAAAAGTAGTTGGTGTGATCCGGTGCGGTATAGGCGTTGGATGAGCCACCGTGCGCGGCGAGGAACTGTTGGTAACCGTCCACTTCAGGGTACTTCCCAGTGCCGATGAACAACATGTGTTCGAGGAAGTGAGCGAGACCGGCGTGTTTGACGGGGTCGTGATTGCTGCCGCGGAACACTGTGAGCGCGGCTGCTGACTTGTCGGATTCGGTATCGGCGATCAAGACTACTTTCAAGCGATTGGGAAGCTCGATGTAGCGATACTCGCGGTCATCATTCGGGCTCTTGATGATTTCGATGTCGGTAGTTGCTGGTGGAGGGGTGGCGCAGGCCGCAACGAGTACCAGCAACAGAAGCGTGGAAAACCACTTGATCATGAGCACGGAATCCTTGTCGATTCGACGGTAGGTTTAGTTCCAGGACATTGTAGGCGGGCCTGCCGACAACCGCACAGCCTTCCTGACGTGAACTTTCAGCGTCGATTCAGAGCCCGCGCGATGAACCAGTCAAGACTCACGTAGCGACCGCCACCGATGAAGAGCAACGCGAGCAACATCGCCATATACATCGTCGCGAACTCGATGCCGTTGTTGAGTTTGACGAGGGATCCCATGCCGTTTAGGTAACTGAAGTTGGCTTCCTCTTTGAGAATCGCTTTGGCACGCCGTAAACGATCGGCCGCATCGAGGGTGCGCTCATTGACGTTGTAACAATGCACATAACGCTCCCAGGCGTTGGCAGCGGCGTGTTCGCGAGTGTCAGGTACACAGCGGCGGGCCGTTGTGACGGCGCGATGGCAGCCCAGCCATTGGGCAGATGGACAGAATACGCGGCTACGAACATGGTCACTGCGAGCGCAACCGCCCACATGCGCGTCCCCAGACCGAGCAGCAGACCGATCCCACCGAAAAATTCGGTCCACATGGCGAGGTTCCACGAGAGCTCTGCCGGCAACACGTTGAAGGGAAATGGAAAGGTGTCGAGGGCACTGTGAAACCAGTTTTCGCCGTGCATCTTTTCGCATCCGGCAGCGATCATCACCGGCGCAAGAATCAACCGGATAAGCAGTGCCGCTGTACCGTCGAAGTGGGGGAGTGTACGCAGAAAACGGGCCCAGCTTAACTGGGCTCGAGCGGAGATGGAGGCGGGCATGACGTTTCCGGGTGTTGTCATGATTAGAATCTTTAGACACGGGAATTCGAATTGGTTCACACATTTCTCGTACGCAACCATCATTCATTTGAGGTTCAGCGCTGTGGCTTAAGCTGATCTCGAGCCTGAAGAGGGCGGCCGGAACGAGGGTGTTGGTAAGGCCGAACTCGGGCGATGGCAGTAGATCGAGGTCACAATGAACCACACGACAAATGCATCCATGCACAACTCCAGCGAGATTCCGGTGAGCGGAGCCAGGGCATCAAGCCTGACGACGGTCATCCGTCGCTTGTCCAAAACCCTGGCGGTGGTCGCAGGCAGTGCACTCTTACCTGCGTGTGTGATGGCCAACCATTACGAAGAGGCGCAAGTACTGAGCGCTGAACCCGTCTATCGCACCGTGTCTTTTTCTGTGCCCGCGGAACGCTGTCACGATGAACAGATCGCCTACCAGGATGCGCCTCGGGGACGCTCGGCGACACCGACAATCCTCGGTGCCGTGATTGGCGGAGCCATCGGCCATGCCGTGGGTCATGAGAAGCGGAACAAGCAGGTCGGTATGGCAGTCGGCGCACTGCTCGGTGGCACGATCGGTAACGACATCGGGCGTCGTCGAGCCGGCTATGACGGTGCCGTTCGATATCGCACAGAACGGGTCTGCCAGACCGTCGATGAGGTGCGTGAACAGGAAGAGTTGGCGGGTTATGACGTCGCTTACCGCTACGGCGGTCAGGTCTATCACACCCAAACCCAGCACCACCCCGGCGACACGTTGCGGGTCAATGTGCGAGTCGATCCGGCGGAGTGATCACCTGCCCGATTGGCCGGCCACGCCCCCCTGTTACCAGCCCCCTGGCAGAGGAGGGAGGTTGGCCGGCGATCCGGTCAGATTGTGGCCGTGGACACAGTTACATTGCCAAAGTGATACAGCTTCGGGGACGGATCGAGAGCCGTCCGGATTTGCCCGCTGCGTGTCCGCCGACTTTGGGGTTAGAATCCGCGCTGAAACCGAATTGCACAAATTGCAAGCTTTGCAATCTCTGCAAAATAGATAAGAGAAGCATCTCTCCGGGAGGGCCGCCGAATGTTCGAGCGTAGCCAAAAATCGAAAAACCTTGCGGTGAACAACCGATTGACCGCCGCGTTGTACGCTGTCGTGCTTCTGGCGGTAGCCGCTCTGCTCCCTGGGTTTGCCACCGCCAACGAATACAAGCAGGCTGCTACCCAGAGTTACCTGGTTCAGCCTACCCCTGCGGTCACCCTGGAAACGGCCACTGCCATCGTTCGTCACAAGACCGGTGGACGTGTGCTTTCTGCCAACCCTGCGAGCAAAGGCACCGAGGTGGGTTATCAGGTCAGAGTCCTTGTTGATGAACGTTTGGTCCAGACCTGGTTCGTCGATGAACAGGGTCGCACGATAAGCGAGTAGGGTCCCCATGCGTGTTTTGATCGTTGAAGACGAGTCCACACTCGCGTCCCAGCTCGCCTCAGCGCTGCGTACCGCAGGCTTTGTGGTCGATGCCGCGAAAGACGGTGAAGAAGGTCTGTACTTCGGCGAGGAGTACGACTACGACGCCGCGGTGATCGACCTCGGACTGCCGCGGCTCGATGGGATGAGCCTCATCCGCAAGCTGCGTTCCGCAGAGCGCAACATGCCGGTGCTGATTCTTACGGCGCGTGGTAACTGGCAAGACAAGGTCAAAGGCCTTGAGGCCGGCGCCGATGACTACCTCACCAAACCTTTCCAGATAGAAGAACTTCTGGCCCGGCTCAATGCGCTGATCCGTCGTTCGGCGGGGTATTCATCACCGGTGTTCGAACACGGTGACCTGAAGCTCGACACCGCCAAGAAGGAAGTCAGGGTCGCCGGAGAGGCGATTGAGCTGACGGCCTACGAGTACAAGGTACTCGAGTATCTGATGCTCAATCCGGATCGAGTGGTCAGCAAGACCGAACTCACTGATCACCTGTACGAACAGGATTTCGATCGGGACAGCAACGTCATCGAGGTTTTCGTAGGACGGCTCCGCAAGAAGCTCGACCCGGTGAACCCGATTCGCACGATCCGAGGTCAGGGATATCGCTTCCTCTCGGATGGCGATGCCTGAGGCACTGACGACCAAGTCCATCGCACCACTCAGTTCTGTTGTTGGGACTGTCGTTCAGCCTGACGAAGGCGCTGGCAAGGTTTTGCGCAAACCCTCCAGGGCAGGCATTCAAACACGATTGCTGTTCACCACGACATTGGTGCTGGGCTCCTGCCTGTCTCTTGCGGGGTACATTCTTGATCGATCCTTTCAGGCCAGTGTCGTTGCAGGTGCCGAAGAGCAGCTCAAGCTCGTCACTTATTCGCTGATGGGTGTGGTCGACTTCAACGGTCGACGATTGAGTGTTTCTTCTGACCTTCCGCAACCGCGGCTTAACCAGCCCGAGAGTGGGCTCTATGCAAGTGTGCTCATGCGCGAGCAGATTCGTGGTTGGCGATCACCTTCGGCGCTGACGACGGATGTGCCCTTTCCCGAGCACGTGCTGGCGATGGAGCCTGGCGAATTCCTGTTTACTGAAGTCGATGACACCGACACACCATTTTATTACCTGAGTTATGCGGTGAGCTGGGGTGCGGATGACGGTGCGGTGTTGACCTTCACGGTCGCAACGGAACAGAAGGAGTTTGTGCGTTCTATCGCCGTATTCCGGCGCAACCTCTGGCTCGGTCTCGGCGCTGTGCTCTTGTTGTTCATCGGGGCACAGTTCCTGGCGCTCCGCTGGGGTTTGACGCCTTTGCGCCAGATGGCCGAAGAAGTGCGCGAACTCGAGGCGGGGGATCGTGAAGAGTTTAGTCAGGCTTATCCGCCCGAACTCTCCGGTCTCGCCCAGAACCTCGATCAGTTTGTCGAACACGAGCGCCGTTCACGAACACGTTATCGCAATGCCTTGGAAGACTTGGCACACAGCCTCAAGACGCCTCTGGCGGTGGTGCGTAACGCGTTGAATGAAGCCAACGGATCCTCGACGGAGCTTTTGCGTGAACAACTCTCGCGAATGGAAAGCACGGTACATCACCAGCTCTCGCGAGCCTCCGTGCGTGGACCTGTTATCGTCGGCGGGACCGTGGAGCTCTCGACGTTGATCGAACGGCTGGTGCGTGCGTTGCGTACCGCTTACGTAGACCGGGGCATTGACGTGAAGGTTACCGTCGACGGTGATCTTAAACTCCGGGGTGATGAAGGTGATCTCATGGAGATCTTTGGTAATCTCCTCGAGAATGCCTTCAAGTACACGAAGCGTCGCATCGAGATCGGCGCCTCACGGATCAGTGGGGGCGTGGAAATTCACGTGGACGATGATGGCCCAGGTATTCCGGCATACCTGCGGGCGGATGTGCTGAATCGTGGCACCCGCGCCGATGAAGTGCAGGCGGGTCAGGGGATCGGGCTTTCTGTAGTTGCAGAATTGGTGCAGCTTTACGCGGGCATCTTAGCCATTGAAGAAAGTCCGCTTGGCGGGGCAAGGTTGAGGCTGGTGCTGAAGTAATTGCTGAAGTAGCAGCTGCAGTAACGATTGGAAGAAGGGGAGAAAAGGAATGTCAAAACTGGTGATGTCATGCGCACTCGCGACATCGGATCAAAGTCACGAACATGCACGGATCGCAGAACAACTTGGATTTACCCGCGCATGGTTCTATGACTCACCAGCGCTTTATCCGGACGTCTGGGTGCAACTCTGTCGCGCCGCAGAACGGACTACTCGCATCGGTCTCGGTCCGGCAGTTCTGATTCCAAACCTACGGCATCCCATGACCAATGCGGCGGCCATCGCGACGCTCGCCGGTCTCGCGGGCGCGGAGCGGGTCAGTGTTGTCATCGGTTCAGGATTCACCGGTCGACTTACCTTAGGTCAACGACCGTTACCGTGGCGTTACGTCGCTGAATATGTCGGCTGTGTGAAAGCGCTGCTGCGTGGTGAACAGGTGGAATGGGAAGGTGCGCCCATCATGATGATGCACCCACCGGGTTTTGGTGCGTCGCGTCCGCTGAACATTCCCATCGTGATTGCAGCAGCGGGGCCTAAAGGCATTCAGGTTGCCCGTGACATGGGCGAAGGCATCATCGCGTCAGCACCGATTGCCGGTTTTGAACGCAGCATCCTCCTGGCGATGGGCACGGTGTTGTTACCGGGTGAATCTCCGGGATCTGCACGTGCAATTGAAGCTGCAGGACATGCAGCATCGGTGGGGCTGCACTGGGCAACAGAATTTGATGCCCTCGACGGCCTTCCGGGTGGGCGTGAGTGGGCAGCGGCGTATGCGGATGTGCCGGCACGTGAACGTCACCTAGCGCTCCACGATCAACACCTGATCGCCGTAAATGATCGCGACCGGCCCTTTGTTACCGGGGAGATGTTGGCTGCGCAAAAACTCGCACTACAACCAGAACAATGGAAGAGTCGCCTCGAGGGATTTGCCTCGGCAGGTGTTACCGAGATCGCCTATCAACCCGCAGGAAAGGACATCCCCGGTGAACTCGAACGGTTTGCGAAGCTTTTTCACTGATGGCAACGAGCGGCTCAGTGAGCAAGGTGAGTAGAGCGATCAACACGTTGGTGCTGTGGACGGCCATAGCCCTATTCACAGCCACATTTGCGCAGGCTGCTGAACAACACCAGAATTCGAATGAGAACCCAATCAGCCCGGTGGCCGACGTGAGCATAGACAGCAGCTATAACTTCAAACGAATCGACGAGCGAGTGACCACTTCGGGCGTCGTCGGTGATAAACGCCTCGCGGCACTCAAGGCTCACGGTTATCAGGCGCTCATCAACCTTCTGCCTGACAACAACGAATATTCCGTGCCCGATGAAGCCAGCATCGTGACGGGTCAAGGTATCCGCTACACCTACATTCCCGTGGAGTGGTCAGCACCCACCCGCGCCAACTTTGATGCGTTCGAAAAGGCGATGGCTGCGGAGGTTGGCAAGACCGTACACGTGCATTGCGCAGCCAACTGGCGGGTAAGCGCCTTCTATGGCCTCTATGCCGAACGGAAGGGGCTGTGGACTCGGGAGCAAGCTGATGTGCACATGCGGGCAATCTGGAATCCCGATGAACATCCGGCCTGGACGGCGTTGATCAAGGCGATTCGCAGCGAATAACGACGTGTTTGCTTATCAGTGTGATCAGTAGAACACCGCGACGGCGCCCCAAAAACGGGCCCGTTGTGTTGCGTCGGCCGGTTTGTCAGCAAGCCGACACCATCGCGTAATCAGCGATTCTGCGTCGGGTTTACCCTCGCGTCGGTTCATGAGTTCGACCTGCAAAGCCATCCGCTGACGCTGTTCTTCTGCTGGTGATTCACGTCCGGCGACAATCTCCGCGAGTAACACCAGGTCCTGTACGTCCTTGGCCGCGCCAGCGCTGCGTGATCCAAAATAGTTTCGAAGCTTGGTATCGATCTCTATCGTTTCACCTGTATCCAAAGCGGTGTCGATGGCCCGAATGTGATCGAGTTTTTCGCGGCGACGCGACAGCGCGAAGGTGGCCAGTTTTGCCTCACCCTCGCGGATGAGGCGGCCGTGTTCATCGATCTGCGCGCGCCCATCGCGCCCAAGATCGCCGATCGCCTGAAAGGATGCGCGGGCATCACGCAGGACTGCCGGGTTGGCGGTTTCAGCCGTCCATGAGGCCAATGTCTCAGCTAGCAGACGGTTGTGTTCTGCGGCCTGTGACAGTTGTACGTTTTGGGCGATTTTCTGCTCTTCTGCGGCGACAGCGCGATCCTTGAAGACTGCGTCACACACTTCCCGAAATTCCAGCCACAGTTTCTGTTCCTGGCTGCGAAGCCCAGAACCGATGGCCTTCCATTCCTGTTGCAGGCGTTTGACGTTCTCAACCTGATCAAGAATCGGCGTGGACTCCCGCGACGCTTTGAGGCCATCGATGAGCGAACGCTTCTTGTCACTCGCGGCTTTGTAGTGGGCGTGCACGATGTCGTGCAATCCGCTCTGCATCGTCTCGAAATCGGTGATGACAGCTTTGTGATCACCCCGCGGCAGTGGAAACGCGGCCTGCCATTCACGACGTGCCGTTTGCAGAATTTGTTCTGCAGCGTGGTAGTCGGCAACGGTCCAATCGGTGTTGTCGATGTAGGCGCGCAACATCTGCGCGAGCTCCACCCGCTTCGCGAGGTGGCCTTCGCGGATACGATCCTGTTCGGCGAAGTACAGCCGACAGGGTTCGAACGCGGCTGCGGCCGCTGTTTCAAACTGATCGCGCAATGCGTGTTCGTGTTTGTTGACAGGCGTACCTAACTGATTCCAATTGTCGCGCACGCGGCGGATTCGACCGCTTAGCACTTCAGGCTCGACGTCAACTCCGATCAGTTCATCCATTCGGATCAGGAGTTCTTCGCGTTTCGGTGACGTCGCGAAGGTTTGCCAATCTTTCAGTTCGCTCAAACGGTGAAAGAGCCCATCGAGCCGGGTTCTCGGCTTCTGGGAAGGCTCTGGGCTCAAGCGGCTGATTTCACGGCGAAGAGGACCGAGTAAGGACTGGGCCTGCTTGGACTGACCAGCATTGACCAACGACTCGGCCTCTCCCAAGGTGCCTTGGATCTGTTTCATAAGATCATCGTGTGCTGCATGAAGTACGTCGATGAGGGACGACAGCCCCGCGCGCTTTTCTCGCGCCTCGATGAGTGCAGATGGTGTCGGGTAACGCTCTGGCCAGGCCAGCGTGCGCTCCACTTTTGCATGACGCTCCAGTGTGCGGCGCGCGTCATTCGCACTTCTCCAGAAGTCCTTGGCTTCGGATTCAGGAATAGTCGCGGTCAACGCAGGCAATTCAGGCCATTCGAATGCGGCGAGCCGGCCATACGCAGATGTCACCGCGGCGTGGTCTTCTTCAATCGCGGCAAATCTGCGGATCTCTTCAGCAGAAGGGGTAGCCAGACCCTTGAGCTCTTCCCATTGGGATTGCAAGGCAGTGAGCGCTCCAGCAACCCCCTCGGGGTTGTTGTTCTCGAGCCAGGAATCTGCGGGCTGCGCAGATGCCAACAACTGGAGAAAGGGGCTTTCGCGGGGTGCTTCGAGGTTGATGCCTGCAAACGACTGCAAAGTGATCGCAGCATCGCGCACCGCACCGAGGGTGGCCACTTCTCGCAGTGCATCTGTTTCTCGGTCGATCACACCGCTGAGCTCGTTGTTTAGTGAAACCAGTTGACGGCGCCGCGATTCCTGGGCCGCGGCAGTACCGGGGTTTTGTCGAAGCAGCGTGGCTACCGCAGAGTTAACCATCGCTGCGCGTTCGCGCGCGGACTTCAGTGTCTCGTCAATGACACGGATGGCGTCCAGCCGTTCACGTGCGTGGCGATTTACCGCTTTGTCACGTCCTCGGCTTAGTCGTTCGAGGGTGGTGTACGCCGCTTCGTTAGCCAGTTCTGGCAAGGCCAAGATTCGATTCTTCAGTTCCGGCCGCGCTTTGAGCGTAAGTTCGGTTCGCTCTTCTACTGTTGGGAACAGCGCGAGCAGGTTGATCTGTTCGGCTTCTGAATCGGTGTGCAAGAGGCGCGCTCGAGCGATCTCTGGGAAACGCTGACACAGCGCAAGGTCAGGTGATTGATGGGTTGCAATCCAATCCGCCAACTCGGTACGGAAGTTCTCGTGGCGTGTGAAAAGTGTCGTCAGCCGTTCAGTGCCTTTGATGTGGCGAAGCGCGGTTGTTCGAATGTCGGCAACCGCCTCCCGGCCGAACAGGTCCATCAGCCGGTCCTGGAGTGCTTCGGCGCGATCCGGAGTGAGTTCGTTCAGGAACTTGAGGCGGACAGCGGTGTCGTGGTGATCAAGCGCTTTAGCTTTATCGAAGAAGCGGGACAACATCAAAGCACTACCTTTACTGACTGCTGCTCACTGCCTGAGAGATCTCGACCGGGCAACGGCGGTGACTCCGTTGCCCTGTTTTTTGATGATCTCAACCGATCAGAGCTTGTTGTGGGTACCGTCGCACATCGGGCCCTTATTCGTCGCTTTACAGCCGCAGAAGTAAACCGTTTTCGTATCGGTCGCTTCATAGGTCATCGGCGTGAATTCGGAGCCCTGATGGGTGCCATCACAGAACGGCTGCTTTGCACTCTTGCCGCAGGTGCACCACCAGTATTTTTTGCCGGCGGTGACTTCAACGGGATAGGGAGCCTTTTGCGCGATGTGGGGTGTGGCCATGAAGATGTCCTCTGTTTGATGGGATGTTCAGGAGAACGTGCGGTCTTTCCACCAGGGAAAGAACTCAGGCATGTCCTTGGAAACCTTGCCAGGGAATCGTGCCGGTCGTTTTTCGAGGAACGATTCCACACCTTCTTTCGCTTCGGGGGAACGACCGAGGTAGTAGATGCCGCG
>SXGR01105489.1_pt1 | contig 22378 bp, 12 predicted proteins | sample 3174711 | NCBI WGS metagenome assembly SXGR01 (sample SAMN11356860, study PRJNA531348) | freshwater metagenome | isolation source: freshwater sample F1-60 | place: China: Fuxian Lake, Yuxi | collected 2017-12-25 | reverse complement strand
TTCTGTGATGCGTTCAACATTCCGATTATCACGTTTGAGGACGTGCCGGGATTTCTCCCGGGCGTTCGGCAGGAACATGGTGGAATCATCCGCGCGGGCGCGAAGCTGTTGTACGCGTATGCGGAAGCGACCGTGCCGAAAATTACTGTCATCACGAGGAAGGCCTACGGCGGTGCCTACTGCGTGATGGCGAGCAAACACATCCGCACGGATTTCAATTTCGCGTACCCGATGGCCGAGATTGCGGTGATGGGGCCCGAAGGCGCCGTGAACATCCTCTTTCGACGCGAACTGCAGCAGGCCGAGGATCCGGTGGCCAAACGTGCCGAACTGACGCAGGAGTTTCGCGAGAAACTGGCGAATCCGTTTGTGGCAGCCTCCCGCGGCTATGTCGATGAAGTTATTGCGCCCCGGATGACACGAGCCAAGTTGATTGCCGCGCTCGCCAATTGTGACAACAAACGCGACAAAAACCCGCCCAGGAAACACGGCAATATTCCGCTGTGATGTCCCGCCTGAAAGTACTCATCGCCAATCGCGGTGAAATCGCCGTTCGCGTCATGCGCGCCTGCCGGGAGCTCGGGCTGGGCACCGTGGCCGTGTACTCGGAAGCCGACCGCACCGCACTACATGTGCGGACAGCCGACGAGGCGTACCTGATTGGTGCCGGACCGGCGTCCGAGAGTTACCTGCGGATCGACCGCCTCATAGACGTGGCCGTGCGCAGCGGCGCCTCGCTGGTGCATCCCGGATACGGATTTCTCGCTGAGAACGAAGACTTTGCACAGGCGTGTCTGGACGCCGGTCTGATTTTTGTCGGTCCCCCACCCGACGCCATCACCCGGATGGGCAACAAGACGGCGGCCCGCCATGTGGCCATTGCCGCCGGTGTGCCCGTGGTGCCAGGCACCGAAGAGCCGTTCCCGGAGGAACTGCCCGACGACGCCCTCGTCGCTGAGGCTGCGCGCATCGGGTATCCGCTGCTGGTCAAGGCCGTTGCCGGCGGCGGCGGCAAGGGGATGCGCCTGGTGCAGTCGCCCCAGGATCTCCTCCCGGCGATTCGCACCGCGCGGTCGGAGGCGGGCTCGGCGTTTGGTGAACGGGCCGTCTATCTTGAGCGGCGCCTGGCCAGGGCGCGGCACATCGAGATTCAGCTGCTGGGGGATCACTACGGCACGGTTGTGCCGTTTGTGGAACGGGAGTGCTCCATCCAGCGGCGGCACCAGAAGGTCGTTGAGGAATCACCGTCGCTAGCGCTCACTGTCGAGACACGCCGTGCGATGGCCGCGTGCGCGGCCGCAGTGGCGCGCACCGTGGGCTACACTAACGCAGGCACGATTGAGTTCCTGCTCGATGAAAAAGGCAAGTTCTACTTCCTTGAGATGAATACGCGCCTGCAGGTGGAACATCCGGTCACGGAAATCGTGACAGGTATCGATCTGGTGCACTGGCAGCTGCGCATCGCGATGGGGGAGCGCCTGACGATTGATCCGGAGCGCGCGCTGGCGCCGGTGGCGCACGCGATCGAGTGCCGGATCTATGCCGAGGATCCTGATCAGGGATTCATGCCGTCGCCGGGTCTCGTGCGCGCGCTCAACGTGCCCGGAGGGCCGGGCGTGCGGGACGACCGCGGCGTGGCCGCGGGTTTTACAATCCCGCTCTTCTACGACTCCCTGATCGCCAAGCTCATCGTGTGGAGCGACACCAGGCCGGATGCCATCGCGCGTCTGTCGCGGGTGCTCGATGAATATCGTGTGATCGGTGTGCGCACCACCCTTCCGTTTTTCCGCTGGCTTGTGGCACAGCCGGAGTTCGCGGCCGGACAGTTCGACACGACCTATCTCGATTCGATGCTGGCCGCGCGCAAGGGGCAGGCCTTTGTGGACGTGACGGATGGCGACGCGGATGACGCGGCCATGGTGGCGGGGCTCGCCGCATGGTTTCGCGCACATCAGGCATCGGCCGGCGCTCCGACGGCCCCCTCCGCCGGGCACTGGCAGCGCGCCGCACGCCTGGAGGCGCTGCGATGAAGTTCGACGTTGAGGTCGCAGGGCGCGAGCGATCGATCACCGTCGAGCGCATCGGCGAGACCGGCAGGTTCCGGATCGTGCTGAACGGTCAGGCCCGTGAAGTCGAGGCCAGCCCTATCGATCTCGGGTTGTCGATGGTCTTCGTGGCCGACGGCCGTTCACTGGATGCGGCCGCGACGCCTGGGTCCGGTGGCGATTGGCTGGTGCAGTTGCCGCACCTGGACGTGTCGGTCGTGGTCGACGGCCGTCGCCACGTGCTTGGGCGGCAAGGGGTTGCGGGCGGACCCGGCCAGCAGCGCGTGACGGCTCCTATGCCAGGCCGAGTCCTTCGTGTGCTCGTGAAGCCCGGCGATCAGGTGGCGCACCGTCAGGGCCTGGTGGTGGTTGAGGCGATGAAAATGGAAAACGAACTCACCGCGCCAAAGGCCGGCATCGTCACCGAGGTGGCGATTTCACAGGGGATCTCGGTCGAGGCCGGACGCCTGCTCGTTGTCATCGAGTAGTGGCTGCCTCGGGTAAGCTGGGAGGGTGACGGACCGAGAGCCGCAAATGGCCGGTGTACGGCCCCCACCCCGGCGGCGATGGCGGCCCCTGCGGGGGTCGCGGCGCACGTTGCTCGTCCTCGCCGCTGTCGGCGCGGCTCTGCTGGTGTCGCTCTACACCATCGACCTCGGTCCGTATCTCAAGTCACGCGCCGAGCAGGCGGCTTCCGCGTACATGGAACGTCCGGTCCGCATCGGCCGGTTGAGCGCCTCGCTCAGGCCAGGTCTGTTCATTGTGGAAGACGTTGTCATTGAAGGCCTCACGCCGGATGCAGCGCCGTTTCTGAAAGCCGATCGTATTGCGGTGCGCGTGCCCCTGCAGACACTCATCAGGCGGCAGCTGATCATCGAGGCCGAGATGGACCGCTGGGCGATGACGATCGAGATGTTTCCCGGCAGCCGCAACAACGTCCCGAGGCTCAAGCCCCGCGCGAGTGAACCGGGTCAGATGAAGACGACCGTCAACTACATCTGGGCGCGCGGCGGCTGGTTCCGCCTCATCGACCATGCCCAGCCACTTGATTTCACTGCTGAGCAGGTGGCGGTGAATTTCACCCACGCGGCAAGTCTCGACAAGTACGTGGCCACGGTCGCGTTTCGCGGCGGCGTGACCAATATTCTCAGCTACGAGCCCATGCGCCTCGACTCGATGTCTGCGCGAATGAGTTTTGACGAGGGCAACATGCTCACCGTCCAGGGACTGGATCTGACGACGGCCGGCACACGGTCCCAGATGAGCGGCGTCATCAATCTGAACAAGTGGCCCGAGTTGTCCTTCGAGATCGCGACCGGGTTCGACGTTGCTCCGCTCAAAGAGATCTTCTTCTTCGGCCAGAACTTCACGGCGACGGGCCGCGGCGAATACAAAGGACGGTTCCAGAAGTTCCAGAACGGCAAGTATGACGTGACTGGCAGATTCACGGTGCCGGGATTCACCGTGAGCGGCCTGGACTTTCCCCAACTGGCGGGCCGGGTCGTCTGGATGCAGAACCGGCTCGAAGTCATCGGTGCCGACAGCCCCTTCTACGGTGGAGAACTCCGACTGTTCTATGTGCTCGACTCGCATGGTGGGACGCGCGGCTCCATCGCGGATCTATCGGCTACCTACAAACAAGTTGATGTGGCGGCGTTCGGACGGGTGATGAACTGGCAGGGCATCGAACTGGCCAGCCGCGCTGACGGATGGCAGACGATGCGATGGCCGAGCGGCCGGTTTGACCAGATGTCAGGCGAGGGAGAAATTCGCACGCAGTCAGCCGATGGTCGCGCGACCGCGGCCGCTCAACTGCCGCAGACGATCGTGTACGCGCCGAAGGAACAGCCGTTCCTCAAGGACCGTCTGCTTGGTCCCGTCTCGGTGGGAGGCCGCGTGGCCTACAGCTTGACGCCCGATCGCATCGAGTTGCGCGACGGGTGGCTCGCGACTCCGGAAACGCATCTGTCGTTCACGGGTGCCACCGGCTGGAACGACAACGCCGACATCCCGTTTCGCGTGGTCAGCACCGACTGGCAGGCCAGCGACCGGCTCCTGGCCGCGGTCCTGACAACGTTCGGGTCGCCGACGAGTGCGATCGACATCGGCGGACGCGGCACGTTTGACGGCACCCTCACGCGCTGGTTCAGCCGTCCCCTCATCGTCGGCAGGTTTGAGGGAGAAGGACTGCGCGCGTGGGATGTGCTCTGGGGCCGTGGCCGTGCGGATGTTTCCATTGAAAACAGTTACATCAATGTGAGCAACAGCGTGTTCGGCGACGGCGTAGCGCGGCTGGTGGCCAACGGCAAGTATTCGTTCGGATATCCGCGCGCCGACGGGGGAGAAGAAATAGACGCCCGCATTACCGCCGAGCGCTGGCCCTTGGTCGACTGGCGGCATTTCTTCGAGCTTGACGATTGGCCGGTGGAGGGCACGCTGTTTGCCGACGTGCGAATCTACGGACGGTATCAGGGACCGGAAGGCTTCGGGTTGTTGCGCGTGGTGCCGGGGACGGCGTGGGAAGAAACGTTCGAGTCCTTCACCTGCCGGTTGACTTTTGAACCCGAAGGGATGCGAGTGGAAGGCGCCGAGGTCACCAAGAGCACAGGGTTCGTGCGTGGCGCGGCGTACGTCGGCTGGCCATCGATTAGGGACGGGTGGGGCACGTACAGCTTCACGTTCGACGGCGAGAAGATCCCTGTGGAGTCGCTCGTCAGCTTTACGGTGCCCAACGCCAACCTGACCGGTGTGTTGAACTTCACCATGCAGGGCAGCGGAAGCACGGAGCATCCGAGATATGACTGGGATGGGACGATCACCGACCTGTTCTGGGGTGATGAAGGCATCGGCCAGGCGACCGCCCACATGGTGATTGAAGAAGACATTGTCAGAATCGATCGGCTGGATGTGGCGTCCGACCGTTTGTCGGTCTCGGGATCGGGCCAGGTGGCGATGAACGATGTCTACGATGGCGATCTTTCGCTGCGCTTCAATGAGACATCGGTGGATCCGTTCCTCAGGTTTCTGGCTCCGCAACTCTCGCCTTATACACAGGCTGTGGTCAGCGGCGCCGTGCGCTTTCGTGGCGAACTGGCCAACGTGTCACGACTCGGCGTGGACGTGACCATTGAGAAGGCGGACTTGAAGCTGTTTGACTACACACTGTCGAACCCGATCGGCACGAGCGGCGAGCGTGTGCCGCTTCGCGTGTCGTTTGCCGAAGACATGTTGAGGATTTGCGGTGTGGTGCCGACGTCCCAGACCGGCCCCTGCGCCGGATCGACGGGAGCGTTTACCCTGTCGGGTGAAGGCACCAGCCTCACGCTTGGCGGTGTGGTGAACCGGGCGGCGTCGACGCTGGACGTGTCGGTCAATGGCGCGAGCAATCTGGCCGTCCTGCAGAGCGTGGTCCAGGACCTGCGAAGTTCGGGCGACGCCACGATCGCGGCGCGCATCACTGGCACCTTCGAGGCTCCGATCTACAACGGGAGTGCGACCGTGTCCAACGGCCGCCTCAGGCATTTGTCCTTCCCGCACAGCCTGGACAACATTCATGGCGCCGTGCGACTTGACGCCGCCGGCATCCGGCTTGATGGCCTGCGTGCACGCATGGGCACTGGTGCGAGGAACGGCGGCGGTGAGATCGCGTTTGGAGGCACGATCGGGCTCGACGGATTCATGCCGAGCGCGTTGAGTGTTACGGCGCGGGGCGCCGGCCTGGACCTGCGCTTTCCGGAGGGCTTTCGGTCCATCGTTGATGCCGACCTTTCGTTGACGGGGTCGCTTGAAGCAGCGGCGCTGACGGGCAAAATTACCCTTCGACAAGTCCGCTATACTCGACGGCTGCAGAGCAACGCGGGTTTGCTCGGGTTCGCCAATGTCGGAGGCAGCGAAGTACTGACCACCGGCCCCGTGGTAGCGACAGAGTTACCGCTCAGCTTCGACCTCGAGCTGGTGGGGCAGCGGCTGCTCGTGATCGATGACAGCGACGCGACCGTTGTGGTATCGCCGGACCTGAGACTCGCGGGCACCCTCGACCGACCGGTGCTTTCAGGCCGTGTCGAGATCGACCGCGGCGAGACGGAATTCATCGGCAACCGCTACACCATCGGCGGATACGTGGAGTTCTCGAATCCCGATCGGATCGAGCCCTTCTTCGACATCGAGGCGCGCACCGAGATCCGGCAACCGTCGCAGGAATACCGGCTCGACCTGACCTTTTCAGGCACACTGGACAAGTTCACTTACAACCTGAGCTCTGATCCGCCGTTGTCGCAGACTGACGCGTTGTACCTGATCCTCGGCCAGAACCCTAATCTGCAGCGCGCTGAACTGCGCGCCATTGAATCGCCTCAGGAAGTGCAGAACCGGTTGATGTCCTCGATGCTGGCGCAACTGGTGGCGAGTCCGATCTCCACGCAGGTGGGCCGCGTGGTGGAGGGCACCGGCCTGGTCGACACCTTTACCGTCACGCCCCTGCTGGGGCAGGATGCCACCCTGCAGCAGCTCAACCCTGGCGCGCGCGTGACCGTCGGCCAGCGCATTTCGCGAAAGGTGTACCTCACGTACTCCCGCTCGCTCGACAATGCCAGCCTCGACTACGAAATGTTACTGCTGGAGTACGCACAGAACGACCAGATGTCGTGGGTGTTGTCGCGAAACCAGGACGGGACGTTTGCCCTCGATTTCCGCGTGAGGTACAGGTTCTGACCATGCGAGGCCGCAGGTTCTTCGCCGTGTCGTTCCTGCTGCTTCTGCACGGCGCGCTGGAGGCGACTGCGGTGGCGGGTCAGACGCAGCCGGCGGTGTCGCAGACGCAGACCGTGCCGGATCTCAGTGGGTGGATCGGACGAACCGTGACGCTCGTCCGTGTGGAAATCGAGGGCCGTCCCGTCGCGCAGGCGAGCCTGTTCGAGTTGCTCGAAGTGAGTCGGGGCCAGCCGTTGAGTGAGGCGGCCGTGCGCGAGAGCCTGGCGCACCTGCGCAACCTCGATCGATATGAAACGGTTGCGGTGACGCTACACGCCGATGCCGAGGGCGTTGTCGTGTTGTTCTCGTTGACACTCAGGTATCCCATCGACCGGCTCGAATTTCGTGGAATGCTCGGTCTGGACGGACGGTCACTGGAACGGGCCGTGATGGAGCAGACCGGGCGGCGGCTGGCCGCGGTGAAAAACGAAGGGGCCATCGAGGCGGTCGGTCGGCTGCTCGCCGACGAGGGGTTTTACCGCCCGGTTGTCGCGGCCACGGTGGAACCCCGGCACGACGTGCACGCAGCCACGCTCGTGGTGACCGTTGAAGCGGGACCGAGGCAACGGATCGGGAACATTACCGTGGGTGGCGATTCGCCCCTGTCCGCTGCGGAAGTACTCGAGGCGTTGAATGTATCCCCGAGGGCCCCCTACCGGCGCCGCGCGATTGAAGATGCCCTTCGCGCGGTCGGCGAGCGCCTGCGGACCCGCCGTTATTATGAGGCGTCAGCCAACCACTTTCCGACGGGTGACGGCGAAGTGGTGGACCTGACCATCACTGTCGAGGCCGGGCCGATCTTCGACATCATCGCCACCGGTGATCCCTTGCCGCCAGGGGGAATCGACCAGTGGATTCCCATTCGTCGCGAGAATTCTGCCGACGAGGACTTACTCGAAGATTCGGCGTTCCGCATTGAGGCGAATTTGCGACGCGGTGGGTATTGGCGTGCGCGCGTCGACGTGCGGCGCGAGGAGCAGCCCGGGGGCGGCCGCATCGTCGTGACGGTCAATGTAGCTCAGGGACGCCGCTATCGCCTTCGCGATGTGACGGTCGTCGGCAACACGTTCATCACTACACCCGACGTGCGGACGCTGTTGGCGCTTTCGCAGGGTGACCTCTTCCGGGACGACGTGGCTACAGGCCGCGTGCAGGCTCTGATCGCCGCGTACGCGACCGCCGGCTACGCCGCGACGGTTGAGGTGATCCCCGAGGAGGTGCCATCCACGCGAGCCGATCAGGATGGCGAAGTGGTGGTGCACCTCACCATTGTCGAGGGGCCGGCCAGGACCGTCGGCGATATCCTCATTGTCGGCGCCAGCCAGTTTGAAGAGTCCGAGGTGCGCCAAGCGATTGCGTCGCGAACGGGTGAGCCGCTTCGGGACGCGCAGGTGAGGGCCGATCGCAACAACGTCGAAGCACTCTATCGCAACGCCGGGTTCCAGTCGGCGACGGTCAACGTTGTGCTCAGCGGTGGACCGCGCTACACCGCGACCTTCATGATCAACGAGGGCCGCCAGATCATCGTGGATCATGTGATCGTGGCAGGGAACTCGCGCGTCAGCACCGCGACGATTCTTGGCCAGGTCACTCTCAAGCTGGGGCAGCCGCTGGGGCAGGCCGTGCGGGCCGAGAGCCAGCGGCGCCTCAACGACCTCGCAATCTTCCGGCGCGTCAGCATCACGCAGGGACCCGAGACCGCCGGTGATGGCCGGGTAGACGTGATCGTGTCCGTCGAGGAGTCATCGGCCACCACAATCGGGTACGGCGGCGGCATTGAATTCGGTCGCACGCCCCGCACCGTCGAAGGAGGCGTTGAAGATCGTTTCGAGTTTGCGCCCCGAGGGTTCCTCGAGGTCGGCCGGCGGAACCTGTTTGGCGGCAACCGATCGATTAACTTGTTTTCACGGCTGAGTCTGCGCCCCAGGAACGACCCTGATGATCCAGCACGCGACGGCCGTGGTTTTGTGCTGAGCGAGTACCGCGTGACCGGCAGTTACCGTGCGGCCCGCGCCTGGGGGACCAACACCGACATCGTGGTGAGCACCACTGCCGAACGCGCGATCCGCACCTCGTTCACCTTTGTGCGGCGCGCAGCCAACGCCGAGGCACTGCGGCGACTGTCCTCGAGGCTCAGTGTCTTTGGCCGCTATGCGCTGGATTCGACGCGGCTCTTTGACACTCGAATTTCCGAGGAGGACCAGCCGTTGATCGACCGGCTGTTTCCGCAGATTCGCCTGTCGTCCATCTCGAGCGGCGTCGTGTGGGACAGTCGCGACGACTTCCTGGACCCGACCGGCGGCGGATGGCTTAGCGCCGATGCCGAGATCGCCTCGCGGTCGTTGGGATCGCAGGTCGGCTTTGTGAAGGCATTCTTTCAGGCCACCGGGTTCCGGCGAATCACGCGCGTGGCTCGTGTGGTGCTGGCGGGGCGCATTCAGGTGGGCGTGGCGCGAGGCCTCGAACGGCAGGTGACCAGGCTCGACGCCAACGGCATGCCGATCCTCGGACCCGACGGGCAGCCGCTGACCGATACGGTGGCCGATCTGCCTGCAGGACGACGGTTCTTTGCAGGCGGCAGCACGAGTGTACGAGGATTCCAGCAGGACCGGATCGGCGTGGCAGGCATCCTGAACGCCACGGGCCTGTCGAATGGCGGCAACGGCCTGGTGGTGATGAACGGAGAGGTGCGAACGCAAGTGCTCACGAGTGTGTCATTGGTGGGGTTTATCGACGGGGGCAACGTGTTCGCTCGGGCCAGTGACATCCGGCCGGGCGATTTTCGCGGGGCTGCGGGCCTTGGCATTCGTTATCGATCGCCGCTCGGTCCGCTGCGGATGGATTTCGGTTTCAAGCTTGACCGCCGGATATTCAACGGTAAACGCGAACGCGGGTGGGAGTTTCACCTAAGCATCGGCGAGGCCTTCTAGCGTGGTGTCAGTATCGCGGTTCTGTTGGTCTGATCGCATTCTCGCGGTTGGCGTGGCGTTCCTCATTTTCCAGGTGTACTTCGTCACGATCTATCCGGGCCTGTTCGGCATGGGTGACGCCGCGAAGTTTTCGTTCGTCGGGAAAGTCCTCGGAACTCCGCACGCGCCGGGGTATCCGATGTACGTCATGGTCTCTCACCTGTTTTCCTACATCTCCTGGGGCACGCTCGCGTTCCGGATGAATGTGCTGTCGGCCCTGCTCGGAGCGCTGGCGGTGTTCTTCCTGTACTTCGCCGCGCGCGCGCTGGGCACCCGTCCGGCCGTGGCTGCGTTTGCCGCGCTGGCCTGTGGCCTTGGCCGCGCCTTCTGGGCGAAGTCGCAATATGCCAAGGGGTATACCCTCACTGCCGCGCTCGTCTGCGCAGGCGTGGTGTTGTTGTTGCGCTGGAGCCAGACCGGCCGCCGGTCGTTGTTCTATTGGGCGATCGCCGTCTTCACCATCAGCATCGGCAATCACCTGATCATTATTTCGATTCTGCCGGCCCTGGTCCTGCACGCCTTGATGACCAACGCGCGGTTGGCGCTGGCCCCACGCACGCTGCTGCTGACCGTGGGACTCCTCGCCGTGGGCTTTTCACAGTACTCCCTGATCCTGATTCGAACCCTGCAGGACGCACCCTATCTCGAGGCCAGAGCCACCACGTTCAGCGAATTGGTGGACGTGGTGACGGCGCGGCGGTACGCGAACGAGATCGGCGCGTTCGCCGCGGCGGACGCGGTCCATACTCGGGTGCCGGTGGTGGCGAGCCTGGTGGTTCGCGAGCTGACATGGCCCGGGTTGGCGCTGGTCGTGCTGGGCGCCGTCGCACTGCTGCGCCGTCGGGCGCGCGACGCGGTGTTGTGCATCGGAGGCGCACTCGGCGTGATGGCGCTGACCGTGAACATGAGTTCGAACGAGGACGAGGGGTTCATGCTGTCCGCATTCCTCATGTTGTGGCTGCTGGCGGCGTTCGGCCTTGAGGCGATCTGGTCGTGGCGCGGTCGGACAGGAGCCATCGTGGCCCTCATTCTCGGCATGGGCGTGCCCGCCTCTCAGGTGGCTGCCAACTACGTCGCCAACGATCACCACAGGCGCACCTTTGAGACCCGATATTTCACCGCGTTGTTCGAACGGTTGCCCGACAAAAGCGCCATTATTATAGACAAGTATCCCACCAACATGATGCTCAACTACAAGCTGTTTGGTGAGGGCGCCGCAGCAGGGCGCGACATCGTCATGGTGCCGGCCGTGCCCGAGCAGGTGGTGGCCATTCAAAAGCGTGGCTACAAGGTGTTCCTGTTTGATCAGGCTCGCGTGGAGTTGGCACAGTTCGACTACCGCGTGGAGCCGGTGGCACTCAGCGCCGAGCCGTTTGCGGAGTACCTGCTGGAAATCCGTGAGGGCTACACCGTGGTGGTCGCTGCCACGCCGGTGGCGACGGCCGGGTTGATGTCTCACCCTTCGGGCTGGGAGTACATCGGCGTCAGTCGCGATCGCGTGTTTCGCAAGGTCGGTGAGCCGTACGGAGTCATCGGCGTGGCCGGCGCGCGCGGGTCTGCTCTTGAGGCGCCAGGGGGGAACGAGGTGAATGTGTCGCTCGCGAGCGGCGCCACCGTCGGGACGACGGACGCCCGTGCTCCCGCTGAGATTCGCGTGCAGGCCGACAGCCAGACCGCGGTCATCTGGATCGGCGGGAAGGAGCAGGGACGGACCAGCGACGGCGCCGTAATGGCGGTTGTGAGTCCCAGCGGGAACGTCGAGACGTTTGTCCTGCGTCTGGCCGATGGATTCCGTGTGCCATTCGACATGCGGCTCTTTCCGTTTTTCGAGTTGACGTCGTCCGGCACGTGCCTGAACCTCGGTGCTCAGGGCTGGCAGGACATTTCGACGCTGCCCGTTGATGGTCGGGTGACGTTCCGCATCGACAACTATCGACCCTTTGAGTCGCGGGTCACGTTCTATACGGTCGGCGATCGACCGGCGGCGCCAACGCTCTTTAACGCCCGTGGCACAGGCGACTTGAAGGTTACGGCCCAATCATTTCGTGCCGGACAGGTGGCGAATGCACGCGTTATGGCACGGACCATGGCGCGCGACAGTCAGGTGCTGCCCCTCGACGCCCCGCCGGGAACGTACGTGTCTCGTGTGGAAGTGACGGTGAACGACAACGGCGACTATAAGTCCGCGCTGCTTGATCTCGGTGTGCACCCCATGCGCGCGCTGGTGCAGGTCACGGTCGATCAGAACACCTCCAGGCGCGCCATCGTGTGCGGTGCAGCGCCTGGAGGCTCACGGTGAAGGTGTTGACGCCCTGAGCGCGGCGTACGCGTCCAAGTACGACTCCACAAGCACCGTCCACGAAAATTCTTCGTCGACAATTCGTCGGCTGGCTTCTCCCATCGACACGAGTGCGCCACGAGCCGAGACCGCTTCGGCAATCGCGCGCGTCAGGCCCTCCACTGAATCAACATTCACCAGCCAGCCATTCACGCCTGGCCGAACTTTATCGGGCAATCCACCCGCTCGAGTTGCGATGATCGCGCGCCGGTGCGCCATGGCCTCGAGCGTGACCAGTGAGCTGCCTTCGTAGCGGCTCGGATGCACGAAGACCGTGGCGACTTCGTACCACGCGTGCAAATCGGCATCGGAGACGCGACCTGCGAACAGTGCGTGCGGCCCGAGGCCTTCGGCCTCAACCACCGATTGAATCGCGGCTTGATAGGGACCTGCGCCCGCCAGCACCCAGCGCCACCCGAGGCCGGCCAGCGGGCCGCCCGGTCGCGCGGCCCGGCCCAGAGCCTGCGCCAGCAGATCAAAGCCCTTGTTGTGTTCCAGACGGCCAACGCTGAGCAGCACCATGTCGTCTGCCGCGATGCCGTGGCGCTGACGCAGCAACTGCCCCTCCGCCGGTCCGGCCAACGCGCCCATGTCAACCAGGTCGATACCGTTCGGAATGGTGATCAACTGGCCAGGTGTCGGGCGAAGGTGGCGTTCGGCGAATGGCACGATCGACCGATCCGTGGCGATGATGGCTGCCGCGCGCCGCGTGGTGGCGCGCACAGCCGCACGCAGCGGTGCGTAGCCCCAGCGCTTCAGGCCTGGAGGTGCCACAGAGGACGCGCCGAACTCCTCCATCCCCTGCGGATTGACGACCAGCGGCGGGTCGCCCGCGCGGCGGCCTATCGCGTAGCCCAGGCCACTGGTGCCGAACGCGTGAACGATGTCCACGCCTTCTCTTCGCGCAAGCTCGAGTGCGACACGACCGGCCCTCCATCCAAACAGCGGATACGCCGTGCTCCGATCGAGAATCGTCGTACCTCGACGATTCGCCAGGGGAAACGTCGAATACGGCACATGCCGAAGCATGATGTGCGGCGACGCAAACGGATCGCCGGTTCCGCTGCGCCGCACGCTTGTGGGCGGCGGGGTGATCAGCGTGACGTGCACCTGCCGCGCGGCCAGGTGCCGCACCAAATCATGGACAGACCGCTCAAGGCCCCCCTCGCCATGCAGTGGCCGGACCGCGCGTGCGATCACGACGACCCTCACTGCCGCGCTCCTGGCCTCTGTGGCCGCGCGTCGATGATCGAGTTGTACAGCGCCTCAATTCGTTCGCCGACGCGCGAGGCCTCAAAGTGGGTCCGTGCGTGGGCCGCCGCGCCGGCGCCCAGCCGCGCCCGCAACGGCGGATCGGCCGCAAGCCGCGCCAGGTCGCGCGCGAACCCACTTGTCGTCGCCGCCAGCAACCCCGTTTCGTCGTGCCTGATGATGTCGCCGGTGCCGCCGGTGTCCATTGCCGCGATCGGAAGGCCCAACGCCGACGCCTCGATCAGGACGCGACTGAGCGACTCTGGACCATACGACGGAAACGCGAGCATGGTGGCCGCACGCATGGCAGCCAGTACCTCGTGACGATCGCGCCAGCCACGCCAACGCACCTGGCGACCCGAGCGCTGTGCCTGTGCCTCCAGCTCTGCCCGCATCGGGCCGTCGCCAATGACCACGAGCGGCCAGTCGATCCGAGCCTCGTCAAGTGCCGGAAGCAGAAACTGCACACCCTTGTTGACAGCGAGCTTTCCGGCATAAAGCACATGGGCCTCGGCCAAAGACGGCGCGACCGGAGTCAGCCCTGACATATCCACGGGATTGTGGATGATTTCAACGCGCGCATTCGAGAGTTCGAGCGCCCGTTCGCGCAGGTCGCGCGCGATGGCGGTGCTCACAGCCACCACGGCGTCCGCCCGTGCGAGTTCGCGGCGTTTTGTCGCGAGATTACGTCGCATGTACGGAATCAGCGTCCAAGCGCCCTTCCCCAGCGCGCCGGCACGCGGCGGGATGCAGGTGCGCATGCCGCCGACGGTGCACGCCGGACACAGCGCGGCCGCTGACGGGCTCACGATCAGGTCTGACCAGTAGCAGACAGGCCAGTAGTCGCGTACGGTGGCCACCACCGGCACGCCGGCGCGACGCCCCGCACGCACCGCCGGCACCGTCGTCATCACATGCTGCGCGTGGACGATGTCGGTGGGTTCGGCAGCCAGGCGGGTGGCCAGATACCGGCTGAGGGCGGCCCACAGGCGCTCGTTCTTCAGGACGTTTCGCAGCACCGGCACATTGGGGACGTTGACGCGAAACTCGGTGACTGGCACGCCTTCGTACTCGGTGTGATGCACGCCGTTCGCGGTGCCGGGTTTGGCATGCACCACCTGCACAGCATGGCCGCGCCGGCGGAGCTGGCGCGCCAGTTCGAACGTGCTCCAGCCGGAGCCGCCGGAACCAGGCGGAAACGAATCGGTCACGAGTAATACGCGCAGGGGTGTCATCTCTTCGTCCCAGCGCGATCGGTGAGAAGCGCGCGGAGGCGCGTGTCAAGGAGCGTGCAATGCGCCCGCCAACTGTATTGCGCGACAGCGCGAGCCCGAGCGGCGCGACCCAGACGCTCACGCAGTGCCTTATCCGTGAGCCGGACCAACGCGTCATCAAGCGTCCGCGGATCAGCGGGGTCGTACAGCAGCCCTTCGTTGCCGTCGCCGACCAGGCCGGCGATGCGCGGAAGGCGCGGTGCCACGACCGGGAGTCCCGCCGACATGTACTCAAAAATCTTCAGCGGAGACCAATAGAACCCCAGCGCAAGCGGCTTGTGTCTGCCAGGGTCAAACGGTGCCACGCCGATATCGGCGGCGGCCAGACACGGTGGTAACTGGTCGTGAGGCACGGCGCTGGTGAACGTCACGCCGGGGACCTCGCGCGTCAGTTGCTCGGCAGCAGCTCGCTCCGGGCCATCGCCGATGAACACCGCGCCCAGGCGATGTTCACCCTGACGATGCAGGCGGGCGAGCGATGCTGCCATCTGCGCGACACCGTGCCAGGAACGAAACGTGCCGGCAAACACGCACAAGACACGAGCGGGGTCACGCGTGAACGGCAGAGAGCCGCTTGCGTTCGGGTGGAAGTTATCCACATCGGCGCCCCACTCCGTCTCAAGCACCTTGGCGCGATCGAGCCATGACGGGAGGATGTGAATATTGGGAGTGACAAGGAGCGAGGCGTGCCGACATAACGCATCGCGCCATCGGCGCATGGGCTCGACGAGCAACGCGCGATCAATGCGTGACTTTGCCGAACCCGGATAGTCGATGACCGGGGCGTTCACTTCGAGGACCGACGGTACGCCCAAGCGTTGTGCGGCGGTGACGCCTTCACCGCCGAAGTTGTAATAGCGCTCCATCACGACATCGGCGCCCACCCGGCGAGCCAGATCAGTTACGGCTCCCGCGCGCATCCATCGCAGCTCCGATCGGCCGAGGGGCGGCTGCATCGCATGCCAGTGCACCGCCCCAGCGGGCCACGGCCCGCCCTGTGCCACCGCCACATGCACCTGGTGGCCCAGCGCGGCCAGGCCTTCAGCGACCGCCTGCACGTGCACCGATCCGCCCAGCGTGCCGGGGACCTGCTGATCGAGCGCGGCGTAGACGATGCGCATGTCAGGGCGTCGTGCGGGGCAATTTGCGCAGCCGCGCGAAAAACGGGCCGGAGGAAAAACGTCCCCAGAGCCACACGTCGAGATACATCAGCCCGGTCGCTGCGCGCGTGGCCCAGTAGATCAGTCCACGTTTCCGCAGCCTCGTCTTAGCGTCCTTTCTTGCCGCCCGCACGGCCGCACCCGCGTCGGCCCCGCCGGTTCCGGCCGTTCTTGAGCGCCGCGCCATGAACTGTTCGGCCATGCGCGTCAGGATATTTTCGACAAACGCGCCGATGATCGGCGTGTAGTACGTGATGCGCTCCACCTCGAACCCGGCCGCTGCCGCCACGCGGCGCAGGTCGTCGTGGTCTGCGATCGGATTGAGGTGATCAGATTTTCTGAGCCGCTCCGTGCCGAGGTCCAGCAGGCCGAGACGATGGAGGAGGTCGGCGAGGCGATTGACAAGGCGCACACCCAACGCGAGCGGACCGTTCTTGCGCACGTGTGTGTAGACGAACATCGCGCCGCCATCCGCCAGCACGCGATTCGCTTCCGCCAGCATGTCGCGCAGGGCTTGCGGCGAGAGGTGTTCCAGCACGTCGAGGGACCAGACTTTGTTGAAGGCGGCGTCGGCGAGCGGCAGGCGTCGCAGGTCACCCAGAAGCAGGTCGCACTGGTCGAGTGATTCGCTTGCGAAGAAGGCGCTGATGTCGACGCCAGTGAACGACGCGCCGGTGTCACGATTCCAGATCATGGCGCGGCCGCTGCCGCAGCCCAAATCCACCACGCGATCTCCTGGCGCGAGTTCGAGAAACGCGCGCAACTGGTCGTTGCGAATCTTGGACCCGAGCAAGGGCGGCGCCACAGTCTCGTGTCGTGCATCCACATGCAGCGACTTGTCGAGATACTTCGTCTGCTCGGCAAACGCTTCAATAGGCCTCAGATCCAGGTAGCCGCGGGACCCGTCGAACACCCGCCGGCACGTGGGGCACACCGCACCAGGCGGCTGTGGCGCAAGCGCGATGCGGCATTCCGGACACCGCGCCACCGTCAAGAGTGCAGGAGAGATCATGCGGATACCGCCGCCGCAAAGGCCTGATCGAGCCGTTCGGCACGCCGGTCCCACGTGTAGTCGTGTGACAGCAGTTGGGCGGCCGCGCCGAGGCGCCGCCGCCGAGCTGGGTCTGCGGCCAGGGCCGAGAGTGCCGCGGCCAGCGCGGCCGCATCGCCGGGTGGGACGAACAGCGCGGTCTCGTTGTGCGCCAGCACTTCACCGAGCGCCGGCAGATCCGACGCGATGATTGCGCCGCCGCACGCAAGATACTCGAACAGTTTCAGTGGTGAAGTGTAGCGCTCGGAGATGGCAGTGGACGTGTTGGGCAGTACGAAGATGTCAGCGGTGGCGAGGGCCGCGGCCACTTCGTGTGGCGCCAGCAATCCGGTGATGGTGAGGCGAGTGCCCAAATTCAGAGACTGCGCTAACGCCGTCACTCGAGCGAGGTCAGATTCGCCGGGGTGTCCGCCCACAATCAGTCCATCCACCTCGGGTACTGCGGCTAGCGCCTGTACAAACGCGTCAACGCCTTTCCACGGGTACAGGTGCCCGGCGTAGGCGGCGCGGACCCGCGTGTGAGCACCGGCGTTGTGTTGTGGTGACGAAGCGTGAGCCGTCGCTGCCGGGCTGGCACCATCAGGCACGACAAAGACCCGATCGCGTAGTCCGTATCGCGCAGCGAGGTCGTCGGCCAGCGTCTGCGTGATGGTGACGTACGCATCGGCGCGCGGCCACACGAGCGCTTCGCGATGGTCGAGACGCGCGATCTTCCTGCCCGATGGCGCCAGGTCGGGCCGTCCCAGCAGCGCAGGCATCGAGGCGCTGACGACCGGCGCGATGCCGTGTGATTCATACACGAGCTTCGGCCGCAGGGACGCGGGTACGCGTGCCAGCAATGCGGCTAGTTCCAGGTCGCGCGTGAAGACCAGATCCACACCTCCTGACAGCGCCCGTCGCAATCCCGTCCACAGCAGATGCACGCGCCGGCCCCTCGCGCCCCCACGTGCCGCCACCGCTTCGATCACGAGTGTGGAGACGGGCGCGACGCCGTAGAACTGAAACGGATCACGGGGTGGCACGGCCGTGTCCGGCCGCACCAGCAGCGTGACCTGATGGCCCCGCGCCGCCATCGCCCTGCACGTCGCCATCGTCTGGACGCCATTGGCGCGTTCGATAGGGAAGCGGGTGTCGGCAAACGAAAGAATGTTCACTGGCGTGGTTGGCGATAAAACGAGTTGCGGTCGGTGAAGTACCGCCAGACCAGCGACGGCGCATCACGAGGCAATTCGACAAACGTCTGCCACGCATTGTCTCTCAGACTGAGGGCCATGCGATCCATCCGGTGGGTGCCAAATTGCATCATCAGCCCGAGGTTCCACCACACACAGAGCGCGATCAGCCCCCAGAGGGTCTGGCGCGGGCGACGATGTGTGGAACTGGATGCGGCGAGGCTCCACAGGCCCGCCAAGCCAATGACCAGCAGCGGCGACAACTCGACGAAACGACGATGGCCGAACGAGCCCGCCACCGACCACGACTCCACTGCGCCGTTGATATAGATCTGGAGCGCGGCGATCGCGAGCAGGCAGACGCCCAGCCAGCGGCCATCGGGGCTTGATGTGGGGCTTGAGGTGCGCACGCGTCCGGCCGCGAGCGCCACGAGGCCCGCGAGTGAGAGGAGCGCCAGGGGCGTCCACAGCAGCCAGCCATGTGCCGGATCAAGCAGGACGCCGAACGCATGCGGCGACGACCACGACATCTTGTTGCTGATGGACTCGTGGGGACCCACGTGTCCATTGACCGCGCGCGACGCGAGCAGCTGCGGCGCGTACCCGATGACGACCGCCGCCGTGCCGACGAGCGCAAGGCGCACCGCACGGAGCCAGTCGCCGCGCTTGAACGCCCAGCGCGCAAAATCCAGCGCAGGGCCGATGGCGAAGAGGCCCGCCTGATCGCGCATGTTGGCCATCAGTCCCACGGTAAGCCCCAGCAGTAACACGCCGCGGAGGGACCACGTCTCTCGTATCTGCAGCCACGTCCAGAGTGAAAGCGTCACGGCGAACGTGGCGCAGGCGTGTGAGAAGGGCGGCGCGATGTACATGTAGAAGAACAGCGGCGTGCCGACGAGCACGGTCAGGGCCGCACCGAGGCTGCGGCCGAACCATTGCTGCGCGATGGCAACCGAAAGAAAGATAGCGAGCCAACCGTAGACCGCCGACCCGTACGCCACGGCCGTGATGTAGGGCTGGCTGTAGCCGTCTCGCGGTGCACCGGTCACAACGGCCGCCAGGTGACCGACTCCGTAAAAGGGTGCCCAAAGCAGCGCTGGGCCGATCGTGGCGAAATTGAGGCGGCGGCCCGCTTGTGTGTAGCGATCACCCAGGAACGTCTCATGAAAGCCGGGGCCACCAGCGCCGGCGTCATGGAAATATTGATACTCGTTTTCGAAGCTGAGGTCGTGATCGAATACCAGTGAGCGCAGGAACGCGAAGTATTCCACTTCGTCCGACGCGTAGATGCGCGTCGTGACGGCGGGCAGCGTGAGCAGGGCCAGCAGTGCGAGCGCGAACAGGCGTCTGGTCAGCACCGCCGGCACGGCTCACATGTGATCACTTGCCCAGGCCCAGGGAAGCCGCGAGCACCTGTTGCAGCACCTGCACGGCGTTGAACCCGGCGTGGTTTGCGATTGACATGACAATGGAACGGCGCCGGATGTAGAACGCGCCCCAGGCGAGACCGAGCAGGCCAATGACGAGCGCGATGTCCCAGCCCTGGTCGAAGTGCAGCAGGCCGAATGCCACGCCGAACACCAGGTTGCCCACCCACATGCCACCCAGCCGTTGGCCGAAGCGATGCAGGATGAACCCGCGCTGCAACTCTTCGCGCACGCCGCCAGCCAGGATCACGACGACCGCGAAGATCGCCGCGTCGAGGGGATTGCCCATGAACGCTTCGAGTGGACTCACCTTGACGTTGTGCAGCCAGGGGGCCATCGCGCGCAGCGCCGAGACCAGTCCGACAACCACCAGGAACGCCACCGGCACCAGCGCAAGCCCGCGCCAGATCTCGCCTGACGGCCGCCGGTGCCCCAGGTACACATTGCGTGAGTTCTCACCGCCGGCCATCAGGAAAACGCGAATGAGGATGGCCACAAGCGCCGTATCCAAAAAACTGACTGTGGCGACGAACTCCAGTGACAAACCGTCCGGCGTGAGAGGCGCCATGCCGGTGCCGAGGATGAGCGCCGTGGCGACGACGACCTGCGTGGGAATGCCGCAGACGGCGATGGCCTGAAGCGCGGCAAACATCGTGGCTGGAGGACTCCCCAGCGTGGCGTCAAAGACCGGCGACGCTGGGACCGCGCTCAAGGATCCGTCCATCGGCCTCACTGTATCAGGTCGATCTGGCGGCTTTCGCCGCGTGACCATTCGTGGTATCTTCGCTTTCTGGCGCTGCGATTCTAGTTCGACGCCTGCGGCCGCGTCGTCCTCAAAAAATAGGGCAGGTGAAAAAAGGGCCGTACTTGTGCGGGTATCTCAAGATGTGGCGTCCTCGAGCCGAAACATCCACCATATGGAGTGGGTTTCCGTCTTGACTTCGTAACGTGTGGGGCGCATATTCGTGACCCGGCATCGCAACAGCCGAATCGGGGCTTCCCAGCGTCTCGATCGTGACTTCTGCCTCCTCGAAATATCAGGAGGAGGGCTCCTGTTGCTGGCGTCGGTAGAGGTAGGTTCGTTGGTTGGGTAATCAAGGACCGTGTCCGTGACGGATGCGGGGCCGTGTACGAAAGATAAGGGTCACATCGATGCAGACAGCGCAGAACACAGCAGCCACGACGGGGGAAGCGACGCGGACATTCGAACGGGGCGCGTCAATAGCGGGGCTTGAGTTTGAGCGTTATTTCAGTACCGACGGTGTCGATCCGTTTGACGAAGTCGAGTGGGAGTTGCGCGCGGCCCTGATCGCCAACGAACGCGGCGAGCTGGTGTTTGAGCAGCGTGACGTCGAGTTTCCGAAAGCCTGGTCGCAGCAGGCCACCAACATCGTGGTGTCGAAATATTTCCGCGGCCAGCTCGGCGCGGCGGATCGTGAACGGTCTGTGAAGCAGCTCGTGGGCCGCGTGGTCGATACGATCACGCGATGGGCGCGCGAGCAGGGCTACTTCGCCTCGGAAGACGATCTTCAGGCGTTCAGCGATGACCTGAAGCACCTGCTGGTGTATCAGAAGGGCTCGTTCAACAGCCCCGTCTGGTTCAACTGCGGCTTTGAGAAAGCCCCGCAGTGCTCGGCGTGTTTCATCAACGCCGTGCAGGACACGATGGAGTCGATCCTTGGATTAGCCAAGACCGAAGGCATGCTCTTTAAGTTCGGGTCGGGCACCGGGTCCAATCTCTCGGCGATCCGCTCCTCAAAGGAAGTGCTGGCTGGTGGCGGTACGGCGTCCGGTCCGGTGTCGTTCATGAAGGGGTTTGATGCTTTTGCCGGCGTCATCAAGTCGGGCGGCAAGACACGCCGTGCGGCCAAGATGGTCATCCTCAACGCCGAACATCCCGACATCGTCGAGTTCATCAACTGCAAAGTTGCAGAAGAGAAAAAGGCGTGGGCGCTGATCGATGCCGGCTACGACGGCTCGTTCACGGGCGTGGCCTACGGATCGGTGTTTTTCCAAAACTCGAATAATTCCGTGCGCGTCACCGATGAGTTCATGCGCGCGGTGCTCGACGATGGTGAATGGCAGACGCGGAGTGTGACGACCGGCGACGTGGTGGACACGTACAAGGCGCGCGAGCTCATGCGGCAGATTGCCGAAGGCACCTGGGTGTGCGGCGACCCCGGCATGCAGTTCGACACCACGGTCAACGACTGGCACACGTGCCCGAACACGTCGCGCATCAACGCGAGCAATCCGTGCTCCGAGTACATGTTCCTGGATGATTCGGCGTGTAATCTCGCGTCGATCAATCTGATGAAGTTCATCGATGCCGACGGCGACTTCGATTTCACCGCGTTCGAAGCCGCGTGCCGTACGTTCATCACGGCGCAGGAAATCCTGGTAGACAACTCGAGTTATCCGACGCCGTCCATTGCGCGCAACAGCCACGCGTATCGCCCGCTGGGCCTTGGGTACGCGAACCTGGGCGCGTTGCTCATGTCACGCGGTATGCCCTACGACAGCGATGCCGGTCGAGATTACTCCGCGGCGATTACCGCCATCATGCACGGCGCGGCGTTCGCCCAGAGCGCGCGTGTGGCGCGCGATCACGGCGGCGCGTTTCCTGGTTACGAGAAGAACCGTGAGCCGATGCTGCGCGTCATGCGCAAGCATAGGTCGGCCATCAAGGACATCGACAAGACCCACGTCCCGAAGCCGCTGATGAATCGCGCGAAGGAAGTCTGGGAGGAGTGCGTCGAACTGGGTGAGGCGTACGGCTACCGCAACGCGCAGGCCACCGTGCTGGCGCCGACCGGCACCATCGGGTTCATGAGTGATAACCTGTTCGGTCACTTCCTCCGCTCCATAGAAGGCCGGCGACTCTGCCTCCAAGTCCAATTCCACCACTGCCGTTTCTTCCGTGGCATAGTCGAGAGACCGCA
>SXGR01016162.1_pt1 | contig 22424 bp, 22 predicted proteins | sample 3174711 | NCBI WGS metagenome assembly SXGR01 (sample SAMN11356860, study PRJNA531348) | freshwater metagenome | isolation source: freshwater sample F1-60 | place: China: Fuxian Lake, Yuxi | collected 2017-12-25 | reverse complement strand
TCTTTCAGATTCGCGATCATTCGGCGATGAACATACCAGACGAGGCCCGCGATTGCAGCCAGAAGCGGTATCTCACTGGAACTGCCCAGGAACAGCGCCAACGGTATCCCGAGCATGATCAGCAATAGGATCGGAGGCGCGGCCTGACGGAGCGCCAGAAAAAAGGCGGCGCGCTTTTCAGCCGTGCTTGGCAACCGCGACGCGTTATGCGCACGGATATCGCGTTCAGCAAGCTTCCGACGCCGATTGACCAGGCGGTCGAATTCCAGATGCGTCGCGGCAACACTCCCGAAGATCTCTTCTCCGAATTCCAGCAATTGCTCAGCCGCCTGTTCCCAGGCCTGAAGCTCCGGTTCAGCATTCAGGGCTTCTTCATCCCATGCTTTGTCGCGCTCAGCCTCGATGCGCGCGGCCTTGGCTTCTTCTTCGTGTAGTCGCTGCTGATACGCATGGATTTCACCCTGACTGGCTCTGCGTATCTGAATGGGTTGGTCCATGATGCTCTCTCCTGCTAGGCCAACGTACCACAGTTTGATTTATCGAGGAACATAAAGCGAACTAACACAGGCGAGGAACAAGACCCTGTGGCCAGGACGCCCGGCGCCTTGAAGTTCTGGCCCTAGACCCTCATGGTGCACATGGCAAAATCCCCTGCAGAATTCTGATCTTGATCTGAGACGATCCTGACGCACATTACTTTCCGCAATTTTCGGAGCAGTCACCATGCAGCGATCCATAATTCTCCTCCCGTTTATTTTTGCCAGCTGCGCGCGGGCAACAGAGCCTGAGATGGCGGAACGGAGCCGCATTTTCGACTATCGCGGGCAGGAAATTACAGTGAGCTGGACGCCGCGGACTTCGGACCTTGTGATCATCCCGGGAGAGGGCGAGGCAACTTTGACCCACCCGGCCGATATGGCTTTGGACACCGCCGAAGTGCAGTCGCTGATGTCGCAGGCCACGGGGTGCAATGTTCGCAAAGATGTCATCGGCTTTCGAAAATCGGGCGATAAGGACACGATCACTCTGCCAGTAGATTGTTGAGCGGCCTCGGCGATTACCAGACACTTGGCGTTCTGGAACCCGTCGGAACGCCCCAGACACACCTGCGGGCAGTAATGCCGGTATATTGTGCCTTTCACTCGACATAGGGCGCGGCATCCTCGGTCAGGCCCAGACTGTCAGCCCGGTCCCAGAACGCCCGGTGCTGCTCGGAGATCTCGCGGGCGCGGGCAAAGGTGTGCTGCCGAACGGCATCGAGACAGGCGATATAGGGCGAGACTTCTGAAAAATACCGCTCAAACTCTTCCGCGATAAGGTCGGCATATTCGCTGAAGGTGGCATCGTCGATCGGGACGATCGGCTCTGCGGGCGGCAGACAGATCCTGTCCTGTGCTCGGGCGGATCCGCAGGCTGCCAGCAGCAGGATCAGCGCGAAGAGCCGCCTCATGTGGCACCTTCCTCGCGTTTGCGTTCGCTCAGCCCGATAAGGCTGCGGATCAGGTGCAGCTCGCCCTGGCGGTATTTCTCGGTCATGCCGCGCAGATAGCCACCGGGCTTGAAGATGGCATTCCCGGGCTCCGCCTTGCGGGCATCGAGGATGAAGACCGACAGCATGGCGCTGTCGTCGCCCATCACCTCCTTGGCTGCCGTCCAGGCATCCGGGCTGATCCCGAGTTCGGGCACCCGCCGCTCCGCCGCCCAAAGGAAGTCATGGAAGCGCAAATGCTGCGGCTCGGCGCGTCCATTGAGGTAGAATTGCATGTCCGGTGATGCGAGGTGGAAAAGACGCTCCGGGCCGAGCTTGGTGATAAATTCGCTCTTGAACGCGCCGCTGGCCGCCTCATCATCTTTTTCTTCGCAAGTCGTACCGCCGTCAGGCGGTACGACAGAGGAATTGTCTTGCGCGGGCAAGCCCGCGCACAACTGATTGACGTGTGCGTTACAGGTACGAATAGATTCTTCAGTTGTATCTTGTATAAGGAGCCGCTCGTTTTCGAGCGGTCCACCGATTGATTCTTCTACCTTTTCGAGCGCATCGAGGGTTCTTCGGCACAGCTTGTCTGCAGCCTCGACATGGGCCGCGAGGGCGGTGTTCTCCATGATGTGCAGCTGGTCGGCAGAGGGCCATTGCGCCAGTTCCCCCCGAATCTCGTCGATCTCGGGATGCCCGGGGGCGATCTCGCAGAGATGGTCGAGGGCACGGGTCAGGTGCCGGCGATGCGTGCTGCGCTGACCGCGCAGATATTTCGCGCGCTTCCGTTCGGCCGTCAGCTTGTCGTCAAGGGTCATCAGTTCGCCTGCCCGGGCGATGGCCGCGCTGAAATAGAGACCCGTGCCCGCTGCGCGTGAGCGGCTGCCATTGGCGCCGGTGCGCCGCTCGATCAACCCGGCCAGTTCCAGCTCGACCGTGATCGCGCGCAGACGTGGCTGCGACAGCCCGAGCATTTTCGCCACCTCGCTGGCTTCGGCATAGATGACCGGGGACCGGTCCTGCGACGTCCAGTCGCTGGGCCGGGTCAGCGATGCAAGGCGAACGAAGGCGTGCGCGGCGGCGCGGCCAACACCGAGCGACGGCGCGACGCGTTCGACCAGGACGGCAAAACTGTCACGCTGCATCGGGCCCGGCAGGGCCGGGTGAACGTCTGAAGGGGCGCGGTAGGACCGCGTTGCGGCGGGGTGAACCGCCTGTGGGTATGCCATTGGTCTGCTCCTCGTGTTCATTTGAGGCGCAGGGATGCCGGGCAAGACCTTATCCTTCGCGCAAACGCGTTTTTGTCTTGATCTCGATATTCGGAGAGGCTAGAACAGACCTATGATATTGGAGGTGCTGAGGTTTTGCCGACCTCTGCTCTAAGCCCCCCCCGCCGGTTTCCCCGCGCGGGGGTTTTGCTTTTGATCTTGCTGGTTCTTCTGCGCCTCGATTCTGTTCTTGTTATTCTGTCGGGGATACACCCTGTTGCGATTCACCGCAAATATTAGTGTCGCGGCAGGGGTGTTCCTCAACACCTAGTAGCTGACAAATTCCGCGTGCTCGTTGCCCTGATAGTCCAGATAGCGGATCGCGACCCCGCGCAGGCGAGACGGGGTAAAGGAGCCCGTGCCGGTGAACCCGCCGATGCCTTCCGACCCATAGACATTGGTATAGCCGATGGTCTCGTAGCGGCGACAGGTTCCGTCGCTGCTGGTGCTGACGCATTGTTCAACCGGCTCCCGCCGCCCGCCAACCGCGCCGGAGAGCCAGGCGGGACCGTGCTCGAAGCTGGCGGGCGACCAGTGAAAATCGCCACCGGCGTCATAGGTGCCGGCCTCAGTGATGTCTTGGACCGAGTAAGAGCCGTCCTGGTTGCGGCGGCTGCTGTAATGCCTGATGTGATAGAGTTCGATGCCGTCACGGTACTGCCTCACCTCCGGCGTGAGGCCGTCAGGAACGAAGGATGCGAGCCCGGCAACGGCTGCGCCGCCTGCGCCACCGCCCATGGGGCAGTTCCAGAGCTGCAAAGGCGGTTCGATCGGAAACGGCGTGATCCTGCGGATCATCTCGACCTTGGCGGCGCTGCACTCGGCCGAGGCGGGAAAGCCGCCGGCCAGGCAGAGCAGGATCGCACAGTCAATGGGGTAGGCTTTTACAGGCTCGGCCATGGATAATGAAATGGAAGCTGCAAAGAAGCCGACGATTGATCTTCGTACGGGATGTGGAGTAATCATTTTACCTATCCGCTGCGCGTTTAGGTGCAATGATTAGTCCACATTTGTATGTGAGGCAAGGGCAGAGCGCCCGTAAGACTTGGGTCTCACCGCGGCAGTGGGATCGAAGCAGAAGTTCGGTGGAACCGATATCTGGGAAATTTCGCCAGTGTTCCAGCGGTACTGGGCCCGAATCGTGTCGCCCTCATGGAATGTCTGCGTGAGAATTGCTTCCCGTTTCGTTGTTTGGTCGTTGAGCGGCATTACGTTATCCATTCAAACTTAAGACCTTAAGGCCGGTCATGATCTATTGCTGTGGTGCAGCGAGCTCTTTGGCCGCCGCTGATTACGCTTTGTCTTTGCGAACAAGAGATGTCACGATAGCATACGAACTGCAGCGAATTTAGACGAAATTTAGGCCCGTATCACGTTGATAAAGAACGGTAAATATTTTTCACTTCCAGATAAAGAAGACGATGATTTTAAGTCGCTCTTCACGAATGCTTGCGCAAATGGCATCGGTCGACCCGTTGACTCTGACGGGTGCCCGCATGGGCCGTGGACGCCGGAGATGCTTGCCGAGGCAATTTCACAGATCGATGCCAATCGTAACGGGATCGAGCTGCGGACAGTTCAACTTTGGTTCAAGGACAACGAAAAGGGAATCAGCACCAACAATATAAGGTGGCTCGCGAGGGTTCTGGGCTGTAACGATCCGGAAGGTACCATCGCATGGCAAGCCGCACTAATTCGGTCGCAGGCCCGCCTCACGGAACGTCGGCGCGCGCATCGTGAGAATAATGTCGTGTCCGGTTCGGGGCACGACATGCTGCCAGATATTGATGGTGAGGATTCAAGACACGGGCTTTCCATCGCTCGCGTAACCGAGGCAATCTTCAGTCATGGATCGCTTCTTAATTTGCCTGCGTGGGTCTTTGCCGGCGCCGTGGCGCTGCAATTTTCCTCGTACTTCCTCACTATCCACAGCGTTAGCTACGTTCGTGAAGATGGCATCACCAAGGAGGTAGGTTTCCTCTGGGCACCGAACTGGACCATCGTCTTCCTAGTCCTGATGCCCGTTTTCTTTGGCATCGTAGCCGACCAAGTGACAACGTGGAAAACTCAGAGCCGCCCTACACTGGTAGCCTATATCAACGAGCATGACCGTGACGAGGGTTGGATACAAAAGATGGAGGCGTCGTCTTACACCTACTGGGTCGCATTGTTGCTCTGCCTCGGCTTCGCCGGCGTTTTTCAGTGGGTGAGTGTCCGCCTTCTGCCAGTCCTGCAAGGTAGCGGTGCTATCGCTATAGACTGGGGATCCGTGGCTTTTGTGCAGCCGGACAATTTCGGCGTTGTCGAGCAAGCTGTGTTCACCGGTGCCGCGTATCTGTACATGAGCCTGTGCTTCTACCTGTTTATCGCAGGCCTCATCTTGTTATGCAATCTGGCCGATGATTTCGCTCACATAGGTAAGGCTTTAGGGCTACACCCGAAATTCATGAGCCTTAACGGGGCACATGCGGCCGTTTCGAGAATAATGCGTGGAATTGTCCGCGCTTCGATCTTCGGGCTTATGGTCGCAGTGTGTATGAAGCTACAAAGCTTGTATCTCGTGACCACAGCGCCGAGCGTCTGGCAATGGCTGCTGTCGGATTTCGGATCGGCCATGTCTAATTTTGGAACAAGGATTGATTGGGGCGACTACAGTATGCCAACCCACTACACGAGCCTGCTTGTGGTGCTCATGGTATGCACTGCGTATATTTACGCGACCATCCGCATCAACACTGCATCGCCTTTTCAGTTGCCACTGGTGCGACCCACAACAGCGGTACTGCTCCTCGGCTTCGCGTACCTATTGACTGGTGCTGTGTCTGGCTTCTCGGTCTTCCTGGCGGTTGCAATTGTCGTTACCCTCTATGGTTTCTTCGATCCCGACTTCGGCAGTCGTTCCAAGGGAGGGGCAAATCGTCAGAATGTACTATAGCTGGTTGGACCGCTGGGACGAGCGCCGTGGTCAATACAGTGATGAAGTAAAGAAAGTGGGAGCCTCGGCTCTAGGGGCCAGTTTGGCATTTCCCCACGCCGAGAGCGTCAGGTCCATAACCGACTTTGGTCAGCTTGCGGCTGCGGCCCTTGGTGACTCGTCGTGCTTTTTTGGCGACGACGAGCAGGTCCCCGTTGCAAGATGGCAAGGCGGCTGGATCAGCTTTCCATCACGTGTCCAAACGGAAATTCCCGAGAATAACACTGTTTACGCGAAGGTAACGGAGGCTGGGTCATCCATGCATGCCGTAGTTGTCTTCCATCATTGGAACGCTGAGTCTCGAAATGCCCAACTTGCGCGCTTGCTGGCGTGGTTCGGCCTTACTGTCGTCGAGATCGCGATGCCATACCATCTGGAACGTAAAAGATCCGGCTCATCGTATGCGGATTATATGCTCAGCCCTGATCTTGGCCGGACTCTCCAGTCAGTGCGCCAAGCGGTGGTAGACGGGCGGCACCTCTTCGCCATCTTGCGCCGGCACGGATACACAAAACTTTCTGTGCTCGGTATCAGTTTGGGGTCGTGGGTGGCAGGGATAGTCGCGGCTCACGAGCCTAAGGTCAATAAGGCGGCGCTGTACCTCACGGCAGGCAGCCTGGCCGATATGGTATGGACAGGAAGCGCAACGCGCCACATTCGGGCAACCCTCGAAAAAGAAATCACGCTTGGTCAACTGCGCCAGGCGTGGGCACCCCTCAACCTTGAGAACTACGTAGATAAGCTTGCGCGTCCTGGTCTTGAGATTCAAATGATGTTGGCCAAACGAGACAAGGTTGTGCTTCCCGCTCTGTCCGAGAAGCTGGCCTCCGAACTGGAACGAACTGCGGCGCGGTCGCGGGTCATAAGGATGAATTGCGGACACTACTCGGTCACCCTACCGCCGTACATCATCAGGGCTGGTCTAAGCACGGTGCGATTTCTAAACCGTTAAGGCGCCATCCTTGATCGCAAATAAACCATACAAATTCTACATCTCGAACGGCAAGATAAGGGTGACTCGGCTTGAAAGTGTCTGAAAAATAAACGTAAGAATACTGAGCATCGCAAGCGAAATTTATCATTTCACCTACTTGCACTGCATATACTTAATTTGATAGTCTGGCGCTGACGCGTCAGGCTAACTTTGTGGAGCGCGTCGTATGACCAACCAGATACAGGTTAGCAACGAGGTGCTCACCCTTGAAATGTGTAGAGAGAGGCTTCTGGAAGGCTGGGAGCTGCACGTCGTATGTGCGGAAGATCCCGTTCCTGCACAGAACACTGTCCGCGGCTCGTGGTATCTGGTGGCCGTCGAGCCAGAAACGGGTCGCTTCGGAGTGGTTGTCACGCAACGAGATTTATACAGGGAGCGGCGCCGAGCCGAACAGGCCGGCACAACCCTCGATCCATCGGACTACTCATACAAAGAGATTAAGACCACGACCGGGCTTTTCAACGCTCAAACTGATCTTGGCATCGTTGCAACTGTCACGCCCGGATCGAAAGGCGTCACAATGGTCGCTCAACTGCCTCCCGGCGCCTCGCCACCAAAACCCTGAATCCATCCACTGCCGTTTTGGCGCAGTAAATCTCTTCTCCCGCCGCGCTGTTGTGGCGGGGTTGCTGACGCTCCCGGCAGCTGCTCGTGCAGATGTGCTGTCGCAAAGCAGCGGCTTTGTCATGAATTCCGGCCGCGCGCAGGATGTCTTCGCCCGAGCTGAGGACGATCCGGGATATGCGCCCACAAAAGCGGATGAGCCGCCTCTGATCCGGTCAACGCTGGCCGCCACCGATGCGCCGGCGCCGGTCAGGGACATGGTGTCAGCGGCGGCGGCCCGGTACGCATCGCATCCGGCGATCCGCGCGGCCGGCTTTTCGCCCCAACACTGGGACGCCTATTTTCATTCGATGATCCAGGTCGAAAGCGGCTTCAAGGTCACGGCCTATTCCTCGGCCGGCGCGATGGGGCTCGCGCAACTCATGCCCGGAACCGCGCGGTTCCTCGGTGTGGATCCGCGCGATCCCGTTCAGAACCTCGACGGCGGCGCCCGCTATCTGCTGATGCAGCTTAGCGCCTTCGGCACGCCGGAACTTGCTCTTGCTGCCTACAACGCCGGACCCGGTGCGGTCCGCAAATATCGCGGCATCCCGCCCTATCGAGAAACCCAGAACCATGTCCGGAAGGTCATGGCGATCTATCGCAACCGTCTATCATGAAGGACCATTCCATGTTGAATTTCAGGCAAACACTCGTCGCCGCAGGGATCTGGTGCGCCGCAAGCGTCAAGGCCCGCGCCCAAGACGTCGATCTCTCCGGGTTCGAGGATACCGGCGAAAGCATCATCGAGCAGCTGCGCGACAACAACCTCGCCCTGACGGCGGTGGTCCTGATCCTTCTGATCATCGGCTTCCTGGCGATTTTCACCAAGTTCATCGACTGGAAATGGATCGGTGTGACCGTCGTCGGGCTGTTCTTCATCTTCGGTGGCGACAACCTCGCCGAGTCCGTCATCGCGATCTTCAGGGGCTGAGGGCGGTAATGCGAGAGAACGTATATATTCAGGGGCTCAACCGGCAGGCCAGGTTCTATGGCCTGCCGCTGCCGCTGGCCGGGCTGGCCTTCATCCCGCCCTTTCTGACGTTCATCTTTCTCGACAGCCTCTGGTATCTCTGGGCCATCCCCGCTCTCTGGGCCGCGCTCTGGGCCACCTCAATCATCAACCCGCATTTTGCGCGCTTTATCGCGGTCGTGATCTCCCGGACGCCAGAGCGGCTTCTGCGGGACAGCTCGGGGTCTCGCTATGAATGATATTTTCCCAAGCCCGGTCCGGGCGCTGTTCGGGGGCTCGCGCGATCTCGAAGACATGCTTCCCTATCTCTTCGAGGAAAATAACCACGCCATTGCCACGCGCAGCGGATCGCTGGTGTCGGTCGTGAAAATTGCGGGCGTGAACCCGTTCACGGCGAGCGAAGGCGAGCTGGCCCACATTAATGACCGGCTGGCCGAACTGGTCGACAAGTCCGGCAACAATTTCAGCTTCCATTTCCACAAGATAAGATCGGCCTATCATGACTTCGACTATCAGCCGAAGGCTTTTATTGAACCGGGCTTCGGGCAGGAACTGGACCGGGCATGGCGTGACCACATAACCTCGGCCGGACTCTGCATCCCCATCCTGTTCCTGTCGGTAATCGAGCGCAAGACCATGGCCGAGCGGCTGCCGATCTTCGGGGGGCTGCTTGGGCATCGGCGACAGGATGCCCTGCCCGAGCGCCTGTCCGATCTTGCCGAACTTGCGCAAAGCGTAGCCGAGACCCTAGGCGAAGGCTCGGAACTGCTGGCAATCGACAACGGAACGCTGAACGGCTTTCTGCGGGCCATCTCCACGGGCATTTATGCGCCCGTGGCCCGGTCCGAGACCGGGACCATCGTGGACGATATCCGCACGCCCGTGGAAATCTATGACCGTGCCGTGGAAATCGGCGACGAATTCGAGACGCGCTACGCCTCGGTGATCAGCGTGGCGAACCTGTCGCCGCAAACCCATGCCGGCATTCTCGATACGCTCTACACCGATCCCGACATCCTGATTTCCTGTACCTACCAGCCGCTGCTGCCTGACCTGATCTCCGCAAAGGCCACGACGCGGCTCGAACAGACCCTGGAAGAAAGTGCGGGCGGCAAGATTGCGGCACAGCTTCAGGAGGCCGCCGAGGATCTGCAAATGGGCCAGATGGGCTTTGGCGACAGCCAGACCATCGTGACAGTCTATGCCGCCTCGCCCGATGCCCTGAAACGCAAGGTGACGGCGGTGACGGCGATCCTGCGCGCGAAGAAACTCAAGATCGTTGTCGAGAAGCGCGGCCTTGCCGCCGCCTGGTTCGCCCGCTTTCCTGGCAACCACGAGTTCCAGAAACGCCCCCTTACGATCTCAAACCGCAATTTTTCGGATTTCGCGGCCCTGCACATGGTTCGCCTCGGCAAGCCTGCATCAGAATGCTACTGGGGGACGCCGGTCACGACCTTCAAGAGCTGCGCCAATTCACCCTATGACTTCTCGTTCCATGGCCGATTTGCCAGCGAGGATGCCGAGCCGCCCTTCGCCAGCACCCTGATTGTCGGGCCGCCCGATGCCGGCAAGTCGACGATCATGGCCTTTCTGGCCGCGCAGGCCCGCCGCACCGGCTGCCGGATCATCGCCTTCGACAAGGATCAGTCCCTCGAAATGCCGCTGTGCGCACTTGGTGGCGCCTATACCTCTGTGCGCGCCGGGCGCAACACCGGCCTCAACCCGCTGGCCTCGGAAACCGACGAAGAAGGCCAGGCCTGGCTGCGCAGCTGGCTGACCGCGCTCCTGGAACGCAAGGGCCATGAGCTTTCCGTGAGCGATTCAGAGAAGCTGAAGCGCACCGTGGAAAGCAACGCATCGGCCCCGCCGACCTTTCAGGACTTCACGAATTTCAGGACACGGTTCCGGTCTTTCGAAGGCGATATCGACGCCCGTATCGGTGAATGGGCGCCAAACGGGCAGTATGGCTGGGTTTTCGGCCAGGACAGCGCCCCGATCGTCGATTTCAGCGCCTCCGATATCGTCGGCGTCGATATGACCGCGCTCCTCAACATGGAGATCGAGCGCACCGCCCTGCTGGCCTATCTCTTCCGCCAGATCGAGAAGACGGTCAGCGCCCGCACCCCGACCCTGCTAGTGCTCGAAGAGGCCGGCGTCTTCCTGGACGATCTCTACTTCCAGCGCGAGCTCAAGACCTGGCTGGCCACGCTGCGCAAGAAGAATGTCATCGTCGTCATGCTCGTCCAGTTCGTCTCGCAGATCAGGGATTGCGCGGCTGGGGCGTCTATCCTCGAAGGTTTGCAGAACCAGCTGATCCTTCCGCATCATCAGGCTGGCCGCGACAGCTATGATGGCCTGGCGCTTTCTGACGCGGAACTGTCCTTCCTGCTCGGCTCTCAGGTGGGTGCCCGCCGGGCGCTGTGGCGGGACGGCCAGAGCTCGAACATTCTCGACACCGATCTCTCTGCGCTCGGTCCCTATCTCACCGTCCTCGGCGGAGGTCGTTCTGCCGAACGGCGCTTCGGCAGCGACTGGCGCAACTACCCCGATTTCTGGAAAGGAAAAACGGCATGACCCGTATCGTGATGAGCCTTCTTCTTGTGCTGGCGGTGGCCGGCTGCGCCGCGCAGGGCGGCGAAATGTCCGAACGCCGGTCGAATTGCTTTGGCAAACTGAAGCCAGGTTCGCAAAGTTTCGAGCTGGTTGCGGTCCCGAAATCATGAACGGTCCGCGCCGCCTCCTCCTCGGCCTGACGCTCGGCGCATCCGTGGCGAGCGTCACGCTCGCCCAGGGCGTTCCTGTGATCGATGCCTTGCGCACCCTGCGCACGGGGACGCTGGCCGCCCTGCAGGGCCGGATCGTTGGCGAGGCCGAGGACGGCAACAGCGTGCGCGTCGATATGAACGCACTTCATCGGGATCAGCTGGCGGCGATTGACGCGGCCATCGCCTCGATGAACACAAGCGACTTCGCGCCGGCGGAGTTCGAGAACCTGGACGGTGCGCCGGTCTCTGCGGCCTATGATACCTCCGCCGTGACCGGCGCGGAAAGCCGTCTTTTCGGCGATGGCCGCGTGACGATCGAGCAGATGATCGTGGAGACGGTCCAGAAATATCAGTCGCATCCGGCGCTCGCCCGTGCCGGGATCTCGCCGGTCGGCTTCCGGGCGTGGTTCCAAGCTCTTGTGAAGCAGGAAAGCGGGTTCCAGATCCGGGTCTGTTCGCACAAGGGGGCCTGCGGTCTCACGCAGATCATGCCGGGCACCTTCGATCAGCTCGGCATTCCGCCCTCGCAGCGCAACGATCCGCGCGTCCAGCTCGATGGCGGCGCGCGCTATTTGCTGATGCAACTCGCCAGCTTCGGCTCCATGCCTTTGGCGCTTGCCGCCTATAATGCCGGGCCCGGCGCGGTCCAGAAATATAACGGCATCCCGCCTTATCGCGAAACCCAGGACTACGTGGTCAAGATCACCGGCTATGCGAACGCATATGCCGCCAGCATGGGCTCGCCCGACGCTCTCGGGACGATGGTGGCAGGGGATATGGCATTGGCCGAACTTGGCAACATGTCCGATGCAGGTATGGAGCTCGGCTTTTCCATGGCGAACCAGCTGGAACTATCGGCGCGCCGCATCCGCTCCCTGATTGCCCGCATCCCCGAAACCACGACCACGCGCGAGGCCATCGACCTCAACACCTATCTGCGTGCCGAGATTACCCGTCTGGCGTCGATGATGACGATCATGGAGGCCACGCAGCGGCGCGTCGAGGCGCAACGCTTCGCGGCCCAGTACCGGGCGCAGATCGCCGACGAGAAGTTCCTCACCCTGACCGACACGCCCACGACTGGAGGCTGACCATGAGCATTTTCCGCAACCTTGCCGCCGCAACCGCACTGAGCCTCTGCGCGGGGCTGGCCGTCGCGCAGGGCGTGCCGACCCACGACCCGCGCTCGCTGGCGGAACTGATCGCGCTCCTGAATTCCAGCCAGGATGAACTGGCGCAGTCGATCCGCACCAACGGCATCCTCGACGAGCAGACCCAGCAGCTGATCAAGCAGCTCGAAGAGCTAGAACAGGTCGTGTCCTCCCTGACCGACGGCTTCGATCTGGACGCATTGCTGGCTGGGCTCAATCTCGACGATCTCCTTGGCGGGTTGGAGCTTGGCGGCCTTCAGGAGCAGCTGGAAGCGGCCCGTTCGGGCGATTGGGGCGCTGTGTTTGGCAACGGCACGGTTGGCGGATCGCCCGCCGGCGAAGTCATTGCCGGGATCTACGAAAGTGCCGGCCTCTCGCAGGAGAGTGTGGACGAGCTGACGGCCAGCGACAATCCGGATCAGCAGCGTGTCGGTACACAGGCCGCGACCAGTGCCTATACCTCGGCGGCGGCCGAGAACGCGATCGAACAGACCTCAGCCTCGCTCGAACGCACGGCCACGCTGATCGGGCAGATCGAGGACGCGACCAATCTCAAGCAGGCGATCGACCTCAACACCCGCGTGACGGGAGAGCTGGTGATCGCGCTTATCAACCAGGCCAACATGGAGGCGATCCAGACCGTCGCCATGGGTCAGGCCGGGGTGATTGACGCCGCCACCATGGCTGACGACGAGAAGTTCTTGTCGCTCACCGGCGACGACACGCTGCTTAAGGGCGATTGATGATGAAACATATCTGGATCGGCGTCACAACTGTCGCAGTAGCGCTCGCCATCGGTGTCTGGCTCTGGTCGCGGGATAGGGCCGACATGCCGTTCTCAAACACAGAGACCGTGCAGCCTGCCGATCCGGAAATGGAAGCCGTCATGGAGCGCGTACGGCAGGAACAGGCCGAGGCCCTGGCCGAAGACGCGGCCACAGCGCCAGGAGCACCCCGAACGGAGGACCAGGAATGACGCAGCAGAAAACCCGCCTGATCGGCGCCACGGCCATCGCCGCGATCGCCATTGCCGGTTCACTTGTGGCCTGGCAGGCATCTTCCCAGGGTGCCGCCGATCCCGCGCAACTCTCGGATCAGGAGAAGCTGGACATCCTGAACAGCGGCGATGCCGATGCAATCGCCGAGCTTCTGGAAGCCGAGGAGGCAGCCGCACAGGCGCAGTTTGCGCGGGAACGGCTGGAACGGCAGAAACGCAAGGCCGAGATCGAGGTCGAGCGGGCCGAGGCCGAGGCGCGCGGCGCGGCCTATTGGGACAGCTTGGATGTCGACGGGATCGACCTGACCGGGTTCGATTTTTCATTGCTCGCATTGTCTAAGTGGAGCGAGAGAGATGCAAAGGTGGCTGATCTGCCGCTTGTGGCTGGCTTCGATCGTGCCGCCGAGGTGACGCGCCCCCGCAGCAAATTCGACTGCAATCCGTCCCGATACAGCCAGATTGACCAGTTTCTGGACCGCGAAGCCGACCTGCCGTTACCGGCAGATAGCCACGATGTGGCCCGCGCTCTGGACTACCTTGCAGAACGCGCGGCGCTGCAAACCGGCGATTGCTCATGCGCCAGCCAGACCGTGCCTATTGAGAAAGGGTGGCACCTGCTCGCAAGGCTGGCCAATCACCCGAGCCGTGAGGCGCTCAGCGGACGCTTCGCGAAAGACGGGGCAATGAACGATATGGGCGTCCTGCTCCGCGGAGCCTTGGAAGTTGAAGCGCGCAGCTTTTGTGAACGAGGCTGAGCATGGATTTCATAAAGACGATCACCGGCCTCATCGACAATCGGATCACAAGGATCGCTTCCGACACTTTCCAGCGCCTGGCCGAGGGTCTTACCGGCGGGCTGGAAGTGCTCGCGGTTCTGCTGATCGTCCTCTATGGGATCAACGTCCTCTTCCGATTCACGGAATTTTCGTTCCCGCAGCTGATCGGCATTCTGATCCGGATCGGCGCGATCTATGTCTTCCTGTTCTCCTGGGAAAATTTCAACGTCATCTACAGTGCCGGAACCTCTCTCTTCGATACCGTCGGCAACACTGTACGCAGCTATGTTGCCGGCGATGCCGCCTCTGGCAGCGAGGATGCAGCAGAGGATATGTTCCAGACGCTGGCGGAAGTGATCGACCTGGTGGTGAACGGAAACTCCGTTCTCGTGCGGGCATTGGTCGGAGCCTTCCTCTTCGTGGTGCTGGGCATCCTCGCCGTTGTCTATATCCTCGTGGTCTCCTACGCCAAGCTGCTGCTGGCTGTGCTGATCGCCCTCGCTCCCCTGATGGGTTTCTTCCTGCTTTTCCAGCGGACCCGGTCGATGTTCGAGGCCTGGCTGGCGGCCGTGTTCGGCTACCTGATGTATCCGGTCGCGGTCGGGGCTGTCATCGGGATCGTCGCAGGCTTGCTGACCCATATCACGGTCGAGGTCGATGCCAGCACCTCGCTGATCAGCGTTCTTGGTTTCATCACCGTGGCGGGCCTGGGCATCAAGATGCTGTCGGATGTGCCGTCGATCGCCGCAAGCCTCACCGGACAGTTCAATCTCGGCTCCATGGCAGGTGCGGCATCGACTGCCGTCAACCCGATGGGCGCCGCCCGCCGCCGCGCCGCCGCCTTCGCCACCGGCTACATGACGGGCCGCACACCGAAGATGCAGGAACGCGCGACAGATCAGGCCTACGCCAATATGGGGATGACCGCACGCGGCGTCTCGCCGGAGCGGGGCCGCGCCATGCAGGTCAAGTTCTCCGAAATCGAACGTCTGAGAAAGGCATCGAAGTGACCGACCAAGCCCTCAAATCCCAGCTGAACCGTGAAATGTATTTCGGGATCAGGCGGCGCGAGCAGCTGGCCTGGCTGGTCGCGATCATCGCCGGCCTCGCCGCCCTTCTGCTGGCGGCCACGATCTTCGTGATGATGCCGCTCAAGACCACGCAGGCCTATCTTGGGCTTGTGGATCGCCAGTCAGGTGATGTGATCCGCACTTATGAAGTCGGCCGGGCCACGCTGACCGAGCAGGATGCCGTGATCGAAAGCTGGGTCTACAATTACGTCCTCGACCGCGAAACCCATGACATTCACGACCAGCAGGTCCGGCTGGAACGAGTAATTTCGAGGTCTGTCGGCACCGCCCGCGACGATCTGCTTGATCTCTGGGACCCGAAATCCTCCCGCTATATCCGAAAGCTCATTTCGCGCGATGCCCGCGTCTTTGTCTCCATCAACGCGATCACGCTGCTGGGGGAGAATACCGCCCAGGTCCGCCTGCAAAAACGCATCGTCGATGGGACGCGGGAAGGCTCATCGAACTACATCGTGACGCTCTCCTGGCGCTTCAAACCAGTGAATACCGCCTCCGACCGGATGATCTGGGAAAATCCCTTCGGCTTCCAGGTGACGGATTATCGCATCGACCATCAATCGGAAGGATAGAGCCATGCCCAAATTCCCGGCCCTCGCCGCGTCTGCAATGTTCAGCATTTGTGCTCTTTGCGGCCCTGCCATCGCCGAAATCACCCCCTCGGTCAGCCCCACAGACGATCGGGTCAGGACGGTCGTTTTCACCGAACGACAGGTCTACCGGATCGACACGAAAGTGCTGACCGCCACGACCATCGAGTTCGGATCGGGCGAGGAGATCATCAATGTCGCCCTGGGCGATAATGTCGGGTTCACTTATGGTCAGCTCAGTGACAACACCCTCGCCATCAAGCCGACCCAGGGCGGCGTTCGCACCAACATGTCGGTGGCGACGTCGCGCGGCACCTATGTGTTCGAGCTGATCGAGAGCGAGCGGCGGCCGATGTACCTGGTCGAGTTCGCCTATCCCAATTCCGGGGCGTCCACCCGCAGTGCGATCCGCGGGCCAGGCCCGAATTCGCGGACCTACTTTGTGCAGGAGGCCAGCCGTGCGACCGGCTTCATGCCTGCCCGGATCTGGGATGACGGCACCAAGACCTACATGCAGTTCTCGCAGAACGCCGCGATGCCGGCCGCCTTCCGTGCCGATGGCAACGGCCGGGAATACTCCGTGCAGACCAAGATCGAGAATGGCGTGATGATCATCCCGAGCGTTCAGGACCGATGGGTTTTGCGCCTCGGGGATCGGGAAATCTGCATCTGGTCGGACCGCCTGCGCGCCGCGCTGGCTGAGCAGTGACCGACAACCACATCAACAGACATTGAAAGGGCAACGCCATGGCCGAACGCAGTGATATTCTGAACCAGAGGCGGACCCCGCGTAGAGGCGGCTGGCTGCGCAGCACCGCCCTAGCCGGGGGCTTCGCCCTGGCGGGCGGCGCCGGGGTCTACTATGCCCTGTCGCAGCCGGATGCGGGTGAGGGCGCGCTGCTGGAAACTTCGCAATCAGGCGCGATCCAGCAGACCGATCCGGGCGGCGTTCTCGTGCCCGATCTCGGCGAACCAGACCAGGCCGAACCGGAAATCGCGCCTGTTCCGGTTGCGGACAATTCGGCCGAACTGGACCGCTTGCGGGCGGAGAACGTTCGATTAGCCGGCCAGATTGCCGAGGAACAGGACGCCGCTGCCGAGAACCAGAGACTGTTCGAGGAGCGCATGGCTGCGATCGCTCTTGAAAATGCAGATCAGCTTGCCGCGATGCAGGCTCAGCTCGAAGCAGATTTCAGCCGCCGCGAGGCCGAGGCCGCCGCCGAGCAGGCCGCACGCTTCGCAGCCGAGCAGGCAGAGGCCGATCGGCGCAGGGTTCTGGAAGAGGAACGCGCCCGCCGCGAAGAAGAGCTGGCCCGGCGGATGCAGGCGCCTCCGGTGATCGGCAAGACAGGCTCCGATACCTTCGAAGGTGGAACGGTTGGTGCCGAGCGGCAGGCCATGTCCGGCGACCGGGATTTCCTGATTGCCAGTGCCGCCGCAACCGAGACCCGCCGCGCCACCGTCACAGCCAATCCCTCCAATACAGTCGGACAGGGCACGATCATCGAGGCCGCACTGGAAGTGGCGATCAACTCTGACCTTCAGGGCCAGGTCGCCGCCATCGTCTCGCGCGATGTCTGGTCCATGGACATGACGCGCGTGCTGGTGCCCAGGGGATCGAAGCTCTTCGGGACCTATAATTCCGAGATGGGACAGACCCAGAAGCGGGTGTTGGTGGCATGGACGCGCCTGACCACCACCGACGGACAGACCGTATCGCTCGAATCCTACGGCTCGGATCGCCTCGGCCGCTCCGGAATGGTCAGCGAGGTGAACAATCATTTCGCCTCGCGCTTCGGCTCTGCCGCGATGGTCAGCGTGATCAGCGCCTTGCCCTTGCTGCTGACCGAGGACAGCGAGGGGTCGTCCGGGACCTCGAACGATGCGGCTGCCAATATCAGCGCCAGTCTGTCCGGGGCCGTGGGCGATGTGATGAAGGGTTATCTCGGGCAGAAACCGACGATCCTCGTGCACCAGGGATCGAATGTGTCGATCCGTGTCGACAGCGACCTGGAATTCTATTGATGCTGGTCCCGCTGCTGATCGACGCGCTCACGCCCCTACACGAAGTTCTGAAACGCCCTGATCTGGTCGAATGCTCGATGAATGCCGATGGACGGATCTGGGTGAAGCTTCAGGGTCATGCCGAGATGCACATGCCCGAGGGCGTCGCGGTATTATCGCCGCAGAAGATGATCGAGATCACCGAGCTCTGTGCCGGCGCTGCCGGCGAGAAATTCGATGAGGATCGCATCCTTGCCACCGGCACGTTCGATTTCTGGATCGACAGCATGGAGGACGGGATGCGCAAGTTCCGCTTCCAGGCCGTGAGATCGCCGGCCGTCTACGGAGGGCCGGTTGCCATGTCGCTGCGCGCCTTCGTGACGGGCGACGCACAGAAGGACTTCCGCTTCGAGCGGCTGCGCGATCTCGGCAAATCGCTGGAAGCCGAGATCGCCGAAAATGCCCGTGCGATCCTGGCTATGGCGCTTGATGGGGCCTGCGACTTTGATGACGTTCTGGCGGCGCTTGCGCGCGAACGGATGAACCTGGTGATCTCCGGGGCCACCGACAGCGGAAAGACCGCCCTGACCCGGCGCTATATTTCCTTCATCGCGCCCGACGAGCGCATCATCACCATCGAGAAGGGCGTTGAACTCTTTCCGACACAGCCGAACTGCCTGATGCTGCAATCCGAACTGGATGCAGCCAGCCAGCGCAACCCGACGAAGCTGCTTCAGGCCTGCCTACGCCTCAACCCACGCCGGATCATCCTGGGCGAGTTGCTGGGGCCAGAGGCACAGACCTTCATGGAGGCTATCAATTCCGGTCATGAAGGCTCCATGACCACGATCCATGCCAGCACCGCGCGCATGGCCTTCGAGAAGCTGTCATCGCTGATCCGCCAGTCCGGTGCCCGGATCGACCACAGCGAACTGCTGGAAAACTTCCGCCAGTCGATCCATTGCGTGATCCAGGTCATGGAAGATCGCAGGACCGGCAGACGCGGCATCGCTGAAATCTGGTTCCCGTCTCTGGACGCAAACGGGGCGCCCTGAGGCCCAGTTCCGTTTGTGAGAAAGCTCTTGCGCGCTCTCACTGACCGAAAGAAAAGCATGAGCAATACATATCAGAAAAACGAATTACGAATTATGAACTACGCATCGCGTGCGGCAGGCTGGCGCGCCCCAAAGCACGACCAACGAGTAAATCGGCCCACACCGAGGTGCGGGCCCTCTCATAAAGAGATGCGGTCCATCACCGGGTTGCCCGCCGGGTAGAAACTTAGTTTTCCTCGATAGGTACGAGCTTCTTGAGCTTCGAGACTGCTCCGCGCTTCTTGTCGACAGCCGTCTTCGCATCCTTGTCGATGCTACTGTCAATATTCGCCATCCTCGTCTGAATGGCCTCCTTGAGCTCCGGCTTGGGCAAGGATTTTGCAATACGCGATTTTTCCGCATCGCGCTCCGGCTCGAACGTCTGTGCCTCGGCCAGTGCTTCGCGCATCTGTCGGTTCTCTGCGGCTGTCTGCGCCACCTGCTGTTCCAGTCTGTCGATATGCTGCAACTGGCGCGACGGATAGGGATACGCCCCCTTCTGGCTCTCGAAGATCCGCTTGAAGACAGGATCGGCGTAATAGACGATCTTGTCAGCCAGGATCGGCTGGTGCCCTTCCGGCATCAGCAGGACCTTGGATTTGGGCAATCCCCGCAGCTGCGCGGCCGTGAACAGCGGCAGCTCCTCGGTCGAGACATTGACGCTGCGGTTCGAGAAGTCGTTCAGCGTATAGCTGTAGGATGCCTTGAAGCCCGTCCGGGTGCCGAGTGCCTTGGTGATCTCTTCCGTGGTCGAATGATCGTTGGGCGAGATATAGATCTTCATCTCGCAGCCGGCGATCAGGCTTTCGACCTCGGCATCGCTGTAGCCTACGGATTTCAGGCCGGGGATCGACTGTGTGACCACCGTGGTGCGCGCGCCGTGGCCGGCAAGCTGCTTCATCGACTGCTGGACGATCGGCATGTATCCGAGCTGGTCGAACTCGTCGAGCATGATGAACACCTGCCCCAGCCCGCTGTCGTGGTCCGAGCTGGTCTGCCGGATCGAGGCGATCAGGTCCGTGAACATCAGCCGGATCACCGCGTTCAATGGTGAGATATCGTCCGACTGCACCACGATATAGATCGACTGCCGGCGCGCGCGGATATCGTCGAAGCGGATATCGTCGCGACGGGTAACGGCTTGGATCTGCGGGTTGGCCCACTGCTTCAGCCCGCTGTCGCTCATGACCTGGCTGTAGGATTGCCGGATCTTCGGATCGAGGTTGCCGTAATTCGAGAATTCGCGTCGCACGATCGGGTTGTCCGACGCCTTGGCGATGGCATTGTAGCGGTCGCTGTCACTCACCCCGACCTCGCTGCCGTCGCCGAACATCAGCGCATGAACACGGGTCAGGGTCGGATCACCCATCTCGATGGCGCGAAGGCAGCCGGCAATGAACCATTGCTTGGCCCCGCCAAGGAAGTTCGAGGCCGACCCCTCCCCTTTCGCCACCAGGAAATTATCCGCGAGCTTATCCAGTTCCGCATACCGGCGGTTCGGATGCGTGATCGCGGCAATGCGCGCCAGCGGATTGTAGTGATGCGAGCCATGCTCGAAGTCATAGGGCGCGAAGCGAAACACCTCGTCACCCAGCTCCACCCGCATCCGTGACGTGTTACGGAAGATCTCGCCCTTCACATCGAGCACCACAAGCGAGCCGTCGGCCAGCAGGCAATTGGGCGTGAGATAGGACACCCCCTTTCCCGAGCGCGTCGGACCGATCAGCAGGCATTGAGGAAAGGCGTCGATCGGGGCCGAGATGAACTCCGCCTTCAGCGCCTCCTTCGGCGGCGTTTCCACCACCTCCAGCGGTTTGCCGCGCAGCTCTTTCGGCGGGCGCGCGACCTTGCCGAAGATCAGACCGCCCTCTTCCAGCGGCGTGAGAAAGCCGTTCCGGCGCATCTCCTTGACCGACTGGAAATGTGCCGTGCCGTAGCGCGTTGTGGTCGTCGTGTAGATCATCACCCCGATGAACACGATGCAGAGCGCGACCACCCCGACAAAGATCGCCGCCGCGATGGTCTCCGCCTCGGTCTGAAGGCTGAAGTCGCGAAGCACCCCAAGGATCGAGACCGGGCTGCCGTTAAAATCGCGGCTCATCCCGTTCAGCACCATGCTCGATGCGATCACCGCGATCAGAAGCGTCATAACGATGCCGGCGACGATCCGCACCCGGTCTTTCAGATCAAGTTCCATAATGCCCTCCCCTTACAGCGAGAAATCATCGCCGGTGTTACTCTGGCCAAGCACACGCCGCGCCTTGTGGGGCTCGTCAGCGGCCTCATACCCGCGGGCAACCTGCTCACGCGACAGATCGAACTTCGCGGCATGTTCCGGACGCTCCGCCATGGCCATAACCGAGGCCGCAAGCTCGCGCTGATGCAGACGATTCGAGGTGATGGCTTGCAGATCGCTGTAATCCCCCTCGGCCATCCGCTCGAAGCCCCTGGTTCCGAACTCGGCACGAAGCGCCGCCGCGTATTCCCGCTCGCTCTCACGGTTGGCGAATTCCGGCGCGGCGGACGGGTATTCGCGCTCGGTCAACCGCTGCATGAAGGACCGAAGATAATCCCTGTCGGGCGTCATGATATTGGCCCGCATCTCGCCACGCATGTCCTGAACGCTGTCGAACATCTCGTCGACCGAGATATTGGGGCCGCGTTCGGGATCGACCGCAGAGTACAACACGCTCCGCTTCTGCTCGTCGCTCAGCAGGTCGTTCTCGAACACGCCCTTGGCGAATTGCCGGTCAATACCAGCTTCACCCGACAGGTCGTCGAACTTCTGCCAGAAATCCGCCACCGCGCCGGGCCGTGCTGTGAAACTGTAATCCTCGTTTGCCCGTTCGACAGCGCCAAGTGCGGTCAGATATTCGGACTCCCGGTCCTTTGCAGCATCTTCGATTTCCAGCTGCCGTTCTCCAATAGCTGTGCGGTCATGCCCAAGCCGCCGCATATCCTCCATTTCGTAATCAAAAGCCCGTTTGCTGATGTCCTCTTCCGTGTGGATGCCCGCCGAGAACATCTCCACAGCGCGATCCATCGTCCGATCAAACGTTTCATCCCAACGCATGTCATCGGGCTCCAATCCGAAATTGCCGTTCGGATGGTATTCTACCGCCCGCGCCCGCAGCAGATCACCATCGGCATGCAGGCTCATCGCCATCGGGCCGGGATGCGCGATCCCCTCAACCTCGACCACCAGCCCATAATCCCGCTCTACGTCGCCCAGGAAGTCCCCGATCGCCGTGAAGTGCTTCCCCTGCATATCCGCAGGAAGCTCCAGGACCTTGTCGCGCACCCGCTCCGCCCATCCCTGGACCGCCGCCGCGAAGTCTTCCGGCGTCTCGACATTCTCAAGTACCATATCAATTTCCTCTCTTGAAATCGGGCTTTGCGTGGCGATGCCCTGGATCATCCGATCCGCGACATCCGCCACACGCGTATTGCCCACCAGTTTCGCCGCCTTCGCGACCTCGCCCCATTCGTCGGCTTCCTCGATCAGCATGCCCATCACGCGATCCGTCAGCGCCCGGTCGCCCGGCGCCCTGCCCTGCCGCCACTGCGCCGTGGATGGCGAATACTGAAGATCGCCGCGCTCATAGCGCGTCGTCGCCTCCAGATGGACGCCATATTCCTGGGCCACCGACACCATCAGGTTCCGGAAACCCTG
>SXGR01053353.1_pt1 | contig 22425 bp, 23 predicted proteins | sample 3174711 | NCBI WGS metagenome assembly SXGR01 (sample SAMN11356860, study PRJNA531348) | freshwater metagenome | isolation source: freshwater sample F1-60 | place: China: Fuxian Lake, Yuxi | collected 2017-12-25 | reverse complement strand
AGCGACTTCTTAGTGTAACGGTCAAAGAATGATCCCTCTCGTGGCGGAACGGGAGGGATTCGAACCCCCGGGCCTTTTACAGCCGTCCGCTTTCAAGGCGGATGCGTTTGTCCACTCTGCCACCGTTCCGTTTGTAGACGCTACCTCGTTATGCGACTTCTCAGTTCGGTCATCCAATCGTCGGCTTCACGCCATCGCGCGTCAGCATGTTCTCGAGTTGTGTGCGCTTGTTGACCACTCGCTGGATACGAACCAAGAAATTTCACATCACCTTGTTTGGCATGCAAATCACGCAGCGCATCGGCCATGAGTTCATCTTGAATGTGGCCGTCTGCATACATGATGAAGCAATAATCACCAAGACCACCCCGCTTTGTCGGCCGCGAGAGCAACACCGATAAATTTATTCGTCGCGCCGCAAACTCCTGCAAAATCGAAATCAAACTTCCTGGCTCATCGGCCCGCTGAAAAACAACTATCCCAGTTTTGTCATGACCGGTCGCGCTTGGCACCGCGCCTTTGCCGACGAGCACGAAGCGAGTCTGATTGCCTTGATGATCGGCGATGTCTTCGGCGATAATTTCAAGCCCGTAAACCTTGGCGGCACCCCGCGGCGCAATTGCCGCCCACTTTTCAGTTGTGTTGGCCGACACGAGTTGAGCAGCTTCTGCAGTCGAATTCGCGGCACGAATCTCAAGTCCAGTAAAATTTTTGCGCACATAGTTGTGACATTGTGCCGTGGCCACGGGTATCGACAAGATGCCAGTTAAGTCACCAGTCGACACACCTTTACGTGCCAACAAACAATGCTCGATGTCCAGAACGATCTCGCGTTGAATCAAAAGGTCGTAATCAAAAACCAAGGCATCTTGAGTGAAGTTGACCGTGCCTTCGATTGAATTTTCAATCGGCACAAAACCAAGATCAACGTCACCCGAAGCAACTGCATCTAGGACATCAGGCACAGTTCGAAGTGCAACCAGTTCGCACGCCGCAAGATCTTTTTGCGTGAGCAAAGCCTGCTCGGTAAATGTGCCGGCAGGACCGAAGTATGCGATTCGCTTTGTTGAAATTTTCGTCACAGATACAAGGTTACGGTGAACAGATTTCTTATTCACGGCATTTATTCAACCGCGTTTCGCACTAGCCTGACTGCATGTTTGAATACGTTGCATTTAATCCATATAACGCAAGCCCCGAAGCGATGGCCAGCGAACTGACCAAAAAATCAACCGAGGGCTGGGAAGTTGTTTCGATCGTGCCGACATTTGATGGTCGTTACTGTGCTTTTCTCCGACGTCCAGCTGGAGCGAATACAACCGTGGACGCGACGCAAACTGTCGGCGCTCCAAGCGCTGTTTCTGTGACGGCGACACAAACCAACCCGACGGTACCTGCTGCCTGGTATGCAGACCCATCGAGCAGATACGAACTGCGCTATTGGAACGGCAAAGAGTGGACCGAGCATGTGGCGCGCGCAGGCCAACAATTTACTGATCCTCCTGTTGCCTAAATAATCATGCGAGCAACCTCGCTAGGTCACGCCGGAATACTGATCGAGGCTGGCAACTCTCGAATTTTATGCGACCCGTGGTTTGTGCCGGCGTTTTTTGGCTCGTGGTTCGTGTTCCCGCGAAACGACCAGTTGGACATTGAACTAGTCACAAAAATTGAGTCACCAACGCACCTTTATATTTCCCACATTCATGGCGACCACCTTGACGAGGCGTTTTTGGCAAACCATGTCAGCCGTGAGGCGATTATATTGTTGCCTGATTTTCCGAGCCGTGAACTTGAACGCCGGTTGACGAGTCTGGGTTTCACGAACTTCATCGGCACTACGAACGGCAAAGAAGTATCGATCGATGACGAAACAAATATCGCGATTCATGTCGAAACTTCCATCACTGATGGTCCAGGTGGTGACTCGGCATTGGTCGTCAGCGACAAAACTGCTCGCCTTGTTAATCAAAACGACTGTCGTACTGGAGATCTCGATGCTTTGCGCAGCCATGGACCAATTGACCTGCACTGGTTGCAGTTCAGTGGGGCGATCTGGTATCCGATGGTTTACGAGCAAGACCCGGCTACGAAACAAAAACTCGCTCGTGCCAAAGTTGAAAGTCAATTCGCTCGGGCGCTTAAATATGTTGAAAGTCTTGATGCTCGCGCTGTTGTGCCGTCTGCGGGCCCACCATGTTTTTTGGACGAAGATCTTTTTCACATGAACATGATTACTGGCGCCGAAACATCGATCTTCCCGGACCAAACCAAGTTTCTTGAGCGACTTCACCAAGCTGGCAGACACAACGACATCTTGGCGATACCAGGCACTGTGATTGAAATTTCAGCAAAAGAAATCAACGTTTCTTTGCCAAAAAATATTGATATTACAAGAATCTTCGATGACAAAGAAAAATACTTGCGCCAATACCAGGCTGATTGGTCGACATGGCTGTCTGATGAAAAAGCCAAATGGTCAACCCCTGCGTCTGATCCGAAATCTGACTTGTTCTCGACTTTGCAGGCCTGGTTTGAACCACTGTTGGCTCTTGCCCCAGCACTGCGCGTTGGCATCGGATCCAACTGTTTGATTAAAACAAGTGACTTGAGTATTTTGATTAATTTCAAGACAGGGAAAGTTGAAAAATACACCGACCAGCAATTTGGTTTTCGGTTCGATATACCTCGTGAATTGCTCGAAGCGATTATTCGCCAACAGGCAGTCGACTGGTCGAACTCATTTTTCTTGTCATGCCGATTTACTGCCTGGCGATCAGGTGAATTCAACGAATATATTTACAACTTCTTCAAGAGCCTGTCGGTTGAGCGGATGATTCGCACCGAACATGAGGCTGCGACACGATTAGATTTCAGCAAAGACCTCAGCGAAGAAATAGAACTCGGAGATTATGTGATGCAACGTAAGTGCCCCCATCGCCAGGCAGATTTGTCGGTGTTTGGCGAAATAAATGGCGCCGAACTCACCTGCTCGTTGCACGGTTGGCGGTTTAGTTTGACCGACGGACGCTGTCTCAACGCCGAAAATCGACCGTTACGAGTACGCAAACGAACTGACTAATCGTTCTGTTTACTGCTGGCTAAGTATCGGCAACTCAAACCAAACGGTTGCGCTGTATTTAACGCCGCCGAGAATTGACGCACTGCGGTGCGGATGAGTCACCAAACTTGGCCATGCAATCAACTCACCAATTTTCATTTCGCGATTTGAAAAATTTTGTCGTGGAAACTCAAGTTCGGCACCTTGATAGTCGTCGTTCAGTTTTATGCTCGCCGAGACCTGGGCAACATCGTGATGCATCCGCAACTCTTCTTGCTGACCGACCTCGTATTTAATGACAAAAACATCTTGGATTCCGTGATAATCAATCAGCGGCCATTGTTGCTGGAGTTGTGGCCAGATACGAACTCCAAAATCTGCTTCAACGGCATTAAATAGTTGCGGGCTGATCAGGGCGAGTGACACTTCGTGCCCCGGAACTGGATCGTTCGGATTGATCTCAAAAGCACCAGTCAATTCGGCGGCACGAATCAACGCCCCACAAAATTTTGGAGTCCAACATGACAACGCGAACATTTCTTCGGCCACTTTTCTCATCGCCGATGATGAGTCAACTGCGTCTCGATACCCGAGAATAAGTTCAAGGTCACTTGTCATTTTTCTCCACTATCTCGCTGGTTATTAATCCGATATCTAATAGTCTCATTCTGACAGTGGGCGAAACGATACCCGTCAAACAAAGCCACTGATAGCCTTAGAACGCGTGAACCCACTAGAGGCCCCGAGGCGTATTTCATTTGATTTAGAGACTTTTGCTGGTGTAGCCCGCAAAAAATGGTGGATCGTGCCATTGACAATGCTGATTGGTCTGACCCTGATGTTCTGGCAAGAGTCCGATCTAAAAACCGAAGCCCGATACTTCAGTTTGACGAGAATGTATGAGCCGACCGATGAGGGGGCCCCACTAACACTCGTCGGTGTCAATACCGATCTGATTGGCCAGTTTCCTGACGAAACAAATCAAGCGCTGCTTCTCGAAAGTGCCGAAATAACAAAGAAGATTCAAGCCAACTTTGATCGTGAAATCAGCTTGTCTGTGCAGCCCTTTGACAAGACATTCTCACTCAACACCGAAACTGACGGTCCTGCAGTTACCAGGTTTTCATTCAAACCGTCACGCAGATTTTCATACGAATTAACCTGCATTGAAAGCGACGAAAAAAATTGTGCGGAAGCGCTCAACTTATACGCCCAAGAGTTACAAACGATTCGCTTAACCGCAACAAAAGCCGGTTTTGCGAATTCAATCGAATTGATCGACTCACTGCTTGCAGCAGATATCCAACTTTCACCGGATGATTTATCACGACTGAACCTGCAAAAGAACGCTTTTAACCAGGCAATCACCCTCGCGAGTGGTGAAATCATTCAAATATCTGAACGAAAGTACCTCGAGGGCGAGACAGTTCAGACAGTTGACATTAAGAGCTATTTATTTGGGCTATTGGTTGGTCTGGTAATCGGGATCATCATTCTCATTCAATTCGTCGTCACCGACTCGAAGATACGCAGTGCAAGGTCACTCATTACGGCAACGAGTTACGAGAAGTATCTCGGTGAAGCAACTTCGACAACTGATTCAAACTCGCTTCAGCTCTTGGCTGCCGCACTACGTGGGTCGTCATCTGATGAAATTAGGTGGATCAAAATTTTGCCGGTCGGAGCCGAGACAATTGACGAGAGATTTGCAACTGTCTTGGCCAAGATTCTTGGGGAACAAGTTTCAATTACAAAGTCATTCGTGCAACTCACTGCCGCAGATCTTGCGCCGTCTAAAGGTGCCGCATTTTTGCTCGCCGTGGTAAAAAATTCGGCGCAGGTGGGTGAACTAAAACAAATTTGGTCAGTGATCGAAAAATCTGGAAACACAGTCCTAGGCTCGGCGTTGATCACGCAATAATGGCCGACATTCTCAATTCTCGTACTCGCCTCGCACTATTTGCAGAGCGCGTCGGGCAAAGCAAGAGCTTCATCTCAATAACCGGGGTAATTCAATTTGTCTTAGATGTACTTGCTTGGTCGGCTGCTGCCACGCTCGCGCTCGTCTTGCGGGCATATTTGCAAGAAGAGCAAAACATCAGCGGCGCAGTACAAGGTATTTTGTACCGAGCATTGCCAATCGTCGCGGTCGTGCAGGCAATCACTGGATACATCGTCGGCGTTTACCGACGCAGGTGGCGTTATGGAAGTTTTGACGAGGTCAAAGGACTGATTCTTTCGGCATTTATCACAACGACAATTTTGTTGGCGATTAGGTTCACCGACAGATCAATTGATGCCTTCCCTCGCAGTGCAATCGTCACCGGTGGCATTCTTGGTTTATTTTTCACAGCCGCAAGTCGTTATACGTGGCGGCTTGTCCGCGAACAACTGCGCCGACCATCTGAACTTACGGCGAAAAAAATTCTCGTCTATGGTGCGGGTGAAGGTGGAATTCAAATCGTCAACACGATGTTGCGCAACCCGAATTCAAGTTACTTGCCAGTCGGCTTTTTGGACGACAATGTCTCGACACATCGGCTGAGTATTTCCGGCGTGCCAGTTTTGGGAGGTCGTGAATCAATTCAAAAAGTTGCCGGCCGCACGGGTGCCACGACTTTATTGATTGCTATTCCATCGGCTGAGTCGGGTGTTGTCAGTGAAATCGCTGAAATCGCTCGAGCGGCGGAACTAGAAGTGAAAATCTTGCCTGCGGTGCAAAACTTGGATGAACGACCCGTAGACACCAGTGATATTCGCGACCTGACCGATGAGGATTTGTTGGGTCGACGACGAGTGAAAATCAATCTAGATGAAATTTCGCAGTACTTGGTGAATCGCCGAGTTCTCGTAACTGGCGCCGGTGGCAGCATCGGAAGCGAACTTTGTCGTCAACTAGTGCGATTCAATCCTGCAGAAATCATCATGCTTGACCGCGACGAAAGCGCTCTGCACGAGGTGCAACTATCAATTTACGGGCGGGCACTGCTTGACACACCACAAACTGTGCTGGCTGACTTGCGTGATGAGCAAGCGATCAACTCTGTTTTTGAGACACGTAAGCCCCATGTTGTATTTCATGCCGCAGCCCTCAAGCATTTGCCTCTGCTCGAGCGATACCCTCACGAGGCATACCAAACCAATGTGCTTGGCACACTGACCATGCTCAAGGCGGCACAACGATCTGGTGTCGAAGTTTTCGTGAACATCTCAACCGACAAGGCCGCTAATCCGATCAGCGTCTTGGGTTACTCAAAACGAATTGCTGAAAGACTTACGGCGGACTTTGCATTTGGTTCTGGTGCCGGGAAATATATCTCGGTCCGATTCGGAAATGTTTTGGGTTCGCGCGGCAGTGTCTTGACGTCGTTCAAAGATCAGATCGCCAAGGGTGGACCAGTAACCGTCACTCACCGTGGCGTGAGCCGTTACTTTATGACTATTTTTGAAGCCGTACAACTAGTGATTCAGGCAGGCGCTATCGGGTCAACGGGAGAAATTTTGGTTCTGGATATGGGTAAACCAGTCAACATTTACGATGTGGCTGAGCAACTCGTGCGCAATAGTTCTAAACCGATAAAGATTGAAGTTGTTGGTTTGCGTGTTGGCGAAAAAGTACACGAAGAACTCTTTGGAACTGGCGAAATCGATGAGCGACCAAGACACCCGCTAATTTCGCATGTGCCCGCAAAGTCGATTGACCAAACAAGCTTGACCGCGAATCCGAAAGATTCTCGTGAGTTTATGATTCGCGTACTCGAAGAGCAATAACAATCAATTAGTTAAGCCTTGGCAGTTTCATTTCTGCTGCCAGCCATTGACGCCACGATTAGTAGCCACAAAAAATGGTTGCCGACGATGAAACTCTCTTGAGTGGATGCCGCGATGACAAACCAAGTTGCGGCGAATGTCCATTGACCGGCAGTTTGGGTAAAAACGCGCTCAAGTTGACGGGCCCCACTCCAAAAAATTGCTAATACCAATAGTCCTGCGCCGATTAAACCACCGCCAAGCAGCACATCCATTACCCCGCTGTGCGACCAAGAATTGCTTGTTAACGCCCACCAAAATTCGCGTTCATGAAAAAAATTCGGCGTATGCCAGGCAGCAAACCAACCCCAACCCACCAGGGGTTTGTCTAAAAACCCGTCCCAACTGAATTTCCACAACATGGTGCGACCGTTGAAATCGATTTTGCTGTTGAAAATTCTCGAAAGGTTTTCTTGAAACCTGAAAGTCAGCAATATCAGACTGATTAATACAGACAAAAACCCCGGATAAACAAGTTGCACTAGTTGATCGGATGTAAAAACTCGTCGCCGATGCAACCAGCGAACTAACGTCCAGAAACCCCAGACAAAAATAAACACCGCGATTGCACCAAGTGAAGTTGACGACTTGCTGCGAATCAGCAACCCGAGATCTAACAGCACCACATCGAGGAGTAGACACACATACAGGGCCCAATATTTTCGGCGCCTGACTATCAGGACCCACGCCAAAGCCAAGGCTGCAAGAAGCCCGAGTGCTGCCGGCGGTGCGAGCGAATTTCGATTGAAGTAAATGCCGATCCAATAGTTTTCGTCGAAGTTGACTGCCCCCGACCAATTGTTTCGCACTGCGTACCACGAAACAACCAGGCCGGGTTGCATCGCAATCAAAAACAATGTCAGTTGTTGCAACAAATTAAAACTGCGTGCAATATACAAACCAGCCAAGCACGTCACCGCCAGAGTGAACGACTCAACCAGCGAATGGCTGCTGAAAGTCGACCAAAAGGTCGAGATAAACATCCAGGCGCAAAATGCCAGCAACACCCCCACGGGACCCTTCAGCAAACTCGCCGGAATACCTCGTCGGAATAACAACACAAGTGCGGGAACTTGCACGATCAAATACGTCGAAAATTTTGTGTTGCTGATAATCCCTGCGTCTATAGAGCCGCTTGCTTCCCAGATCTTCAACACCGGACCCTGCGTAAGAAAACCAAGCAAGACAACAACATAGAAATATTCGAGCCAAGTCAAAATTTGATGAGATTTTAAGCCAAGCATTCGCACTGCAGAACAATCTACCTGAGCCCATATCGGCGCAAGAGAACGCGTCGCTGTTGGGGTAAGCAACTTCAGTAGAATGCAAATGTGACCACGACAAGCAACGAAGAGTACGACCTCTTAATCTCCGAGCTTTTTGCCGAAGCCCACGGCTTGCGGATGAAATACGAGGAATTCAGTCAGTACACCGAGTCCAAAATCGCTGAGTTCGTTCTTGAACGCAAACCAATGGCAATGCAAGTCGAACAGTTGTCACGCGATTTAGCGGTAACAAATGCGCAACGCGCTCAGATTCATGCCGATCTGGTCGAACTGACTGCGCGAATCGACAAACTCACCGCTCAACGCGACGCTTCGCGCGCCAGAGTAAAGGCTCTGGAGTCGTCTAGGTCATATCGGATTGCTAGACGACTTCGCCGACTGATACCAAGTTTTTTACAAGGCAAATAATTTAATGGCCGTTCGGCAATATCCGGTGATAATCACCGTTCGTGACCGACTGTCTTGCCTTCAACAACTTTTAAGTTGGCTTGAAGACAGCGGCCAACGAGAGATTTGGCTTTGTGACAACGACAGTACTTTTCCACCACTTGTTGAATTTCTGAAATCAACTAAACACAACGTGTTCTTCAACAAATTCAATCTTGGTCACCGCGCCCCTTGGTTGAGTGGTCTCGTGCCCCAATTGGGCAACGAGCGATACTTCATAATTTCTGACCCGGATGTCGTGCCAGACGAAAATACACCAAGCGATGTTTTCGAAATGTTTGAACACATGCTTCACTCAAACCCAAAAATTGACAAGGTGGGATTCTCGCTTCGCATCGATGATCTCCCCGACCACTTCGTGCACAAAGCAGATGTGACAACTTGGGAGAGTCAATTTTGGCAACATGTCTATTGGCCTGGCTTCTACAAGGCGCCGATTGACACGACTTTCGCAATGTATCGACCAGGAAGTGGCCATCAGAACGGAAACTCACTGCGTAGTGGCCCCCCATACTCGGCAAGACACTTGCCGTGGTACCAAGATTTCGCCAACCTTTCTGAAGAGGACAATTATTATATTCAGCACAGCGACCACTTGATTACAAACTGGAATACTGACAAATTACCGGCAACCGTGCGCGCACAACTCACGAAACTTCGTGCTCAGCAAAGTGCAGCCGAGTAACTCGAGTCATGACGGCCAACGCGATATCGGTCAGTTCTTTATCCAAGAACTTTCGGCTGTACCACGAGCGAAACCGCTATATCAAAGCGGCATTGCTTCGCGGGCGTCGCGCAAAGTATGAAGAGTTCTGGGCACTGAAAGACGTTTCGTTTGAGGTCGCCCATGGTGCAACTCTAGGGATAATCGGATCAAACGGTTCGGGCAAGACCACGATGCTCAAATGTCTGACGGGCATTTACACACCAGAAAAAGGCACGATAAAAATTGGCGGCAAACTGGCGGCTTTACTTGAACTCGGTGCAGGTTTTCATCCTGAACTCACTGGTGCTGAAAATATTTTTCTCAACAGTGCGATTCTCGGAATGTCAAAGCGAGATGTGCAAAGTAAGTTCGCAAGTATCGTCGAATTCGCCGGGCTAGAAAAATTTATCGATACACCAGTCAAGAATTTTTCGTCCGGCATGGTGGTGCGACTTGGTTTTTCTATCGCAGCACATGTCGAACCAGAAATATTGTTGATCGACGAAATTCTCTCGGTGGGTGACCAAGATTTTCAACGCAAAAGTAGCGAAAAGATCGAAGAGTTCAGGCGAGAGGGCCGAACGATCGTCGTTGTGAGTCACAGTCTGGGCTTGGTACAGCAACTCTGCAAACAAGTTATTTGGCTCGATAAGGGTCAAATCAAGCAACTAGGACCAGCGGCAGAAGTGATCGCCGCATACACGGGCGGCAGTTATGCGCAACATACCGAACGTGATGAGTCGTCACGCAACCGTTGGGGCACCGGCGACGCCAGAATCAACTCAATTGAACTGCTAAACCTCGATGGAATGACCGCTGAGGTTATTGAATCAAACGCTTCTGCTCAAATTCGGTTTCAGATTTCTGCGCACACTCGAATTGAATCGCCGATATTAAGGGTGCAGATCACGCGCTTAAATGGTGACGTGATGTGGGCCACTTCAACCCAGCGAGGCACAAATACCATGCGGGTTCTCGACGGTGCAGCAACTGCGACTTTAAATATCGAGTCAACGAAACTGCTCGAAGGCACATATTTTGTGTCGGCTTCGATCACCGACTCAACTGGTGCCACCGAATTTGACCATTGTGAGAATTGGTTGCGATTCAATGTGTATAAAACCAACATATTCGACGAAGGAATAGTTGCGATCAATTCAAGTTGGAATCTAGAGCGACATCACCGCTAACACGGATTAAAGTTCTTCGGCGAGTCGGCGCTTCAGTTTATTGAAAGTTGTGAAACCAACAATCAATGAAAGCACGGCAGAGACGAATAGCGCTCCAAGATCACGCAATTCAGGAAATGTGCCGTGATAAGTGGTAGCCCGAAATGCACGGATAAAAGCCGCCATCGGGTTCCAGTGCAGGACATTTTGCACGAAGTTCGAAACTTTCCCTTCAATAATTTTTGGATCATAAATAACGGGGGTGGCAAAAAACCAAAGTTGATTGACGATCGTCCAAAGGTACGGCAAATCTCGAAAGAACACGGCGCTGACACTTAATACGAGCGCAATGCCACCGGCAAAACAGGCCAGTAGCACCATCAACAACAACGTCATCGGCAACCAGGGCAAAATAGCGCTACCGGCGATCAATAGCACCACACAGACCAAACCCATCTCGATCGAGAACTGCACGAAACAGAACAAAACTTGTGAAAGCACGAGACTCTCTCGAGCAAAGGCAACTTTGCGAACCAAGTTGGTGTTGCTCAAAATTGACTGCAGACCGACGCTACAAATAAGCGCGAAAAACCCCCAAGGAATTATCCCAGTGAGTAGATACAAACCATATGTCGTAACGCCGGATGGATCGCCGACTGGTGCTTTGGCGCCGAACAACAGACCGAACACAAATGTATAGATCGCCATTTGTGCCAACGGATTGAGCAGCGACCACGACCAACCCAAAATTGATCGACGATATTTACTGCGCAGTTCACGCAGGGTCAAGTTCCATAACAAGTTGCGCGAAGCAGCAATTTCTCTGATCTGTTGCATCTAGCTCCAAGTTACCATTACATCGTTGCGATAGACTTAAGTCATCTCGCTTATGGATAGCAATTCGCCTGTCTCTCCAGAAACAACGCAACAAGATGTTGGCCTAGAACTTGCGCAACTCAAACACGAACTTGAACTTGCCGAGGGCAAAATTATGCAACTCGAGCTGGCACTTTTGCAGTCTCGTGACTTTGCGATCGGTGCCGCCGCCGAAGCCAGCGAAGCCCCAATTATCCGTGCGATGCACGTCGAGTCCGAGCGAAAACTTGGTGATGCAAACGAACACAACAAAAGTCACCTGGCACACATTGCCCGACTTGAACAGGCTCTGGCAGACTTATTGAAAATTGATCACGCAAATAAAGAGTTGCGCAAACAGATCGATTCAATGCAAGCTTCTGCAACATGGCGCGTTGGGCGAACACTGATGTTGCCAATACGAATCATCAAGCGCATTGTGAAATAGCGCCGATGCGGCCGCTATTCAGCATTGTCACCCCGGTTTTCAACCCGCCTCATGATGCATTCGAACATTGCATCAAGTCTGTCTACGCACAAACGAATCAAAATTGGCAGTGGTGCCTTGTGGATGACAAATCAACTGATCCATCCGTCGCGAATCGTCTAAGGCAATTGCAAGTTTTAGACAAACGCATCGTCGTATATTTTCGCTCCGAAAACGGCGGAATTGTCGAAGCTAGCAATGACGCTCTTTCATTGGCTACTGGTGAATTCATTGTCTTGCTCGATAACGACGACGAATTGCACCCAAACGCCTTGGCTGAAGTCGCTGCAAGAATCGAACTTGATCCAAAAACTGACTACATTTATACCGACGAGGACAAGATCACCGTTACTGGTGAGCACTATGACGAGTTCAAGAAACCCAAGTGGTCACCCGAAAGATTGCTGGCTCACAATTACTGCTCACATCTTTCAGTAATTCGTCGCGAGTTGGTAAACGCTGTCGGTCGATTTCGTCGCGGCTTTGAAGGCTCGCAGGACTACGACTTGATCCTGCGCGTAGTGGAGAAAACATCGCGAATCGCCCATATTCCAAAGGTTCTGTATCACTGGCGATCGGTACCGGGGTCAGTTTCCATCGCTTCAAATGAAAAACCATATGCGTTCATCAGCGCGACAAAAGCCGTCACCGAGCATCTTCGGCGAAAAAATGTCGACGCCGTGGTTGAAGAAGTGAAGCCATATTCGTTGTCGAGAGTGAAACGACGATTAAAACAGAGCCCAAGAATCAGCATCATCATCCCAACTTGCGGCACAAAAAAATCATTGTTTGGGGTCGATACGTGCCTGGTCGTCAACGCCGTTGAAAGCATCGAACGCAAAACGAGTTACAGGAATTACGAAATCATCGTGCTTGTTGACGCGCACACACCGCCGGAAATACTTTCTGAACTGCAACGCGTGAGCCCTTTAAATCTGCGGATAGTCAACTACGAAAAAGAGTTCAACTTCTCGGACAAATGCAATCTCGGAGTAGTTAGTAGCGATGCACCATTCTTCGTACTGCTAAACGACGACACCGAGGTGATAAGCGAGGACTGGCTTGAGGTGATGTTGAGTCACCTGCAGGAACCAGATGTCGCGGCGGTCGGTCCGATGTTGTTGCTTGAAGACGGACGAATTCAAAGTGCGGGCCACTCACACACGCCGTACCCACACAACTTTTACAACGGAAGATCAATTGATGAACTTGGTGAGCTGGGCATTCTTAAAGTCGCGCGTGAATGCTCGGGGGTAACCGGCGCGTGCATGATGGTGCGGCGAAGTGCATATTTTGAAGTCGGCGGTCTCAGCAAGTCGTTTCCACTTTCGTTTAACGACGTGGATTTATCCTTCAAATTTTTGGATCGTGGCTATCGAATTATCTGGACGCCATTTGTACGGCTGTTTCATTTTGAAACTGCATCACGAGCAAACATCTCAACTCCAAAAGAAGTTGAATTAGTCACCAACCGTTGGGGCAACAGAATTTATGGCGACGAGTACTGCCGCATCGAATAGATATGTTTTGTGGGCGGGGGGGGACTTGAACCCCCACGTTCTTGCGAACACTGGCACCTGAAGCCAGCGCGTCTGCCATTTCGCCACTCGCCCGAATGGACTATTGACGCTAACAGTTATGCATACCCGTAGGGCGTAGAATTGTCGCATGTTTGCGCGTGCATATGGCTCTACAATCAGGCCAATCAACCTGGGGCGCGAACTACTCGGGGTTATTGACTCGATGGATAATCGGTCTGGGATGGATCCACATTTTGTGATCAATCTCAATGCTGACGACTATGCCGCATTTGCTGATATTGAAAAACATTTGTTGCGAGAATTGACAGAGGCCGCGTCCCAGTATGCCGAACAGAACGGTTTTAAACACGATTCGCCGATAACTGTTGCGTTGGTGGTCGACGAGTCGCTCAAATCTGGTCGCTTTGCGATCAGTTCTCGCACCGCAGGCACCCAAGAACACACGCCCAAAGATGAGCCAAAAGAAGCCACAAACAACAACAAAGCTCATGTGCTGCAGTCGCTGATCAATGCGGTTTTGGTGTTAAGCAATGGTGAACGCGTGATCTTAGAGGGCGATTCTTTGAAAATCGGTAGACAGGCCTCGTGTCAAGTCGTATTCAACGACAGCAATGTCAGCCGTGAACATGCGCAAATGCGCCGGACCGCCGACGGTTGGAAAGTTCTGGATCTAAACAGCACAAACGGCGTCAAAATCAACGGGCAGAAAATTGTCGCAGAACAGTTGCTCGTGAACGGTGACGAGTTGGCGTTCGGCACTTCAACCGCGAGATTTGAGATTTCGTGAGTTTCACATTCGTCGAGAGCCAACTGAACTGATGCTCGTAAAATATGGCGCGGCAAGTGATGTAGGAATTTTGCGTGTTCAAAATGAGGATGCATATCTGGCGCAAGATGGACTCTTTGTCGTCGCCGACGGTATGGGTGGACACAACGCAGGCGAAGTGGCAAGTGCAATGGCGGTCAAGATGCTTGGTGATGCCCACACAAAAGGCATAACTGATGCCAACCAACTTTCAGAGGTAATCCAACAGATTAATCAATCAATTTTTCAGGCCTCGGCCAACCAGACGGACCAGCGCGGAATGGGGACAACTATTACGGTTTTGGCGCTCACTCCATCGGACAAATCAAACGGAGTTTCTGTGACAGTCGCCAACATTGGCGACTCGCGTACTTATCTTTTGCGTAACGACGAATTTAAACAAGTGAGCGTCGACCACTCCTATGTTCAAGAATTGGTCAGTGACGGACTAATCACCAAAGATGAGGCTCGAACTCACGCCAGAAGGAACATAGTCACACGTGCGCTTGGGATTGAGCCGAGCGTCGCAGTGGACACTTGGACTCTGCCATTGATCAACGGCGACCGCTACATACTTTGTAGCGATGGACTCGTTGACGAGGTGGACGACTCTGCGATTGAAAAATGCATCAAACAACAGACCGACCCACAAAAAGTTGCCGATGAACTGGTCATAATCGCCAATCAAAATGGAGGCCATGACAACATCACGGTGATCGTCGTGGATGTTGTCGCAGACTCGAAAGAAACGACTTCGGTTGTAGCGACAGGCGCAACGACGGCAAAATCAACGAAATCACTCGTACAAAAACTGGTCGCAAGCACAGTTGTTGCTGCAATATTCGTTATGGCAATAACCCTGATTGCTTCATACGTTCGCAGTGGTTATTTTGTCGCTTACGAGAACAAAAAGACTGATGCCCGCGTGCTCATTTACCGGGGTAAAAACTTCTTCTGGGTCAACCCCACCATCGAAGCCGATAGCACCTTGACACGTGAAGATCTGAGCCTCGTACTGGCCAAGGAAATACTCGCCAAACCCGCGTTTTCATCCTCTTCAGATGCCAAGGATTATGTAAACCAGATACGCAACGTGATTGAAACGGCCACGCCATGAGCGAAACCAACCGCGCAATTATCAACGATCGATATGAAATTGGCAAGCGCATCGGTCGAGGGGGGATGGCCGAAATTTTTCAAGCCCGCGATATTTTATTGGATCGGCCCATAGCGATAAAAGTATTGTTCGCTGAATTTGCAACTGACCCAGCGTTCGTCGAACGATTTCGACGCGAGGCTCAGGCCGCCGCGAACCTAAACCATCCCAACATCGTCGGCGTTTACGACTGGGGCAAAGTCAACAACACCTATTACATCGCTATGGAATATGTCAACGGTCGCACACTTGCAGATATTTTGAAACAAAGCGGCAAGTTGACCCCGATGCAGGTTTGTGACGTGATGATGGAAGTTGCTGCTGCGCTTGGATCCGCGCATCAAAGCGGAGTTATTCACCGTGATGTGAAACCTGGAAACATCTTGGTCAGTACAACTGGACAAGTAAAGGTGGCCGACTTCGGAATTGCTCGTGCACTTGGTGCAGGTGTCGAACAGGGTTTGACTCAAACTGGCGCGGTCATGGGCACTGCGACATACTTTTCACCAGAGCAAGCCCAAGGTGCATTCACCGATCAACGCAGTGATATTTATTCGTTTGGCGTGGTGATGTACGAGATGCTGAGTGGTGTCGCCCCGTTCACGGGTGAGAACGCCGTTGCGATCGCATATAAACAGGTGCACGAACAAGCGACACCAATAAACGAACGAGTTAACTCGGTGCCGAGTGGACTTGCAGCAATCGTGAAGAAATGTATGTACAAGTCGCCGGATGACAGATATACAACCGCCGAAGATGTGCGCAATGAATTGCGAAGATTCTCACAAGGAATACCAGTCTTGGCGATGTCAAGCCAAGATAACGCTGATGTCGCAACTCAGATGCTGCCAAAAACTGGTCCACAGTTGACGACAGTGATCAACCAACAAGATGCCGCGACACGGGTTATTCCTAAAACTGACTCTACGAAAAAAGAAGCCGTGAACTATCCACCGTACGACGATAAAAGCCCTCAACGAACCGCGGTATTTGTGTTCGGGGCTTTGTTCGCAGCAATTGTTTTGCTTGCGGGAGGATTATTTCTTTATCAAACGCTCACCCGCAATTCGGCCAACACGTCAATAACCGTCCCAGATGTACGAAATCTAACGGTAAAAGAAGCCAGCGAAACGTTGCTCGCACTGGGCTTCGTCCCAGTTCCTTACGCAGCGACCAAAGAAGGTGTCGGCAACGACATCGTCTATTCGCAAGAGCCACCACCAAGCGTGCTGGCTCGCAATGGCGACACGATCACGATCACCTACAACCCTGCGAGCACCCCGGTCGTGGTGCCACTGGTGCGCGGGTTGACGGTAAAAGAAGCCACTGCACTTTTAGCGCCACTCGGCCTGCAACTATCAATTAAGGAAGTACGAAATGACCCGAAAGTGCCAGAGAACCAAATTCTTTCGCAAGATCCAAAAGTCGATACCCAAGTTCGATCAGGATCGGCGATTCTGGTCGTTGTTTCGGGTGGACTTGGTCAAGCCACGGTGCCAAATGTGCAGGGTCAAGTTGATACCGCGGCACAACAGCTATTACAAGGATCGCCATACAATTTTGTCGTAACGCTGACCAACGAATCAAGCCAGACGATTGAAAAAGGTCGAGTGATTCGTACAGAACCAGCAATCGGTGCCGAGACTCCTACTGGTTCGGCGATTACAGTTTTTGTTTCAACTGGAGGAAATAAAATTCCTGTGCCACAAACCGAAGGGCTGACAGAGGCCGATGCTTTGTCACTGCTTGCGACCAGTGGCCTTACCCCGGACATCAAGTATCAAGATGTACCAGCAAATGACCTCAACAACGGAAAAGTAATCACGCAGGGCACCAACGCCGGAACTCTTGTCGATCCAGGTTTTGTTATTCGTTTGACAATTGGTCGCGCAGTCGTGACACCATAGTTTTATTTTTCGCACCTGTTTATGAAGTTTTTGATTATCTGATGACCATTTTGAGTGAGAACGCTCTCAGGGTGAAACTGCACCCCTTCGATATCCAAATGTCTGTGGCGCACCGCCATGATGATGCCATCTTTGGTTGATGCCGTGACAACCAATTCGTTCGGAACCGAACTGGCGTCAATCATCAACGAGTGATAGCGAGTTGCACAAATCGGTGATTCAATGTTTTGAAATACCCCAGTTTGATCGTGAAGAATTTCCGATGTCTTTCCATGCTGCAGTTCAGGCGCACGAACAATTTTCGCACCGAAAACATGTCCGATTGCTTGATGTCCGAGACATACGCCAAAAATCGGTACCGATTCGGCGAAAGCACTGATCATTTCACATAAGATGCCGGCATCGATGGGTTGGCCGGGACCAGGCGACAACAAAACGCCATCTGGATTTATTGCCAAAGCTTCACTCGTTGTGATTTGATCGTTACGAACGACGACTGGCTCGGCACCTTGCTCGCCAAGATATTGCACGAGGTTGTAGACAAAACTGTCATAGTTGTCGAGCACCAAAATGCGTGGAATTAAATTATTCATTGACATCAGCCTGCCTGAAATTTGACCGATTACAAAGTGATTTATCCCCCTACACTTGACTAAGTTATGGCAGCACTAAAACGTCGCGGAGGCGGGCGGACTACTCCAAAAGGCACCAAGCCTGGTCGTGTGCACGCGACACATCGGCTTGATACCTCAGACACCCATTCGATGCACGGACAAAATATTGCCGAGGCTTCATCGCGTTATACACCACCGGTTTTGCGCGAGCAACGCATAAGCCCAACTTGGGTGCCAGTTCTGATGTTTTCGCTTCTCGGTCTGGGGGCAGTCGTGATTCTGCTTTATTACCTAGGTTTCGTACCGGGTGGGCGCAACAACTGGTATTTGTTTTCGGGCTTGCTTGCAGTGCTCGGCGGTTTGTATACCGCAACCAAATATCACTGAGTCGTCTCATTCAACAGGCGTAATTAGATCCATATCTTCCAGACAGTGTTTTGGGGGCGGAGGATTTTGATCTGGGGCCATCGTCATGCGCAACTCAGTGCCACAACTTGAGCAGCGATAACGCACGTTGATTCTCCGCATTTCACCCGCGGGTGGCGGCGGTGGAAGAGTCGAGGTCATGCTGCGCAACATGCCGAGACCGACCTTCCAAATGAAATAAACAAGTACGAGTCCTAACCCGAACCAAATTATTTTTCCCAACATTTTGGGTTTCGATTTATTTAACCGAGGCGTTCAATAATTGTGGCGTTGGCAAGACCGCCACCTTCACACATTGTCTGCAGACCATAGCGACCACCGGTGCGCTCGAGTTCGTTCAACAATGTCGTCATCAATCGAGTGCCCGATGCACCCAATGGGTGACCAAGTGCGATTGCCCCGCCGTTGACGTTCACTTTTTCCATGTCAGGATGCAATTCTTTTTCCCATGCCAACACAACCGAGGCGAAAGCCTCGTTGATTTCAACAAGATCAATGTCGCCAATCTTCAGTCCGGCTCGTTCAAGAACTTTTTTCGTTGCCGGTATCGGTGCGGTCAGCATGTAGCGCGGGTTTTCTGCGGCGAGCGCAAAATTCACGAAACGTGCGCGCGGCTTTAGCCCAAGTTGCTTTGCTCGCTCTTCGGACATGATCAAGACTGCAGTTGCGCCATCTGTGATCTGCGATGAGTTTCCGGCTGTGACTTTTCCGCCATCTTCAATTGGACGATACGCCGGTTTAAGTGTGGCAAGTTTTTCGAGTGTTGACTCACGAATTCCTTCGTCAGTGGTCATGACTTTGCCTTCGGCGTCAAGTGTCGGGATGATTTCGTTTTGAAAGCGACCCTCTTTTGTTGCGCGAGCCGCGAATGTTTGCGAGCGAACACCGTAACGATCCATATCTTCGCGACTGATCTTCCATTTTTCGGCGATTAATTCTGCCGAAATACCCTGGTTGACGAGACCACCATCGGCTGCGTATCGCGCCTGCACGGTCTGACCGAATGGGTATCCATGCTTGCCTTCTGCAATCGATGAACCCATTGGCACGCGGCTCATCACTTCAACACCTGCTGCCACAACCACGTCGTACGCACCAGCCATCACGCCTTGCGCGGCAAAATGTGCGGCCTGCTGACTCGAACCACATTGACGATCAACAGTTGTCCCCGGCACACTCTCTGGCCAGCCAGCAGCAAGCACGGCGTTTCGCGCGACATTCAAACTCTGCTCACCAACTTGCATCACGCAACCCATCACGACGTCATCGATCACTGCAGGGTCGATGCCCGTGCGTTCTACGAGGGCCTTCAAACTGTGCGCCGACAAATCAACTGGATGCCAATCCTTTAGTCGCCCATTTCGCTTACCGCACGGCGTTCTAACTGCATCGACGATCACTGCTGTTTTCATTTGTTTCTCCTGGTCGTTACTGGTTCTTCTAGTCTGCCTTGCCCTATGCCTTTTTGGGAAGTTGAAAGTGAAGACCAAACGATGTAACGACTAGCGCACGGAAAATCAACAGAATTGCCACCTTGCTCGTGGCCGATGAACGCCCATGCTCTCGGTCCTTGAATGGAGCAGGTATCTCCACAACCTTGTAATTCTTGCGACCACTTATGACGAGTGCCTCAAAAGTATCGCCCAAATAATGGCTCGGAAAAGACTTGGCAAAGTGCATAAGCAGAGGCTTGCGAATCAAGCGAAACCCCGATGAAGAGTCGCTGATGCGTGTGCGACAAGCACGCGATGCCACGACTTTAAGTATCCACATTGCAAGTCGGCGACCGCGTGAAATTTCCATTGCGGTTTCACTATTCAAAAAACGGCTGGCAAGAACAATGTCTGCATCGGTACTGTTGGCTCGATCTACCAAGTTGGAAATTTCATCAGCCGGATGTTGCCCGTCAGCATCTAGTTGCACGACAGCATCAAACTTGTGTTTGACCGCAAAACCAAAACCGCTTTGAAGAGCCCCGCCTACCCCTAGGTTCATTGAAAGCTCGATTACTTGGGCTCCTGCAGTTTTGGCCCTGAAGGATGTCTGATCAGACGACCCGTCGTCGACCACCAAGACGCTGAACCCATGACGCTTGACGCCAGCCACTACCTGGGCAATAGTTTCTTGCTCGTTAAGAGCCGGAATAATGACCAAGGTATTTTGATTATTTAGTTTCGTCAGATTTTTTGTCTTTCATTGATATACCGAGTGACTCGCGTAAAAGCGCATTTTCTCTGACCAATGTTTCCATTTTTCGCTGATTGCCGGAAATACTGACGGAAAGTTGAATCAGAATTACCGCCACGGCAACGGTGGATAGAGCGATTAAAAGCGCGGTCGGGGTTAGGCGCAAAGTTCTTGCGAGTGGCGTGATCAAGAAAACCAACGGTGAAGCAAAAATGCCGAACAAACAGACCGACATCCAACCGATCGTGTATTTAAAGCTCAAAAGTCTTTTCTTTGAAAGCCTCGCAATGTGGACCGCAAAAACGAAAGCCACAATCGCAACTTCAATTGCAAATACGGCACGATTGGTCACAAGGTAAAGATACTACGAATTAATCACAACTATTTTTTGGCAATGAACTCGTAGAAATTTCGTGACATTGATGCCACCAACGACTGTTCAAGTCGTTTACTCGCCACTTCATGATTTATTTTCGCAGCCGTATCAACAAGCAAATCATCTTCAAGTGCAGTTCGAATTGCACTTTCAAGGCCCGCTAAATCGGTCGGGCTGACGACGAAACCACTCTGTCCGTCCACGATCCACTCATCAGCACAAGAGGTGTCCGTCTGGATCGGAAATGCCCCACCTGCCATTGCCTCTTGCAACGACACGCTGATGCCATCAGAAAGAGAGATACCAATGTAAATTCGCGCATTTTGGAACATCTTCAGTAACTGGTCATGGGAAAGTTCTCCGCGACCAAAAGAAACGACCGAGAGCCCATATTTTTTGCTCAGCGCAGAGGCCTTACGTCTTGCTTTGGGATCTGCTGAGTAGACAACTATTTGATATTCATTTAGTAAGTGAGCCAGATCCTCGATAGCCGCCAGCGCGATAAGACCACGGCCGACAAATCGCGTATGCCCCTTGACTAAGACTAATTTTCTCAAACTCGGCTGAACATTGACCGCAACCTCAGAGTGTTTAGCCACGTCATATCCGCCTGTAACGGGGAAGGGTGGATATTGCTCACCCTTGAATCCAAGTTGATTTGCAATCGCGACGTCACGCTGGCACTCCATTGCGAGGCGATCAACCTGTGGCATCAACTCTTGCAATTTAAGTTCATGTCGTTTGAACCGCCGAAACCAAAATAGATCCGAACCCCACAATGTCAAAATAAAAAATGGCTTAGGAGAAATCTTCTTCAACGCAACCGACGCAATATACCCCGCGCCTTGTGTCTCGACGGCGTGCAATATGTCTGGTTTGAATGCTCGAATAACTCGTCTCAACAAAAAACCCCGAGCACGATTATCAATTAATTTGTCAAGCACTGCGAGAAGCAACCCGGTTCGCCTTAGACCACTCGGAATCGCAATATTCATCACGCTTGACGTACCCAACAAATGTTTGATTTTTGGGTGAATTCGACGGTGCGGTGAAGATGGAAATAAAACGAACTCGTCTTGGCTATTTTCGAATTGCTCGAGCCACCGTGCCGTATGCACGCTGTCGACCATGGCTACGACAAGAATTTTCTTCATTTGTTGACAACAAGTTTTTCGGCAAGGCTTGCAAAGTCTCTAACGAATTCTGACCAAGTACCTTTCGTGGCGACAAGTTGCTGACCGCTTGACCCAACTTGGTTACGTCGTCCCAAATCGGCAAGTAATTCAGCAATTGCTTGCACAAAAGAACTGTCAAGTTCGCGGTAAATCACCGTGTCAGAGCCTTGGGAATAACTCATTATTCCCTGCAAAGGGGTCGAAACTACGGGAATGGCACAGGCCATTGACTGCAGAACGCGTCCCGGTAAGACGCAGTGGGTAACCAAGGATGGAATGAATGTATTTATTGAAACGTCAGCCAAGCAAATGTGTCGCACCAGATCGTCATAAGCAACAAACGGAGTAAGTATCACCTGATGTTGAAGATTGAGTCTCAAAACTGTCTGTTGAATAACAGGTTCTGCTTCACCGCTT
>SXGR01088148.1_pt1 | contig 22427 bp, 19 predicted proteins | sample 3174711 | NCBI WGS metagenome assembly SXGR01 (sample SAMN11356860, study PRJNA531348) | freshwater metagenome | isolation source: freshwater sample F1-60 | place: China: Fuxian Lake, Yuxi | collected 2017-12-25 | reverse complement strand
GGGGTTGGTTTCTCGTGCGGAAGTGCTCGCGAAGCGCTTGGGCACCGCACACCAGCGGCGTGAGCTAGCGTTGAATGCGGCAAAGGTGTTGATCTCATTGAATCGTTGCGAGGAAGCGGAGCGGCTCGTGGAGCCCTGGGCGCGAGGGGCCGACGCGGGGCGGGAAGTCTTGTATATGTATGCCTGGATTCTCGTGCATTCGGGCCGGTCGCAGGATGCGCTCCCGTGGGCGTGGGCGGCGTTGGCCGCGGCGGAGAATACGAGGCAATCGGTGGGTTATACCCGAACTCTGGTCTCCTCGGCACTCGCATCGGCCGGCGACGCTGAGGCGGCGTATGTGCAGGCGCGCCTCGCCCATCAGGAGTGCGAGCTTGAGGCATCGCCATACCTTCGGTATGTAGCGGCCTTGCGCTGGATGATGGCCGCGGCGGGTTTGGGCCGGTGGCCGGAAGCGGAAGCGCTCCTTCGCGAAAATCGGCGTCGTATTGAGTTGCCGGCCGCAATGGAGTTGATGAACATGGATGAAGCCTTGATGTTGGCGGCCCGTGGCCGATGGATGGCGCTTCGGGAGCTGTTGGCGGCCACGAGGGACTCCCTTTCTGGCCGGGAAAATGGTGTTCCGCTGCTGTTTATCGAAGGCGTGAGCGAGTTCGCCACCGGCCAAAAAGGACCGGCATGGGTGCAGTTGCCGAGTGCGGGTGCGGTGTCCTCCGGCTGGGGCCGTGCCTGCGGTTGGTTGAACGCGATCGGCGCACTCTTCTGGAAGGAGCGGGCCGTTCCTCCGAGCCGTCCGCCTGCTGACGCCTCGCTTGTCGCCCTTTCGCAGCTGTTCGAAGCACTGAAGACCGGCGCTTCGCCTCCAGAAACGATGGATCTCGTTGCTCTTTCCGTGACGAACGCGGTGTTGGCCGCCACCCAGAAAAAGTAAATTGCTTTACCATCGCGACATGACCTACCGCGATCGAAATGTCGCGCTTCGGCGTCCGCCGTGCTTCCGCCCACCGATCAACGCCACGTTTGGGCTTGGCACGGCCCGTGCAAACTGCGAGTGCGGGAGGCGACGATGAAACGTCTGTGGTTGGTGGCGGTGTTGGCAGGTTGTGTGGAGCAGGCGGAGAACCGATCGAGCTTGGATGAAGCTCGTGAACGGTGGGACTCCGCGGGCCTCGACAACTATGTGTACACCTTCGCCAACCAGTGCGAATGCGACGGTCCCTATGAGTTTACCGTGACGGTCATCAACGGTGAGGTCGATCAGGTCGACTACGAACCTTCGGAATACGATTCCCAAGAGGCCATCGATGCCGCGGGCAAGACGATCGAGGACTGGTTTTCCGAAATCGAGGAGGCCTTGGCGGCTAACCCGGATGATACCTCGATCGCCTACGATGGCGAATTTGGCTACCCGACGGACATCTCGGTGGACTACGATCGCGGGATGGCGGACGAGGAGTGGAATTCGACCTTGTCAGCGTTTGAAGTGATCAACGTTGAAGAGTAGATGGTAAACCACTTTATCATCTGGGTGTCCAGCGGCATGTAAGGCGAGCGGCGCTTCATGTAAGGTCCCGAGCCTCCAGAATTCGGTACAACCTGTGTACCCACTCTGGAGGCTCTATGTTGATTTCAATGTTGATGGCTTTGAATACCGCTTCTGCTTACCCCACGTTTGCCGACAGCGGTTTTGTGGTCGTCCCGACAGCGGGCACCTATACCGAGGGCGGGGTTGGCGCTCCAACCGTCGCTTACGACACCGTCAACGGCGAATATGTGATGTACTTCGAGTACAAGATCAATGCGCTTCCTTCGACCTGCGCGACGGCTTACGGCATTGGTCGGGCGACTTCGGTCGATGGACTCACCTGGGTGAAGGACGCCAGCCCGGTGATCACGCCGGATCCGGCGAACTCCCTCGCGAAAGACCATTGCGTGGTTTCACAGCCGGCGGTGGTGTACGACGAAGACACCGGCGTCTGGCACATGCTGTACGGCATCGCAGGAAAGAAGGCTTCCGCCGCGGCGACCACGAATACCGACTACGGGATCGCGTACGCCACCAGCACCGATGGGGTCACCTTTACCGAAGTGAACTTTCCCGCCATTCCCAAGACGGGCACCAAGGCCCCCAGTATGGCTTCGGCGGTGATTTTCGACGATACGCTGGTGGTGGTGTATGTCGACTACCCCAACCTCAAGCAGGCAGAAATGCCCCTGTCGACGGGTGTATGGACGTACGGCAACGCGGCGGTCGACAAGACCAAGCTCACCTGGACCAGCCTGTGGGCGTTTTCGCCAGCTCTGGTCTGCGACGGTCTGCTCGATAATCATGGTTGGCCCGATAACCACGGCGTACAGTACGCCATGCTGTTTGGCGGTGACACCACGACCGGCACTCGCTCCCTCGGTTTTGGCGGCTCCCCCGATGCCAATACGTGGTTTGTTGGCTTAGATTTGGTGTCCTCACCGGCCGGCAGCCTGAACCACTGGGACATTCTGCAGGCGGACGGCGACTACCTGATGTGGTACTCTAAGGATTATACGGCTACCACCAAGGGAATTGGCCTTGCGCACGCGGACGAAGACGGCAGCGGCGGCTGGAACACCGCATCCAACAAATACTGTCCGTTGAACTAGCCTTCTGGGCGCGACGGCTCCGCCGTCGGCACTTGCGGGGCTCGGCCCTGCGGCCTCGGTCGCTTCGCGACCCGCTTTGCGGCCCCTCCAGCGCCTCGCGCGTTGGAGGGCTTCCGCTTTTGGATCGACCGACGGGAGGCGACCCTCCATTGAAAAATGTTGTTTGTGTCATTATTGACGAACATGTCATTGAAGAATAGACGGGCCCGCATCGGGAGGCTCGATGTTCAAACCTGTGGCGGTGTTGGGTGGGTGCTTGGTATCGTGTGTTGCGATGGGTTTTCCGGTCGTTTCGGGGAGCGTGGCCGGAAAGGTGACCTCCGCTGGCAACCTCGTCGGCGGGGTCAACATCGAGGCGTCGGATCGGATCGGCGAGAAACAAACGACGGAATCGAGTGCCTGGCCGTACAACGGGGGCTACAACTATTCGTTTGCGAGCATGGACCCGGGGTGGACAGGATTCCTGCTGTCAAAACCTGGGTACGACCCATATTATGCCTACCGGTATGTGACGCCGAACGACACCTGCAAGAGCAGTCTGGCCAATGGCGCTTGGGTTTCGTGCGATTTGCAGAATTTTCCGTTGCGCCAGAACTCTGATTTGTATTTGTTGGCTCCCGATCTCGTGTTGGACGATTGGGCGGTCGCCGATCGATCGGTGGAGTGCGCGCGGTTTCCAGACGGTGCCCGCTCGTATTTGCGTGTGGCGATGAACATCGCCAATGTCGGTAATGGTCCCCTGGAGATGCAGCCGGTGGATGACACTACCTCGGTGCAGACGCTCTATGTGAAGGATGGCCTCGGAGCCTACGAATACCCCATCGATGAAGCGATTCTGTGGGACGATTTTCACGATCACTACCACTATCAGCGGTTGGCCTCCATGCAGTTGAAACAGATGCGGCTGGGTACGATCGTCGCTGAAAGCCACAAAGTGAGCTACTGCGCCTACGATTATTCATTCTTTGACGGCGCGGCGAACAGCGTTTTCGCGGCGCTGTACCCCTGGATCCAGTGGAATGGGTACGTGGGTTGCGACGACGGCCGAATGGGACTGACGCCGGGGTTCTCGGACCTTTACGCGGCTCGAATTCCCGGACAATTCATCGAAATCACCCATGTGACGCCGGGGACGTACTACCTGCAGCAGACGGTGAACCTCGATAATCTGATCGTAGAGTCGGACTACTCCAACAATCAGATCTCAGTGCCGGTTTACGTCGACCGAAATGCCTGCGACCATCGGATTGATTGCCGGTCGCCTCTGAGCAGCACCTACGGCGCCAACTGCGACGAATACCTGAACCCGGACTACCACTGAGTACCGATCGTTGTTCCTGCCGGGATCGTGAACTAGTCAACCCGCCTGACTAACTCGCCGTGATCCACGAAAAAGGCGCCAACGAGGGGGGCTCGTCGGCGCCTTTGAATCGGTTTTGGGGGACCCTGGCGGTCGAGCGCTAGTTAAGGGTGATGTCGTACATGGCGATCGTACCGGAGATGGACCCGACCACGCGCGTGCAACCGGCATTCGGGGTCACGCTGATGCGCGGACGCACCACCAAGTCTTCCAGGTCGGCCAGGGTGCCGCCGGCGATGACGGTGGTGAGCGTCTCTTGGGCGGGGTTCATGGCGTCGATGCCGAGGTACGCGCGGATGGGAATCCAGTTCGAACCGCCATCGACGCTGTAGTCGAGGCCGATGTCGAAGGTGCCGTTGGAGGCGGCGGCGCCGGTCGATCCCCAGCCGGCGTCGAGGGTGATCGACAGGGTGTGGTCGATGGTGAGGTCCATCGTGGCGCCGCCCGAAAACCCGTAGAACTCGATGACTTCGGTCGCGACGGGTTGGAGGTTGCCGGCGCAGCTTCGCGCGGTGTTGACGTTGGCGTAGGTCGCGCCGCTGGCGTCGTAGGCGTAGGTCGGGTTGCCAACGGCGCCCGATACCGTCGTGTATGCGGTGGGGCGCTCGGTCGCGAAAGCCTCCGTTGAAATGACCATCGAACCAACCAGACCAACAACCGACAACAGCGAAGAAAGGGTGGCGTTCATAGGAACCTCCAAATGCGTAGGGTTAGAACAAAAACATTGTTGCTTGCTGTGTTCGGCTCGGGTTCGTTTTGCGTTCCGTTGCCTGAACTCAACATGCCTTCGTTTTCGATTCCGTGACCTTACATGGGGGGCGTCGCGACTTACATGCGCGGCCAACGTGTAAGGCCGGCGTTGGAAGGGAGTTCGTTTGGCCGTATAAGTAAAGTGCTTTACTTTCTGGGCGCGCCGGCGTTGCCGTCGGCCCTTGCGGGGCTCGGCCGTTCGGCCTCGGTCGCTGGGCGACCCGCTTTGCGGCCCCTCCAGCGCCTCGCGCTGGCTTACGCCTGCGCCTTCTCCGCCAACACCGCCAAATCCCGCAGCACTTCGCTGATCACGATCGGATGCACTTTGGAAAGTGGAATCTGATCCTTCTTGTTCCAATACCAGAGCTGCGGATTGGTCCCTTCCACAAACACGCATTCCTGCAGTTTTTGGTCCTCCCAATCCATCATATATCCAACGGGAACCCCGCATTCATACGATAGAATGGCGGTCACCCCGGCCGCATAAAACGTCTTGGTGTGCAGATGGAATACCCCGCCATCCTCCACCGGGCCGCGTCGCCAGCGCAGCCGATCCAGGATCCCCACCATCGTGATCGGTGGGAGTTTGGTGCCCACATACCGGGTGAGTTCCTTGGCTTTGGGCTCGTCGCCCTGTAGGCCGTACACCGGCCGACCGAGCTGCGGAAACGGCGGCAGGATCTGGTAGTCCGAGAAGATCGTCCCCCAGTCGGCCTTTTCCGCGTCCGACAGTTCGGCCGGGTGAACCACCCCAACTTGGGTGCCAGCCGGGAGGGTGGTCGGATCGTCGGTCTGGTTGGCGTAACTTCCATCTTCGGAGATCCGGAAGCTGGCGATCCGGTTCTTGCCGTCGTACACCCCCCACACCACGAGGCGGCCAAGGTTCAACATCAGCGGATGGCGGACGATCAACGTCTCAAAAGCCGCGGCATCCCAGCGACGGCCGCTGACCATCGCTTGTTCGAGGCGTTCGGACTGGATTTTGAGGACTTCTTTCAGCTGCTTCTTGAGCAGCTTCCATTCTTCGACGGCGGCCGCCGAGAGATCCGGATCATCCTTCTTATTGGGCTTGGGCAGATCGCCGGCGATCTTGCCGTCCTCGTCTCGGACCATCGGCTTGAGCTCGCCGCCTAACACGAATTTGAACTTTCTTCCACCGAAATCGAACACTCGCGTGCCCTTTTCGTCCAGATCGCAGTCGGGCACGATCCGGTCTTCGAGCTCCTCTTTGGTCATCCCGCGGGCGGTGGCGATCTTGTCCATCGCCGCTTCGGCTTGGCCCTGAAGGCCCTTGAATTTGACCTTTTGGGCGATGCCGTTCAGCTGCATCAGCGCCATGTCGGTGCCGATTTGTTCCAAGACGGAAAGGCCGAACACGGCGCGCGGATGCTGGCTTTCACCGGGCCACTGCCGGATCAACGGGGTGAGCTTTAACGCGACGGAATCTCCGCCAAACCCAAGCGCGCCCATCGCCCATTTTTCCTTGCTGTTGGCACCGAGCTCCAGCCACCGCTGAAACAGCGCCCACAAATGGGCATCCCAAGAGGTGGGTTCCGCGTGCGCTTTGATTGCGGTGGCTACGTCCTTCTGGCCTTTGGTCAGTGACCCCAACAACACGTTGACGTGGGAGTCCGAAAGCCGCGTTTTTCCGATTCGAACCGGCGGGAGATCGGACGCCTGCACCCAAGCCGGGGTTTTGCCTTGAGCGGCGGCGAGTGCTGCCGTTAACCAACCTGGCACCTCGGTCATTTCGGGAACGGCGTCCGGATCGTCGCCGATCGCCTGGCGGACCGCTTCGGGGGCGGCGTCCACCACCGCCTGAACAACCGCCGCGTTGGGACCCCGGAGCAACTTTCGCAATTGGTCCATCGCCGCCGGAGAATCGAGGCGCGCGAGCAGACCCTGCGCCGCAGCGGTGGGGTAGGTATTGAACCATTCCACCGCCCGTTTTTTGGATTCGGCGGAGTGTGCGGCCAGGGCGATCCAGGTCACGTCGGGGTGATCGACGACCGCGAGTGCCTTGAACAGCAGTTCCTCGTCGTCGGAAGCCGCGACCAGGCGGGAGTGCAGACCGACGAGGGACGGCAGAACCTCCGTCCCTCCGACGGCCAGAAGCGATTTCGCGAAATCCTCGGTCTCCGATCGGAATCCTGCTGCGCCCAGTCGCTCGATATGCCGCAAGGTATCTTTGGGATCGGGGAGACCGCACAGCATCCGCCACACGAAGCGGTGGTGGTGGTCGGCGGTGGTCAACACCTCCGCCACAGGGACGAGCGCATCGCCCAATCCCACGCACGCCGCAAACAAAAACGCCGGATCGGGATGCTCTGCGGTGGACCAATTCTTTACGGTGACGTCGGCGGCGATCGCTTCGCGGATCGCCGTGCGCTGGGGCTCGGTCATGTATGGTCGAATGTCCGCGTCGAACGCCAGCCATAGATCCTCGACCGGATTTCGGTACTGATACGTTTTCGAGTCCCGCGGAAGTTCGCGGAGCAGCTTCACAAAACCGACCGGACCCAGGGTTACCCACAACGGCAGCGCGATCTCCGGAAACTGCCACTGCTCGGTCATCCGCTCGCGGGTCAGCTCAATCACTTCTTCGACGGTGGGAATCGTGCAGGCCTTAGTTTTGAACTTCTTTTTCTCGGCGGCATCCACCTTTTTTGGGGGAGGCAGGATCCCCAACCACACCCAAAACCGGGCTGCCTCCTCGGAAGGATTGGTCGGGAGTTTCACTCCATAGAAGTACGGATGTCCGCCATAGCGATAGACCTTCGCCCAAGTCTCCATCGCCTGGTCCAACTCAAACTTCGCGGGCTTGGAACGCGTTGCTGGCGTCCACGGCCGGTTTTGGTTGCGAGTCCATTCCTTCGTTGAAAGATGAATTTGGCCGGTGGTGGCCTGCGCCGCCATGGGGGCAACCTTGGGCTTTGGAGCGGCTTTGGGAGCCGCTTTCGGGGGCCCCTTTGGCGTCGATGGGGCGGCCGATGCGTTCCCGGCCTGCAGCCAGGCAGCCACGGCGGCGATGTTGACCGGTGGAGCGGGGGTTTGCGTGACCTCGGTATATCCCTTTTTCGTCTTCTCTTTGATCAGCTTGTCCCGCTCGGTTTCGGCGGCTGTCTGCGAAGCAAACGCGCTGCGTTTCTCTTGGCCGTTGGTGCCGATGCGGCCGAAGGTGACCACTGTCTCCGAGCCCACCACCTCGATCTGCCAGAACTTATTGGATGTTCCTTCCGAGAATTCGAACCGTCGCAACATGCCAACCTCCCGACCGCTCCAGGCATAACCACGGCAGGACGTGCGTCTCGTGTGGGGATTGTCAACGTTGTGCCTTGCGGAGGCCGTAAATAGTAAATCGCTTGTCTAATTGGTTACAGACTCTTAATCGACTGTAACCGCACGCGGCGGAGGTTTTGGGCACATTCGCGGGGAGAGCGGTCCCACCGAACGAACGGAGAACACATGCTGGGAAAGGCACTTTCTGCGTTTACCCTGTTTGCTGCCACCTGCCAGGGCGGCGGTGACTACACCGGAGACGGCTCGGAGATCGACCTCGAAACCAGCACGGACCGCTACGCACTGCTGACGGGGAGTGGGACCCACTACGAATCCGGCCGCGATGGCGTCAATTGGTGGGGGTGATGGGTTCCGAGGGAGAAATCGAAGGGTATGGCTGCCCATTCGGGCGAAGTTTCGAGATCGAGCTCAGGGAAGTGACGCTTGAACAAGCGTTTGGGCTGCCGCCCGCATCCGCCTCGGGAATTCTGACGCTGCGAGACACGGAAACGCCGCAGGACGAAATCGATGCCGCCGTAGCGGAGTTTTGTATCGACTGATGCCAAGGTGTTTTTAGTAAAGCACTTGTCTAAATCGATCACCGATCATGCGAACTTTTTCAGTTCCACCGCGGCAGAATCGCCGCACAACAACAGGGAGAGCCCCCCCGATCCCCGGCCAGGAACATCGATCCACAGGTCACAACGATCCTGCAGTTTGATCAGTTGGCGGTGGTATTCACGCTGGTTTTCGTGCCCGGTGACACGCTCCAACTTCAAATGTACGCCTTGCACCGGCTCAAAGAAGGTGCTGCCGACGTTGAAAAGTTCGGCCAAGCTGTCGAGGGAGGAGGGAACGTCCACTCCTTCGAAGGCGGCGGCCAAGTGATTGCCGAGGGTCGCCTCGCACAGGCAAAACCCTGTAACGGATGACCCTTCCAGACGGTACACGCCCAGGGTTTTTGGGGTGTCGAGCCGCATCGCGGTGCTCGGCTGCGCGCTGACGGCGACACCCGTCAAAGTGGAGAGAATTTGGGCAATGTGAGCCGGATCGCACAGGCGGTACACCGATCGCGCTGCGGCATCCGCGTGGGGTTTTGGTGCGACAACGGAGGGTTTTGGCGCGTTTTGGGCGTCGTTGATCGCCTGACGTAAGCTCGCGGCCGTGAACGGCTTCGCCACCAGGAATCGCGCGCCCCCCCTTCGGCGGCTTGTTGTCGGCGTTCGTCGGAGCCTTCCGTGGTAACGAACCCGAAGACAAAGCGGTCCAACAGCCCGCGCTCGCGGACGTGGTTCAGAACGCCCATGCCGTCCAAGTTGGGCATATTCCAGTCGCACAGCACCAAATCTGGAAGGTTGGCGTCGATTTTCGCGACACCATCGACACCGTCGACCGCTTCGTCGATGGTGTCGTCGGCGTAGCCCGCCTGCCGGAGCATCTTCACGACGGTCTTTCGCATGACACCGCTGTCGTCGATGACCAAGATCCGCACGCGGCCTCCAACGTACACGCTACCTCAGTCGGTTCGACGGTCCTGTCGGTGTGTCGATCGTACGGGAACGCGCTTCACTGTGGCGAGGGGCGCTAGGTGGCCGGAGGCGTGGCGGGCGGGGCCGCGGGCGCGGGCGGCAGGTGGATGTCGGTTCCTTGGGTTGCACCGTGGTGCGTTTCCGCATCGTAGGCGACATTGGCCGCGCGAACTGCCGCCACCCGGGCGTTCCAGAGCGATTGTCCGGCGGCTACTGTCGTGGTGAGCGCCATCGCCTCCGCGATCCCCGCAAACCCACTGCGAACGCGGCTGGCGTGACCATTTTCATGGGTGTCGAGTGCCGCATAGAACCGGCGCCATTCGGCCTGCTCGGCGGCGGGCGCGCCCGAGATGCTGGTCCAGTTGGGCATGGTCTTCACCATGTCGACGGTGACCGTCACCGAGGACATTCTTGGACCGGTGGATTCGAAGGACATCCGCGGATCCCAGGCGAGGCGGCCGAATTCGCCGGAGCCCTGGTCAGTCATTTGACCGACCGCGCCTTCCAGATTGGGCGCGTCGACATCGTAGTCGGAAGAGGTGGGATCGTTGATCGTGGTGGTGCCGGTCCCCGCACCGACGGTCAACTCGGTGGGGTCGCTTTCGCCGCTTGCCGCCGCCGCTTCTGCGAGCCAACTGGAACTTCCGTCGATGTTCGCGGAACCCATTTCGGCGACCCGGGTCGAATTTTCACCATCGAGGGTGGGTCCCGCGGTGCTCTCGGAGGACGCGGGTGCGGCAGTTTCGGGGGCGGACTGCGATTGTTGTAAGCCCAAGATCGGATCCTCTTTGTGGGTGGAGTAGCACAGCTTCAACTCGATCGCTGGACTTTCGAAACGGCCTTACCGGATGGAGGTGGCGGGAGCATCCACGACCGACCACACCCCATCGATGGTCACAATGCAAACTGGCGTTGGGTCGGAATATTCTGGCATCCAACACAGGTAGGAATCGACCGGGCGCCCCTCCACCTCCACTGTCCAGGTGGGGCCGGTTCCGCCGCCGAGCATCGCCTGTGGTGGTTCTGCACTGTCGAGAAAAGGCTGTTCTTCAAGGGCTTCGCGCAGGTTGGGTTCGCCGCGAAGGAGAGCATCTTCCAATAGGCGGTGGAGCTCTTCTCGGGTATGACGCTTCACGGGAACGGAGGTATCTGGCGGCACTACGACGGGGGGATCGGATCGGAAGTCGATGGTCAGCGCCGCGATCAACCCGATTGCCAAGGCGGCCGCCGCCCCCCAACCCAAACGCGACTTCCAAATCGCCCAAGTGTCCGATCGGCGCGCTTGTTCCGCGGTGAGCCGAACGTGCTCCCGGCGCTGTTCGCGGGCGGCGAGGGGTTGGTGCCGGGCGCCGTAAAAGGACTCAAAATGGTGGATGTATTCATGGAACAACGTGAGCAGGATCTCACCGTCGATCGCCTCCTCAGGCAACCGCTCAAAGGCCGCTTCGTAGAGGAACACGCGGCGCGCTTCCCAGAGGGTTTCGGATGTTCCCATGCTGTTGCGGTAGGTCCCATTGAGCGTAAACTGGCCCAAGAGCCGGCCATCTCCCCGTTGAATCTCGAAAGGGCAGGTGGCCCGAGCGCCGTTGGCCATGGCCATTGCGCGTTCGCTCGGTTGGGCGGGATGTTCGCGTAGAATGCGGGTCGGATCTCCCGCATCGTGTGCGGCCAGCATCTGGGTGAGGAACAGGTATCCCTGGCCGCGGAAGTCTCGGTCGATGTGCCGGGGCAGGATCTCCCGGAAATAGAACTCCGCTTGCGCCCCCACCCTCCACGAGAAGGTGGGAGAGACTCCGCTCTTTTGGTCAGCTGGAGGACCCATACGGGGCGTCTATCTCACGGACCGCGGCGGGGCGAACGGCGCATGGGATGTCGCGGTTGGCGCGACCATCGCTCGGATTGCGATAGACTTCCAGTATGGATTCGTGGCGTGAATTCGAACTCAAACACCTGCTGGGCCGCGGTGGCATGGGGGAAGTTCGCCTCGCGGTTCACCGTCGTTCTGGCCAGTCGGTCGCGATCAAACTGCTGAGTGGAGGGCTTGTGTTCCGGCGAAGGGCGCGAGAGGCGTTCGCCGATGAGGTGCGGGTGGTTGCGGCGTTGGCGCACCCCAACATCATTTGGTTGTACGACCACGGCGAAGTGCCGCTGGACGATCCGGTGGCGCCCGACAGCCCGTATTTGGTGATGGCATTGGCCGACGGAGGAACGCTGCAAGATCGCCAGGAACCGTGGCCGTGGATCGCCCGGGTTACGACGGACGTACTCACGGCCATGGGCCATGCGCATGCGCGCGGTGTGATTCACCGCGACCTAAAACCAGCCAACATCCTTCTGCATGGCCCCGAGGAGCGGGTGATCGTGTCCGACTTTGGGATCGCCCACCGGTTGGAGCAGTTGGCACGCGATGAGGGCGGGAGCCCGGGCACGCCCGCCTACATGGCACCCGAGCAGGTGCAACGTCGAAGCCGCGATCTGGGGCCCTGGACCGATCTGTATGCCATCGGGGGCATCGTCTGGTACCTGGTCACCGGTGCGAGCGTGTTCGCCCACACCACCGGCGGTGATCTGCGGGATGCCCAATTGCGCACCGCACCGCCGCGGTTGGCCCCTCGCACGCCCGTGCCCGCCGGGCTCGACGATTGGTTGCGGACGTTGTTGGCGAAGAACCCGAGTGACAGGTTTGCGAGCGCTGCGGCGGCGCTGAGCGCCATGGAGGCACTTGGACCGATGCGGGTGCCCACGCCGCGCCCCGCGCCGCGCTCGGGTGGTCCGGTGGTGACCCAGTTTCATGGGGGGGCCACCCAAGCCACCGAGTTGTACGCCAGCCCCCACACGGAAGCGGCGACGACCCCGGTTCCACGTCGAACCTTGGCGGTCCCAGCGGGCTGGCAACAGGCGGAATATGTGCCTCCACGTCCCTTGTTGGGCGTTGGGCTGTCGTTGTTCGGTCTTCGGCATGTGCCTTTGGTGGGGCGCCAACGGGAGCGCGATCGGCTGTGGGCGGCATTGCAGGCGGTGTGCACCCACCGTCGTCCGCGGCTGGTTCTGTTGCGAGGGCCGGCGGGGCAGGGCAAATCGCGCCTCCTGGAGTGGATTGGACATCGGGCGCAGGAGGTGGGTTCCGCTTTTGCCTTGCGGGCCACGCACCAGCCGATCGTGCACGCCTCCGACGGCGTGGGAGCGATGGTGTGCCGCCACTGGGCGTGCGTGGGCCTGGAACGCGCCCGGGTGGTCGAACGGATCCATGGTTTATTCCCAGAGTTACCGGCGGACGACGTGGAGGATTTCGCGGAAGTGGTTGCACCCAACCAACGGTTCACCAGTGCCGTGCACCGCCACACGGCGACTCGGCGCGCTTTGGCCGTGGATGGGCAACCGCGGGTGATCGGCCTGGAAGATGTGCACTGGGGCGCCGATTCTCTGGCATTTGTCGAACGCTGCCTGAATCAGACGGATCTCCCACTGTTGTTTGTCGCCACGGTGCAGGACGAAGCATTGGCGAACGAGGCGACGCAGGCCCTGCTGAAACGCTGTTCGGCCCATGAACAAGCGGAAACCTTGGATTTGGAGCCTTCGGCCGCGCCAATGCAGGATGAACTCCTGCAACGGATGGTGGGACTGGATCCCTCGCTTCGACGCCGGATTTGCGAGCGCACCTCGGGAAATCCGTTGTTCGCGCTCCAACTGATCGCCGATTGGGTTCAACAAGGGATTCTCGTGGGCGCGGAACAAGGGTTTCAGCTGCACGATAGCGAACCCCCGTTGCCGAAAAGCGTCGCGGAAAGTTGGCGCGCGCATTTTGACCGGGTCGTGTCGCCACGGGATCCGCACCGTGCGTCCGTAGAGATCGCCGCGATGCTCGGTTTCGAGGTCGATCCGGCGGAATGGCAGGCGGTTTGCGAGCGTCTGGGGGTGTGGGCGACCGCCGATGTGGCCCACCGGCTGCAAGAGCACCACCTGTGGCGTCGAATGCCCGATTCCGGAAAGTTCACCTGGGCGCATGGGATGCTACGGGAGACCGTGCAGGCTGGCTGTCCAAATGTATCGGCGTTGCATGCGGACTGCGCTCGCGCGTTGACGCAGGTCGCACCGGATCAGGTGGTGCGCATTGCGCAACATTGGCTAGCGACCGGTGACCCCGCCGAGGGGATGTGGGCGTTGGCAGAGGCCGCTGCATCCGAGTTTCGACGGGGCAATTTGCGCTGGGTGATCGAGTTGGGGACGCGCGCGAAGGGCGTGGTCAGTGCCGATCGGGACCTCGACCTGCATTTTGCGCGCTCGGTGGCCAATGCTCAGCTGGGTGCGGGCGATCAACACGGTTCCCAAGCCACGCTGGAGGCGGCGCTGAGTGTTCCCGGTGGATCTCCGGTATCGCGCCTTCATACTCGCGTTGGTATCATTGCGGCCGTGTCGCAAGCGGAGGGGCCGACGACGGTGCATGCGGGGTTGATGGAAGTGTTGGCCGAGGCGCGGGCGTTGGGCACCAAGGAGGTGGAAGCGCGAATCCTCCGAAACCTCGGGGAATGCTTGCGAACCATCGGTCGGCATGCCGAGTCGATCCAGTGCCTCGAACAAATGTTGGAGCTTGAACCTCTCTCTATCCAGGCCTGGGGCACGCTGGCGCCGACGCTCGGACAGGCGGGCCGGTCCGATGAGGCGGTGCGCGCCGCGCTGCGTACTCTTGAGCTTGCGACGGAGAATAATGTCAGAAACTGGATTTCGATAGCGGAGGCGACGCTCGGTGATCTCTACCGCAAGCGGGGTGAGTATGACCTGGCAGTGGTCCATTGTCGGCGAGCGATTGCCCATTTGGACGCGATGGGGTCGGTCCAGTTGGGGATGGGATTGCTGAACCTGTCCTTGGTGCACCTGGCACGGGGAGAGTTCCAAGCGGCGGATGAGGTGTTGCAACGTACCCTTCCGTTGGTACGTCGGACGGGCCCGCGGGCGTACGTGGGCTGTGTGTTGGTGACCTTTGCGCTTCTGGACGCCCATTTGGAGCGTTGGCATGTGCTGGAAGCGCATTTGGCGGAGGCGGTTCACGAGTTCCAGTTCACCGGGTATGTCGATCAGGATGTGCCGACACTGGCGGTTCGTGCCGGGGATCTAGCGATTTCTGCCGGTCGGCCCTCGACCGCCAAGCGGGCCTTCCACCTGGCCGCCGATCAGTACGAACGCCTCGGGGATGAGGAACAAGCGATACAACTCCGTGGCCGGGTGGCGTAGCGCGCAGGTGTAAGTCCCCGCCAAGGCGGTGTAAGCGCTGAGGGCGCGTTCCCGTGGAATGTTGGGAGCGCGGGGCCGGCGTTTTGCCTGCAGCCTTATTCGCCATTCGGGAGGTTTTTATGCTCGCTTTATCGATTTCGCGGCCACATACGCAGTGGAGTCCTGTCCCTTCGAAGAGCAGAGTCTACCTCTATAACTCCACCGAGAGGGACATAGTCGGCGTGTATGCGGACATCTTCAACCGCGCGCCCGGTGAAAACCGGATCGACCAAGTCGACGGACTCGATGACGGAATCTTTCCCTCGGAGGGAATGGCGTTTCTCGGTTGGATCGAAAACCGGGTGCAGCGCCTTCGGGTGGTGCGCAGCGACGGTCGACTTGCGGAATTGGAGTTCGACCTGACCGGCAGCGCCAACGATGGTGTTCTTTTCTGGCGAATCCAGGATGCCGACTTTGCGGAATAGTAAAGCACCTTTACTTTCTGGGCGCCTCGGCCTGCGGCCGCCGGCCTCGTTCGGGCTCGGCTGTCGCCTCGGTTCTCGCTTCGCGAGGAACCGCGCTTCGCGCGCCCTTCCTCCGCCTGGCGCTCACTTATCCTCGTCAAACCAAGGGTCGGGCGCTTTTTCTGGAGCGGGTCCGTCAAACCATGGGATTGGAGCCTTCTCTGGCGGGGGCGGCTCCGGTGGAGCCGGAGGTTCTTCCTCAAACCATGGAGACGCGGCGGGCGCCGGAGTCTTTGGAGGCTCCGGCTCAAACCAAGGGTCCACCGTCTTCTCTGGAGGAGGGGGCGGGGCCTCCTCTTCAAACCAGACGTCCTTCGGTGGCGGAGGAGCGTGCGCTTGTTGGAGCGCATCCAACTGCCTTTGCACGCGGTCCGCGGGCCGGGGAGGGGGCTTGCCTTTGCCTTCCAGCTCGAGCTTGGTCAGGAACTGATGCAGCCGGTCTTCGGTTTCGCTGGTTTTGGAGGGGATTTTCCTCCGTCGCGCTTCGCGATCGCGGCGGGTCTGCTCTTCCGCTAGGGTGCGGAGCTGTTCGTGCAGGCGGTTCAGCTTGGCGCGGTGTTCCACCAGAATGCGCACCAGCTCGGCCACATGGACGTCGTATTGGGCTTTTTTCTCTAGAGCGCGGCGTGCGTCGTCCTCGCGGCCGTCGATGACAGCACGGCGCGCGGAATCCTCCATCGCAGCAGCTTTTCGCTCCTCTAGCCGCTTTTCGGCATCCATTTCTTCGATGCCCGTGCGCAGGGTCGCGATCAGGTCCTGAACGTCCTTCATCACCTGCTGAAGTTCGTCTTCCTGAGGCGGCGCTTCGGGTTCCGCGGCCGATGCGGGCGAGGGCGAAGTGGAGTTCGCCCCGAGCAGGTTGCGGATCTGTTGGAACAGACTCAAGGGAGGAGGCGCCGGAGGGCCACTAGACTTCCACTCCGAAGCTTCTCACCATCATTTCGAACCCTTCGGCATATCCTTGCCCGATCGCCCGGAACTTCCATTCGCCATTGTTTCGGTAGACTTCTCCGAAAAGAAGAGCCGTTTCGACGCTGGCGTCCTCGGAGAGATCGTAGCGGGTCATCTCGGAGCGGGTGGAATTGTTCAACACCCGGATGTACGCGTCCGCCACCTGGCCGAAATTCTGTTTGCGGGCTAGGCCGTCGTAGATCGAAGCTGCAAACACCAATTTGGTGACGTCGGCTGGAACTTTCGACAGGTCCACTCGGATCACTTCGTCGTCGCCATCGCCCGCGCCGGTGCGGTTGTCGCCCATGTGTTCCACGGATCCGCAGGTGGATTTCTTCTGGTTGTAGAAGATAAAGTCCTCATCCGATCGACACTTTCCGTTTTCACCCAACATGAAAACGCAGGCGTCCAAATCGAATCCCGTCCCGCTCGTGTTGCGAACCGTCCAACCCAACCCGACGATGATCTTGTCGAGACCGGGCTCCTGTTTTGTCAGGGAGATATTTCCACCTTTGGGCAGCGACGGCGCCATCGTTCCTCCGCATTGAGCATGGACCGAACCCATTCTACCCGATTTCTGCGCCCGCGGGGATGCGGTACGACCGTGGTACGCTCCCGCCTCGGTGGAGGGTGGAATGACCATTTTGTGGTGGGTGAGTGTCGCGTTGGCGGCTCCATTATCGACGGTCCACGCTGACTTTGAGCTGCCCGGAACTCAGCCGGGCGGAGTTCAAGGCGAACTCAATTTTGCCCCCGCCCAGGACTGCAATGTATGCCATGGGTACGAAGCGCAGAATCCTGACGAGGCGACGGCGGTTTTGTACGAGCGTTGGGCAGGCGGGATGATGGCGCATTCGGCGAGGGACCCAATTTTTTGGGCGGCGCTTGCCGTGGCCAACCAGGATGCTCCGGAAGCGGGCTCGTTGTGTTTGCGCTGCCATGCGCCGCGCGGGTGGTTGCTGGGTCGAGATGAGCCCGATGGAAGTGAACTTTCAACGGGTGACACCTTTGGCACCCAGTGCATTGTGTGCCACCGGATGGTCGACCCGGCCAATCAGGAACCAGAGGGAAGCGAAGTTCATAGCCGCAATCTCGAAGTGTTGACGGCGCTGGCGGAGTCGCCGCACGGGGTTCCGGGTTCGTACGGGAACGGCATGATGGTGATCGATCCGGAGGATCAACGCCGAGGACCGCGCGAGCTGCGCGATGATTGGTATGTGGAGGATTGCCAGGGCGCCTTTTGCGGCAATGGCAACCCGCACCGTCCGCTGGATTGGCCATTAGAAAGTGATTTTCACCGTTCGAGTGAGTTGTGTGGAAGCTGCCACAATGTCAGTAATCCGTTGTTGCAGTGGGATGAATCGGACGGGGCGTACGTGCTCAACGCAATGGGCGAGGCGCTCGGCGATGGCGTTGCGTACCCGGTGGAACGCACTTTCGATGAATGGCGGTTAAGCGCCTATAACAGCGAGGCCGGAGTGTCGGCGCCCGAGTTCGACACCGATGGCGACGGCGTCGTTCGCAGTTGCCAAGACTGTCATATGCCACGAATGAACGGGGTTGCGGCGTTCGACAATGGTGCTGTGCCATGCTCGGTGGATGGCGAACCGTGTATGACGTTCTTTGAACGCGAGGACATGGCCGATCACTTGATCGTCGGTGGCAACAGCTGGGCGCCGCGGCTGATCGACTATCTCGACGACAGCCTTGAACCGGATCAAGTGGAAATTTCGGTGATGGCCGCGGAGAGCATGTTGCAGCGTGCCGCGACCCTGGAGGCGGAGATCGACGGGGACCGCCTTCTTCACGTGACGATCACCAATCAGACGGGCCACAAGTTGCCTACTGGCTACGGCGAGGGGCGGCAGATGTGGGTGTCCGTGGTCGCACGCGACGCCGATGGTCAAGTGGTTTACCAATCGGGCGAATACGACGAACTGGGAGGTCAATTATTGCATGACCCCGATCTGGCGTGGTTTGGTATCGAGGCGGGGATCGGTGCGGACGTCGCGGCCGCGTCCGGGCAAACCGAGGGTCATTCCTACCATTTTGTGCTCAACAGCGAGACTCTGTTCGACAACCGAATTCCGCCGCGCGGGTTCGACAATGCCGCATTTGCCGCGGCAGGGGCGGCACCGATCGGGGCCAGCTACACCGATGGACAACACTGGGCGGAGGTGAGTTTTCAGCTCCCTGAATCCGCAGTCGAGGCGGAGATCGCACTTCGGTATCAGACCTCCTCGCGCGAGTACATCGAGTTTCTCCGAGAGGCGAACACCACCAATGACGCTGGGGAACTCCTGTTTGACGCGTGGGAGGAAACGGGGATGAGCCCGCCGGTAACGTTGGCGTCCGTCGGCGCTTTTGCTCCGGCGGATACCGACGTTCCGCCGGACACGGACCCGCAGGAGACAGATGTTCCGCCAGATACGGACGAAACCGCTGAGACCGCCGACACCAACGTTGCGTCAGAAACGCCACCGGCGGAGGAGGGGTGCCACTGCGCTTCCACATCGCCGGGCTGGTCAATGGGATTGCTTGCTTTGCCCTGGTGGTTTCGGCGGCGCCGACCAACTAGTCAACTGACTTGACTAGTTGCAGCCGGGCCACTCTTCGGTGTCTTCGTTGTTGGCGTGATCGCATTCGTTGACGATGGAACTACCGATGCGAACGGTCCATTTCGCGAGGTCCGCCGGAACTTCCGCTTCGATGCTGACGCTGTCGATGGTCTCGCCGGCGGGAACGTCGGTGGTAACGGTGGTTTCGCCGGCGAGGACTTCATCGCCGTTGGTGAGCACCGCGTACAGCGACAAGAGCACGTCGCTCGTCACCACGGAGTAACCAGCGTTTCCGAGAACCACGTCGACGAACACGTGACCCGAATCGCAGCTTTCCATGCACAATTCATCGATGGACACGATCAAATCCGCCGCACCGGTACCGGTCGCGGGGGTCATGTCGCCAGAACGGAAGCTGTTGTACGTGAGCCAAGGGGGTTCAGCGTCGGTCGGAATGCTGCCATCGTCCAACACATTCGTGATGTGGTAGGCATGTTGGTTCCAGATTTTTCGGCCGGGACGCCAGGAATTGTTGGCGTCGGAAACGACGTACACGCCGTAGGAATCTTCGATTCCGCTGTAGGCGGTGTTCGCTACGGCAATGTCGGCGTGCCCGTCGCCATCGACATCCGCGATGCTCGGGTATTCCAGCCAGGTATTGTTGGAGTGGTCGCCGTGTTGGAGTTTGACCGAGCCGTCGACGCCGGAGAAGACCCAGAGGTCCTGCTCGTCGCCGTACACCGCTTCCGCCACACCATCGCCTTCAAAGTCGAATACGGAGGAACCCGTGTTTCCAGAGGTGGCGTCCATGGTGGTGGCCTGCCAATTGATGGAACAATCGTTTTCGAAGACGGTATACCGAGAGCCGGAGGCCGCCGCGAATTCCGCTTCGCCGTCGCCGTCAAAGTCCGCGACCGTAGCTGGACCACCGAAATAGTAGCCATCGCCGCCAGGAATGGTGGTTTCGCAGATTACCGTTAGGTCCGTGTCTTGCAGGCGGATCTGGCCGCCGCCGCTGACGACGATTTCGCCTTCGTCATCGTTGTCGAAATTGCCGACGGCGACATAGCCGTCCGGTCCGTAATTCGTGGCTTTGGTGGAACCATCTTTCCGGTACAGGGAGTTTCCGGTCACCACCTCTTGCTCGCCGTCGAGATCAAGGTCGACCGCCACGGCGGTGGTTCCGACGTTGGCGCCGATGCCACCGATGCCGCTGTCACCCAGCCCGAGAATTCCGCCAGTACGTCCGTCGAGAATGGCGTTTCCGACGATCACTTCCACATGCCCGTCGCCGTCCATGTCGGAGATGGCGGGGTTATCGCAGGTGCCGTAAATGTGGCCGTACAAGTTGCTGTTCGACCAGATCATCCCGCCGTTGTGATCATAGACGTTCAGCCCAGAGTTGGTGGCGGCGACGAGATCGGGCCAGCCGTCTTCGTCGACGTCGGCGAGCGCCAATCCGCCCTGACCTTGGACGTTGTTGTCGACAATGTTCAGAATTTCCGAGCCGTCTTCACCGCTAACGACGCGAATGACCGAGCCATAATAGGTGATGAAGGCCACCACCGGCATGTCATCGGCGTCCGCGTCGTCGTCGCCATCGGTGTCGATGAAGGGGCCGACAATCGGCGTCATCATGACTTGGTTTGACTCGGGGGCGACAGAAAAGGTGTCCTTGCTCCATTTGACGATCGGGTCAAAGCTACCGACCTGAATGACGCCTTCGCATTCGTCGTTTTGGTTGATGTCCGTGCCGGGAACTGGGTCGCCTTCGCACTCGCCGAGCGTGAGCCCCTCAACTCCGGGCTGCAAATCATATTCCGAACACCCAAACATCCCGACCAACATCAGCAAACGCGAACGCATCCGACCCCCTGTACCCCAACGGGCCGTACCGTAGCTGGGACTTTTACCGTTCGCTGTAAAATCCGAAGGCAGCGACAACCTGCAACATTAGCAACCGGGGGCGCCTCGGCTTGTATGTTCCGGGTGCTGTCTCACCCCGCGCGTCGGCAGAAGTTCTCAAGCTTGGGGCGAAGATCTTGGTGGGGGAGAGCGCGAGAGGGGGCTCCCCCTCTCGCTTTGTTCATTGACGGTTACCCATGCGGTGCCGATAGGCGCGACCACGCATCCCGGCAGGGCGTTTCAGCCCGAGGCTGTAGAAGGTGGCCCCCGTCCTCATTTGTCGTTTCCGTGAACCATCAAGGGCTCAAGCCCGTATTCGCAAGCTTGGAGAAGACAAAGAACACAGGATCGGGGGCCGATCTGGCTCTAACCTGAGAGGTCATGATGAAAAAGTCGGAGCACAAGAAAAGCACTCCTGAGTACCGCTACGTGGGCATCGATGTGTCGTCGGCCACCTTGAGTGTGGCCTGGGAAGGCGCGGGCGGAGCACAAGCACAGGTCGAAGTGAAAAACACCACGGAAGGGCACCAGGAAATTCTTCAGCGCGTCAAACCTTCCCAAGGGGCACCGGTGAGGGCCGTGGTGGAGGCCACCAGCGTGTACATGCTGGATGTGGCGATCGCCCTCCACGATGCCGGTGTATCGGTCATGGTGGTGAATCCCTTTCAGGCACGGAAGTTCGCCGAGGCCCAGCATCGCCGCTCAAAGACCGATGCCGTCGACGCACAACTCTTGAAAGAGTACGGCAGCCGTATGGAGTGGAAAGCCTGGGAACCTCCCAGTGCGCCGGTGATGGCGTTGCGGCAAATGGCTCGGCGAATCAAGCAAGTGGTGGCGCTTCGCGTCGCCGAAGAGAACCGGTTGCACGTGGCGAACACGACAGCGACGACGACCCCCGAGATCTTGGAGGATCTGGAGGCAACGATTGCGCACTTCCGTGAGCGGGAGGCGGCTTTGAGTGCCCACGCACTTACGCTGATCCGCCAAAGTGACGAGCTGAACGCCGCCTACCAACACGTGACGTCCGTCAGGGGAATTGCGGATCGAACTGCTGTGGTCCTGTTGGGTGAGCTGCTGGTTCTTCCGAAGGAAATGACTGGAAAACAGGTGGTCGCCTATGCCGGATTGGATCCGCGCCATCGGCAATCGGGCGCCGTGGCGCTTCCCGTTCACATCAGCCGGGTTGGAAATGCGCAGATTCGGGCCGCTTTGTACCTGCCTGCCTTGTGCGCCTCCCAACACGACCCCGTTGCTAAAGCGTTTGTAGACCGCCTTCATGCGAATGGGAAAGCACGCAAATCAGCGATCGTTGCCTTGATGCGCAAGATGTTGGTGCTGCTTTGGGCGTTGATTCAGACAAAATCGATGTACGATGCCGATCGTTGGGCTGGATTGAAGAAAGTGGCTTGACGGGAGACGAACCATCTTCGCCGACCGCGCTGTCCGGGGGTTTCGTCGCTTCGAGCTGCGCTCTTGCGACCGCTTCGCGCCCCTCCCATCGCTGGCGCGGGGAGAATCGCTGGCATGCCATGGTTCCGTTGTCGGTCGCGCCGGTCCTTGTGTCTTAGCGACCGAATAGGTTGATGACGCCGGGGGAGGCGGGGAGTTCTTTGCGGTCCAAGATCCGACTTTGTCGAGATCATGACCGAGCTTGAACCCCCGCCTCCCTTGGCCTTGCATCAGCTCGAACGGTTGAATGAGCCTCATGGCTTTAGCGGGTCAATGAGAG
>SXGR01015671.1_pt1 | contig 22445 bp, 19 predicted proteins | sample 3174711 | NCBI WGS metagenome assembly SXGR01 (sample SAMN11356860, study PRJNA531348) | freshwater metagenome | isolation source: freshwater sample F1-60 | place: China: Fuxian Lake, Yuxi | collected 2017-12-25 | reverse complement strand
CATGCCCACACGCCGTGAAAGTTCGCTCAAATCCGCATGATCCTTGAGAGGTTCCTCGACATAATCAATTCGGCTGGCGTCGATTCGGCTCAGTAATCGCTCCGCGACTGCCAGAGACATGGTGCGATTTCCATCGAGTCGAATTCGAACCTCTGGATCGACAAGTTCGATAATCGTGTTGATCGTTCGCAAATCATCAACTGGTTTTCCTCGGCCGATCTTGATCTTGATCGTTTGAAATCCATCAAAGTGACCGGCTGTAAACGCCATTTTCGCTTCACGAGATCCACCCGCAAAGAAAGCATTGATTCCAAGATCGCTTTCAGGCGCCGGATCCGCGAATCCATATCGCGGATTTGCGGCGGCGGTTTCAACAGCGCATGACAATCCAAATGCGGCGCTCGGGCACATCGGCGCGGAGTTGTTGGCGACTGATTCTCGCAAACTGGACAGCGATTGCTCGAGTGTTTCTCGATGAAAACCAAGCAATGGCGCAACTTCACCATATCCAAATCGTTTTCCAATCTTGGTGCGGACCATCACTCCGCGCCGCACCGAAATGGTTTCGGTCCCAACCCGATATGGTTTGAGGAATGGAATCTCGAAGTATGCAAGATCAACTTTCATAGGTTCCAACCAATCGAAAAGAGGATGCCATATCCAAATGCGGCTTGCCCTGTTGCGGCAAGTTCACGATTGAGTGGCCGACCACTTTCTCCACGAATCACTCGCAGTATTGGAGGAAGCAGCGCACAACTTGCAATCGCTGCGCTCGCGCTCCACCAACGACCTGACCATATGGCGATTGCGATGGCGACCAAAGCCGCGGCAAGAATGCAAGTTGTAAATTCCATTCGAGCCCACTCTGGACCAAAGCGAACAGCAAGAGTTCGCTTCTGCGCCAATCGATCCGTCGGTTCATCACGAAGGTTGTTCACGCTGATCAAGGCGCAAGCAAGCAGTCCAACTCCGCATCCCGCAATCGCTGGTGTCCAAGACCATGCAATTGCTTGCGCTGCATATGTTCCTGCAACTGCGATGGGACCGAAAAACAAGAAGGCAAAGATGTCGCCGAGACCCAAATAGGCAAGCGACCAATGACTGCCTGTATATGCGAAAGCCAAGATCACCGAGACAGCGCCAAGAACGGCAAAGGGCCATCCTGCTCGAAAGACCAAGAACACAACGCACGGAATAACGACGATAGTGATGACGGCGATTGTCGCGAAGAGCATTGCGCGAGCACTCACCAAACCCGCGGCGACTGCACGCACTGGACCCAATCGATCTGCGGTGTCAGCACCCTGTCGCGCATCGAAAAAATCATTTGCAAAATTGCATGCAATCTGAATCCCAAGCGCGCCAAGCAAAGCTGCGATTGCTCCGCCAATATGAAAAAGTCCATCGCCATATGCAATGGCTGTGCCCATCGCGACTGGCGCGACACTGGCTGAAAGTGTCCGTGGTCGCATTGCGGAGAACCAAATTCGGCAGGAATGGATCATTGTGGAGATTCTGAAATTCTTATGGATGCCGAGTGAACTCATCAAAATTCGGCGGGCGTTTTTCCATGTACGCATGATGGCCCTCTTGGCCTTCTTCCGTCATATAGTATAAAAGCGTCGCATTTCCTGCCAATTCCTGCAATCCCGCCTGACCATCACAATCAGCATTCAGCGCCGCCTTCAGGCATCGAATTGCAAGTGGCGACTTGGAGAGAATCTCACGCGCCCACTTCACTGTTTCCGTTTCCAATTCCGCCAATGGAACAACACAGTTGATCAATCCCATTTGCAGTGCCGCGGCGGCATCATATTGACGACACAGAAACCAAATTTCGCGAGCCTTCTTTTGCCCAACGATGCGCGCCATCTAAGACGCGCCAAATCCGCCATCAAACGAACCAACCTTAGGACCGGTTTGTCAGAAGATTGCATTGTCAGCGGCGATGGTCAGATCACAAATCATGTGCAGCACATGACCACCACCAATTGCAAATCCAGCGACCATTGCGATGATTGGCTTGGGGCATGTCCGCATCTCGCGTTGCAAATCAAGCACATTGAGGCTCTGCGTCCCCTGCGCATCCGCATATCCAGCCTCTTGGCGAATACGCATATCGCCGCCTGAACAGAATGCGAGCGGTCCTTCACCTGTGAGAATGATCACGCCAATGCTTGGGTCGTAACGCGCGGCACGCAGCGCGCTTCGCATTGATTCCACAGTCTGAGGACGAAATGCATTTCGCACTTCTGGACGGCAGATGGTGATCTTCGCGATTCCATCCGCGGTTTCGTATCGAATATCTGGGAACGATTCGCCTGCAATCCATTGAATTGGATTTGCAGCGGCTGGCAACATTGATTTATTCATGGTGCTGGGCAATCTTGTAAAGAATTCCGAACGCGATTGAGACGAAGTTCGATCAAATGAGCCGCAACCTGCGCAGGCTGTTCGATATGCGCCGCATGGCCGGCATCGGCAATGAGCGCAGTCGCAACGCCAATACTGCGCGCGCGAGTGGCGACTGCGACATAGCGCGCATCTCTATCACCAACGACCATCAAACAATCATCGGCCCTTTGTTCGAGCGCTGCCCATCGAGAGTGTGATCGTCCCGGCGAACACCCAACAACGATTTCAGCCCACATCTTGCCAGAATCACCACGCGACAATTCATTTCGTCTGCGCTCGGCGAAGGCAATAAATTCTTTACGAGTTCGAAGAGTGGAAAAAAGCGCCTGCCCATACCACTCGTCTAGAAACGCAACGGTCAATTCAAGCCTTGAATCCAGCTCATTTTCAGCTGAAATTCTCGCAAGTCGATCCGCGAGTCGAATATCTGAGGATGTTCGAATTGCGCGTTCATTTGCATCATCGAGCCCTGGATGGGCACTCAACAAAACAAATATCGGAGCTCCAACGTTGCGGCGGGATTCTCCATCACCACACTGGATCGCCATTTCCAATGCGATGCGCCCACCCATCGAATATCCAACGACATCGAAACCGCCGCGCATTCGTTCATCTGCATCAATGTCCGCAAGAATATTTGATGCAAGTTCTTTCAGTCCGATGGCCTGTTTTCCGTCCAGAGCAATTCGGCGCGCAATATCCAAGAGATCGATCGTGATACAAGGGCTTGCAGATGCGCCCGCGCGACTTTGCCAAGCAGTCTGAAATGGCTCCCAATCCGATGGCGTTCCAAGAAAACCATGAATGAGAATGACTGGGCGATCAACTTTCGACTTGGAAATTGATTGCGCGTCGGAATGACTCATTGATTGTTCACTTCCGCTGTCGCAAGCGTGACCAGACGAGAACGATCCAATGCAGCCACAATTTCCCCCTGCAACTTGCGATGAAACTGCACATTTTCAATTCGATTCGTCCGTACTTCGATCAATGTCGAGCGGTTTGATTTTGTGGCGCGTTGCAAGGCATCACCGAGATCGTCAACCAATCCGCCGCGAACTGTCGGAGAGTTGTAATGCAATCCAAACATCTTTGCTGCTGCAGAGAAGTTGATTCCATGCGGCGCAGTCGCCCAAGGTTCGAGCATGCTTGGATGATCCGCGAGTGGAAGAAAATGAAAGATTCCACCACCATCATTATTCACGACCACGATGATCACAGGAACACTGCTGGCAGAGACGAGCGCGAGCGAACCAAGATCATGCAGAAGAGAGAGATCACCGACGATTGCCACGGTGGGTGCGCCAGTGACGCGCGCGTGACCAACCGCAGTTGCGATCAAACCATCAATTCCACTTGCGCCACGATTGACTGCGATGGTCGGCGAGGACTCGACCCCTGCCGCATGCATATCTGCATCACGGATCGGCATGCTGTTTCCAAACAAGAGTGTCGCACCAGCAGGACAACTTGCCGAAATGATGCGCGCGGTCGAGGGTTCATCCAACACTTCGTCGCGATCATCGAGATACGCATCAAGAACGCGCGCAACAGTTGCATCCGCAGATTTCCACGCATCTTTGTAAGTGCTATTCACCACAACAGGCGCGTTGCTTGCAGTGTTGCGTATTGACCAAGTTTGCGTGCGAATAGTCGATGAAAAGCTTGCATCGATCGGCATCTCAATCGATGCGGCGTGCTCGAAATCCATTCGCTCGGGTCCATCTCGAATCACCAATTCACGGGCACCGCTGCGCCGCGATTGAGCGAGAAAATCACCAATACGACGACTCGATATCGCTCCACCCAATCGAATAATGAAATCTGGGAGCAGAGTGTTGGACATCCCTGAAGAAAGCGCGACAAGATCTGCATGCGCAACAACATCACCACGACATTCGCCATGTCGCAGGCCACTTCCAATATCAGCAAGCACAGCGCAACCCAAACGCTTCGCAAGTTCTTGCGCAAACATTCGCATCGCTGGCGAATACAACGCGCCAACGCACAACAGAACGCGATGCGCACCTTGGCTCGATGTCCCAATTCGATCAACCACTCCATTGATCGTTTCATCCCACGACACTCGCGCGTCGATTGCAACTCTCCATGGATCTTGACTTCGCGACCACTCAGAAAGATCGATGACCGATTCTCTCTTCCACGATTCGATGCGCGGAGCCAGCGGTTCTCGAAACATCCAATTCAGATGAACTGGACCCGCGGACTGGGAAGGAGAATGCGCTCGACGCCATACTTCGTCTGCGGTTGAGAGAATCCAATGTGGCGCGATCGCCGCATCTGCACAAGGCATATCGATGGACCATCGTGCGAATGATCCAAAGATTCCACTCTGATGAATGCTCTGATTCGCGCCACAATCATGCAATTCTGGCGGACGATCCGCGGTCACCAAGAGCATCGGCGTGCCAGTCTTCGATGCTTCAATCACCGCGGGCAGAAGATTCGCAACCGCTGTTCCGGATGTTGTCACAACCACCGCGGCGCGACCAGTCGCACGAGCAGCGCCAAGCGCAACAAATCCGGCAGAGCGCTCATCGTGAGCGATGATGGATTTGATTCGAGGATTGCCAGAAATCGCATACGCCAAAGGAGCCGAGCGAGATCCTGGACAAACGACCGCGAGCGATAAACCAAGCCGCGACCATTCGGTGAATGCCAGCTGAGTCCAAAGCGCGTTGAGGTTGGGAGCCTCGGTCGGATCATATTGCTTTGAAGTTGACGCGCTCACGAACCAATGCCCTGACGATGATGCGATTGAGTATTCGCATCAACATGATGCGATCCCATTCGCGCAACCTGCAAATGCGACTGAATTTCATTGGATGCACGGACGACGATTGCATCAAAGGATGAAAGTTTGCGCTCAGTTTCAAGCCATTCTGCGTCAGCATCGGAACCACGCACAATTCCCGCGCCAGAATATGCGGTCATTTCTGTGTCATTGATCAATGCGGTGCGAATCGCGACTGAAAATTCACTGTGACTTGGGGAAGTAATGCCGACGACACCAGAATAAAGACCACGACTCATTCGTTCGTGCTCACGGATGAATTCGCGCGATTTCGCCACTGGCCATCCGCATACCGCAGGGGTCGGATGCAATTCTGAAATGATCTGAGCATCATCGATCTTCGATCGAAGTTGTCCGCGCGCGGTTGTCATCAAATGTTGCACGTGGCGCAAACGCATGACACTTGGCGATTCTTCACATGACAGACTCTCGACCATGGGCGAGAGCACGGATTCAATTCTGCGAATGACGATTTCGTGCTCACGGCGATTTTTATCACTTGCAAGCAGGCGACCTGCAAGGCGATCATCCGATGCCGCATCAGGCCCGCGCCCACATGTTCCAGCGACGGCTTCACTGAGAATTAAATTACCAATTCTGCGAAAGAGTCTTTCTGGACTACCGCCAAGAAATGCGCGTCCTGGAACTTGCTCAACCAAGAAGTGGAATGCGCTTGGCTCTTCATCCATCAAAGCCGCTAAAATTCCGCATGGATTGATCGATTCCATCGCTGAATAACCGCGTGTCCGCGCCAGCACAACCTTTTCAATTGAGCCAGATGCGATCGCTCCAAGCGCTGCATCAATTCCATCCGCCCATCGAACTGGATCACCATCGGCGGCGAGACGCAATCCTCGCGGGAGAGGAAGATGTTCCATCGAAGATTCGCATTGCTCGAGCGCGGCAAGCGCCGCGGATCCATCACCAATCACATGAACGGCCAAGATGGTCTCGTTGGTTCGCCGAATTTCGATCAAAGGAAGCACGAGATACATCCGAGCGAATCCCGCCCACTCTGGGGCATGCTTACCAATCGCATCAGGGTCGAAGAAACTTGCATAATAAAAGAGTGGCTCGGATGGACCGCCCTTCTGTTGCGACTGATCCGAGAGTGGCTTGAGCAACTCACGGAGCAGTGGATCTTCCCACGAAGGAAAATCAACTGCGCATCCAACTCCAGCGCTCGCTAAAGTTCCTTCTCGATTTCGAAAGAAGGATCGTTGACCAGATGTTTGCGCTGCGAGCCATCGAAGCAAGTCAGTGGGTTCGATCTCGATTTCCAAGCGCTCAAGAATCAACTTCGGTTGCTTCAGGCGGATCTTCGATGCGATATTGGAACGCAAGACTTCAATAGCCACAGATAATGGCGGACAGCCATCGAGTCGCGTTGAAAGAATGGGGCCAGAAAGTCGGGGTGTCATGCAAAACCGATCATTTGATCCAAGTCCAAGATGATAGGGTTCTCGCACCTTTGGGATGAACTTTGATGCAGTCTCATACAACGAAATATGTTATAGGACGATCGTTCAAATTCCCATTGCAAGTACTCTTCAGGACTCAATGAACTTTCGTCGTAGAAAACGGGCGATGCACCATGCTGAAGCCCATGCGGATGAGTCGCCTGCGGCGTCGCAGGTCATGGTCCACCCATTCGTTCCCCAAGGTGAACCAGAACTCATCGAAACCCGTGCTGGGCTGGATAATTTTATGGATCACATTCGGGCGGAGGGAAGCTTCGCTTATGACACTGAGTTTATTGGCGAAGAAACTTTCATTCCCAAGATTTGCTTACTGCAACTTGCAACGCGCACACGCATCGCTCTCATTGATCCATTCGCATTCGACGCCGAAGATCTCGAGATCGTCTGGAATGCTGTCTGTGATCCAACTCTCATAACTATTGTGCATGCCGGCGGTCAAGACATCGAAGCCGCGCAGCGACGCACAAATCGCCAAGCGCTGAATGTGATTGATACTCAAATTGCCGCGGGATTCTTGGGAATGCCTTGGCCCACAAGCCTGGTCAATGTTGTGCAAGCAGTTGCAGGACTGCGGCTGAACAAGGGGCATACATTTACTGAATGGGATTCGCGTCCCCTGTCCAAATCGCAACTCTCGTATGCGGCGGATGACGTGCGCTATTTGCCACTTATCTGGCATCTGCAAAGCGAAAAGTTGAATGACGCGAACCGTACCGCGTGGGCGATTTCTGAAAGTGTCGAATCACTTCGCTCGATTGAAGAATTTGATCCGGAGAGTCAAGTGCGCCGTGCGGCGCGTGGGCTTGGTCTGCGGCCTCGAGTGATGACCATCCTTCGCGAACTTGTGATCCTTCGCTACTCAATTGCGAAGGCGAAAAATCTTCCACCCCGAACGGTTATGCCCGATAGCGCCATGTTGGAAGCCGCACGCAGAAAGATGAAATCCATCGATGAAATAGAGGAAATTCGTGGGTTTCCACGACAGACTGCAACCGAGTTTGGTGAAGCGATTTTGCGAACGATCGAAGATGCGCGCAACCTGCCGATCGAGCGTGATCGCATTTGGATAAATCCAGAAGAAAGCGCGGAGGATCGGACTCGTATCGATGCGCTTTGGTCAATCATCACAATGCGTTCGATTTCGATGGGAATTGCGACGGCGCTCATTCTCAACCGAGGACAACTTTCGCGGTGGTATCTCGGTCGCACAACAACGGCTGAGCCACTCTTCGCGGCAAGCTCTTGGCGGCAAGATGCGATTGGAAAGTGGATCGATGCATTTCTTGATGGCCGAGAGACGCTCAGTCTTGGATGGAAAGACGGAGGACCAGTCGTCCCATGAGTCACTGGATTCCAAAGCCCCCTTCCCCCTCGACGCTTGGAGATCATGCGGTTCCGCTCGATGGAAATCATTTGCAAGGAAAGCGAATTGCCCTGCTGGTGACTGGCGGAATTGCTGCCATGAAAGCACCAACACTTGCACGAAGTCTGCGCCGACAAGGAGCAGAAGTCACTGCGTTCGTTTCTGATGAAGGGCTTCGATATGTCACCGAAGAAACTCTGGCATGGAGCACAAATCGTCCGGTGATTTCGAAACTTGGCCCTCGCGCTGAACATCTTTCGGGAGAAGAGACATTCCACGCATATCTCGTTGCGCCCGCGACATACAACACGATCAACAAGATGGCGTGCGGTATTGCGGATGGTGCGATCACCGCCACGCTGGCATCCGCTCTTGGCCGAATGGAGCGCGGCGCCTGTGCCGTGCTGGTCTGCCCAACAATGCACGGATCAATGCACACGCGCATTCTGACGGAAAGCCTCGAGAAACTTCAGCAACTTGGGGTCACCGTCATTGCACCTCGTGATGATTACGGCAAGCACAATCTTCCAGACGATGAGCCGATCGTTGCCGCGCTTTCTCGTGCGATCAGCACTTCACCTCTGCGTGGGAAAAAAATCTTGGTGACAGGCGGACCAGTTCCTTCTCCTCTCGACGCTGTTCGCAGACTTGGAAGTCGATTCACTGGCGCGCTTGGAGTTGCGATTGCGAAAGATCTCGCAATGTGCGGCGCGGACGTCGATCTGATTCTTGGAGCTGGAAGCGTCGCCGCACCTTTATGGCTCAACGCAAGAATTGCCGAGAATGTCGAACAATATCGACAACTCGTTCTCGACACACTTCAAGCAACTCCACATCAAGGCGCGGTATTGAGCGCGGCGGTTTCTGATTTCGAGCCGACGGATGTTCGCTCTGGAAAAGTCAAGACCGCTGATGGTGATTGGACCATAAATCTTCGTCCAACAGCAAAGGTGATTGATGCCGCGCACAAAAGATTTCCTGCCCTGCATATTGTTGGCTTTAAGTACGAAGAAACTTCATCTCATGAAGCGCTGATGGAAACGGCTCGGTCGCGCGCGGCCGCACACGGCGCATGCGTTGCGAATCGCGGAGAAGAAAATCCAAAGGGGACTGCGCAAGTTGCTTGGCTGGTTCTTCCTGGGCGAGAGCCTGCTCGTATGGAAGGGAAACCCGCGATTGCTGCTGCAATTCGCGCGCATTTGGAACATATCGCTGGCCTTCATCCGATGGCCCACAACTAGGAATCATTTTTCAAATTCTCGATCAATGGTTTTTCCGATCCGTCGCGCTTCATAGAATAAAATTATGGCAAAGCGAATATGGGTCACCGCGGATACGCACTTTGGACATACTGAAGCAATCGGGTTGTTTGCGCGCCCTGTCGCAATCAATGATGTGGGATCGATGGACGAACTGCTGCTCGACCGCATCAATTCGCGCGTCAATCGCCGCGATCACCTTCTGCACTTGGGCGACTTCACCGGACCACGAATCTGGAAAGGCGAGGAAGGCGAAGCCAGCATGCAGTATGCGAATAATCTACGCAAGCGAATCGTCTGCGAAACAATCGAGATCGTCCGTGGCAATCATGATCCTTCGCGCAAGCGTCTAAAAAAGATTTTCGATGACGCGCATGAAATCCTTTCTTTCAAGGGATGGTCAGGCGGTCAAGAGCGCGTCGTCTGTTGCCACTATCCCATGCGGACTTGGCAGGGAATCTTTGACGGTGCGATGCATCTCTATGGACACACGCACGGAGCATTTGAATCGATTGGACGCAGCACCGATGTCGGCGTCGATTGTTGGGAGTATGGACCAGTTCTGCTTGATGATGTCTTGGCTCGGATCGCTGAACAGCCCGCACCCAAACGAGCGGACATTCCACCAAGGCGGCAAGCGATGCAAAATCCAAAGATCGCCAGCATTATCCTCTGACCGAATTCCATATACTCACACCCGATGACACAAGCATTTGCGAATTCATCTTTGAAAAAGACATTGATCTCTCTTGCATTTTTAGGAATTTCCTTTGGATGCGGCACGGAGAGATCCGTGAATGTGAGTGATGGATCAACTTCATTATCCCACGCTTCCAACAACATCAATGAAGAAAACGCTTGGTCGATGGATGGATCGGCTCTCGAAGAACGATGGGACGAGGATCCGACGATTATGCAGCCGAACTATCCATACTCTGGATTTCAGCCTGGCTTCAGCGAATAAGCCTGCCCGCTCATATTTTTTCGGGCAAATCGATCTTCGATTGAATCACTCCCGTTTCCACACTCGTTGGAGCAATGGGTTTTTCTTGGGCTATGAGTTTTTATGACAGCAGACTTAGGGCACTAGTCCTTTTCGAATTCTAAAAATTTTCAAAGGCGGTGGGCTATACATCCACACAGCCTTGCAACCACCAATCCTTGGCGGACGCCAAGGATTGGAAAAGTTAAAATGGAAAAAGGTTAAAAGGGATAAAGGAAAAAGGTTAATCGGAAGTCCTCGCGAAACGGCAACCGACATCGCCGAACCGGCCGCCCGGGGCGCCGCAGTAGCGGAACGAGGCACGGCAGCCGATGGCGCAGCCGTTCCACCCCCCGCCGCGCAGGACGCGCGCCCCAAGTTCACTCTGCGCTGGACCCGTTGGATCAACCACACCGTCTGCGCAGGATTTGTAATAGTCGCCTGCGTACCAATCGTTGGTCCATTCCCAAACATTGCCGATCAAGTCGTAGAAACCAAGTGTGTTGGGCGCTTTCTTTGCGACTGGGTGTGTGGACCGATCGGAGTTGTCCGTGTACCACGCGATCTGATCAAGTTCGCCGTACCTCGGCTTGCGAACTCCTGCGCGACAGGCGTATTCCCACTGCGCTTCGGTTGGAAGAATCATCCCCGTCTTGGCACAGAACTTCTGACAGTCATCCCACGAGACTTGTTCGACTGGATTTTTTTCTTGCTCCCACCCACTGGGTATTTCTTTAACTGCTCTTTCTTGCGCTTCTTGTTTGGTCAGTCCTTCATTGATGTAGTTCGTAATCATATTTTCGCGAGAACCTTCTTGAAAGTAACTCGGATTCTCTCCCATCACCTTCATCCACTGCTCTTGCGTCACTTCGGTGCGACCGAGATAGAACGCTTTCGTGATCGTCACCTCGTGGGCAGCTCCTTCAGAGTATTTCAACTCTGGATACTTCTCCGCCAAAATCATTTCCAATTCCACTGCTTCTGAATCTCCTGGACTCTTGCCCATCACAAACTTGCCCGGAGGGACGAGCAACATCTCCATGCCACTTGCTTTGTCCTTCACTCGCCACGGCAACTTTGTTTCAGTGATGCGCTTGAGGAAATCCGCATCGGTGACAACCTTGGGATCGGGATTCTATTCGAGGACTTCGGCCCAAGAAAATGGTGAGGCAGTTGCAGCGGGCGCAAGCTTTGGTTTTGGCTTCGCTGGAGTAGCGCCTTCGATATTGCGTCCGGAATTGATCAACATCTTACGCAAATGAGCGCACTGTGTTGCACGGCTTCTGGAAATCCTGCTTGGATCTTCCACAATCAAATTCAATTCGTCACTTCATAACACGACGAACAACGGCTGATCCGCTTGGCATTTCATTCAATGCGACGCCGGGCTTCCACGACTTGGAGAAAAATGTTCCATCGTCAACGGGTTCGATCGTCGTATGCCATCCATCTGCCCAATACAAATGAGCGATTCCAGATTCGATCTGCCAGGTGCCTTGATTGATCGCATCGATGCTTTTCATCGCCATGCCATCCGATCGAAGCGCGGTATATAGCTCGTACTTCGGCCCAGCGAGAGCGCCGGGAATGATCCACACGCCAACGAAGCGCAAATCATCACCAGAAACTTTGACCGCGTTCCCACTGTTCACCGCTTCTTTCTGCGGACCTGATCCCGGCGCAAGACCCGGTGGATAGCCCAACTTGTCATATCCAAGCGCAGAGCGAGAGATCACATCGCGCCATCCACTATTGAGGCGAATATCAATCGTGCCATTGACCAATTCCCAGCGGCCTCGCTCGCCCTTTGCGCCATCTTCGCCTTTCCACCAAGTATCAACGGCCGATCCATCGGCTGACAAAATCATATTGAAGAGTTCATTTTCAGAATCCGTCAGACTCCATGTTGCGATTGCTTCTTCGCGCGTGATGGGTTTTGATTTGGAAAGGTTTGAACCGCCAATCGTCTCGCATCCCAAGAATGATGCGAACATCGCCAGCGCGAGGGCGATCGATGAAAAAAAACAAATGCGAACTGAAGATGAGTTATTCATAGAGGCATTCATATTCGCAATTTTATCAATCCACGCAAGAAGGGGTCTTGCCCGTACATTGACTGCGTGAATCACGTCGATTATGCGCAAATTTTTATATCGATGATCGCCATCGTCAATCCAGTGATGGGCGTTCCAATGTTTGTCAGCCTGACCGATCAGATGGCTTCAAACGAACGACATAGTGCCGCGCGCGCGGCGGCGATTACGGTCTTTGCGGTTCTTGCTGTTTCGATTATCGCGGGTGACACAATACTCGGATTTTTCGGAATCAATGTGATGGACTTTTCTATCGCAGGAGGAATATTGATTCTGCTGATGGCCATCAATATGCTCAATGCACGAACCGAAGCAGGAACCCGCATTTCCGCGGACGAGCGATTGGAAGCAGCGCATCGCAGCAGTGTGGCGATTGTTCCAATCGGCATCCCCCTACTCGCAGGCCCTGGCGCAATTTCGACCGCAATCATCGTTGCAGATAAAGCGACAACTTTTCAGCACCGTTTGATCTTGATTGGACTCTGCTTGGTCATCGGCGTCTTGACATATCTCACTCTGCGCGTTTCACGCGGACTTTCACGGCTCTTTGGAATCACTGGGATGAACATCTTCAATCGAATTATGGGGCTGTTACTCGCGGCTGTTGCGGTCAGCTTCATTGTTGGCGGAGTTCAACAACTTTTTCCAAATCTTGTCCAGAAGCCGACTCCGATCACGACACCTGCACAGTGATCAATACTTGGGGATCACAAATCAATCCCCTGCTAGCCTGATCTTATGAATCGCAGGCGCTTCTTGCAGATCTCTGGGTTTTCCTTGGCGGCAAGTTCCGCTCTCTGGTCCTGCCAAACATCATCTCGCCGGCGGTCGACCAGCGACGGAAGTCCAATTGCGAAATATCAACGGGAGCGAGATCAATCACTGCGAATCGCGTGCATCGGAGTTGGCGGGCGTGGGCTCGAAAGCCTGAATGAACTTCTTGCGGAGTGCGATGCGGGACCACAACCCCAGTTCGTCGAAATCTCCGCGCTCTGCGATGTCGACCTTGGAATGCTTGATGCTGCGGCGATTCATATTCCAAATGCAAAGCGATATCGAGACTTTCGACTTCTGTACCGCGACATTCAATCTGGCGCGATAGAAATTGACGCCATTCTGATCAGCACTCCCGATCACACGCACGCATTTGCGACTGCAATGGCGCTTGCTTGCGGATTGCCGGTCTACTGCGAGAAGCCACTGACCCATACTGTTGCGGAGGCTCGCACAATTGCCGCGATGGCGCGATCGGCCAAAGTCCCGACGCAGATGGGAACGCAGATTCATGCAGGAAACAACTATCGAACCGTCGTCGAGTTAATTCGCGCTGGCGCGATAGGCGAAGTTTCATTTGCAGATTGTTGGGATAACCGTTCGTGGTGTTGCGGACAGTTGACGCCTGGAGCGCTTGTTCCAAAGACACTTGATTGGGATCTCTGGCAAGGCCCCACGCTGCCGAGCGCATATATCAAAGATGTCGCGCCTGCAAATTGGCGGCGATATTGGAAATATGGAAGCGGAACGCTCGGAGATATGGCGTGTCACATTCTGGATCTCCCATACTGGGCGCTTGGACTTGGAGAACAGAATGGATTGCGCGCCGAGATTCGTGCGGATGGACCGGCAGTCGACAGCGTGGGATGTCCAGCGTCACTCGAAGTTTCGTGGGCAATTACATGGTCATCGCGACCGGCAGGAAAAGATCCGTTGATTCTTCGTTGGTTCGATGGAGGAAAAGTTTCGCCAACAGTGCAAGAACTTTCTGCGAAGGATCGACAGAATTATGGTCGCTTCAACACACTCTTCCAAGGGTCGAAGGGTTTTCTCTTATCGAACTATGACGAACATTTGATATTGCCCGGTGCACTTGCGACCACGGTGATCGCTCCAGTTCCGACATTAACCAGACCTGCGGGGCATCATCGCGAGTGGATAAACGCCGTGCGTGAATGGACGATGGATTCGCCCACCAACTCTGCAATGACGGGTTCGAACTTTCAATACGCTTCACGGCTGACCGAACTTGTCCTTTCTGGAGCCGTCGCATATCGCACACAGACGCCGATCACATACGACTTTGACAGCGGCGTCATTGGTGCTGCGGACGCCAAGCGGGCGGCTAAATTGTTGACGGAGCCTTGTCGTGATGGCTGGACGCTCGATCAAAATCCTTTGTTTTTTTGATGCGAATGGCTTCGAAATTCCGTGATTGCGAAAAAGTTTGAGAAATTCATTAAAAATTGTAAGATAAATTTGCATTTCCCGTCGGAAGGGATAGTTTTCAATATCTTTGACGGGGTAAAACCCATCCAAGAACTATCAACCGAACCTTTTCCCTAAAAAAGGTGAATTTGATAGTTAGTGTTTCCAATTTTTTTGTCCCTTTTTATTGGAGTTTTTGTAATGAATTTTGTTTTACCAGGCATTATCGCCTCCGTGGTGGTCACTTCAACCTCATCCGCTGCGATGCTGTCTTTTACTAGCGAGTCGGCCTTCAATCTCGCTACAGGCGCAATTGGCGCAACGCAATACACCGAGAATTTCAATGATCTCGATGGCTATTATTTAAATCCACTGTCAGGAACAATGGGTGGAGTCACTTGGTCTGCGAGTGCATTTGGCGGTCTCTTTGTTGGTCAGGTGAATTCGAATGCTGCGCTCTCGACTGCTTTGGCAGTGCCATTGACAATTGATTTTTCTGGGAACGATGTTCGCGCACTATCCGCTAATTTCTTCGGGACAAATCAAGGATTCAGCGTCGTTGCGAGTTTTGTGAAAATAACATTACTAGACGGAACGTCGCACACGGGTTACATCAACACGAGTTCGAGCACGGCATTTCTCGGATTTCACTCCACCGATTCGGCAATAACCCGAATCACGATCTCACTGCCACTTGCATTTGGCTTTGCTTATCCAACTGTCGACAACCTGAGTATTGCCGTCATTCCTGCCCCAAGCGCGCTCGCACTGATAGGTCTTGCAGGATTCTCGCGACGTCGTCGACGCTGAAAAGAATTTTGTGGACAAATCTGCCGAAGGACGATGTAAATTCTCCCAAGTGGAGGATTGAATGAATCGTTCTGTATGATCGCTCTATGGCAACGCAAAGACCGATCGTCGGCGTCATTATGGGCTCGCGAAGTGATTGGGAAACTATGCGTCATGCCTGCGAAACGCTCGATGCGCTGCGTATCCCTTATGAGCAGCGCGTTGTCAGCGCGCATCGAACACCGACGCAACTCTTTCAATATGCGGATCGTGCGCAAGATCGCGGAATTGAAGTGATCATCGCTGGAGCTGGTGGCGCGGCTCACTTGCCCGGCATGACAGCGAGTCGGACATGCCTTCCCGTTTTGGGCGTGCCAATTGAAAGCAAAACTCTCCACGGATTGGATTCCCTTCTCTCGATCGTGCAGATGCCAGCGGGAATTCCCGTTGCAACTCTCGCAATCGGTCGCGCGGGCGCGGTCAACTCCGCACTCTTGGCCGCAGCGATTCTTGCAGGCAGTCGCCCAGGCATTCGCCGTTCGTTGGAAGCATGGCGATCGCGACAAACCAAAGAAGTCCTTGCCAATCCCGATCCAGCGAAAGTTTCCGCACGCAAATCTATAGCACGCAAATCCTCACGAAAGAAAAGCCGGTGAAAATCGGAGTCGTGGGCGGAGGACAACTTGGGCGGATGCTTGGTTTGGCGGGACTGCCGCTTGGATTTCAATTTCGCTTTCTAGAGCCAGCCACAGATTGCCCCGCCGCTCGAATTGGAGAAACTATTCGCGCTCCATATGACGATATGGATGGTCTTGAACGATTCGCTCAAGATCTTTCTTTCGCGACATACGAATTTGAAAATGTTCCTGCGCAGACCGCGCAGTGGCTTTCGGAACGATTGGTGCTTGCTCCAACTGCGCGCGCGCTTGCCATAGCGCAAGATCGCATCGCAGAAAAAACAACATTTCGGGATTTGGCGATTCCAGTTCAGAACTTCATCGGCATTTCGTCGGCGAACGAAATCGATGCCGCCGTGCAAAAAGTCCCACTTCCTGCAGTTCTCAAAACGCGGCGACTTGGATATGACGGCAAAGGTCAACGAGTTCTGCATGCCAGTGGCGACGACGCTGCTGCAACCGTACGCGCAGCGTGGGATGAACTTGGCAAAGTGCCTTGCATTCTCGAGTCTTTCGTGCAGTTTTCTGCGGAGGTTTCCATGATCGCCGTTCGGGCGCGCAACTCTCGCCAGGGCGCAATCATCGGGTTCTATCCATTGACTCAGAATGAACATCGCCACGGAATCCTTTGGAAGAGCCAGGCGCCCGCACCGTGCGATCGAGATGGACAACTTGCGGATGCCGCGAAAAAATATGTTCGAGCGCTTCTGGAATCGCTCGACTATGTCGGAGTCATCGCCGTTGAATTTTTTGTAACAGCTTCGGGGCTCGTCGCAAATGAAATGGCGCCACGCGTTCACAATTCTGGTCACTGGACAATTGATGGCGCTGTGACGAGTCAATTCGAAAATCATCTGCGTGCAGTTGGATCTATGCCACTTGGATCAACCGAATGCGAAGGATCAAGCGTCATGATCAACTTGGTCGGACGTGCGCCAATGACTTCACGCATTATGGAAATTCCAAATGCGAAACTTCATTTGTATGGCAAAGGCGCGCGCGCGGGACGCAAGCTGGGTCATGTCACGCTGACTGGGCCAGCGGAGAAGTCTCTTGAAGCGCCGACCGCCGAACTCGAGCGGCTCGTTGTGTGGGACGTTTGATAGCCGAAGCTACAGTGGCTCTTTCAAGCATTTTTTGAGCAATTCCAAGCGCACGACGACCAGACTGAACTGCCGCAACAAGCGTCGTACCGCTTCCGCATGTTGGGTCAAGAACCGTGCCTCCTGGAGGACAGCACGCACTGACCAACATTGTCAATAGCGCGATTGGTTTCTGCGTCGGCCAACCCGTCCGCTCGATCGCCATATTGTTGATCGAAGGAATATCGATGACATCGGTTGCTTTTTTCATTCTGCCACGCAGCCGAGCGCTCTTTGCTGGAACAAGCGGAGGCTCGAACTAATATTCTGGACCACGTCCATACAGGAAAATATCGTCATGCTTGCGAGCGAAGGATCGTGGACCAGAACCGCCAAGTCCATACGACCACACAAGGTGATTCACAAAACTTTCAGCGCGAAAAATCTCATCAAGCAGAAATCGCACGTGATGGCTGGTGCGCCAATCAACATGCACCAAGATCGAACCTGTCGCACGCAAGACTCGGTGCGCTTGGACCAAACGCGGTCCGATGAAATCTCTATATGCGGCAACATCGACGAAGCGATCATCGAAAGTCAGCCCCTTGCGACCTTGTCTGCGAAGCCCAGAATTGAAGGGAGGATCGAGATATACCAAATCAATCGAGGATGTCCGCACATCGGCAAGAACTTCGATGCAGTCACCTCGGCGCAATGACCATGGCGCATTCACCTCTGATTCGATCTTCTCTTATTTTCGCACGATATTTTCTTATGAAGCTTCCGCGCGCGGATGAGCGCGGTCATATGCCTCGCGCATTCGTGAGGTGGTGAGATGGGTATACACCTGTGTGCTTGAGAGAGATTGATGGCCAAGCAATTCCTGCACGGCGCGCAAGTCCGCTCCGTTGTCAAGCAGATGGGTCGCAAATGAATGGCGAATTGTGTGCGGCGAGATATCCGGATCAAGCCCGGCAATCTTCAAATACTTCGAGACCTTGCGACGAACAGATCGACTCGACAAACGCGATCCCAACTTATTCACAAAGAGCGGGCTACTCGCATCCATCGGGACTTTTTCTGCTTCTGCACGCAAGATATATCGACAGACCGCAGCCAACGCGTGCGAACCAACGGGAACAGCTCGTTCTCTGCGCCCTTTTCCCTTCACTTTCAACTGACTTCCCTCTACATCGAGATCGCCACGATTGATCGCGACGACTTCGCTGACTCGGATGCCAGTGGAATAGAGCGTTTCGAGAATCGCGCGATCTCGCGCGCCAAGCATGTCAGATTCACTTGGAGCGGCCAAGAGTTTCTCAACTTGATCAACAGTGATTGCCTTGGGAAGTCTGCGTGCTTGCTTGGGGGTTCGAATCAGCGTCATCGGATTCGTTGATGTCAATCCGCGCTTCTCCATCCATTTGTGGAATGAGCGAAGGGTTGCGATCTTTCGCGCTGTTGTCGCCGCAGAATATTTCTGTCCAACAAGATGAGCGAGAAAAGCGCGGACGACTTCCACATCGGCCGTCAACATTCGTCCGCAGACTGTGTTCTTCGATGATGCGTCGCGCTTGTCCAACACGGCGCGTTCGCGCGCGTCGTCGAAATCGATCGAGTATTCACCCACAATGAAGTCGGCGAACTGGCGCAGATCCAATCCATAGCACCGCGAGGTGTATGGGCTGAAATGTCGCTCATCTATGAGGTAGGCTAGGAATTGTTCGATGATGGGAACTGAGGCGCTCATGTGGCATTCTTTCGGTAAGGAGCGAGAGTGACTCGCCCAGAAAACAAGGGGTTTCGATACATAACGTGCCTTCCAGTCGTTAGATAAGCAAGAAAGTTCCTCAATTACCTTCGACCGCCATATTTATCGGCAATCTGGAAGCGTGACAATAATCATAGTCCGATAAAGCCCCCGATTTCTAATAGTTTTTCACCACCCTCTTGGGTTGGGTGGGTCTGGTCAGAGATGGGTACACTCTTTCCCCAACTCAAATCCCATCACGATTGCGTAGCTCAGCTGGTAGAGCAAGTGGCTTTTAACCTCTAGGTCCTGGGTTCGATCCCCAGCGCAATCATTCGAATCGGTTTCGTACAAGATTTTCCCAATGCTCGTCGTTCATGCAAATTGGTTTGAAGGTTCCCTGCATCTCTGGGGTGAATCGCTGTCGTCCGCTCGTGAAGAACTGCGCGTTGGCTCTCCAGCGCACCCTTTCGCGGCGACCGCGAAAGATCTTCGCAGCGCACTCGAGCCAATCATTGGTTCGCTCAACGGCGCGAAAGAAGATCATCTCGATTTATTGTTGCCTCATGCTCCAGCACCGACGGGACATGGAGCAACGCGTTCCAACACACTCCCTTCAAGCCGACTTGCGGGACTTCTTGGCAGCGTGAGTCACGATGAAGAATTGCGCACGCTCGAACCAACACGAGTGCCAACGATTCGCATTGCGGCAAGTTCGACGATTCGTCTCTTGTTAGAGATGCGTAATATCGAAGGAACGCCCAATGATCTATTCGTCTGCGCGCATTCGATGCACTGGTGGATTGCGCTGACAAAATTTGCGATCGACTCTGTGATCGACCAACGAGTCATTCCTACTGTCCTGCAGCGACGCGACGGCACATATGTTGGACAGTGGCGACCGTGGCTGAACGATAACGATGCCGATATTCAACTCGCCGACTTGCTTGCCAGTATGCCGGCTTCGGCGCGTGCAATTGACGGAACAGATGGACAAGCATGGCCCATTGTCGATTCATTTCTCAGCACAATTGTCGATGGAATCGTGCGGTCTGTACTCGTCGAGGAAAACTTCGAGGAATCGATCGAGGACTTCGATCCTGGGGTTGATTCGCATGCAGCATGGCTTTCGGGACTCTTGGGAGCAAAGGATTCGATCAAGATCGGTCGCCGGAGTACGTTCGATGTTCTGCGCGATACGCGCGGTTGGCTTGGAGTTCTCGACGAGGCTCGTGTCACCACGGGAATGCGTCTGAGATTTGAAGTCTCGGAACCAGATTTAGATGGCGCGGACGATGGCATTGACTCGACATGGCACGTTTCGTTTGGATTGGTCGACCCAGAAGCACCTGACACAGTTATCGATGCGCAATCTCTGTTCAATCGACCAAGCGGAAAGCGTGCTGGAGCGAATTCGGCGCGCAATGAAGAACTTTCTGAAATGCTCTTGAAAGAATTGGCGCGTGCAAGCCGAATCTGGCCAGAGCTTGACGATGCACTTGAAAGTGAAAGTCCCTCTGGAATGGATCTTGATACCCGACAGGTCTATCAATTTATGCGTGACCTGCGACCAGTTCTTCTCGAAGCTGGATTCTTTGTGGAAGTTCCAGAGTGGTGGGGCGAATCTGCAAGTCGAATCAATGCAAACTTATTGATTGATTCTCCAGAGGAACCGCCAATGGCTGGCGACACTGGCGGAGGATCAAATGGATCGCTTGGACTTGGATTGCAATCACTTGTTGGATACCGCTGGCAAGTCGCACTGGGAACGCAAACCGTTTCGGTGGAAATGCTCGAGAAATTGGCGCAAAAAGGCGCTCCACTCGTTCGCATCGGCGGACAATGGGTCGATCTGCGTCCCGAGGATATTGACTCTGCGCTCAAGTTCTTGAAGAGTCATCCTGGTGGAACGATGACGCTTGTCGAAGCGCTTCGTATGGCAAACGGAATTGACGGCCCGCCAGAAGCATTGCCTGTGAGCGGAGTTCAAGCGACTGGTTGGGTGCGACAACTGCTCTCTGGAAATGATGTGAGTGAAAGTTTCCAGATGACAAGCGCTCCAGAATCATTCCGCGGAATTCTTCGTCCATATCAATTGTCTGGACTCAGCTGGCTCGTCTTCCTTGATCGTCTTGGATTGGGCGCGTGCCTTGCCGACGATATGGGATTGGGCAAGACAATTCAGTTGATCGCTCTTCTGCAACACGAACGATCCAAGATCGGTGCTGCGCAGATCGGTCCATCGCTCCTTGTGACGCCGATGTCCGTCATGGGAAATTGGAAGCGTGAACTGACGCGCTTCGCTCCAGAGTTGAAGGTGCACATTCAACATGGACTTGATCGACCAGCAGGCGAACGATTTTCGCAGATCGCGATGGACAGCGATGTTGTCTTGACAACATACGCAATCGTGGTGCGCGATAAAGAAACTATGCAGGCTGTTCCATGGCGTCGCGTGGTTCTTGACGAGGCGCAATACATCAAGAATCCCCCGACGAAACAGACGGCTGCGATTCGATCGATCAATACGCAATCACGCATCGCTCTTACTGGAACTCCCGTCGAAAATCGACTTGCGGAACTCTGGTCCATCTTGGAATTCTGCTGCCCTGGATATCTGGGAACAAACCAAGACTTCCGACGCCGCTTCGCTGCGCCGATCGAACGAAATCGAGATCAAAAAACCGCTGAACGACTGCGCTCGCTTGTTCGTCCATTCATTCTTCGCAGACTCAAGACTGACTTGACTGTCATCAGTGATCTTCCGCCATTGGTCGAGAGTCGCCAGCACATCGTGCTGACCGACGAGCAGATGCGGCTCTATGAAGAAGTTGTCGCAGATATGTTGCAGAAGGTTGATCAAACCGATGGAATTCGACGGCGTGGACTTGTGCTCAGCGCGCTGGTCAAGCTGAAACAAATCTGCAATCACCCTGCCCACTATTTGGGTGAAGGCATCGCCACACGACCAGCTGGATCAAATGGAAAGAAAAAATCGGTTGCGGCTGCCGCGGTTGAAGTCGCCGAAGATATTGAAGGCGAATCAAGTGGCGAACATCCTCTGGTGCTTTCACCGGATTCTTTGATTCCAGGCCGAAGTGGCAAGACGCAAAGATTGATGGAGATGCTGGAAGAACTCTTGGCTGCGGGAGATTGCGCCTTGATCTTCACGCAATACCGACAGATGGGCCATCTGCTCGTTGGAATGATTCGACAGATTCTCGATGTCGAGCCGCTCTTTCTGCACGGCGGAACACCGCAAGCGAAACGAGATACTCTGGTCGAACGATTTCAAAAAGGCGATGGAACAACGCCGATTTTTGTATTGAGTCTGAAAGCCGGAGGCGTCGGTCTGAATCTCACTGCAGCAAATCATGTCTTCCACTTTGATCGCTGGTGGAATCCTGCTGTTGAAAATCAGGCGACAGATCGAGCATTCCGAATCGGTCAGACGCGCACTGTCAACGTGCACAAATACATCTGCACAGGAACTCTCGAAGAGCGGATCGATCAGATGATCGAGCAAAAGACCGAATT
>SXGR01540488.1_pt1 | contig 22451 bp, 19 predicted proteins | sample 3174711 | NCBI WGS metagenome assembly SXGR01 (sample SAMN11356860, study PRJNA531348) | freshwater metagenome | isolation source: freshwater sample F1-60 | place: China: Fuxian Lake, Yuxi | collected 2017-12-25 | reverse complement strand
CGGGCCGTAGTTGTTCGAGCAGTTCGTCGTGAGGGTCGGGAAATGGTAGGTGTGCTGGAACGAGCGGACGAGGTGGTCGCTGGAGGCTTTCGAGGCGGCGTAGGGGGAGTTGGGGGCGAAGGGCGTTTCCTCGGTGAAGGCCGGATCGGTGAGCGAGAGGGTGCCGTAAACTTCGTCGGTGGAGACGTGGAGGAAACGGAAGGCGGCTTTGCGGGGCTCGGGGAGTTTGGCCCAGTAGAGACGGGCGCAGTTGAGAAGGCGGAGCGTGCCGACAACGTTCGTTTGGATGAAGGGCTCGGGGGAATCGATGGAGCGGTCGACGTGGGACTCGGCGGCGAAATTCACGACGGCGTCGATGTGATGTTCGGCGAGGAGGCGGGTGACGAGGGCGGTGTCGCCGATATCGCCGTGCGCGAAAACGTAGCGCGGGTCGTTCGCGAGGTCGGCGAGGTTAGCTGGGTTGCCGGCGTAGGTGAGCGCGTCGAGGTTGACGAGCTTGGTCAGCGGTGAGCCTTTTTCAGTGAGGCGCTGACGGATGAAGTTGCTGCCAATAAAGCCGGCGCCGCCGGTGACGAGGAGGTTCATGGAAGGGGAGTTATTTCCGTCACGCGGATGCTTTGAGCGGCATGGTCAGCGTGATAGCAGACGAGGTGGCCCTCGTTTTCGACGACGGCCAAGGGCAGTCCGTCGTCGTCTTGCAGGGTGAAAAGCGAGGGCTGAAACGGGAGGAGGGCAAGCGCCTCGATCGCGCGTTCGAGTTGCTTGCGGCGGCGCTTCGATAGGCCGGACAAATAATAATACGCGGCACCTTCAACCGACCAGGAATAGTCGAGATTCACGCGGCCTTGCGTTTCCGTACCTTGCTTTGATCGAGCGCGCGGACGCGCCGGTAATATTCCTCCGACGTGATTTCGTTGCCCGCCTGCATGGTCCGGCGTCGCCGTGTCATCTCGGACCTCCATACGGAATTGCTGGCGCGATCTTTCGCGAACAGATACGCTTTCATCCAAGCTCGCTCCTTGGCGGTCAATTTGTCCGCAGTCTGCTTGAGTTCGGCGGTCGACATGGGGGCACGTTACGGCTCAGGCCGCTCTTTTCCAGTTTTTTAGGTCGCGGGCGACGGCCTCGTGGACCTCTGTCATGACGATGCCGACGGAGGCGAGCTTGGCGGAGGTCATGACGCAGTTGGAGCGGGGGGTCTTGGCGGCGGTGTGCATGAACTCGTTTTCGTCTTTGAAGAAGACGTAGTTTTTAGGGTAGACTCCGCTCTTCAGAATGAGGTCGACGACCTCGTGGGTGGTGACGTGGCCGGGATTGGTGACGTTGTAGGTGCCGAACGGGACGCGTTTTTCCCAACAGGCGAAGGTGGCAGCGACAAATTCCTCGAGTTGCGAAATGGAGTTTTCCGCGGCGAGGAGCGTCTGGTAGCGCATCAGCTTGGTGAGGTAGTTGCGCGGGTTTTCCTCGTGGTTGAAGGGGATGCGGAGGCGCCACGTGTAGACGTGGGGCGTGCCGGCGAGGACTTCTTCACCGAGGGCTTTGGTGCCGCTGTAGAAAGAGCAGTTGTCGGTGCGGAACGTGAAATTAGGTGTGTCGGTCTCGCTGAACCCGGTGCCGTCGGGACGGGAGCCGGTGTAGATACAGCCGGAGGAAACGTGTCCCCACGGGACGCCGGCGTCGGTGCAGGCAGAGGCGACGATGCCGGGAAAGACGCCGTTGCCGAAGAGGCACTCCGAGCGGTGGAGTTCGCAGGCGTCGACGTTGGGCTTGCCGGTGTAGCCGGCGGCGTTGATGAGAAACTTGGGCCGGTCGCGGAGGAGGGCGTCGCGGAGGGTGGCGGGGTTGGTGTAATCCACGTCGGCGCGGCGCAGATTGCGAAAGGGGATGCCTTTGCGCGCGAGCAGCGACTGATAAGCTTGGCCGACGTAACCGGAACCACCGAGCAGATAAATCATTGAAATCTGAAGGAAACGGCGGGAGGAAGGGAGAACAAGGGTTTTTTCGGGGGTACTTCGCGTAGGTGGGGTGAGACAAATTTCCTCCATTGGTCTCATGCCGCTCGGGAGTCGTAAAAGGACGGCGGGCTCGGCCGCCGAAATACAACCCTCGGAAGGGTTGAACCGCTAATCTGCGCTAATTTTTTGGCATCAAGGGTCGTTCGATTCCGTGCGGGCCCCGCCTAATCGGCGAAGCGCGAGCCTCCAGCCGGTGGTTTGAATTAGCGATGATCAGCGCAGATTAGCGGTTAACCCGATAAGAGAAAGTCCTGCGGCGGTTGGCACCGGTCGTAGCGTGTGGTCGCGCGATGGACGTGGTGAAAACACTCCCTTTGCTTTCGATGCAGCAGGATTTTGGCTCACACCTCGCGGAGGTGGGCTCATCTGCCGGTGGGGGGTCTTTGCCGGCAGCTCGTGTCTGATTGAACGGCGACTTTCCAGTTGCGCTGCGTGCGCGGCTGAAAAGCCGCCCCTCCGCGCGAAGCACCAACCGGGTGATGTGCACTTCGCGGGGGTGATTCAACGCCGCCGGTAGTCGCCGCGGCTGAAGTATTTCTCCAGCCAGACATACATGCAGATGAAAAAATAGCGGCTGCCCATTTCCTTGATCTTGAGCTTGGCGACGCCGTGTTTGCGGTTTTCCCACGAGATCGGAGTCAAGGTCCACGAGTAGCCGCGGACGATGGCCTTGAGGGGGAGTTCGACGGTAAGGTTAAAATGCGGGGCGATGAGCGGGCGGCAACCTTCGATGACGTGGCGACGGTAGGCCTTGAAGGCGTTGGTAGTGTCGTTGAGGCCGTGGCGGAAGAGGACGCGGATGAAAAGATTTGCGAGGCGGTTGACGAAGAGTTTGACGCGCGGGTAGTCGCGGACTTGGCCGCCGCGAATAAAACGGCTGCCGAAGGCGCACTCGTAGCCCTCATGGAGGAGGTGCCAGTAACGTACGGCGTCGGCGGGCGAGTCCGAAGCGTCGGCCATCATGACGACGACGGCGTCACCGCGCATGTGATTTAGACCGTAAACAATCGCGCGGCCGAAGCCGTGGAGGCCGAGGTTTTGGACGGGGGCGAGCGTGGGGATCTCGGAGCGGAGGGATTGGAGGACGGACCACGTGGTGTCCTTGCTGCCATCGTCGACGACGATGAGTTCGTGGGGGATACCGGCGCGGGTGAACTCGGCGTAAATGGCGCGGAGGGTGGGCGGGAGCGAAGCTTCTTCGTCGCGGGCGGGAATGACGACGGAGAACAGAGTGAGCGGGGTGGGTGGCGCGGAAGCGGGCGCGGACATGGGACGAGGGGGAAAGAAGAAACAGAAAGAGAAAAGAGAAAGATGCGGGTCAGAGGGGGGCGCTGAGGTCGAGCCAGGTGGGGTGTGCGCGGGCGTGGGTCGCAATTTCCTCGAGGATGGCGGCGGTGGGTGTTTGCGGGCGCCATTTCCAGAGGCGCGCGGCTTTGGCGGAGTCGAGGACCAGCCACGGAATATCAAAGGGACGAGGGGTGGGGTCGGCGGCGATGGGGTGGGGGCCGAAGGCGGCATCACACCAAGCGGTGAGTTGGCGGAGCGACCGGGCGGAGGCGGCACCGCCGGAGAAATTGGCGATGCGGTCGGAGGCGGGGAGTGCGGGCGCGGTGAACTGTTTCGCGAGGAGCGGGGCGAGGTCTCGGGGATGGAGACAATCGCGGACCTGATGCCCGTGGCCACCGAAGCCGATGTAGCGGAGCGGGTGTTGGCGGAGGTGAGCGTTCAACCAGTAGGCGAAGATGCCTTGGTCGGCGCGGCCGAATTGACCGGCCCCAGCGAGGACGCCGCAGCGGTTGATGAAGACGGGGAAGTCGAATGTTGCGCCGTATTCGAGGGCGAGGGCTTCGCTGGCGAGTTTGGTGGAGCCGTAGAGCGAGACCGGGGCGGCGGTGGAAAACTCTTCGGCGACGCCGGCGGGGCCGATGCCGCGGGGGTGGGAAACCCGGAGCGCGGGACGAAAGGCCTGTTGGTGGACTTCGACGGCGAGGGCGGCGAGGGGCAGGATGGAGTAGACGCGGCTGGTGGAGAGGAGAATGAAGCCGGCGCGATGGGTTTTGCAGAACTCGAGCATGTTCACCGTGCCGCCGAGGTTGTGCTCGATGAGCTGGCGGGAGCTGGTTTTACCGTCGACGCCGGCGAGGACGCTCGGGTTGGCGGCGGCGTCGATGACCCAGTCGACGGCGGGGAGCGTTTCGAGATCGCTCGGGGCGCGGAGATCGCCGTGGAAGAGTTTGACGCCGAGTTTTTTCAGGGCGTCGCGATTGGACTCGCTGCCGGGGCGGATGAAATTGTCGAAACCGACGAGGGTGTGGCCAGCATCGGATTCAGCGAGCGCGCGTGCGAGGGTGCTGCCAACAAAGCCGCACACACCGGAGATCAAGATTCGCATGGGATGAGTGAAAGTGACCGTGAGGGGGAAAGTGAAGAGCCGATTACGGAGAAAGTGGCGGCGGAGGGGCGTCGGGGATGGGCGCGGCCAAAATCTTCACCCTTCCCTTTCCCCGTCACTTTCACTTTCACTGCTCTGCATGAGTGAAATTCGCGGCGACTACAAATCGGTCTGGACGGCGCTCTCGGGCAGCAAAGAGGATGCCTACATGGTGGTGTCCGGCTACACGGACGAGGAGAAGTTTCACGCGGACGCGGAAGACACGTTGTATATTTTGGGCGAGACGACGGGGATCCGGCCAACGGACACGTTTTTGGAGATCGGGTGCGGGGTCGCGCGCGTGGGGCGGGTGTTGTCGCCGTTTGTGAAAGAGTGGATCGGCTGCGATGTGTCGCCGAACATGATCAAGCTCGCGAGCCGGCGGTTGCTTGGGCTGACGAACACGCGGCTGCAGGAAATTTCCGGCTACGATTTGCAGCCGATTCCGGACAACTCGGTCGACGTGGTGTACACGACGGTGGTGTTTATGCACCTCGAAGAATGGGATCGTTACACGTATGTGCTCGAGGCAATGCGGGTACTGAAGCCGGGAGGGCGTTTTTATTGTGACAACGCGAACATCGCGTCGCCGGAAGGGTGGGCGATGTTTGAGGCGAGCCGCACGCAGTTTCCGCCGCAGAAACGGCCGGCGCAGATTTCAAAATGTTCCTCGGTGCCAGAGTTCGAGGCGTTTTTCACGCATGCGGGCTTTGTCGACTGGCAGGTGAAGACGCGGCCGATGTGGGTCTACGGATGGGGTACGAAGCCGGCGGCGAAGTGAGGGGTTGGCCGAAGTGCCGAGATAGGGGTGGAAAAAAGACGGAGGCCACTGGCCTCCGTCTTGGAGTGGTCCGGACTGACTTCAGCCCGGGGTCAGAATTTCAGCGTGTTGCGCAAGATCCAATTGCGGGCGGGGGACTGCACGAACGAGCCTTCGGAGTAGCTCTTGTCGGTCACATTATAGAGACCGAAATTCGAGTGGATCCGGTAGCCGAGGATTTCCCACGGGTAGCTGGCCGTGAGATCAAACACGAGGTAGTCGCCGGCTTGGTAGCCGCCCGCGAGGGGATTCCAGTCAACGGCGCGAGAGACGACAGTTTCGGAAGAGTAGCGAGCCCCGAGCCCGACGGTGGCGCCGCGCCCCTGACCGTTGAACAAGCCGTCGGTGAAGGTGTATTTCCCGAAGAAGTTGAAGCGAAACTCGGGGACGTTCTCGATCCGGGCTTTGTAGTAGATGTCCGACGCGACTTTGCCCGCGGGAGCGAGCGCGTTGTAGGCGGTCGTGCCGGGAGCGGCGCGGGTTTTGTCGAAGACCGTCTTGGCCGTGTAAAGCCACGAGCCGTTGATGACGGCTTGGAAGTTGCGACGAGGAGTCCAGATAACCTCGGCTTCGGTGCCTTCCATGCGGTTCTTGAGGTCGGTTGTGCGCCAGCGGAGGAGTCGGGTATTGCGGAACGGCGAGCCCACCGGGAAGAGATCGGTGCTGTAATTCAGCGGCTCCTCGAGGTTGGACTGCTTGGCTCCGTCATCGAGCATTTGATTTTCACGTTCGCCGCGGAAGATCGAGAGCGTGCCAACGATCTTGCCGTCGAGCTTCGACATCTTGGCGCCAACTTCCCAATTCATGCCCTCTTCGTTCTTGATGAGGTCATAGACTCCGCGACTGCCGAGGAGAGTCTGGAACTGCTGCACCGAGGTGATGGTCTGGCCGAGGTAGCGGAAGGATTGTCCGGGTGTGCCGCCGAAGCCGAAGGCGCGCGCGGCGTCATACCACATGGTCTCGTCACCTACGAAGAGGCCGCCAACGCGACCGCTGTTGAACTTGAATGTCTTCGAGTTCGAAGCGTAGATGCTGATTTCTTTGGTGAGGGCGAACGAGAGGCCTCCCATCCACGAATCACCCTTTTGATCGGTGGAAAGACCGCGCTGGTAGTTGATGGAGTGGCCCCAGACATCTTCCGGAAAGGCGACCGGATTGAGATGCATATCCGGGAAGTAAATGAACCACGGATAATTGTTTGGTTGATACTGGCCGCGGGCCCAGCGTTTTTCGCGGCGGAAACCGGCGAGGAGGGTGAGGCGATCATCGAGCATAGAGGCCTGGTAGTTTAGGTAGGCCGAATGCTGCTTGTCCTTGTAGCCGTCGAGGGCGTTACGATCCGACTGATGGTAGACGCTGATGTCGGGATAGATTTCGGCACCCGGGTCAAAGTTCGAATAAATCTGGCGGACGGGCTTAATGTTGCCGGCGCGGTCCTTGATGACCTGATTGAAAGGGACATTGCCGTGGTTGTAGATGCCGACGTTGGTGCCGCGGTAGTCGGGGTTCGAGGTAGTGTTGCGCGCGCCGGGCAAGAAAGCCCATTGGGCTTCCGTGGCGAGCTGGCCGCCGAGGAACTGTTGGTAGGGGGTAATGCGCTGGAAACCGGTAAGCAGTTTGCTTTTCACGCCGAATTTCTCGAATTTGAGCACGGCATCGATGTTGTGGGTTTGGGCATAACGATAATAACCGGAGAGATTGCCGGTGGCCATGTTCCAATTAACGCCGTTGGCATACGGCTGAAGAATCGCTCCGCCTTGGCCAACCGAGTAGTTCTCCGACTTTTCGTTAAAATAGTTATAGCGTACATCAAGCCAGCTGAATGGACTGATGTCGGCGGTCAGAGAAAGGTTGTCGATTGTGTTCTGGAAGTTCGCACCCCGGCTGGTGTAGTTAAATGCTTTGTCGCGCACGGACTGACCTGCGGAATTGGTGATGTAGGCACCACGTTCCACGCTCGTGTAGGCAGGGAGACTGAAGTTTCCCGTAGAGATGCGCTTGTTGTTCATGTAGGCCGCGTAGGTGAGCGTGGGGGTCGACGTGCCTTGGACGACGTTGGCCGTGAGACCGTTGCCGGTGTTGGCGAGGATGGTGTTGGCGAGCGTCGCCGTCGACGAACCAAATTGACCGGTCGCGGCGGCATTTTTCCAACCGGCGAAATCGCTGAAGATCCAGTCAAAATCGTTCCAACTGAACTTCTCTCGGATGAATTCCGCTTCGGCCGTGATCTTCACCTTCCCGGAAGCGAAGGGAACGAACGCAAAGGACGGATTGATGCTATTGGAACGTCGGAACTCGAAGCGGCGTTCACCTTGGGTATCCTCCCAGTTTGCGACGACCCGCAGGGCGGCTTTGTCCGAGAGAATCGCGTTATGGTCGAGATTCACCTTTTCGCCCGAGTTGTCATTGATCTGGTGACTCACCGAGGTCGCATTCTTGCCGAAATCGGGCAGCTTGCTGATGTAGTTGATCACGCCACCGGGGTAGCCTTGGCCGAAGAAGACGGCGGCCGGACCTTTGACGACTTCCACGCGCTCGATGTTTTCGAGGTTGTAGGAGGTGTAGCGGAAAATGCCGTTACGCATTAGGCTATTCACGACGAATCCGCGCATCGTAAACGAGCCTTGCGGAGTTGCGGAATTGGCCGGGACGCGCATGGCAAACCGGGTGTCGCCCGAGGCGGCGGCCGAATAGCGGAACAAATCAGTGAGGGACCGGCTATTGGTGTCGTCGAGGAACTCGCGCGAAATCACCTGCACATTGAGCGGGATCTTTTGGATCTCCATGCCGATGCGCGTGGCGGTGGCGGAGTTCGTCTTTAGGTAGCCGTAGTCCTTGTCAGAGCGAACCTCGAACGGCGTGAGTGCTTGCACGCCTTCGTCGGTTTTCAGCGTTGCGGGGGCCTTGGCTGCTGGCGCTTTGGCGGTCGTCGGCGCAGCAGCCGGGGCCGGAGCAGCGGGGGCGGCTTTGCCCTCGAGCTCGGCGAGGCGTTTGCGCAGGGCGGCGTTTTCGTCCTGCAGGCGCCGCATGGAGTCGGCCGTGGGGGCTTGAGCGAAGCCCGTGCTGGCGGCGATGGACGCTGCGAGGCACAGGCTCACGAGTTTTTTGGCTCGGTCGAGTGAGCTCGACGGATTTGTTGTTGGTATCATGGTTTTGTGGTGGGGATTTCGGGTTTCCACCGGCAGAGGCCGGCGGAGGTTAGACCTGAAAAGTGATGGGAAAGCGAGGATGTTGATACAAAGCGTGCCGGTGCAGCGAACTGAAAAATGAGTGGGTGGCGGATCAGGACCCGTTCGTGGGTTTGAGCTCGATCAGAGTGGGGGATATCGTGACGCCCACGCGGCCGGTGGCACCGGGGTTTTCAATGCGCCACATGAGGTGGTCGACGACTTTGCGCACGAGGGTGGGTAAATTGATATCGATCGTGGCGGGGAGGTGATCGAGGTTGTGGTAAATGACGGGATTAAAGTTTCCGAGGACGGCATCGAAGTCGCGGCCGGCTTGTTGACCGGCTTCGCGCAGGGCGCGAAAGAAGGAGCCGCAGAAATGATCAACGGGGATGTAGAGCCCGCTGGGGCGCGGTTTGGCAGCGAGGAAACGGCGGACCAGCGTGTCACTTTCGGCGTTGGCGTTGGTCTGGTCGAGGTAACTCACACCGGGATTCGATTGGCCCAAGATCGTGTGGACGTGGAGGCCGATTTCACCGGCGTGTTGCACGAAGGCGCGGACGCGACGGGTGATGGCGCTGTAGTCGGGGTCGGTCGAAATGACGGCGACGGATTTGTGGCCGCGACGCTTGAGATACTCGGCGGCGATCTGGCCGTTTTCCTCGTTGTTGGGTTCGACGAAATCTCCGGGAAAGGTGGTCGAGCGGCGCGTCATGAACCACACGTGAGGGAGACTGCCGAGGCGGGCGAGGCAGGCGGCGGAGGGCTCCATACCCTGGATAATGATCCCGTCGAGCTTGGCCTGGGCGAGGCGGCCGGGGAGTTCGTTGGGAGTATTGGAAAAGAGGACGCTGAGATCGACGCGATAAAGGGGATTTCCGGACTGGATTTGGAGGAGCTGGTCTTGAAACCAATTGAGGCTGGGATTGTTGGCTTTGGCCCCAACGAACCAGACGCCGACCCTGCGCAGGCCGGGCTTGCGGAACTTGGGGCCGCGGCGGCGATCGAGCGGGGTGGGGCTGTAGTTGTGCTGCCGCATCACGGCCTGAATCCGGGCCAGACTCTCGGGGGCCACGATGGCAGGTTGATTGATGGCACGGGAAACCGTGGCCGGGGAGACCTTCGCTTTTTTGGCGATCTCAGCAATCAACATGGGGTGGGGCAGGGCGACAGAATGAAACTTTCAGAACGAAGGGTGAAAAGGGATGAAAAGGGATGAAAGGCGTCAAGCGTTTTGACGGCTGGGCGGAGCGATTGTGGGGAGTGTGCAGCATTGCGGAGCGGGAGCCCTACGGCGGTTGGAAAACCGCCGCTCGCTCTCGCGGGTCAAGCGCGGCGACAGGAGTGTCGCCGGTCCGTTGGGGTCAGCGGAGGAGGGCGCGTTGCCAGGCCCCGAGGAGTTCGGTGCGGGCGCGGACGGCGTCGGGCCAGGCGTGGGGATCGGTGCTGACGTGGTAGCCGTGGCTCATGCCGAGTTCAGGGCAGACCCAGAGTGCGTTGCCGGGGCGGGGGCCGGCGAGCCAGCAGGCGAAGAGATTTTCGGCGAACACGAGGTATTCGCGGAATTCCGGGGTGGGAGTGCCGCGACCGTTGGTGACCGGGACTTGGCAGTGTTGGCTGTTGAAAGGGCGCAGGTGGAACATCTGCGAGTGCTGGATGAGCTTCGGCCAGACGAGCAGGCGGACGGAATAATCGGCCGGCAGCATGTGCTTCGAGACGGCGAAGTGAGAGTGATCCCAGGTGACGGGTAGGAGCTCGCCGGTGGCGCGGCGGTAGCGGCGGGCGATTTCGTCGAATTTCTCCGGGGTCTCGGTCGAGGTGTCGCGGTGGGTCTCGATGTGGACGGAGACGCCGAGCTTGCGGGACTCGCGGATGAGTTGCACCGCGACGCGGGCGGCGGTGGCGGGAGGGGTGTCGTGGTTGAGGAGCTGGATGTTGATGAAACGCACGCCGAGATCGCGCTGGGCGATGAGGCGGGGGACGGCATCGGCGACGCTCTTGGCGTCGAAGCCGCTCATAAGGCAGAGGTCGAGGCGGTCGGCGACGAGCTTCATCTCCGGGGTGATGAAAGCGCACACGCCGTCGAAGCCGGCGGCCTTTATGGCGCGGAGTTTTTGCGCAGGGGACCATTCGCGCCGAGGGGTGGGCCAGCCGATCATCGACCAAGTGGTCGCGCACATGACGAGGGTGGGGGGCGGGGATTTGGCTTTCATGAATGGACTGAAAAAAGATGAAAACGGTTATTGAATTTCATGACAGCGCCAGCTTATTCCCGAGAGCGCGTCGTTCGGCAGTGTTGTCGGTGTGGTGCGCCCTGAGTATGTCTGACTCCCCCTTCACCCAACGAGCCTCGTGGATTTGGTCCGCGGAGGCGACCCATGCCACGCCGGCTCCGGATGCGGCCACGCCCTCGCACTACCAAGTGCGGATGTTTCGAAGGACGTTTGCAGTCGTGGACGCGAAGGCGGCGCAGCTGGAGGTGCATGTGTCGGGGGACAGCCGGTATCTGTTTTTCTGTAACGGGGAATTGGTCGGACGCGGTCCGGCGAAGGGAGACGTGAATCACCAGTTCTACGAGACCCTCGAACTGACGGCGCGGCTGCGGGAGGGGCGCAACGTCCTTGCGGCGCTCGTGCTCGACATGTCGCGGGTGGCGCATCGGCCGGCGCAACTCGGCGCGCCGTGTTCGGTGATGACGTCTGCGGGCGGGTTTGTGTTGGATGGGGTATTGCGGGGCGACGGGGCGGCGGGTGGCGGCGAACGCGGCGCAGCCGTGGTGGGCGATGACGTGTCGACGGACGCGAAATGGAACGTCGCGGTGGACACGGCGCATCGATTTCAAAATGAGGGCACGACCTTCGAGGGGTATCAGGGGTATTTTGAGCACCGCGTGTCGAAATTGATTCCGGAGGGGTGGACGACCGCGGAGTTCGACGACTCCGGGTGGCCGGCGGCGACGGTGCTCTATCGGGCGGAGTTGCTGGTGAATCGGCGCGATCCGACGAGCCCGTATGGGCTGGTGCCGCGCATGATTCCGGCGCTGGAGGAGAGTGCGCTGGGCACGGCGTTTAAAGACGTGTTTTTGCCGGGTGGCGGCGAGCCGCCGGTGGCGTGGAGGACTGGGGTTGCGCAAGGGAAGACCGTGACGGTGCCGCCGTGCACGACCGTGGAGGTGATCGTCGATGTGGGCGAGTTGACGACGGGGTTTCCGCAAATCGAGACGACGGGTGGGGCGGGGAGCACGGTGCTCCTCACGTATGCGGAGGCGTTGAGGCTGCCCTGGGGCACGCCGCGGGCGAAATTGCTGGGGCGGCAGCAACCGCTGGCGAATCTGGCCTCGCATTTTGCGGACGAGAGCACGGGCTGGACGTTTGACCGGCGCGGGAAAATTTCGGGTTGGCGCGACCGCTGGGAGCCGGCGGGGAATCAGGCGGACGGGGTGGGCGTGGTGAGCGAAAGGGCAACGGGCGAGGTGTTCGAGCCGCTGCATTGGCGGGCGTTTCGGTATATCGGGATTACGGTTACGACGGGTCACGAGCCGCTCACGATTTGTGGGCTGCGGTATCGGTTCACGGCCTATCCTTATCGGGTGGCGGCGGAGTTTGCATGCTCGGACCCGCGCCTAGAGAAAATTTGGCGGGCGGCGCTGCGCACGATGCGGCTGTGTTCGCACGAGACGTTTGAGGACTGTCCTTACTACGAGCAGATGCAGTATGCGGGCGATACGATGATCACGTCGAAGATCGCGATGCTCACGACGGGCGACTATCGGCTCACGAAGCAGGCGCTGTATCACTTCGACTGGTCGCGGCTGTCGGATGGGCTCACGCAGAGCCGGTTTCCGTCGCGGCTGGTGCAGGTCATCCCCTCGTGGTCGTTGCACTGGATCACGTGCGCGCGCGACTACGTGGCGTGCTCGGGGGATGTCGCGGTGTTACGGGATTTGTTGCCGGGGTTTCGGGCGGTGCTCGATTGGTTTCGACGGCACGGTGACGTCGATGGGTTGCCGGAAAAATTGCCGTATTGGAATATCACCGACTGGTGTCCGTGGTGGCCGCGCGGGGTGGTGCCGGGCTCCGCGACGGGGCCGACCTGCATTATTTCGGCGCAGTATATCGTGGCGCTGGACGAGACCGCGGGGCTGTGCCGGTTGGTCGGACGAGAGCGGGAGGCGGGGGAGCTGACTGCGGAAGCGGACGCGCTACGCGGGAAACTTCACGCGCGGTTTTGGTCGGAGGCGGCAGGGCTTTATTTTGACCGGCCGGGCGGACCGGAGATCAGTCAATATGGGAATGCGTGGGCGGTGGTGTGCGGCGCGGCGGGAGCGCGGGAGCGGGAGATCTTGCTGCGCCGCTTTCCGCACGACGAGAAATTAGCGCCGGGGTCGTTCTTTTGGTGGCACATCGGGTTCCGCGCTCTAGCGATGGCAGGCGACTACGACCGGATGCCGGAATTTCTCGGACCGTGGCACGAGTCGGTCGAGGCGGGGCTCGATACGTTTGTGGAGGAGAACAGTTATTGGCGGTCATTGTGCCATGCTTGGAGCGCGCATCCGGCGTTGGAATTCTTGACGCGCGTGCTCGGAGTGACGCCGGCGGCGCCGGGGTTTTCGGAAATCGCGATCGAGCCGCGGATGTGCGGCCTGACGCACGCGAATGGAAAATTGTGCACGCCGCGCGGGCCGATCACGGTGGCGTGGCGTCGGGAGGGCGGACGGTTGTTCGTGGAGATTGATGCGCCGCGGGAAACGCCTGTGCACGTTACCTTCCCCGACGGTACGAAACGTGAATTTGCTGGTGGGCGGTGGGCGGAAAGCAGGTTGCTGCCATGAGCACGGAGCCACGACTCGAACACGAAGGCGGGGGGGTGTTGCGCGTGCTGCGGGCGGATGGCGGGCTGTTGTGGCGTTATGTGTTTGGCGGCGGCACGCCGGCGAACGAGTCGCCGCGGCCGTATGCCCATCCGGTTTGTTCGCTCGCGGGCGACGTCTTGACGAATTTTCGCCCGCACGACCACCCGTGGCATCACGGGCTCAGCCTGACGATCACGAGCGTGGGTGGGACCAATTTCTGGGGGGGGCCGTCGCACCGGGTGGCGGACGGTTATCAGTGGCGGGATGATCACGGTGTGCAGATTCACCGTGCGTGGAAAGTCTGTACAGCGGAGCGATTGGAGCACGCGGTCTACTGGTGTGAACCGCGGTCCGGGCGTGAGCTGCTGCACGAGCAGCGCACCTTGCTGACGAGCGTAGGGCAGGCGGAGTGGTCGTTGCGCTGGACGAGCGAACTGTCCAATGCGGCGGGGCAAGATCTGGCGCTCGACCATTACGAATCGCGGGGCGGTCTGGCGGGTTCGCACTATTCGGGGCTGCAATTTCGCGGGGCGCGCGACCTGCTCGACGAGCATGGTGATGGGCGCATCGGGATCACGGCGGACGGTGGACTGGTCGGTGAGGCGGCGGTGCAGGGAGCGGAGACCGCCGGGATGGAGTGGAATTGTCAGCACGACGGCACGCTGCGGCGCACGCGGATCCGGTTTGAAAATCTGGATGGACCGATCCCGTGGTTCGTGCGCGCGAAAAATCCGTTGGCGGCGTTTTCGTTTTCCCGGGGCACCCGCGTGCTGTCCGCTGGTGCGACCTTGCGCCTCGATCATCGTTTGGTTTTCTCTCACGCATGAACCTCGATCGGAAAACGTTTTTGCGGCGGTTGAGTGCGGGCGTGGTGGGCTTGGCGGCGGTGGGGTCGGTGCGGGGAGAGCAACGCGCGACGCTGGTGTTGCCGGGGTATTCCGAACGCGACCCCGAACCCTTTTGGGCGGCGATCCGCGCGCAGTATCTGCTCACGCCGGGCTTTGCCTACCTCAACACGGGGGGACTCGGGCCGGCGGCGGGGCCGGTGCTGGATGTTTTCGAAAAGACGTCGCGGCGGTTGCAGGAAAAGTCGGAGACGGGTTACGCCTTGTTTGCGGAGGCCAGGAAGGTGCTCGCCCGGTTTCTTGGTGCGGAACCCGCGGAAATTTCCTTTGTGCGCAATGCCACCGAGGGCAACGGAATCATCGCAGCGGGGTTGGCGCTGAAGGCGGGCGACGAAGTGATTTTTGACAATCACGCGCATCCGGGCGGCGCGTTTCCTTGGATCAACCAAGCCAAACAGCGCGGAGTGGTGGTGCGCATGTTCGAGCCGAGTGTGGCCGCTGCGGCGGAAAATTTGGCGCGTATTGTGGCCCTCATTACGCCGCGCACGCGCGTCGTGCAGGTGTCGCACGTGACGGCACCGACCGGCATTGTGCTGCCCGTGGTGGCGATCGCGAAGCTCTGCCGGGAGCGGGGGATTTGGTTTCACATCGACGGAGCGCAGTCAGCGGGGATGTTTCCGTTTGAGCTGCGCGCGATCGGCTGCGATTCGTTTGCCACGAGTGGACACAAGTGGATCGGGGGACCGCATGAGACGGGCGTGCTGTTTATCCGGCGTGAAAAATTGGACGAGGTCACCCCGACCATAGTGGGAGCTTATTCGAGTGACCAAGCGGATCTATCGATGGCGATGGCCTTCGTGGCCGGAACGCAGCGGCACGAATATGGCACGCGCAACGCGGCGGCGGTCGTGGCGCTGGTGGCGGCGGCGGAGACGCAGGAGCGCATCGGGCGCGAACGGATCGCGGCACGCGGTCGCGCGATGGTCGCGCGGGTGCGGGCGGGAATCGCGGTGCTGCCGGATGTCGAAATTCTCACGCCGGCGAATTCCGAGCTCAGCGCGGCGATGATCGCGTTTCGCACGCCGCGGATCGCTTACGACAAATTACTCGGGCGGTTGCTCGGGGAGCATCGCCTGCGGTGCCGGCCGGTGTCGGAGCAGAAATTGGATGCGGTGCGCGTCTCGCTGCACCTGTGCAATGGGCTGGACGAGTGTGACCGACTCGTGGCGGCGATGACGGCGATTTTGAAAAAAACGTGATGCGCGCGTTACTGGACTTCCACGATCATCTCGATCTCGACGACGGCACCGCGCGGGAGCGAGGCCATGCCGAGGGCGGCGCGGGCGTGTTTACCGCGTTCGCCGAAGACGGCGACGAGCAGATCGGAGCAGCCGTTGATGACGGCAGACTGCGAGGTAAATTCAGGGGTGCCGTTGACGAAGCCGGTGACCTTCACGATGCGTTTCACTTTGGAGAGTTCGCCGATCTCTTTTTTGAGCGAAGCGAGGAGGGCGAGCGCAGTGGTGCGCGCGGCGGCGTTGGCCATTTTTTCGTCGGCGTCCTTGCCAACCTTGCCCGCGATGACTTTGCCGTCTGGGCCAAACGGCAGATGGCCGGAGAGGAAGACGAGATTTCCCGTGCGGACGGTGGGCACGTAGTTCGCGATGGGCGTGTTGGTCGCGGGCAGGGTGAGACCGAGTGCGGCGAGTTTCGCCTCGGGAGTGGCGGGCGTTTCGGCGGCGCCGAGCGACGTGAACGAGACGAGGGAAAGGCACAGGGTGGGAATAAGGAAAAGACGCATAATCCGGACAGGTTAAATTTATGATCATCGCACGACGACTCTATTTTTTCGCGCTGGTGTTTTTGAGTGTGAGGGTCGGGGCGGCCGAGTTGAAACATGATCTCTATGTGTGCGTGAATCTGAGTGGGCAGGGGAGCGTGATGGGACGCAGCGGACCGTTGTTGAGCGGGCTTTACCGGTCGGCAGATCGCGAAAACTTTGAACACCTGGGGCCGCACCACATCCGCACGTTTTCGGTGACGCACGACCCGAGTGATCCGGCCCGGCTTTACATTGCGCTGCTCGATGGCGTGCTGCGGACGCCGGATCGCGGGAAAACGTTTCGCATCGTGACGAGTTGGGACATGACGGAGGCGAAGTCTATCTCCGTGGACCGCAATCACCCCGAGCACGTCTACGCGGGAATCCCCGATGGCATCGCGGTTTCGCATGATCGCGGGCAGACGTGGCAACGGATGAACGCGGGTATTCGCCGCGCCTATACCGAGGCGATCCTCGTCGATCGCACCGCGGGGGGCCGCGTGCTCGCGGGCACTGAAAAAGGTCTCTACCTCACCGAGGATGGCGCCCGCACGTGGCGGCGCGTGCACGGGACCGAAAAAGTCACGCATAGCCTGCGGCAATCACCGCACGACCCGACGGTATTTTTTGCCGCAACCGGTGGCGATGGGGCGCTGTGGTCGTCGGACCGTGGCCTCACGTGGACGCGCCTGGCAGGAGTTTCGACGGAGAGAACATTGCACAACGGCGAGTTTGATCCGCGCGATGCGCGCCGATTGGTTTATTGTGGCTGGGGCGCGGGGGTACAGGTGTCGGAGGATGGCGGGAAAACGTGGGTCGACCGCACGGCGGGCCTGCCGAAGCGCGAGGTGTGGAAATTGGCGATCGATCCGGACATGCCGGACCGCCTCTATGCGGCGCCGTATATGGAGCCATTGTTCGCGTCAGATGATTTCGGCCGCACTTGGCGGAAGCTCCAGTGGGAAAAGGCGAATGTCTTCGACCTCGTGTTTGTGCCCCGGAAATGATCATGAAAACTCCGTCGCGCGTCGGCGCTTTTTTTTCCGTCCCACCTCTCACGAGGCGGGCTACCACGTTCTGCACTCTTCTATTGTTCGGAGTGGTGGCGGTCGGACTTGAGGCGCAACCGTCCTTCACGGCTCCGCCGCCGTCGACCGCGCCGGTGGAAGATCCGGCGCTGCGGCGCGACCAGTATCTGGCGCGCCGCATGGAGGCACTGCGGTGGCGGGTGGCGATGGCGACGCCGGGTGATCTCACGAAACTCGGACTCGCCGAGATTGCGGCGAAACTTGCCTTGCGCGAAGACGCTGCGGCGTGTTCGGAGCGTTTGATTGAACTAATGAAGAAGCCTGCGGCGGACATGTTCTGGATGTTTCCCGTGACCTGCATTTCGTATCTCGGTCGAGACCAGCTCACGGGCGAAGCCAAGGCGGCGATTCGCGAAGCGTGGCGTACGTATTATCCGCTGCGCGGCGACACCGAGAATCACTGGGTGATGTATTACACGACGATGCATCTCATGGCCCAGCTCTGGCCGGGTGAGGGCGAAGACCGTTGGTTCAACGGCAAAACATCAGCGGAGATTTCGGCGGAATCGCGCGCCTGGTTGCTGCACTGGATGGAGCTGACGACGACGATCGGGCAGGGCGAATACGACTGCACCCACTACCTGGGGGAATATTCGATTCCGATGTTATTTCTCGCCACCTGGGCGCAGGACCCGGAGATGCGCCAGCGCGGAAAGATGATGCTCGACTGGGTGATCGCGGATTTTGCCGTGGAGACGCTCAATGGAATCTACATCGGTTCGCATGCGCGCACGGACGACACGACGGTGTTGGAGAAATGGAACGCGCTCTCCTCGTATTTTGCGTGGCAGCTGCTCGGGAATTGTCCGCCCCAGGCGAGCTACGGCGGCTGGGGTATTTATTTCGCCACGGTGGCGGACCACTACGAGTTGCCGGAGGTGATCTATCGCATCGGCACGGATCGCAGCGGAGCCTACACGCATCTGGAGCGCAAACGCACGCGGCACCGTTGGCGCAATAGTGACGTCCGTAATGCGCCGGTTTACAAAACGAGTTACGTGACGAAGGACTACGCGCTCGGCTCTGACCAAGGCGGCCTGCTCCAGCCGATTCAGCAGCACTCGTGGGATCTCACGTGGGCGGTGCCGGATCCGCGCGGGGTGCACAACACGATCTTCTCCGTGCAGCCGTTCTATGGGGCGGAAGAGTTGATGATGTATTTCACGGAGATGCCCGACTACATGCCCGCGGCGGTGACGTTTCAGGGGAAGCCGACCTACATTGCGGAGAGCAAACTTCTCGGGGGTTCGCCGTATGAGCAGATTTTCCAGCAGGAGGACACGTTGATATCGTTGAGCGATGTGCCGGCGAGTGCGCCTTGGAAACAAGTGAACGGTTTTTTCTCCAAAGATCTCGCGTCGATTGAGGAGGACACGTCGGGCTGGATATTTGCGCAGGGCGGCAACACCTATATCGCCTATCGTCCGCTCGCGGGCTACGAGTGGCGTCCCTTGGAGAAAGGCGGGAAGCGCCTCTCCTCGCCGCACGCGAAAAACGGGACGCTTTTGCAGGCAGCGGCGGCGAGTGAATTCAAGAGCTGGGATGCGTTCAAGGCGGCGATCCGCGGACTGCCGCTTGCGATCACGTTGGCGCCGACCCCACGCGTGAAATTCACCACGCTGCGCGGGAGGAAAATCGAGGTCGCTTACGGTGCCGCGCCCCGCGTCGATGGGCGGGTGGTGGATTACGCGGAGCAGTGGAAACTGTTCGCCGGGCCGTATCTCAATGCGGAGGTCGGCGGTCGCACACTCACGATGACGCATGGCCGCTTGAAGCGCGTGCTCGATTTCAACACGCTCACGATTACCGATGCCGTGGTACCTTGAAGAGGGGCGGACTGCGGTTCGCATTGTGAGTGGACTGAGCTGGGTAAGGCGGACGGGAGTCCGCCCTCATTGGCGGCGCGCGATGCTGGTGGTTTGCGTCGGGGTTGCGTTGGGAGCGGCCGAACCGGCGACGCCGCATGCTTTCCTCGAAAAACTCTGCGACGATTTCGGCGGGCGGCTGACGGGCAGTGTGGCTAACGCCGGCGCGATGGAGCGGCTCGCGACGGAGCTGCGCGCGCTCGGTTATACGCCGGAAAAAATTCCGTTCACGATGCCTGGTTGGGAGCGCGGAGACGACCGCGTGGAGGTGCTCGCGCCGTTTGCGCGACGGCTGCGGGTGGCGGCGCTCGGGTATGCGGAGGCGCACGCGGCCTTCGACGCGGACATCGTCGACTTGGGTAATGCGAAGGATGCCGATTTGGATAAGCTGGCAACGCGCGGATGCATCGGCGTGCTCTCGTCGACCACGGCGTTGCAGACGAGTGACATTGTGGCGATGGCGGTGGCGCGAGGGCTGCGGGCCGTGCTGTTTACTAACCGCGAGGGCGGCGGGCAATTGCTGGCGCGCACGGGGAGTTTTTCGGGTACGCCGCTGCCGATACCGATTTATTCGCTCGCACAGGAGGAAGGGCGATGGTTGCAGCGGCTCTTGGCGCGCGGTACGCCGGTGCGTTTACGGATGGAAACGAAGTCGCGCTGTCGCGAGGTGGCTACGGCGAATCTGCGACTCATCGTGCCGGGTCGCGTCGTTTCGCGGCTCGTGATCGGTGCGCATTTCGACAGCTGGGATCTCGGGCAGGGTGCGATGGACAACGGCATCGGGATTGCGCAGCTCTACGCGCTGGCGGTGGCCCTGCGCGGTGCGACCCTTCATCACACGGTTGAGCTGATCTGGTTTAACGGCGAGGAGCAGGGCCTCGCCGGATCGCGTTTGGCGGCGGCGCAGCTCGGGACGACGCCGGTCGTGGCGATGATGAATCTGGACATGGTCGGCGTGCCCATCGGCGTGAACGCGCTCGGGGACGATTCGCTCGTGCCGGCATTGTCACGGTGGCAGGCGGCGCGGCAAGAAACGGCGCGGCTGGCGAAGGGGGTGGAGAATATCAACTGGGTCGGCAGCGACCATACACCCTACCAACTCGCCGGCGTGCGCGCGCTGGCCTTCAACGGTCCCATTCCGCGCGAGTCGGTGCGGCACTATCATGATATGGCGGATACGATCGACAAGGTGTCGCCGCAGTTGATCGAGGATTCGGCGGCCGTGATCGTCGATGGCGTGCGCGCCCTGGCGGCGGATGAAACCTTGCGGGCGGAGCGGCGGTCGCCGTCGGAAACGGAAAAGCTTTTCACGCGCTTTGGCTTGGAAAAACGGATGAAGGCGATGGGGCTGTGGGCGTTTGGGCCGTGAGGTGGGTGGCCGGTGGTCAGACGCGCGAAGTCGGCGCGGTCTGGGATCGCGTTTCCGGGCTGCGATCGGCTGGCCGGAGGCGGTGGGAAGCCGCCGATCTGTGGCTCACAGCTTCCGATTCGAGAGCACGACGTCGTCGACGAACAGGGTTTGCGCGCTGGTCCGCCCGGTATTCGCCGTGACGCCGACTTGGATACGATCGTAAACTGTCTTCGCCCGCGGCAGGGTCTTACCCGCTTCGTCGAGCACCTTTACCCGGTCCTGCCAAACTTGCATCCGGCCATCGGCACCATCGGAAAGGTAGAGGTGGATTTTTACTTCCACCCAGCGGTCTTTGGGGAATTTTGGCGCGCCAGTGGCCGCACGAAATTTTTTAGATGTCCACCATTTTCCCAAGTCGGAGGCGACCATTTCGCCGTCTTGTAAAAAGAGTCGGCGTCCGGGGGTGTTGCGCAGAGCGGTGGACTCGAGATCCCACAGGAAGACGTTCGATGCTTCCGACGTACCTTCCAGCCAATACCAAGCGCTGAACCACACGTCGTCGCCCTTCACGAAGCGGAGTCCCTCGCGTTCGATGTCGGCCTCGGAGGCTTTTTTCCCATCGAAGGGTGCCGCGATAAATTTCAACGCGCTGCGGCCCGAATGGGCGCGTTCGGTCGTCACCGCCACGGTATTGCCCTCGGAGACCGTGGGGGCTTGTAGCGGTGCCTTTTTGGGTTGGGTGGCGTCGCCGGGAAACAGATCGTCGGTTTTCGTCGGGTCTTCGAAGCCGTCGCGAAAAACAAAGGGCGGGGAGGGCGGGGGCGGGGGACGTGCCACCCACAACCACCACGCGGCGCCGGCACTGGCGGCCAAGGCTGCCACGGCGGTCAAACAGCGCAGCGAGCGAGGAGAGGCGTCCGAGAAAGGCGAGAGTGACTGCGGCATGAGGGGCTGTCGGGAGAAAAAGGACAGCCCGGAAAATCGCAATAAGAGTTCGGCGGGGGTGCGGAAAGCGCGGAATCGGAGCGAAATTAGAAAATTCGGGCTGGGAATTGTGAGGAAGGTGTGGCCGTCGGCGGCGTGCGCACCGAACCAGTGAGGGCGACCTCCACCCGGAAGGCTCCGCGCACAGATTTCCTAGAGTGCGGGTGGGAGCGCAGGTTTCATATCCCCAAGAAGCACTCTAGCCGCTTCGGTAAACCCCTGCGCGACCTCGTTGGCGTAGCTCTCTCGGATCGGGCGCGGTGACGGGCAGGTCAGGGTCATGGCTTCTTTTGGTCGCCGCCGAAGAGGCTCTTGAGTCCTTCGACGGCTTTCTTTACGCCCTCGGCGGTCGCAGCGCCCCCGGTTTTGCTGATGTCGCCAGCCGCTTTGACCGTGGCAACGACGACGTTTCCGGCAACGTGTTTAACGATTGTGGCCACAACCTGGTCGGGGCTGAGTCCGCCTTCCTTGGTGCCGAGGTCGTTGAGTTCGATGTCGGGCATCGGGATCGTCATGCCGGCGCCGCCAGCGCCGAGGCGGACGCGGGCATTGGTGAGGCGAAACTTTTTCACCGCTACCTTGATGGGCTTGCCATCCTTGGTGGTTGCGAGGGAAGCGGTATTTTTGCCACTGCGGAGCGCCGACTCAACGCTCTTGAGGAGGTCGTTGACGTTACTCGCGACGATCTTCGTCTCGTAGTTGATCTCGGGCGCATCGACGATGATCTCGTTGACGACGATGTGGTCGCCGAGCAGGGAAAACGGCGCGACGTCAATGTGGACCTTGCCGAGGGTGCAGAGGGGGGTCTCGCCCCAGCCCTGGGGATTGCCGATGACAAGGCCGGTGAGCGTGCCGCTGCCGGTGAGCGGGGAAATGGAGGCACCCTGGAGAACAACGCTGGTTTGCGTGAGCTTGGGGGCGAAGTGATTGACGCCGGCCGTGACGGCGGAGCCGAGGAAGAATTGGAGAGCGATCACGGCGGCGACGCCGAGAGCGGCGAGCACGCCGAGGACAATGAGGAGGTTCTTCATGGGGGAGAGACTGAAGCTTGGGTCGTGGGGGCGCGGCGGCAAGCGCCGCAAACGCGCTTGTCAGTCAGACCCATAGACATCCTGACCCAGGCAAATCGGATGCAAACCCAAAGACCAAAATGATCGAATTGCGTGTACTCGGAAGCCGAGGGGTGAAGTGGGTGAGACAGCAGATGAAGG
>SXGR01462002.1_pt1 | contig 22454 bp, 16 predicted proteins | sample 3174711 | NCBI WGS metagenome assembly SXGR01 (sample SAMN11356860, study PRJNA531348) | freshwater metagenome | isolation source: freshwater sample F1-60 | place: China: Fuxian Lake, Yuxi | collected 2017-12-25 | reverse complement strand
CCGCTTGGTGATGGCGTTCAAAAACCTCAAGCCTTGCCCTTCCTGAAGTCGCTGAACCACCGAAATTCACCAGAAATCAGATGCTCGCCATGGCCATTCAACTCTCAACTGTTTTCTCCAATGACTTTGTCACAGCCGTGAATCGCGCATTGGCTTGTCTGTCCCGGATGGAAACGCTACCAATGTCGGGTTGAATCACTTTCCAACAACGCGCCTGACCACCGCAGTGTCATGATCGGTGCCACGCTCAATCAATATCAGATCACCTCGTCTATCGGCGCCGGCGGGATGGGCGAAGTGTTTCGCGCGCGGGACATGCGGCTCAACCGTGACGTGGCGGTGAAAGTGTTGCCGAAGGATTTCGCCAGCGATGCGGACCGGCTGCGGCGCTTCGAGCAGGAGGCCAAGACGCTCGCCGCGCTGAATCATCCAAACATCCTGACCATTCACGACGCCGGTGTCCATGAAGGCGCGCCGTATCTCGTGAGCGAATTGCTCGAAGGGCGGACGCTGCGCGAGGAACTCAGGAGCGGCGCGCTGCCCACACGCAAGGCCACCGAGTACGCGCTGCAAATCGCTCAAGGCCTGGCGGCGGCGCATGACAAGGGCGTCATTCATCGCGACCTCAAGCCGGACAATCTCTTCGTCACGAAAGATGGCCGGGTGAAGATTCTGGATTTCGGTTTGGCGAAACTTAGGAGCGCGGATGCCCACATCCGCGAGAAGGAGTCGCCCCACGGCCAACGTGCGGATGAGGGCATCCGCGCTCCAGACACAGAAGCTTCCACCGCCCAACTCGCTGCCCTGGACACCACCGAGCCTGGCCGCGTCCTGGGCACGCCGGCCTACATGTCACCCGAGCAAGTGCGCGGCGAGACTGCGGACCATCGGGCGGACATCTTCGCGTTTGGTTGCGTGCTCTACGAAATGCTCGATGGCCGTCGTCCGTTCCGACGCGACACGACCATCGAGACGATGAACGCAATCCTGACCGAGGAGCCGCCGGAGTTGAGCGAAGCGCATCCAAATCTCGCGCGCGCCTTGGAGCGAGTCGTCCTGCGGTGTTTGGAGAAGTCGCCTGAGCGGCGCTTCCAGTCAGCGAGCGATCTGGCCTTCGCGTTAGAAGGACTCTCCGGGTCGAATGCGAAAGCTGACACCATCCAAGCAAACTTTTCCATGTCGAGCGCACGACGGGTCGCGGTGGAACGTTCAGTCTGGATCGGGATCGTGGGTTTGTTGCTGGCGGGCTTCGCGACGCAGATCTACAAATCGAGACGGAGCGGATCGCTCGCCAATCCAGCCGCTGCCCCGCAGGGAACAAACGTGGTCCGTTTTTCGATCCGCCTGCCCACAAATGCTCCGCTGGCCCTTGGGAACTGGACACCGCGCATCGGCTTCGAGAGTCCCTTGATGGCGGTTGCACCCAACGGGCGTGAAATCGCTTACGTGGCGAAGACCACGGAGGGCACACATCTTTTTCGACGCGCACTCGACGGCTGGGACGCTCAGCCCGTGCCGAACACCGGTGGCGCCATCCACCCGTTTTACTCGCCCGACGGCCATTGGCTTGGATTCCTGACGGACGACAAAGTGAAGAAGGTCTCGTTGCAGGACGGATCGGTGCAGACGCTTTGCAACGCGCGCACGCCCGTCCGGGCTTTTTGGACCCGCGACGGCTGGATTTATGTCGCCGAGGACGAAGCCGCGCGGCTAACCCGCGTCGCGCCGCAAGGAGGCAGCCTGGAGATGATCACCGCGATCAGAGCGGGTAATGGCTACATGGATCAGGTTTTGCCGAACGGGAAAGCGGTACTCATGACCAGACACACAAATGGCATTCGGGCTGATTTCGCGGATCTCAACGTGTTCGACTTCCAAACAAAGGAAACCAAACTGCTGATCAACCGAGCATACGATGCGCGCTATGTCGCTTCCGGCCACCTTGTCTTTAGCCGGAATAATTCCATCTTCGCCGTGCCTTTCGATCTCGATCGACTGGCAATCAAGGGTGAGCCAGTCACGGTACAGTCCGGAGTCAACATGCAGTCCTTCTTCGCGCAGACTCAAGCGAGCGTCTCTGACAATGGCACACTCATCTACGTCCCAGGCGGGGATTTGGCCGCCGGGCGCATCGCGAGAGTGGATGGTTTGGGGCGGAGCGAATTTCTGGAGAACATTCCGGAGCAAGTTTATGGGTCATTCGACCTGGCACCAGATGATGAGCGACTGGCAGTCCAGATCGGGGACGTGGACGACTACATTTGGGTCTTCGACTTCGCCTCCAAACAGGGACGACGAATATCCTCGGTTCGGAAGGGCAGCTTCCCACGATGGAGATCGCCCGGCTCGAAGGAGGTCAGATATGAGTCCGATGTCGGAGGGCGCTTACGATTCTTCGTGCAGGCTGTGGATGGCGGCAGCCAGCCCACCGAGATGTTTCCCGGCGCTTCCTCGGGGTCAATCGCGAGCCTGAGATCAACCTGGTCACCCGATGGGGATACGCTCATCGTGCAGATGCAGCAGGCGGACGGTTACAAACGCATCGGATCGCTGGGGAAACGGCCCGGGGCGGAAATAGAGTGGTTGTCGCCGCCTGGACACAACGCGAGGCAAGCCACGTTTTCACCCGACAGCGACTGGATCGCTTACGCTTCGGACGAGACAGGGCAGTTGGAAATTTGGATCCTTTCGCTCGAAGACAAGAAAACAGTCCGCCAGATTTCGACCGAAGGCGGCATCGAGCCGCTGTGGTTTTCGAGTGGTGACCTGTTCTGGCGCCGGGGCAGTAAATGGTTCGTGAGCCGCGTCACGACGAAACCCGAGCTGAGATGGGAGACCCCGAAGCTGGCTTTCGAGACCGACTTCATCGACACGCCTGGTGTTTCTTATGACGTGTCGAGCGACGGCCAGAAGCTCTACGTGGTGAAGCGCACGCGCCAGCCAGTGACAGATGAGATTCGCGTCGTTCAAAACTGGTTCGAGGAATTCCGGGAGAAGAAATGAGCGGCGTTTCCTTCAAATGCCAATTTCGTGGACAGCGCGGGACATGCCGCCGCCCTGAAACCTGGGCACAGTGAATTGCGTTGTGGCTTGTAATCCTTCTCCGCGTCTTTGATTTTGCAGGCCATGTTTGAATTGCTCAAAACGGATTCTTCTTCGCGTGCGCGCCTTGGCCGATTGACAACACCGCGCGGGGTCATTGACACACCCATCTTCATGCCCGTGGGGACGCAAGGGAGTGTGAAAGCGTTGGACCCGCGGGAGCTTGGCGAGCTGGGCACGCAGATCATTTTGGGGAACACGTATCACCTGAGCATCCGGCCGGGGATGGAGATCATCAAGGCCGCTGGAGGGCTTCATCGCTTCATCAACTGGCCGTTGCCGATTCTGACGGACAGTGGCGGCTTCCAGGTTTTCAGCCTGGCGAAGATTCGCAAGATCAAGGCGCATGGCGTGGAATTTCGATCACATCTGGATGGAACGCTGCTTTTTCTTGGTCCCAAAGAGGCGATGGAAATCCAGCGAACTCTCGGTTCGGACATTGCCATGGTGTTCGACGATTGCCCTCCGCACGGTTGCACGGCGCGCGAAGCGCGAGCCGCGGTGGAGAGGACGATCCGATGGGCTGCAGAGTGCCGCGAGCAACCGCGCGCTCCGGGGCAGATGTTTTTCGGCATTGTCCAGGGCGGGGCCGACGCCGCGCTGAGGGAGGAATGCGCCAAATCGATCGTCGGCATGGGATTTGATGGTTACGCCATCGGCGGTGTCAGTGTGGGCGAGCCCGAGAATGAAATGATGAAGGCTGTGGAGTTCACCGAGCCATTCCTGCCAGCCAATCAGCCGCGTTACGCGATGGGATTGGGCACGCCGGCGCAGTTGGTGGAGCTGGTGGCTCGCGGAGTGGACATGTTTGATTGCGTTTTACCGACTCGCGTGGCCCGCAACGGCACCGCTTTCACCTCGAAGGGAACCGTGAGCATCAAAGGTGGCTTCAACAAGTCGGATTTCCGGCCCATCGAGGAAGGATGCGCCTGCTATGCGTGCAGGAATTTTTCACGCGCATATCTCCGCCACCTGCTGAACGTGAATGAGATTCTCGGGTTGCGGATGTTGAGCGTGCATAATTCGCACATGTTCATGAACACGATGGTTGAGATCCGGAGGCATATCCAAGCCGGAACATTTGGCGAATTTCGACGCGAGTTCGCGGCGACTTATGTGCCATCGCAGAAGGTTCTATCATCCCGGAAGCTTGGCGTGAGAGGTGAGGATTGAATGCCTCTGCCGCACTCCTGATGTCATGTTTATTCGCCCCAGCAGCCTGCCAATCCAGCGTTGACACTCCAATGGCGCATCCATAGCTTCCGCCCGTAAATACCGAGCGATGGCCCCGATTTTACATTTCGGGGCCTTTTCATGTCGGCATCGAAAACTTTATGGCAAATACGATTCTGGTCGGAGCCCAGTGGGGCGACGAAGGCAAAGGCAAGATCATAGATGTGCTCACCGAACAGGCGGAAATCGTTGTGCGCACTCAGGGAGGCAACAACGCCGGGCACACGGTTTTCGTGGGCCTGAAGAAGTACGTGTTGCACCTCATTCCCTCGGGCATCCTTCGACCGCGAAAGCTGTGCATCATCGGCAATGGCGTGGTGGTGGACCCGATCGGATTGGTCAGCGAGATCACCGGTTTGCGCAAGCTTGGCATCAAGGTGGATGAGAATCTGATGATCAGCGAGCAGGCGCATGTGGTGTTCCCCTATCACCGTGAATTGGATGAGCAGCGGGAGTTACGCAAGGGCAAGAACAAGATCGGAACGACCAAACGCGGAATAGGCCCGGCTTACGGCGACAAGGCGGCGCGAGTTGGAATGCGCATGATCGACCTGATTCATCCCGAACGTTTCGAAGTGTTGTTGAAGGCCCGGATCAAGGAGAACAACGAGGTGTTGAAAGCGCTCGGAGCGAAGCCGCTTTCATTCAAGAAGGTTTATGAGAGCTATCGGGACGCGGCGGACGTGCTCCGGCCGTTTGTTGCGAATACCGTCGTGAGGCTCCATGAAGCCACGGTCAGCGGGGTGAACGTGCTGTTTGAGGGCGCTCAGGGAACTTTCCTCGACATTGATCACGGCACTTACCCGTTCGTCACCTCCTCCAACACAACTTCTGGCGGCGCCTGCACGGGGTCGGGTGTTCCGCCCAATCGGATGGATCGTGTGGTGGCGGTGATGAAGGCTTACACGACGCGCGTGGGTGAGGGACCTTTGCCGAGTGAGAGCGCCGAGATCGCAGACATGCTTCATGCGATGGGGCGCGAATTCGGGGCGACGACAGGACGGGCGCGACGTTGTGGATGGTTTGATGCGGTCGCAACGGGACACGCCACGATGGTCAACGGCATTGACGATCTCGCGATCACCAACGTCGATGGACTCGACACGTTGGAGACCATCAAGGTGTGCGTGGCCTATCGTTGTGGCGGGAAGACATTGAATTATGTGCCGAATGACATCGAGTTGTTCGCCCAGTGCGAACCGGTGTATGTAGAGTTTCCCGGATGGAAAACGCCGACGCACGAGATTCGTGAATGGAAGAAGCTGCCGGTGCGGGCGAGAAACTATTTGAAGGCAATATCAGATCTTACCGGGGCAAAGTTGCGGATCGCTTCCGTGGGGCCTGCCCGGGAACAGACGATGTTCCTCTGACCAACAGGAATTGCGAATTGGAGATTGAGTCATGACTGCTCCAGTTTCCCATTTGAGCGCCGAAGCCAAGGCGACGCTGCCAGCGCATGTTGCGATCATCATGGACGGCAACGGACGCTGGGCAAAGCAGCGTCACCTGCCACGCGTCGAAGGGCATCGCCAGGGCGCGGAGTCTGTCCGGGCCATCGTTCGGGCGGCTGGTGAAGTGGGAGTGAAATATCTCACGGTGTACGCATTCTCGGTCGAGAACTGGAACCGTCCCAAGGACGAGGTGGACACGCTGATGAAATATCTGGCGCGTTACCTCAAGAACGAGATTGGCGAGCTTAATCGCAACAACGTAAGGCTCGAAGTCATCGGCCAGATTTACCGGCTGCCGGAATTTGTGCAGCAGCAACTGGAGAAGACCAAGGCGGCGCTCTCTCGCAACAACGGGCTGACGCTGATCCTCGCGCTCAGTTACGGGGGCAGGACGGAGATTGTGGAAGCTGTGCGCGAGATCGCCGGCAAAGCGCGCGAAGGCAGGCTTGATCCCGCGGAAGTGGATGAGCAGGCAATCTCGCAACACCTCTACACGCGGCATTTCCCGGACCCCGATTTATTGATCCGCACCAGCGGGGAACAGCGGCTGAGCAACTTCCTCTTGTGGCAGACTTCCTATGCCGAGTTTGTCGTGACACCGACCCTTTGGCCTGACTTCCGGAGGCAGCAGTTCTTCGACGCACTTGAGGAGTACGCCCGGCGCCATCGACGCTTCGGGGGGCTGGGGTAGAAACTGCAAATCCACTCCGGAAATTGCCGCCCACCGGGGTGAGATCTGCGTTTGCCGGGCGGTTCTTCGGAAGATCACGGGCACCAGTGGATCTGCGGCGGGGCGGCTGGTTGACGCCAGCTTTTTTTGTCGCCATTCCGTGCCTGGGTGGCTTCCATGTCGGACCTAACAACATCCCCATGAACACGACTTCACTTTTCCTTGGCTTGAATCTCGCCATCCTGATCGTCCAGCCCTCGACACTCGCCGCGGCTGAAGTCGCTCTGAATGTCCGGATTTTCACGGTTCCGGATGGCTTCACAGTCGAAACGGTCGCTTCTACTGACCTTGTGCCAAGACCCGTCAGTGGCAGTTTCGATGATCAAGGTCGCCTGTATCTCACCGATTCTTCCGGCTCGAACAAACCTCCGTCCGAGCAGTTGAAGAATCCTGATCACCGGGTTGTCCGTCTCGATGACATCAATGGCGACGGCATTTTCGACAAGTCCACGGTCTTCGCGGACAGGGTGATGTTTCCTCAAGGCTGCCTCTGGCATGATGGCTGGGTTTACGTGGCAGCCCCGCCCAGTATCTGGCGATTCCGTGATCAGGATGGCGACGGTGTGGCTGAGCAACGTGAGGAGTGGTTCAAGGGTGGTTCCCTCACGGGCTGTGCCAATGATATCCACGGTCCGCACCTCGGCCCGGAAGGTTTTATTTATTGGACCAAGGGAGCCTTCGCCGAGCAGACACACAAACTTGCCAATGGTCGGACGCTCAACGATCGCGCGGCGCATATTTATCGGGCGCGCCCGGACGGCTCCGGACTCGATGTGATCATGTCCGGCGGAATGGATAATCCAGTCGAGATCGCGTTCACCGCGGAGGGCGAAGCAATCTTCACCAGCACGTTCATCGACTTTACCCAGCCAGGCTTTCGCGACGGCATCGCTCATGCGAGCTACGGTGGTGTGTTCGGAAAAGTGAATGACGTGCTCGATGACGGTCGCGTCAAGCGAACCGGCCCCGAGCTCCTGCACCCGTTCCATCAGGCCGGTCCCGCTGCCGAATGCGGCCTGTTCCGTTATGAAGGTGATGCCCTTGGACAGGAGTACCGCGACAACATTTTTGCAACGACTTTCAACCTCCACAAAGTCACGCGCCATGTTCTGCGACTCAACGGTGCCTCTTATGCCAGCACGGACAGCGATTTCCTCGCAACCGACGATACTGACTTTCATCCCACCGATGTGCTGCAGGATGCCGATGGATCGATCATCGTCGTGGACACGGGCGGTTGGTACAAGCTTTGTTGCCCCAGCTCCCAACTGGCCAAGCCCGACGTGCTTGGCGCTGTTTACCGCGTCAAGCGCGCCGCGGCGAAGCCATTGCCTTCTGGTGGGCGCAGAGCCGCATACGCCCGACTGGCGCAACCTCCCACAACACGTGACGACAGCAAAATCGCACTCGCCAAGCGCGAAGTTTCGAAGGCGAATCCGGATGCGGCCCCGCTTTTTCGCGATTTGATCAAGCAAAACATGTCGAAGGTCTCATCCTCACCAGAATCGGCGCACTTGGTCCGCGTCGGAGCGGAGGGCCTCGGCCGGTTGCGCGACGCCTCATCTGTCGCGCTCCTGCTCGAAGCCGCTGCTGGCGTGCCCGCTGGTGACGTCGCGCTCGTGACCAGCCTCACATACGCACTCATTGAAATTGCCCAGCCCGCCACGACTCGAGCCGGGTTAACGCATTCTTCACCCGCAGTCCGGCGCGCGGCTCTGGTCGCTTTGGATCAAATGGACGGAACCGATTTGAAGCCCGCGGAGGTAACGCCTTTCCTTACTCTCGCGGACAAGAACTTGCGCGCGGCCGCCAACTGGATTCTGGGCCGGCACAGTGATTGGGGTGGGGAACTCGCCGGCTGGTTCAGGCAGGAACTGACTTCACCAAAATCCAGCCCCGCTCATCTTGATCAACTCCAGTCTCAGCTTCGCATTCTCACGCGCGCCGAAGCCGGCCAGCAGTTGCTTGCCGACGCCGCGACACAGAAAGGCTTCGCTCCTTCAACCAGGACGGAGGCTTTGAACGCCATGGCCGACGCGGGAATGAAACAGCCGCCGGCAGTCTGGAAGTCCGCAGTGATCGCAAGTCTCGCAAATCCCGACGTCAGCGTCGCCCGTGCGGCTCGAAGCTTCTCTGTTGATCCCGCTGTACAAGCGGCGCTGACACGGGCGGCGGCGGCCCCGGGAAATTCAGCATCCGTCCGGCTTGAACTTCTTGCGGCGCTCCCGAACGGCGCTGCTCTGGATGACGCCTCGTTCAAGTTCATTCGCGGAGAACTGGCTCCTTCCCGCGAACCGGCCATGCGGGCTGCGGCGGCGGCAGTTCTCGCCCGCGCCAGATTGACGGCGGGACAATTGCATGAACTTGCCGACGCCCTCATCACAGCAAGTCCGGTGGAGCTTCCGCGCCTGATTGCCGCCTTTGAGCAACAGTCGGGCGACGATGCCGGCCGCGATCTCCTGGCCGCTTTGGGAAAATCAGCCGCCGCGAAAAGTCTCCCGGCCGCGATTGTCCGGACCGCTTTCGCAAAATTTCCAACTGGAATTCAAAATGATGCGGCATCCTTCATCGCCAGCCTTGATGCCGATGCCGCCAGGCAGTCCGCCCGGCTCGACTCTTTGCTCGTCGAAGTAAAGGGACATTCGGGCGACATCCGCCGAGGCCAGGCTGTCTTCAACAATCCCAAAGCCGCCTGTGTCACCTGCCACAAGATCGGTTACATCGGTGGCACTCTTGGTCCCGATCTGACGCGAATCAGTGAGATCAGGAATGAAAGGGATCTGCTTGAAGCTCTCGTTTATCCCAGTGCCAGCTTCGTGCGCAGCTATGAACCCATGTTGGTAAGCACGAAATCGGGCGAAGAACACAGCGGGGTTCTCCGCAAAGACGCCCCTGATGAAGTTATTCTCGCCAGCGGCCCGAATGCCGAAGTTCGGATCGCGAGAGCTGATGTTGCCAGCATGAGACCGGGTTCATTGAGCCTCATGCCACAAGGTTTGGACGAGCAACTGACAAGACAGGAACTTTCAGATTTACTCGCATTTCTCAGGAACACGACATGGGGCCCGCGTTGAGGCAGAAAAGAAATCGGAGGGTGGTGCGTCGGAAAACGACGCTGTTGCCGATCGGCTGACACTTTCAATTCTGCGCTGATTTGAGTGGAATGATTGGGATGACCCTCATGATCAGGTCGCTCAACCGATTTGAATTGAACCTCCGCGCCAGTCTCAGGCCCAACGGGCTGGGTATCCGTTCCGATAGATCATGCGGCCTGAAGGGCCGCGATCCCCCCCCCACACCACCATGGCCCAATCATTCTCCCGCATCCTGATTCATCTCGTGTTCAGCACAAAGAATCGCGAACTCATGCTGACACCCGCCATCCAGACCGAATTGAATCCCTACCTTGCCGGCACGTTGAACAACATCGAATGCCCGTCATTGCAAGTCGGCGGCGTGGAAGACCATGTTCATTTGTTCTTCGGGCTTTCCCGCACGCGCACGATTGCCGACGTGGTCGAGAACGTGAAAACCAGTTCATCCAAATGGATCAAGACCAAGGGCATCGCATTTGTGGGTTTTCATTGGCAATCTGGATACGGCGCATTTTCCGTCAGCCAGTCGGATGCGGATGCTGTCGTGGCCTACATCCGCGACCAGGTGCAGCATCACCGGAAGATGACGTTTCAGGATGAATACCGTCGGTTGTTGGAACGGTACCACATCGTGTTCGATGAGAAATATGTGTGGGATTGAAATGCGGGTGTGCCCGGGTTATCGCGGCCCTTCAGGCCGCCGGGATTTGTGAGTTGTCTACCCAGGACGTTGCCCTGGGCTGAGGAATGCCGGCCTGTTGGGCCGGGGATGCAGCGCCAACGGCGCGCTTTTCCTCAGCCCATCCCAGCGGCCTGGGTACTCATGCCGACAAATAGGAACGCTTCAATGCTATTACCCCAAACAACGAGGAACCACTCCTCCTACCCATCTTCCCGGCCGTGCTTCAGTCGATTGAAAGCGCGCTGCGCGACCCTGGTCAGCCGCTGCTTTTCGTGATACGCGTGTTTGTTCTGCGCGCTTGCCAGTTGATCGACTTCGAGGGTCAGTTTCACGTAATTGTCGTATCGCTCGCGCCGGATGCTTCCAGCCGTGACCGCTGCAAGAACCGCGCACCCTTTTTCAACCATGTGCCGGCAGTCGCGGAACCGGCACTTTCCTGCCAGGTCGTCGATCTCAGGAAAAGTCTCGTTGATTCCTTCCTCCGCAGTCCATAAATGAAATTCTCTCGTCCCCGGCGTGTCGATCACCATGCCACCATTCCGAAGCAGGATCAGCTCCCGGCACGTTGTCGCGTGGCGCCCCTTGTGATCGTCCTCGCGCACTTCAAGCGTGTGCTGGAGATCCTCGCCGTAGAGCGCGTTGATCAGGCTGGATTTGCCGACTCCAGAAGAACCGATGAAGACGGCAGTCTGAGCGGCTGGAACGTGGGATTCCAAGCTTGCCATTCCCATCTGTGTCAGAGCGCTGACAACAATCACCGTGGCCCCACCCGCGGCCGCCCGTGCTTCCGCCGCCGCCGCATCCAATTGCTCGCAGAGATCCGCCTTGTTCAACAGCACGACTGGAATCGCGCCACTTTCATGGACCGTGACCAGATGCCGCTGCAACCGCCGCGCATTGAAGGAGCCGTCCAATGCCTGAACCACGAATGCCACGTCCACATTCGTCACCAGCACTTGTTCCTCCGTTTCCCGTCCGGGTACTTTTCGCGACAACTTTGTGCTTCTTGAAAGCACCTGTTGAATCACCGCTTTCCTCTCATTCAGCAGCGGCGCGATTGCCACCCAATCTCCAACCTTCGGCAGTGCCGCCGTTGAAGTCGCCTCGTGCAACAACCTTCCAGCAACAACCCCGGCCAGATCGCCATGCTCGCTCAACACTGTAAAATGGTGCTTGTCTTCCACGACCACGCGGGCCGCGACCAGCCCTTGAGCGCGGAAGCTTGCAAACTCCCGTTCCCGCGCTTCGTTCCAGCCAAGAGAATTCAGATCCATGCAGTGCGACAAGGCCGCGACTCTAACCGCCTCCCCGACAAAGTAAACAACCCCGCCCGGAATGCGACCCGGCGGGCTTGTCTCTGTATTCTTCCCGATTTCTCGCGTGTTGGAAATCTGCTGTCGGGCCGCCTGCCAGCGTCACGGGAAAAACCTTGGCCCCCCGGTTGTCGGGCGCTTAAACTGCATGCAATAAGAACGGGATGCGAATGCGGTGCTCCGCGACTGCGGAGCGCGCCAGTAGAAAATCGTCGGCAGTTGGAAGAGCGTATTTTGGACAGACCTTTGGCAAAACATTTCTTGCAGGAGACGATGGCACAGCCACCTAAACTGGAAGATCGCTTCCTGCCTGATTCCCGAGGGTGGAGTGCGGCAGGATGTTGCCGGCCCGCTCCAGGTCGGATCGGGGCTCCTGAATCCCTGAAGCCACGCATGAGGTGTTATGCCTCATGATGTCTCATTGATCGCTACCATTGCGGTCGGCTTCGCGCTCGCATTTCTATTCGGTTTCATTGCGCACCGGCTGCGGTTGCCGCCTCTTGTGGGGTATCTGGTGGGTGGCGTCGCCATGGGGCGGTTCACGCCGGGGTTTGTAGCCAATAACGAGTTGACCGGACAACTCGCCGAGATCGGAGTAATGTTGCTGCTGTTCGGCGTCGGTCTGCATGTCTCGACGGGCGATCTCATGGCGGTGCGGCGGATCGCGAGTCCCGGCGCGATCGTGCAGATCCTCATTGCCACAACGATCGGCACGTTGATGGCGGCGTTTTGGGGATGGAGTCTGGGTGCCGGGATGGTTCTGGGACTTAGTCTTTCCGTGGCCAGCACGGTTGTGTTGCTGAAAGCGCTCGAGGAACGCAATGGAGTTTCCACACCAAACGGGCGCATAGCGGTCGGATGGTTGATCGTTGAGGACCTTGTCATGGTTCTGACGCTGGTTTTGCTGCCTGCGTTCGCGGAGGTGCTGGGGGGGAACAGCAATACGCCGGCGGGAGCCGCTTCAGGTCTGGGTTTGCTGGCGAGTCTTGGGCTCACCCTGCTGAAGGTGATTTCATTTGTTGCGCTGGTCTTGTATTTCGGGCCGAGGGTGATGCCGTGGATGTTGCGGCAGGTGGCGCGCACCGGTTCGCGCGAACTCTTTACTCTGGGCGTGCTGGCGGTTGCTCTGGGTATCGCTTTTGCCTCGGCCCGGCTGTTTGGAGTTTCGTTTGCCCTGGGCGCATTCTTCGCCGGAGTGGTTTTGAGCGAATCCGATCTCAGCCACAAAGCCGCGGCCAATTCCCTTCCCCTGCAAGACGCGTTTGCGGTTCTATTCTTCGTCTCGGTGGGAATGCTGTTTGATCCGTCCATTCTGGTCACTCAGCCGCTGATGGTCGCGGCGGTGCTGCTTCTGATTCTGCTGGGCAAATCGCTGGCCGCGCTCGCGATTGTTCTGCTGTTGGGCTACCCGTTGAGCACCGCATTGACCGTCTCAGCGGCGCTTGCGCAAATCGGGGAATTCTCTTTTATCCTGGGAGGCTTGGGTGTCGCCTACGGCTTGCTTCCAGCCGAGGGTCTTAGTCTGATTTTGGCGGGAGCATTGTTATCCATCAGCCTCAATCCGTTGGTTTTTGCCGGCACGGATCTGCTGGTCGGGTGGGTTCAAAAGGTTTCCTGGCTCAAAATTCATCTGGAAGACGGGCGAGCGGCCCGTTTCTCACGGTTGCAGGAGGATTTGGAGGCGGCGCGCGTGGCTCTCGAAGCAAAAGCCGGTGCCCACAAGAGCTACAGTCCGGACGAATTGGTGGCGCGTTTTGCTCTGTTTGCCGGGCTTACACCCGAGCAGCGTGAGACACTGGCTCTACATTTCCGGCCTCGCAATGCCCAACCGGGTGAACGGCTCATCCGTGTCGGCGACAAGGCGGATGCGGTCTATTTCATCTCGACAGGCGAAGCGGAGGTTGTTGTCAACGGCCACAAGATCAAGCTGGGGCCGGGCGATTTCTTTGGTGAGATGGCGCTGTTGAGCGGGCTGCCCCGGTCGGCGGACGTCATCGCGCTGGATTTTTGCAAACTTCTGACTTTGAGCCAGCGCGATTTTCGCGAACTTCTCCGTCGATACCCGGGGATGCGTGACCCGATCGCGGCGGTGGCCAAGGAACGCGAGGAGTCGAACCGCCAGTTTAAGGAGCGCCCCCACGGCGGAGTGACGCAGCCGGCTTGAGGGATCAAGACTTGCCGTTTCGGAGAAGATTCGTCCGGTCAATTTAATTGAACTCGCCTCGGGCTTCCGATTGACTTTCCGCCATGCAAGCTGACTCCACCGATGCGGTCTATAAGGTACTGTCCTCTGACAATCTGATCTACGGACCTGTCAATCTCGATACGCTCGCCCAATGGGTCCGGGAGCGGCGTGTACAGCGTGATTCCTGGGTGCATGTCGAAACGGCGAACAACTGGTTCGCCGCAGGATCTTTAGATGCGCTCCAACCGGAGTTCGAAGCCGTCACCTCATTTGCCGGCGAGTCGCAGGCGTCTCCCCTGGTTTCAGCTCCTGCCACGGTTGAAGAGTTGCGGAGGTTCGAACGGTTCGCTCCGTACTCCAATGAGGAACTGGCGCTCCTCATAAATTTTAGCGAAACTGTGGCGGCGGCAAAAGGCGACTTGATCATCAAAAAGGGGGATATGAGCGACTCCCTGTTCCTCCTGCTTTCAGGCCAGGCCAGGGCGAGGATCAAGGTTGGGGGACAAGACACCACGCTCGGAAACATTGAATCAGGCGAACTCTTCGGCGAGGTCGCCATGCTCAGCCAGACTGCCCGTTCTGCGGACGTGGTGGCGGAATTGCCGACACGGCTTTTGAAGCTGACCTCCGATCACTTTCAGGAGCTGATCTCCAACCATCCCTCATTGGCAGCAAAGATGTTTTACAACATCGCGCGACTTCTTGCCACCCGTCTGTCGCAACGCACCGCCGAACTCCAGAAGGATCTTTCCTCGTCGTTTGTCTGGCGGTGATACGCGCAAAGCAGAGGATCTTCATCATCGGTGGAGTGATCAGTTCCGACCGGACGGTTGAGATCAAGATGAGTGTACAGGGCCTCCTGTAACTCTGCCCACCGAATTTGGATTACCACACGGCTATCAGAAAAACGCTTTCACTTTTCCTGTGCCTGCCGTTTTATGGCTCTCATGTCTGCCATACTCGCAGAGTTAAGTGATCATCCTGTGCGCCATTTTGCCGTGGGGGACATCATCCTGGAGCAGGGGAAGAGCACGGGGCTCCTCTATTTTCTGATCGAAGGCACCGTGGCGGTGGAGAAGGACAATGTCAAAGTAACGAGCATCTCCGAGCCTGGAGCCATTTTTGGAGACCTCTCGGTGCTTCTGGGTGTTCCGCATACTGCAACCGTTCGCGCCGTGTGCCCGTCTGCATTCCACGTTCTGACGTATTCGCGCGATTTCTTCGAACAGAACCCGCTGGTCTGTCTCCACCTCTGCGAGTTGCTGGCGCGACGACTGGATTCAGTGACCAAATATCTGGTGAACGTGAAACAGCAGTTCGCCGGGCATGATCACCTCGGCATGGTCGATGGCGTTCTCGACACCTTGATGCACCGGCAGCCGCGCCAGCGCGTCGTGCCGCGTGACTCAACGATCCGCGGTTCGGAGATCTCGGACTGAGCGGCCTTCCTGTGAATCCCACTCCGCCGTCATGGCGTCGAGGTCGAGCTTGATCGTGGCCGGCTGCGGGCCGATCTGCCGACCGGGATTGAAGACCCACGTGCGCCCGATGCGATCGATCCACGAACCGTCCGCATAGAACGGTGAATTGTGGATGTGGCCGCTCAACACCATCTCTGGCTGAAACCGATTTATCCAGCCGCGTAGAAACTCGTCGCCGACAAATTTGCGCCCCGTCCAGCTCGTGCGCGCTCCTTCTGGTGGCGCGTGATGAATCCACACCCAGCGTCCGCGTACCTGTGCTGCTTCCCGTTCCAGCAACGCTTCCAGTTCCCGGCGCGATTGCTGACCGTCCCACCACGGGCAAACCGTGATCCGCACATCGCCCAGATCGAAGCTGTCGCCATCCACATGCAGCCCTTCCGCGCGCGCCGCGAGCAGCCATCCAGCCACCGATTCATCCGCCGCGTTGCGACTGTCGCCATCGTGGTTTCCAGAGCTTACCACCAGCCGTGACTTTTGCCGCAGCAAGCCAAAGTATTTCTCCACGATCGCAATCTGGACGTCAGGATCCAGGGCTGACCCAAGGTCCAGCAAGTCACCCCCTATGACTGCCACGTCGAAGTCGGACGCATTGGCCAGGAGCCAGTCGAACTGCTTGAGTGAATAGTGCAGGTCAGCAACGAAAAGTAATCGCATAGCAACGAGCTGCCACAAATCCTGCCCTGTTAACCGAAAACCGCTACTCAAATGTTTTTAAAAAACCTCTGTCAGCCGGTTTGATTCGGTGAAAATGTGCAAATCAATATCCAACGGTCCGTGCAAAGATAACTTCGAGTTTTGGCGGGGGGATCAGGTTCAGTTTGAAGAACTGGACAAACCACCGAAGCAAACGGTCCGCACCTGTCCCGGCATCCTACTCATAGGCGCTGTCGCTGCCAGTGGGTCACTTTCTTGCGTAGACTCGCTGCAGTGAGCCAGTACCAGCGTTCGTAACGGAGCAGTGCCGCGGCGCGTTCATCGGGATCATCCCGGAGGAACTTTGTCAACGCGGGGACCGGGGCTGTTGGCGCGAGTTTTTCAAAGATGGCGTTCAGCCGGGTACCGGGGAGATCACCATCGAGAGCGGCCACGCGATTCGAATGAAAGCCGGTCTTTTGGGCGAGTCGCTGGAGCGTCCGTGAGCTGAACGCATAATGGTGCGCTACGTGGAAAAAATGCGAGAGCCGGGAACCTGGAGCTTCGATGTTTGGCACTTCGACCACGAACACGCCTCGTGGCTTCAGGAGGTTTTTGACGGTGAGAAACACTTCGGTTGGACTTGGTGTGTGCTCCAGGACGTGGTTCATCACGACGAGATCAAAGCTGGCGGGTTTGAGTTCGTGCGAGATTTCGTTCAGCAGGCCGGTGCGAACATCAAGTTGCTTCGCTTCACGCGCAAATTGCGCGTGCCCCTGGTGCGGTTCGATGCCGATGAACGTACCGTCCGAAGCAACAGTCGCCCGCATCGAGTGAAGCAAGGCACCGACACCGCAGCCGATTTCAAGCACCGAAACGCCCGGACGCAAATAGATCCGGATCTGACCGAGGATGGGTTTGATCTTCGGAAGCCGACGCCGGAAGAAACGCTCATCCGGCACGGTCTTGTTCTTGAACTTACCCCAATAGCGATTTTTGTAGAATTCCCTGTTCTCCTGCTCCGACATGCGCGGATTCGTGTAAACAAGGCCGCATCCCTGGCAGATCACGGTCTGAAGTTTCATCCTGTGGCGGCCGCGCAAGGCGAAAACCTGGAAGTCCCCGCTTTCACATAGGTCGCACACTTGAGGCGATTGTGAGCAGGGATTGGCGGTTGAGTCGGTGACTGAAATCACTGGCATCGTCGTGCCATCCTCTGAAAACAGCGTGATTAGTCAATGGACAACCAGCCTTTGCAACTGCCCCATCCCTCATCCTTATCCAGAGCGACACGCCGCCGGGCATTCATCTCACGCGGAGATCCTTCACCGCCGGCTGATGGTAAGTTTTAGCGTTCAGCCAGCCAGCGGCGCTGGCGCCTGAGCAAATGGCTTGTCCAGCGCAGCACTGGATTCTTCCAGTTTCCGTCATCGCGGCCTTTGCGGGCGTGCTCGATTCGATAGAGGGCGGGAACATCGATGGGACGGCCCTGTGAACCCAGCAGCCAGCGAAACACTCGATCTTCATAAGTCTTTTGCCAGCGGACAACAGGTCGTTGATAGTAGGGAATCGAATTACAGTATCCCAGCTTGCGGGCGGCATCGCCGTGAGTGATCTGTAGGTAGCCTACCGCCCGCCGGAGCGTTATCGGCACAAAATTCGCCGGGTCGATGTCCACAATGGTTGGTGCTCCGGCGACCGCCCGTAGGAAGTTATGGTTCTCATCCTGCAACTGGCTGCAACCAACCACTCGTGGGTACAGCAACACTTCGTCCCGTCCCTGCAACTGATCGGCGAGGTGATCCAGACAGCCCTCGTGAAACACAACGTCGCAGTCGGTGAACCAAACCCAATCCGCTTCTGTCGCAAGTGCGGCGCGATTTCTTCCAATTGCCCGCCGGAAAAGAAAGTGTTTATCCAATGCCACCCAGTTCCAGATCACATTCGGAACTTGTTGCCTGCCGAAGAATTCAAGCAGCTCCACCGTTCGCGGGTCCTCCGGACTATGGAACACCGTCATCCGCACCGAGAGTTTTGTCGGAGGATAGAGGACTAGAGAGCTCAGTTGAAACTTCAGGAAGTCCGCATAATTCCAGCAATGCGTGACAATCTCGATGCTCAGGTGTCCAGACCTCGCCGGAAGATTGCTGATCCCGGGCGTCTTCCCGAGAATGATGCGTTTCGGAATCCAACCGCTGGCGGCGAGGCGATAGATATGTTCCACGATCAAATCAAGCGGAGGCGACTGCTCTTTTTGAAAAGCTATACGTCCAAGGTGGCGGAGGCAACATCCGTTCTGGAGGGGCGATTAAAAGCGGGTGAGGCCGTGCCTGGGAGCGCTGGCATCCTTGCCGGCGATTTATCTCTTCGGGCACTCGTCCACACTCTCTGCCCGCGCCGGCAGGGATGCCGGCGCTCCCAGGTCGAACCAGGTTCATCCCTTACCCACTTTTAATCACACCCATTTGCAGATGCACCGGAAATCAACCCTTGTCCAGGCTATCAGGTCCGATATAGCTATTCCAATCAGAGTGACGACATGGCGGTGTCCTGACCTCAATCTTGTCCGCGCTCTCAATCCATTACTCTGAGAGATTGTAGTGAAAGCAATGAGCCAGATCAGGACTTTGCCGACGACAATTCCCATCCATGAATCAAGACAGCCTCATTTGTGTGGTGCCGACACACAATCGACCCCAATTCTTGCGTCGGTTGCTTCGCTTCTACAGCCAGTTCCCGCCCGGTTTTCCGTTCTTGATCGTGGACTCCAGCGATTCTTCAAATGCCGCGGAGAATGTCTCGGTGGTGAATGATTCGCCGGACAGTTTGCGGATCACTTATCGCCACATCAATTCGAGCGTCATGGACAAGTGCGTCCAGGCTTTGGAGAGTCTCCAATCTCCATTCGTGGTTTTTTGCGCGGACGATGACCTGCTTTTCCCCGACGCTGTATGGCGTTGCGTCGATGTGTTGAAGAGTGCGCCAGATTACGCATTGGTCATGGGATGCACCGCCAGGTTGAACGTGGATCATCCAAACCGTCGCTGCGTGGTGCTCAAAGGCTATTCAATCGAGGACACCAAACCGTTTGATCGGTGTCGGCAGATGGCGGCCAATTGGATGTCCACTTTCTACGGGGTCTATCGAACGGAGATGTTGCTAGAGAATTTTCGCATAACGGCGGCCTGCACCGATTCGCGGATCACGTATCACATGCCTGAGATGATACTGTCCCAGTTGAGCGTGTTACGGGGGCGATCCAAGGTGCTTCCGCTGATGTATCTATTGAGGGAACGTCACGATGACAACGCCGGTCGAAGTCAGCGCACCGGAGTCCGACCTCAGGCAGAGGAGCTTTATCAACGTTTCAAAACGGGACTCGTCCAGCAGTTCGTGCAAGCAGGCATCGACCAGACGGAGGCCGGGCGTTTCATCGACGACAATTACGGCTACTTCCGCGAACCGAGTTTTACAAGCTGGCGGCGAAAGCGATCGGCGGACGAAGTGGTTCGGCGATTGTTGAGTGGGGCGAAGGATCGTTGGATCGACTTTGTTCGAAATGAGGGCGCGCGTCATCGACGGTTCGTCCGGGCGCGTGACCTCGCGGGCTGCGAGGCAGCCTGGGATGCCGCAGTGAAGCTGATGCGAGATTTCCCTCGAGGCATCAAAGCTGAGTCGATGTAAGCACAACGGTGCGCATGACCCAGACTTTCACAGCCGACCAAGAAGTTTTCGCGCCCGCTTCACCCATGCGGCATCGCGCTTGCGTTGAAATCCGGCGGCATGCTCGTCATCGGCGAGCAGAAGGCGAAGCTCAGATTTCGCCTGCTCGTGCTCTCCCTTTCCGGCGAGCAATTCAGCCAGTTGGACACGGGCGCGTGCATAAGAGTTTTCCGCCAGGACACGGCCCCAGGTGTTGATCGCCGCATCCGTCTGGCCGAGGGCGCCCTGGGCTTCCGCCAGGGCCATCATGGTGTGCCCGTAATCGTGCCGCGGATTTTCCGCGCAAACTCCCTCGAGAAGCGGAAGAGCTTCCGCGGCGCGATTTAGTCGCTGGAGGCATTGCCCGAGGTGGGCGCGGGTGTCTGGATCGGATGGATCCCGTTCGTGAGCGCGGTGGTAACACTGGATCGCCTTTTCCAGCCTGCCTTGCTGAAAATAAATATCGCCGAGTTCGAGATGATGGTGCGCTTTGTCGAGGTGGGCGATTTGCGACTCGATGTTCTTGATGCGGGATCGCTCATGCGTTCCAGGCAGTTCAAACCCTCGGAAGGCGGGTTCACCGGAGCGACGGTAAACGAGGAAGTAATAGAGCGGTGTGTTGATGGGCGGGAAGAGGAACATGAACACAACCCACAGCCATTCTTCACGTCGGATGGCATCCATGAGCATCCAAAGCCAGAATGCCAGGAAGCAAATGCCGAACACTTGCGCAAGAATGCCGTGGCCGCCGAAAAGACTGTTCAGTACCAGACTCAAAACCCTCCTCCAATTGTTTATTCTAGTTCGCTCTCAAGCTGAGACTAACCCGCCGTGTAGTGGCGCGCCTGGATTTCCCCTCACCCGTCCTGCGGACACCCTCTCCCCATCCGATGGGGAGAGGGACGGGGTGAGGGGCATTCGTCTCAACTTGAACGCGCATTGGAATTAGTGGGTCACACCAGGAAAGCAGCCCCGGGACCGCCCGCCTCTGCGACAGATTCAGCCGACATCGCATCCGGCCCGGATTCCGCCAGCAGCGGAACTTCCGGGTTTTTGAAATCGATCTTCGCCAGGCTCAAGTAGTGGTCGAACACATCCGTGTTCTGAATGAACCCCCGGAAACGGTCGCAGCCCGGACCCACCGCAACCAACGGCACGTAATCTCCCGTGTGAGCGCTGCCCGTCCAGCCAACGCCAATGTGATTCGCCAGCAACTGACCGATCTGGACTGACACCGAATTCATTGATTCGTAAAGCGCCTGCCCTCGTTTCTCGAGGAACGTCATCAACATTGCCGCCTGCTGCGCGCTCGGCTCGAATCCTGTCAATTGCCCGAAGACCAGTCTTATGTCCTCCTCATTCTGGATCTTTTCGATCTTGCTCTGAAGTTCCGACTGCGAGCATTTCATGCGAAGCAGATTGGACAGCAGCTTCGCACTGTTGCCGTATTTGTCTCCCATGCCATTGAGGCCGGGATTTCCGTTGCCGTGGTCCGTCGTGATGACGATCAACGTGTCCGGGCGGGACCGCTGGAAATCGAGGCAGACATCGAGGGCTTCATCGAAAGCGATCATGTCGAAGAAAGCTCCCGTTGCATCACAGCTATGGCAACCGTGATCCACTCGACCGCCCTCAACCTGGAGAATAAAATTGCCATGCCGGCCCAGCCAACGAAGGGCGGACTCAGTCAGTTTTGCAAGCGTAGGCACTTTCTCCTGCGCCTTTGGATCATTCTCGTGGTCGATGGTGAATGGAAGATGACTCTCCGCGAACGTGCCGAGCCAGCGGTTTACCAAGCCCGCCTTGTCCAGATCCGCAAGGTTGTCGAAAGTCTCGTAGCCGTGGACACGGAATTCACCCAGAAGATCTCGCTTGTCCTTGCGATCCTTCGCCGTGAAAAACTTCCTCCCGCCGCCCAGCAACACATCGACGCGTCGCTCCAGATACTGGGCGGCGATGGCTTCAGCGCTTCCCCGGCTTTCCACATTCGCGGCGAAACCAGCCGGCGTGGCGTGCGTGATCTCGGTGGTGGTCACGAGGCCGCGTTTCCAGCCAGCTTCTCCAAACAGGGAATAAAGCGGACGCAGATGACGACCGTCAGGAAGAACATTGACGACACCATTGACGATCCGCGAGCCGCTGCCCCAACTGGAGGACGCCGCGGACGAGTCCGTCACGATCGAATTGAGCGACCGCATGTTCATCCAGGCGATTTGCGTGCCGGGCGACTGGCACAGGCTCATCCAGGTCAGCCCGCGCTTTCGAGTGAGGTGAGAGAGGTAATCGGCGCAGGTCAAAGTCCCCATGCTCATGCCGTCCGCAACCAACTGTATGATCTGGTTCGGACGCCCGGGGACGCGCTTTCCAGCAGGGGCTGCAGCGGCGCCGATGGACGTGAACGGAGTCGTCGCAGCCGCGAGCCATGCGGATTCGCTGAAAAACTTCCGGCGGCTGAGCAACATGGTGCGCAGGATATTTTGGGAAACAGAAAATGCAACGGAAGTTTCAGCGAGGTGGTATGTCATTTGTTGAGTATTCCAGGGGATACACCGCCTCGCTTGCGCCTGGCCCGAGGCCAATATCCCTGTTTGCAGAGTGGATTCTATCCTGCGGTCTGGTCAGTACGTTGCCATAACAAAACAGAGCGGCCCACCCGGGCCGCTCTGCGCGTTGTTTTCTGTTGTTGTACCGACAGATTATTACTACGCCGCCTTTTGCAGCGCTTGTGGCATCGCCGTTGCGGGCTCACTCAAGTCACTCTCGCCCGCTCCATTCGCGGCGGAGACAAACACCTGATAGATCTGGCCCGGCTCGAGGTCCGAGATCACCAGCGTGGGGGTGGGG